>Ga0233425_10009951_pt1 | contig 11809 bp, 7 predicted proteins | sample Watercolumn_Towu_2_FD_181712 | JGI IMG/M metagenome (GOLD analysis project Ga0233425, IMG submission 181712) | Freshwater microbial communities from Lake Towuti, South Sulawesi, Indonesia - Watercolumn_Towuti2014_140_MG | ecosystem: Environmental > Aquatic > Freshwater > Lake | place: Indonesia...
CGACCGGGTCGACGACCTGGCGACAGCCATGGAAGAGTCGTCCCCCGATGCCCTGCGCAGGATCATCATGGATGGCTACAGCCAGGAAGATCTGCAGGAGTTGGCGCAGCAGGATCCGGTCCTGGCCGCGAAGATGCTGATGCAGGCGCTTGCGTCGCCGCCCGCGTCGCCGCCCGCGTCACCGTCCGCGATGTCCTCCATCGCCGAGGAGTCCGCGCAAGAAGAAGCTCCATCCACCGTGGAGGAGGCGCCCGGCCAGGCCCTGGCCGTGGCGGGCGACGACGGGACGCCGCTGGCGGAGGGGCACGCGCCGCAGGCCGCGACCAGGCGCAGGGCCGGCGATCTGGACCTGCTGCTGGTTGATGACGATCTCGTCTTCCGCACGACGCTGGCGCGTTTCCTTGAATCCCTGGGCTATGGCGTGCGGCAGGCTTCCAACGGCATCGAGGCGCTGGCGCTGATCACCGAGAAGCGGCCGGACATGGTGCTCAGCGACATCTTCATGCCCCGCATGAACGGCTTCAAACTCCTGCTCGAAGTGAAGACGCTGGACACTGATTTTCCCTTCCTGCTCATGACCGGCAGCAGTTCCGCGGTCCAGGTCTTCGAATCGTGCAAGTATCCCAACACCAGCCTGTTGTCGAAGCCTTTCCGACTCAAGACGCTGGACGGGCGCATCCGTGAAGTGCTCGGGGTGGAGCCATGATCGAGACCCGCAAGCTGGACCACGAGCGGCGCCGGCGCATCCTGGAGCGCATCGCCTCCATCGACACGCTGCCCTCGCTGCCGCGCGTGGTGACGGAGATGCTGCGCCTGCTGGCGGACGACAACTACTGCGTGGATGACATGATGGCGCTGGTGCAGCAGGACCCGGCGCTGACGGCGCGCGTGCTGAGGCTGGCCAACAGCGCCATCTACGGGCGGCCGCGGCAGATCGACTCGCTGGCCCAGGCCATGGTGGTGCTGGGCGGCAAGGAGCTGCACCGCCTGGTGACGACGATCTCCGTCATGCGCTCCTTCGACGACACCTTCTCGCGGGGACGGATCCTCGACAGGGAGCAGTTCTGGTCGCACTCGGTGGGCACGGGAGAGCTGGCCCACCGCGTGGCCACCTTCTTCCGCCTCAACTTCAGCGGGGTGGATTTCACCGCCGGCCTGCTCCACGACGTGGGCAAGGTGGTCCTCGACCAGTTCTTCCACAGCGAGTTCCGCGACTGCCTGGAGCTCTCGCACCGCCGCGGCCTGCCGCAATTCGAGGCCGAGGGCAAGCTGCTGGGGCTTGACCACAGCGAGGTGGGCGCCCTGCTCGCCACGCGCTGGGGGCTGCCGGACAGCCTGCACTCCGCCATCCGCAACCACCACAGTTTCGACGCGGCCGACCCCCACGCCCCGCTGGTGGCCTGCGTTCGCCTGGCCAACCACCTGGTCAAGGACGAGGCGTTGAGCTGCCTGGGCGAGGACAACCACTGGCAGATCGAACATGACCCTGCCTGGACCGTGCTGGCCGAGGTGCGCCAGCAGGCCGAGTTCCGCCAGCGCCGCAGCGCCCTGGATGAGATCCGCGAGGGCATCGAGGCCGCCCGCGAGCGCGTGCGCACGATGGTGGGCGAGCTGGCGCGCTAGGTTTCGCCGCCGTACGCCGCCCAAGCCGGAAGAGCGGCGCCGGCGCCAATCCCGTTGTTCCGCCCCGGCGGCCCTCCTACCTTGGGCCATGGTCCCGCCCCTGTCACTGGCGACACCCTTCCTGTTAGCTCCCATGGCCGGCCTGAGCACCGCCGGCGTGCGCGCGCTCTGCCTGGAGCTGGGCGCGGGCGCAGCCAGCACGGGCCTGGTGGACGCCGAGGGGCTGCGGCGCGGCTCGCCGGGCAGCTTGCGGCGCGCCTCCACCCTGCCCCACCCGCGGCCGCAGATCCTCCAGCTCTTCGCCGCCCGCGTGGAGGACCTGGCCCCGGCGGTGGCGCGGGCCGCGGAGCTGGGTTTCCAGGGCGTGGAGCTTAACCTGGGCTGCCCCGCCGGCCCCATCGTGGGCCGCGGCTGCGGGGCCGCGCTAATGGGCCGCTGGCCCGAGCTGCGCGGACTGCTGGCGGCCCTGCGCGCTGCCACGGAGTTGCCGGCGGGGCTCAAATGCCGCAGCGGCCGCCGGCCCGGTGATGGCGAGTACCTCGTCGTCCACGAGCTGGCCGCCGAGGCCGGGCTGGACTGGTTCTGCCTCCACCCGCGCAGCGTGGCCGGCGGCTATGACGAGCCGCCCGACTGGAACCTGCTGGAGCTTCTGCCCGCGGACGGCCCGCGCCTATGGGCCGTGGGCGGGCTGGGCGACGCGGCGGAGGCCCGCGCGGCGCTGGCGGCGCACCCGGCGCTGGAGGCCGTGCTCATCGGCCGGGCGGCGCTGGGCGCGCCCTGGATCTTCGCCGAGTGCCTGGGCGGCGCCACGCCCTCCCTGGCCGAGCGGGCCGGGCTGCTGGCCCGCCTGCTGCACGCGCTGGCCGCCGACCTGGACTGGCAGGAGGCGCGCCGCGTGCTGCCCGTCCTGCTGGAGCGTTTCGGCCTGCCCGAAGACGAGGACGCGCAGTTCCGCCTGGCCGACCGCCGCCGCGCCGCGCAGTGGCGCGCGCGGCTGGAGGAGCGCCTGGCGGCAGGCCCGCTGCCGGCGCTGGAGGACAATCCCCTGCTGCGCTGAAGGAGCGGGTCCGCCGCCGGCAGCGAGAGGCGATCCTCACGCCTACTGAAGGCGCGGGGACGCGCCGCCGATCATCAGGGGAGTGGAGGGGGCCGCGCGCGCGGCCCGCGGTCACCAGCACAGGAGTCCCCATGCACGTCTTCGACCGCCGTCAACTGGAGCAGCTCAGCGGGATGAACCCCGAACTGGAGCGCCGCTTCAAGCAGTTGCTGGGCGCCCGCGCCGACGGGCTGAGCGCCGCGGGAGCCTTCCGTCCGCCCGCGGACGTGGTGCTGACCGGCGAGGAGCTGGTGGTGGTGATGGAGCTGGCCGGCGTGGGCCGCGACGACGTGCGCCTGGCCACCGGCGAGGACGAGCTGGTGGTGCAGGGGCGCCGCCGCGAGCCCGTCGAGCTGAGCAAGGAGCGCTACCTGGCGCTGGAGATCTCGCACGGGGACTTCGAGCGCCGCGTGCCGCTGCCGGCGGGACTGCGCCTGGACGGCGTCTCCGCCAGCTACCGCGACGGCTTCCTTGTGATCCGCATTCCCCGCGCCGAGGCCGGCGTGGCCTGGCGGGAGGAGCAGCGATGAGAACCGATCTGCCCGCGACCGTGGAATCCCAGCCGCCGCTGGTCATCCCCGCCGTGCTGCACCTGCTGCCCGTCACCGAGGTGGTGGTCTTCCCCGGCGTGATCCTGCCCTACGTGGTCAACGACCCGCGCCAGATCCGCGCCGTGCAGGAGGTGCTGCGCGGCGACCGCCTGCTGGCCGTCTTCCTCAAGCAGGAGAGCGCCGAGAACGGCCGCCTGGCCACGGTGGGCACGGCGGCGCAGATCCTCAAGATGTTCAGCGTGCCCGACGGCTCGGTGGGCCTGCTGCTGCAGGGCGTGGCCCGCCTGCGCTTCCTCGACGTGGCGGCGCGCTCGCCCTTCGTCACGGTGCGCGTGGAGCGCCACGTGGACGACATGCGCGCCGGCGTGCGCAGCGAGGGCTACCGCAAGGCCCTCCACAAGGCCTTCGAGGACTACTGCCAGCACAACAACTGGGTGGGCGAGGACCTGCGCCAGACCCTGCGCGGCGTGGGCGAGCTGGGCCAGCTCGCCGACCTGATCAGCGCCAACCTCAACTTCAACGTGGAGGACCGCCAGCGCGTGCTGGGCGAGCTGAACGTGGTGGAGCGCGCCAAGTGCGCGCTCAAGCTGCTGCGCCGCGAGATCGAGCTGGCCGAGCTCTCGCGCAAGATCCAGGAGGATCTGGCCAGCGCGATGGACCGCAACCAGAAGGAGTACTACCTCCGCGAGCAGATCAAGGTGATCCGCCACGAGCTGGGGGAGGACGAGGACGCCCAGGCCGAGCTGGAGGAGCTCAAGCGCCTCTTCGCGCGTCCCGGCGTGCCCGATCCCGTGCGCGAGGCCGGCCTGCGCGAGGTGCGGCGCCTGGGAAGGATGAGCCCCTCCTCGAGCGAGTTCAGCGTGGCGCGCACCTACGTGGACTGGCTGTCGCAGTTTCCCTGGACCACGCGCGACAAGGATCGCCACGACGTGGCGCGCGCGCGCCGCGTGCTGGACCGCGACCACTACGGGCTGGAGGCGGTCAAGGAGCGCATCCTCGAGTTCATCGCCGTGCGCAAGCTCACCGGCGGCGGGCGCAAGAGCCCCATCCTCTGCTTCGTGGGCCCGCCCGGCGTGGGCAAGACCAGCCTGGGCAAGTCCATCGCCGAGGCGCTGGGACGACGCTTCGTGCGCCTGGCCCTGGGCGGCGTCCACGACGAGAGCGAGGTGCGCGGCCACCGCCGCACCTACGTGGGCGCCATGCCCGGCCGCATCGTGCAGAAGCTGCGCGAGGTCGGCAGCCTCAACCCCGTCTTCATGCTCGACGAGATCGACAAGCTGGGCGCCGACGTGAAGGGCGACCCGGCCGCGGCGCTGCTGGAGGTGCTGGACCCGGCGCAGAACCACACCTTCGCCGACCACTACATGGAAGTGGCGGTGGACCTGGGCCAGGTGATGTTCATCGCCACGGCCAACCAGCTCGAGCGCATCCCCGCGCCGCTGCGCGACCGCATGGAAGTGATCCACCTGCCGGGCTACCTGCCCACGGAGAAGCTGGAGATCGCGCGGCGCTATCTGGTGCCCCGGCAGCTCGAGGCCTGCGGCCTGGCGCGGGCGCGCCTCTCCTTCCAGGCCACGGGCCTGCGCGCGCTGATCGAGGAATACACCCGTGAGGCCGGCGTGCGCCAGCTCGAGCAGCGCATCGGCGCCGTGGCGCGCAAGGTGGCGCGGCGCGTGGCCGAGGGCGAGAGACTCAGCCTCAAGGCCGGGCGCGCCCTGGTGCGCGAGTTGCTGGGCAACCGCCGCCTGCAGCCGGAGACGGCCAACCGCGAGCCCGAGGTGGGCGTGGCCACCGGCATGGCCTGGACTCCCTTCGGCGGCGCGCTGATGTTCATCGAGGCCAGCGCCATGCCGGGCGCGGGCGCCCTGCGCCTGACGGGCAGCCTGGGCGAGGTGATGCGCGAGTCGGGCGAGATCGCGCTGAGCTACATCCGCAGCCACGCCCGCGAGCTGGGCATCGCCGAGGACTTCCACCGCGGCACCGACCTGCACCTGCACTTCCCCGAGGGCTCCACGCCCAAGGACGGACCCTCGGCGGGCGTGGCCATCGCCGCCTGCCTGGTCTCGCTGCTGAGCGGGAGGCCGCTGCGCCACGATGTGGCACTGACGGGGGAGCTGAGCCTGCGCGGCAAGGTGCTGCCCATCGGCGGCCTGCGCGAGAAGGCGATGGCGGCGCACCGCGCCGGCATCCGCACCATCCTGGCGCCGGCGGACAACCTCAAGGATCTGGAGGAGATCCCCGCCGAGATCCGCGCCGAGCTGCAGATCGTCGGCGTGGGGCGCGTGGAGGAGGTGCTGCGGCGGGTGCTTATCTAAGCGCCTGCTGCACCAGGCCGGCCAGCGAGGCGATGGTGAAGGGTTTCTCGATGAAGCCCTTCACGCCCGTGAGTTCCAGCAGCTCGCCCTGCTGGACCTGGTTGACGCCGGAGCAGAAGATTACGCGCAGGTCCGGCCGCAGGCCGGCGATCTCCTGGCGCAGTTCCAGCCCGCTCATTCCCGGCATCAGCAGGTCCAGCACGAAGAGGTCGGGCGCGCCCGGCGCCCGGCGCAGGGCCTCCAGCAGCGCGGGTCCGTCCTCGAAGGCGCGCACCTCGTAGCGCTGGCTCTCAAGGATGCGCCGCAGCATGTCGCGCAACACCGGGTCGTCGTCCACGATCCAGATCTGCGCCGTCCCCGCGCGCTCCGCCGCCGGGATTGCCGGGGCCGCCTCCGCCGGCACGGGGAAGAGCAGGCGCACGCGCGTGCCGTAGCCCACCCGCGACTGGATCTCCGCCCGCCCGCCGTGCCGCTGCATGATGTTGAAGACCATCGCCAGGCCCAGGCCGCTGCCCTGGCCCTTCTCCTTGGTGGTGAAGAAGGGATCGAAGACGCGCGGCAGCAGCTCCGGCGCGATGCCCCGGCCCGTGTCCTGCACTTCCACTTCCAACCAGGCCGCGGCCTCGGCCCCGCCGGGATCGCCGGCCTCGCTCCGCAGGCGGCTGCGCAGCGTGATCGTGCCCTCCCCACCCACGGCATCGGCGGCGTTGAACAGCAGGTTGAGCACCGCCTGCTCCACCTGCAGGGCGTCGCCTCGCACCAGCGGCAGGTCCTCGCCCAGCGCCTCCTCCAGGCGCAGGCCCGGCTTGAGGCCACGACGGAAGAGGCCCAGGGTCTGGCCCAGGACGAAACCGACGTCCAGCGGCTCCAGACGCTCGCCGCCCTGGCGCGCGAAGCCCAGAAGCTGCCGCGTCAACTGCGCCGCCAGCCCCACCGAGCGCTCGATGCTGTCCAGCGGTGTCTGGGCCTCCGCGTCGCCGGAGAGCAGGGAGCGCAGTTGCTCCGCCTCGCCCAGGATCCCCGCGAGGATGTTGTTGAAATCGTGGGCCAGGCCGCCGGCCAGGCTGCCCACCGAGTCCATCTTCTGCGACTGGATGAGCTGGCTGCGCAGCGCCAGGTGCTCGCTGATGTCCGCCAGCAGGAAGACCACATCCGTCAGCACGCCGGCCTGGTTGCCCACAGGCACGGTGATCGCCGAGACGTGGCGCAGGCCGCCGTCCGGGCTGAGCTCGGGCGGCAGGGCGATCTCGTCCTTGCGGCCCGCCTCGTGGCGCAGGGCGCGCTGCCACAGCGCCTCGATCTCCGGCAGGGCGCGGCGCAGGGCGTGGAAGGCGTGCCCGCCGGCGTCCGCCTCGGCGGTTCGCACCAGCGTGGCGAAGGCCGGGTTGTGGTAGCGCGCGCGGCCGGAGGGCTCCAGGATCACCAGCCCCATCGGCAGTCGCGCCAGCAGGTTCTCGAGGAAGACCAGGCGGGCCTGGTTCTCCAGCTCCAGGCGGCGGCGGTCCGTGTCGTCGCGCAGGCTGCCCTCGAAGGCGGCCTGCCCCGGCACGCTGCGCGCCGAGAGGCGCAGGTCCACCAGGCGGCCGTCCTGGCGCATGGTGGTGACGGAGGCGTCCTCGACGGCGCCGTCGGCGGCCAGGCGCGCCATAAAATCCTGGTGGGCGCGCTCGCTGCCCCAGATGCGGCGCGGCTCCACGTCGATGGCGGAGGCCAGGCCCAGCACGCGGCAGACGTAGGGGTTGACCGCCTCCACCGCGCCGTCGGGCGCCAGGCGGAAGAGGCCGATGTCGGCGTTCTCGACCAGCGAGCGGAACTGCTGCTCGCTCTCGGCCAGGCGCCGCAGCGCCGCGGCCTGCGAGAGCAGGGCGGCGGCCTGCCCGGCCAGGATCGAGATGATCTCCAGGTCGGCGGGGCCGAAGGGGCGCTCCAGCGGCCGCGAGATGGTGATCACGCCCAGCACGCGGTCCCCGGCCGCCAGCGGCACGCTCATCAGCACTTCATCGATCTCGTCGGGCGTGCCCGGCACCTGCACCACCAGTTCGCTGGCGTGCGGGTCGTTGACGATGGCGGCGCGCCCGCTCTGCGCTACATGTCCCGTCAGGCCCGTGCCCAGCGGGATCTGGAAGTTCATCGTCGGGTCCTGCCAGGCGCGGTCGTCGGTGAAGAGCGGGACCAGGCGCTCGCCGTCCGGGTGCATGCCGTAGACGGTGGTGTCGTTGGCGTCGACCAGGTGGTGGCAGGCGGCGGTGATCTCCTGCAGCAGCTCGCGCCAGTCCAGCGAGCCGGCCATCTTGCGCGAGATCTCGAGGATCGCCTGCAGACGGCGCGCCAGCTCCATGCCGCCCGGACGGCCCGGCAGTTCCAGGGTCAACAGGCGCAGGCCTTGCTCGCTGCGCGCCGTCACCCGCACCGGCGTCCCCTCCCCGCCCGCCAGCAGGCGGGTCTCCACGGTCGCGCCGTCGACGGGAGGATCGGCGAAGAGCCCGGCCGCCTCGCGCCCGGCCAGCTCGCGCGGGTCGCAGCCGCAGACTTCGGCCAGCGCGGGGCCGGCCAGCGCCACGCGCCCCTCGAAGAGCAGAAGTTGGCAGGACTGCGAGCGCTCGACGGCCTCGCGCAGGAGGGGGCTGATCACGGCATTTCCTTTCTAGCCCTGGGCGGGTGGCGCGTGCAGCGAGGCGAGGAAGGCCGCCTCGTCGATGCGCGGCACCAGCGGCTCGCCATGGCTGACCAGGCCCACGCCCTCGGGCAGCCAGGCCAGGCCCGCGCGTTCCGGCGCCGCGGCGCCCAGCCGCTGCAGCAGACGCGCGGCCAGCGCGGGCGTCACCGGCGCCAGCAGACAGCCGGCCAGGCGCAGGGTCTCGGCCATGTCGGCCAGCACCGCGGCGGCCGCTTCGGGCTCGCTCTTGGCCAGTTTCCACGGCGCGGTCTGCTCCATCAACTGGTTGCCCAGCCGCAGCAGGCCGAAGACCTGCTCGACGATGCCGTAGAGGTCCAGCCGTTCCAGCAGGGGCTCCACCTGCCCCGCCAGCGCCTCGGCGGCCGCGCGCAGGGCGCCATTCCCCGTGCCGCCTTCGGCACGCGGCAGCCGGCCCTGGAAGTGGCGCGCCGCCAGGTTGGTCACGCGGCTGAGCAGGTTGCCCAGGTCGTTGGCCAGGTCGGTGTTGACGCGCTTGACCAGCAGCTCGGCGCCGAAGGAGGAGTCGTTCCAGGGCACCATGTCGCGGATGAGGAAGAAGCGGAAGGCGTCCACCCCCACGCGGTCGATCAGCTCCAGCGGCTGCACCACGTTCCCCAGCGACTTGGACATCTTGGTCTCGCCGACCAGCCACCAGCCGTGGATGAGCAGGCGCTGCGGCAGCTCCAGGCCCAGCGCGCGCAGGATGCAGGGCCAGTAGATGCAGTGCGGCGTGAGGATGTCCTTGGCCAGCAGGTGCAGGTCCGCGGGCCAGAGGCGGGCGAAGCGCGCCTCGTCGCCGCCCGACCCGGCGCCGGAGACGTAGTTGAGCAGCGCGTCCAGCCACACGTAGCAGACGTAGTCGCGGTCGAAGGGCAGTTCGATGCCCCAGTCCATGCGGTCCTTGTGGCGGCTGATGCAGAGGTCTCGCAGGGGTTGGCGCAGGAAGCCCAGCACCTCGTTGCGGCGGTGGGCCGGCCAGATGAAGTCCGGCTGCGCCTCGATATGCGCCGTCAGCCAGTCCTGGAAGGCCGACATGCGGAAGAACCAGTTGCGCTCCCGCAGGCGCTGCACCGGGCGGCCGCACTCGGGACAGGCGCCGTCCACCAGGTCCTTCTCGGTGAAGTAGCGCTCGTCGGGCACGCAGTAGAGGCCCTCGTAGTCATCGGCGTAGAGGTGCCCGCCCTCGTGCAGCCGCGTGAGCATGGCCTGCACCAGCGCCACGTGGTCGGCGTCGGTGGTGCGGAGGTAGCGGTCGTAGCGGATGTCCAGGCACTCCCAGAGCCTCTTGAAGCGCTCCGACATGCGGTCGCAGTGGGCCTGCGGGCTCTCGCCGGCGCGGGTGGCGGCCTCCAGCACCTTCTGGCCGTGCTCGTCGTCGCCGGTGAGGAAGAAGGCCTCGCGGCCCAGCAGGCGGTGGAAACGGGTGAAGACGTCGGCCAGCACGGTGGTGTAGGCGTGGCCCAGGTGCAGGTCGCTGTTGACGTAGTAGATGGGCGTGGTGATGTAGAAGGGCTTCACGTCAACTCCTGCTTTCCGCCTCTTACTCGTTCTCGTTCTCGTGCTCGTTCTCGTTCTCGAGACCCGATCCGAGAACGAGAACCGCTTCGCTGAGAACGAGAACCGCTGCGCTGAGAACGAGAACCGCTTCGCTGAGAACGAGAACCGCTGCGCTGAGAACGAGAGAGAATCAGGAAGTTCCCTCCTGCGGCCGCCGGTTGCGCCGGCCGCCGCGTCGGCCTCGCCGCCGCCGCGGAGCCTCGCCCGCGCCGGGGGCCGGGCCGTCTCCCTCGCCCTCGACCGCCTCGTCGTCGCCCTCGTCCTCGTCATCCGGCTCGGAGTCGGCGGCCAGGGGCGGCCGTGCCGCGACTTCGCGCGGGGACCGCGCGGCGGCCACCAGCACGCCGGGGGGAGGCAACGCCCTGCCCTCCTCCAGACCCTCGCGGCCGCAGGCGCCCTCGCAGTGGTTCTCGGCGGGGTCGAAGTCCATCAGCCGCTCCAGCTCGGCATGCGAGACCGTCTCCATCTCGCCGGTGGCGAAGCGGATCAGCACCTCCTCGGAGAAGATGTCGATCTTCTCGACGAAGACGGCGCCGCGCAGCGTCTCCACGGCACGCTCCAGCGGCGGATAGCGCTTCAGCTCCTCGCGGTAGAAATCCAGCTCGTAGCGCAGGCAGCACTTCAGTCGGCCGCAGTTGCCGGAGAGCTTGACCGGGTTGAGCGGCAGGTTCTGCTCCTTGGCCATCGAGGTGGTGACGGGGTCGAAGCGCGAGAGCCAGCCGCTACAGCACTGGCGCTGGCCGCAGGGGCCGTAACCGCCGAACTTGCGCGCCTCGTCGCGGGCGCCGATCTGCCGCAGCTCGATGCGCGTGCGCAGCTCGCCGGCCAGGTCGCGCACCAGGGTGCGGAAGTCCACCCGCCCCTCCGCGGTGAAGTAGAAGGTGACCTTCTTGCCATCGAGCTGGTACTCCACGTTGATCACCTTCATCGGCAGGCGGTGGTCGCCGACCAGGCGCCGGCAGACCTCCTCGGCGCGGTTCTCGCGCTGCAGGTTGCGGCGCTTGCGCTGGAAATCGTGGGGTCCGGCCTTGCGCGAGATGGTGCGCTCCTCGCCGCGCTCGTCCTCCTGGGAGATGCGGTCCACCTCGCTGATCTGCACCACGCGGCCCAGGTCCTCGCCCTTCTCGGCGTTGACGATGACGTGGTCGCCCAGCTTGACGGGAAAGCCCATCGGGTTGGTGAAGGCGGCGCGCCGGTTGCCTTTGAACTGGATCTCGAAAAAATTCATGCCGGTTGTTCCCGCGGAATGGCCTCCAGCTCGCGGCGCAGCCGCTGTGCCAGCGAGAGAAGCAGGATGTAGATGTTGGCGTTGCGGTCGCACTGGCGGATGGCCGCCGCCAGCTCCTCCAGCAACTCGTCCAGGCGCGGGGCGCGCCGCCGCGCGGCGAAGCGCCCCAGACTCTCAAGCTGGTGCGCGTTGAGCACGCGCGGGCCGGCCTCGGCGCCCAGCAGGCGCACCAGCTCGGCGTCCAGCAGCCAGTTCTGCAGCTCCTCGAGGAAGCGCTTGAGGCTCTCGCGGTCGCGCTGCTCGCCCATGGCCAGCAGGCGCTGATACAGCGCCTCGGGCTGCGACGAGAGCGCGTCGCGCAGGAAGCCCTCGGGCTGCCAGAGCGCCTCGTTCTCCGCGGCGGACAATTCCTCGGCGCGCAGCGCGGCCCGGCCCGGGTTGCCGCCCGCCAGCTGGGCCAGCTCGCGCGCGGGCAGGCCGCTGCGCTGGTCCAGGCCCTGCTCCGCCACCCAGGCCGCCAGCGTCTCCAGCGGCGCGGGACGTAGCGCCAGCGCCTGGCAGCGACTGAGGATGGTGGGCAGCAGGGCCTCGGGCTGCCGCGTGCAGAGCAGCAGGATGAAGTGCTCCGGCGGCTCCTCCAGCAGCTTGAGCAGGGCGTTCTGGGCCTGCTCGCCCATCCGCTCCGCCTCGACGATCAGGGCCACGCGCCGGCCGCCCTCGAAGGAGCGCAGCAGCGCCCAGTAGCGCAGATGGCGGACCTGG
>Ga0233425_10009952_pt1 | contig 11808 bp, 15 predicted proteins | sample Watercolumn_Towu_2_FD_181712 | JGI IMG/M metagenome (GOLD analysis project Ga0233425, IMG submission 181712) | Freshwater microbial communities from Lake Towuti, South Sulawesi, Indonesia - Watercolumn_Towuti2014_140_MG | ecosystem: Environmental > Aquatic > Freshwater > Lake | place...
GCCGGTCAAGATGTCCGATCTCGCGGCCGTACTGAGGAAGTGGTACAAGAAGGAACAGGGAGAGTCCCTCCCAGCGGAACGAATCGACGGACCTTCATCTCAGGAGGTTCGCACTGGGCTGGATCGTGGCAGGATCGAACGCCTGAAAGCCCTCGTCGACGAGGGGGAAGACCAATGGTGGAATACACTTATCCAGAAGTTCCTGACTGGTGCAAAGGTGAAACTCGATGAAATTGCTGAAGCAGTCAAGGGAGGTGACACGGCCGCTCTCAGGACACTGGCACACACGCTGAAGGGGAGCAGTTTCAACATGGGAGCTGCCGGCATGGTGCAACTCTGCAAGAATCTGGAGGCCGCGGCTGAGCAACATTCGTTGGAAGTCAGCAAGAGATGGCTTGCTGATCTGCTGCAGGAATTTGAAGTCGTCCGGACTGATCTGGAAAAAGAGATTGTGGTACCAAAGGAGTCCCAATGAAGATTCTCATTGTCGACGATGAAGCGACGACACGGATGGTCCTTGCGCGCCAGCTGCGAACACTGGAACACGAGGTTGCCGAAGCGTCCGACGGCGAGGAAGCCTGGCTTGCATTCAGACTTCAGCAACCGAGGATCATAATCACCGATCTCGTCATGCCACGGTGCGATGGGTTGGAGCTCTGCCGGCGTATTCGTTCCGTGAACGGCTCGAAATACACATACCTGATCGTGCTCACGGCCCAGTCCGGTCGTTTGAACTACCGTGAGGCCATGGAGGCCGGGGCGGATGATTTTCTGGCCAAACCCTGTGAAACCGATGAAGTGGTGATTCGCCTCCGGGTGGCAGAGAGGCTGCTGCAACTTACCACCAAGGTGGATCAGCTGGAAGGATTGTTGCCTATTTGTTCCTACTGCAAGAAGATTCGGGACGACGGACACGAATGGCAGCCCGTCGAACAGTATATCAACAAGCGCTCCAATGCGTCGTTTTCACACGGGGTATGCCCCGAGTGCTACGAGAGCCATGTGAAACCTCAGCTTCAGTATCTTGCCGAAAGGCGGCATTGAGCCCCCTCTTCAGTCAATCGTTGTCGCACTTCGCCCTGCAAGAATCTGAGCACCTGTCTGCATTTGGCCACCACGAATCGCCTGAATTGCTCAAAAATCCTCAAAAACGTCCCTTTCTTGGGCAAATCCTTTAGGCATTAGTTTTGTCTGGAATAGCTCGAATAGATGGCAGAAAACTGTCGATCAAGGTGAAACCGGATGAGTGTCGCAGCGAAACTGATGCAGATCTCGGATGCTGTGCACGTCGTGGTATCGGAGGATGGGTTCAAGGCCTTTCTGACATTTATGGAAGGTTCTGATGCGATTCCATGTTCGGCGCACGAGATCCAGGCGCTTCTTGCGGAGCACGGTGTCATCCATGGCGTCCGCACCGATCTTGCGGATGTGGTAGCACATCGGGCCCCGAACGAGCGATCGATTCTAGTCGCTGTTGGGAAGCCGCCCCAAGCAGGGAAAAGCGGTTGGATTGACTACTGCTTCAATACGAATCAGCAATCTGCTGACTCCAGCAAGGAGCGAAAGGTCGACTACCACGACCTCGGCTGGATCCACAATGTGCACAAGCTTGTTGTAATAGCAGAACTGCATCCGGCGGAAGCCGGAATCCCTGGAATCAGGATCTCAGGCGATGAAGTACCGCCGCCCCCGGTGAAGGAGCCGGTCTTCAAGCTTGGCTCCGGTGTCGCGTTGGATCCCAGCAACCACCGGAAAGTCATTGCAACAGTGGATGGCAACGCTGTTCTGGAGAAAGACGGCACGCTCCATGTCCATCCGACTATCACAGTTACAGGGAACGTCGACTATGCGACCGGTGACATCGACTTCGTTGGTTCGGTCATGGTATTCGGAGATGTGAAAAGCGATTTCACGATCAAGGCCGGACAGTCTGTCGAAATCCGTGGCAATGTCGAAGACGCCACAATCGAGGCAGGGGGTGATGTCATCGTCAGAAAGGGATTTCTCGGACAGGGCAAAGGCTTGATCAAGGCCGGTGGAAACGTGGAAATCCAGCACGTGCTGAATCAGAGCGTCGTCTCAAAGAAATTGATTAGAATCATGCGCGAAGGGATTTGTGCAAAGCTTCATGCTTCGGAGAAGATCGCAGCGCCGTCGGCAGTGTTTGTCGGTTGCACGCTTGAGGCCGGTGATGAAATTGATGTCCACAACCTCGGAAACGGCGACCAAACGCAAGCAAAAGTGCGCGTGGGTCGTCGGGGGATTCTGTTCGAACAAATGTCCCGCGTTGACCGCGAATTTCAGAAGGCACAGCGTCAGCTTGCTGAGGCGAAGAACGCGGTGTACCGGCTTGTCCGCATGCAGCTTGACAATGGCAAGCTTACGGCGGAACAGGATGCGTTCCTCACCAAGCTCAAACTGGCACAAACCGAACTGACGAAAGTGGTCGAGAGACTCCAGAAGGACGCTGAGGACCTGAAGGGGCAGATGCGGGAGACGGGTGTGGCTCGTATCGTTGTCCGGGACACGATCCATGCAAACGTGTTCGTGGAGCTCAATGGAGTCAAGAAGATGATGCAGGGCGCAATCAAGGAAGTGATACTGACGGAAAAAGACGGGGCAATTGAAGAACGACCCCTTGAGTAGGTCGGGGGATTTCAAGCGTACTGGAACACTCAATGGATGAAACCAAGGTTCACCTCGCGGCATTGCTTTCCGACAGCGACCCGGCAGCCCGGCGCAGGGCGGCCGAGGAATTGGCGGGGAGCACGGGATTCGCGCCGATAGCGGCACTCGCCGCTGCCTTGCGTGATGAGAATAAAGGTGTCCGGGATGCAGCGTCTCGATCGTTGTCGCAGATTGGCAGCAAGAACGTTGCCCGCGCAGTTGTTGAATACCTGGGCGACGGCAACATCACGACGCGCAATCTTGCAGCCGAGCTCTTGATGCAGTTGAAAGATGAATCGGACGAAGCGCTGCTGCCGTATCTGTATGATCCTGATCCGAACGTCCGCAAGTTTGTCGTGGACATCCTCGGTGTCAACAAAAGTGTGCAGGCGGTGACGCATCTGGTGACGCTTTTGAAGGATGTGGACGAAAACGTGGTTATCTCTGCGGTGGAAGCCCTTGGGAACATCGGATCAGAAGAAGCCGTTGAGCCGCTGGTGCAGGCGTTTGAGGACATCAGCTATGCCAGTGCCACTGCTGCAGAAGCGATCGGCAAGATCGGCGGCGTCCGTGCGACAGAATTTCTCCTCACCAAAGTTGACCAGCTCATCGGCCATCCCAAGACGGATCCTGTCGCTCTCTATGCCCTTATTGAGGCGTTGAGCATTGTTGGCTACGATCGGGCGTACGCCGTGCTCCGGGGGCATATCTACGCCGTCCGGGGGAAACTGCGTCGAATTCTCCTGCATGCAATCATCAAAATCGGAGAGCGGTGCGGCATTGCCCTGTGCGACGTCGAAAGTCTGAGGGCTGACCTTATCGAGGCGCTTCGCGATGACAACAATCTGATACAACTCAGTGCAGCCAAAGGGCTCGGGAACCTCGAAGGCGACGACGTGACGGGGGCGCTGGTGGAGGCAATCGGACGGAACGAGGAACTTGATGCCCTGCTGCTTCCGCTCCTGGAATACCGCCCCGGCGTTTTCACACTTGTGGTGCGGGCTGTGGAGGCTGGCCATCTGAAGGCAACAAAGGAAGTGGTCGGACTCCTTGCAAAGCTCATTACGCACATTGATTATCTGACGCTTCCCGAGGAGTTCACCGATCCAGGTGCCCGGTTGCTTCAAAGGGCCTTCGACGTGGTGAAGACTGGATGGGGGGATGCGAATGAGGAGACCCGTGGAGCGATCGCTGATGCCTTGTTCAAGTTGGACGGGGATCAGGCCGTCGAGGCGCTCGATGAAATTCGGAACGATGCCGACCCATGGCTCCGCATGCATATTATCGAGCTTCTGATGCCGCTCGAAGACCGGCGTATCCCCGAGTTCATCGCACGGTTCTTGGGTGATGAAGACGAGATGGTTCGCGAGCTGGCTGCAACGTCCCTCGAAGGGCGCGGCTATTCACTCGGCGCAGCTGAGATCGGCTGACATGGAGCAGGGCGGTTGATGGTCCGCCGGTGCAATGAACTATGCAGATGAAATGACGGAGCAACTCTTGACGGTGCCAGTGACGATTCCCATGCCTCTGAAAACGATCCCGACGATGAAAATGTCTGACGACATTTTTCATCAGATCAGAGAGTATATCTACGTCCAGACCGGCATCTACTTCCAGGATAATAAGAAATACCTGCTCGAGGGACGCCTTTCCAAACGAATGCAGATTCTCAATCTGCCGACATTTGAGGCGTATCATCAGCTCATCAAGTTCGGAACGCGCCGCAATGAAGAGATGAAATACTTGTATGATGCAGTGACGATCAACGAGACTTTCTTCTTCAGGAACGAGCCGCAATTTGAAGCGTTTGAGCACACGCTGGTCCCTCAGATCGTCGCCTCGAAACGATCACCCGGTCGGACGACGCTCCGGGTCTGGAGTGCGGCAAGCTCATCAGGCGAAGAGGCCTATACAATCGCGATGCTGTACCTTGAAAAGCTGAAGCCCGCATACCCGTTTCTCGACATCGAGATCGTGGGCACCGATATCAACTCCTCGGTCATCGAAACGGCGCGGCAGGGCGTGTACCGGGAGTATTCAGTGCGGAACATGCCGAAGTATTATCTGCAGAAGTATTTCACAGGAGAAGATCAGAAGTACACACTTGACGAACGCGTCCGGAGCCTGGTTCGGTTCGACAACATGAATCTCTATGACCGCCAGCGGATGCGGTTGATGATGAGGTTCGACATCATTTTCTGCGCAAACGTGCTTATTTACTTCGACGCCAAATCCAAGATTCAGGTCGTCTCCGGGCTGTATGATGCGCTCAACACCGGCGGATTCCTGTTCATCGGATACGCAGAGTCCCTGCATGGAATCTCCACAGCGTTCAAGCTGGTGAACTTCCCGAAAACGGTCGCCTACAAGAAGGAGTGAAGTGTCATGGGTAGAGCAGTGCTCGTCGTTGATGACTCAACAACAGTTCGGAAATTCGTGGCTGTGTCGTTGGAGATGCAAGGGTTCTCTGTAACCTCTGCTTGCGACGGCATGGACGCGTTGGAGAAACTCCCAACGCGGAAATTCGATCTTGTCATCACAGATCTGAATATGCCGAACATGGATGGGTTTGAGCTAATCAAAGCCCTGCGCGAGAACGCCGAGTACAGGGAGCTCCCGGTGATCATTCTGTCGTCCCTGTCGGACCAGGCAAACAAGGAGCAGGGGGCGAAACTCGGGGTTTCTTCGTATGTCGTGAAACCGTTCAGCCTCGAGAAAATCCAGTACGAAGTGGCAAAGTACGTCAGTTGGACGGAGTAGGCGAGATCACCCGCCTTGGCACGCAATTATTTAACAACCTGGCAGGAAGAACAACTATGGCTGATTTGAAATTTCTTGTTGTCGACGATTCCCTCACCATGCGTCGTATCGTCGTAAACGCCCTGAAGGCTCAGGGATACAGCCTTGTCATTGAAGCGCAGGATGGGAAAGACGCTGTTGCGAAGCTCTTGAGCGAGGGGGCCGGTTTTGTCATCACCGACTGGAACATGCCGGAGATGAACGGTCTCGACCTTACCAAGTGGGTCCGCACGAATGAGCAATTCGAGAACATCCCCATCCTGATGATTACGACTCGGGGGAACAAAGACGATGTCATGGAGGCGATGAAGGCCCGGGTCAACAACTACATCGTCAAGCCGTTCACGCCGCAGGGCTTGAAGGAAAAAATCGAACAGATTCTGAAAAGCGTCGAAGTGAAGTCGGCCTAGTCCGCCAGGACATCGGCAGACAAAGGGCGAATCAAGGCAAGTCGACAATCATTGTGTACTCTGTGAGGAGCCTCTCCATATGGATACAATCAATCACGCCGCCGGTGCGGACGAAGGGGATGTCGGAATGATCAGGGACTTTATCAAACATGTCCGGAGCATCATCCCTATGCTGGAACAGGTGAAGGATTCCATCGAGGAAAGTTCGAGCCGAATTCCGAAGGCGTCACACCAGCTTTCGGAGGTCACGACGGCGACCGAGTCCGCGACGGTTGAGATTCTCAATGTGCTGGAGACCATGGCAGACAAAATCGGCAGAGGGGAGGAGCGTTTGAAGGAAGTACGGCGCTTCGTGGAGCAGAACAACGGAACGGCGGAAAGTTCCCAGGTCCTGGCTTCCATTGCAGCGATCGAGCAGATGCTCTCGGAAACGAAAGACAACTCGATGAGCATCGCCATCGCGTTGCAGGTGCAGGATATCACGAGCCAACAGATTGCCGGCGTTGCCCACACCATCGAAGCCATCAGGCTGAATCTTGGATCGGCGCTAAAGCGCTTCGATGACCCGGAGCATGAAAGCCCGGACTCGAATGCAGGACGGATGACTGACCAGAAGACGCCTGAACACTTTGACGGTAATGCCCGTTTCTCCAAATCGACAGACCGTCAGGATCTGGCAGATGAAATCGTCAAACAGTGGAATCAAGATCACGTCTAGCAGCGAACGAAACGTCTTCCCAGAGAGCGCACATGAGCACCAACAAACCATCATCGATGCCGACGTTCGACAATGAAATGCTTGAGATTGTCGAGAGCTTCATTGTTGAATCGAATGAGATTCTCGAGAAACTCGGCCAGGATCTCCTTGAGCTGGAAAAGAACCCGGGAAACGCGGAGCTGCATAATGTGATCTTTCGCGCTGTCCATACGCTCAAAGGGACGTCCTCGTTCCTCGGCTTCGAGCAGCTGACCGGGCTATCGCATAAGTTCGAAGATGTGATGAACAAACTCCGCAAAGGAGAGCTGCAGGTGACGTCGGATAAAATGGACGTCATGTTCGAGGCGTACGATATCCTCAAGACGCTCCTGCAGCGGATCGAGGCGAAGAATGGTGAACCCGTCGAGCTTGAGCATGTCGTCGTGAAACTGGAGGCAATTGCACAGGGCAAGGTGCTCGAAACCGCTGCCCCTGCCCCTGCGCCTGCGGCTGCAGAAGAATTGGATGGGGAGGGTCGTGAGCCTGCCGAACAGTCCCCTGCGGCGGTCGACGCGCCTGCCGGCGCAATGGATGTTCCCCAACAGGCTGTCGAAGGGCCTCACTCGAAACAGCAGGACTCCGGCGCGACACAGATAGCTCAGAGCAAGGCTGCCGACTCCTCGATACGCGTCGATGTGACGCGGCTCGACTCGCTGATGAATCTCGTCGGTGAATTGGTGCTCGGCCGGAACAGGTTGTCACAGATCGCCCATCAGGTTGGAGAGCAATACGAGAATCTCTCGATTGCCCGGGAGCTGTCGGAGACGAATTCTCATATCGACTTCATCACCACGGAACTCCAGATGGCGGTGATGAAAACCCGGATGCTTCCGATTTCCAAAGTGTTCAACAAACTCCCGCGCCTGATTCGCGAAGTGTCAAAGGAGATGGGGAAGGAGATTGAGCTTGTGCTGGTGGGAGAGGAAACAGAACTGGACAAATCCCTGATCGAGGAATTGAACGATCCCATGGTGCACCTGATGCGCAATGCTGCCGACCATGGTGTGGAGTCTCCTGAAATACGAATAGCTGCCGGCAAACCTGCAAAGGGAACTGTCACCGTACGTGCCGAACACGAGGGGAATCATATCGTCATCTCCGTTGAAGACGACGGCGGTGGCATGGATGCAGAACGGCTCAAGCAGAAAGGCCTCGAAAAGGGGATGATCACCGAAGCGGAGGCAAAGGAAATGTCCCCGCAGGAAGCGTTCAAGCTCATTTTTGCCCCAGGTTTCAGCACCGCCCAGAAAGTCACCAATGTCTCTGGACGTGGTGTCGGGATGGATGTGGTCCGCACGAATATTCAGAAGCTCAAGGGGACCATCGACATCGAATCGGAGATTGGCAAGGGGAGCAAGTTCATCATTAAGCTTCCATTGACGCTCGCGATCATTCAGGCGTTGCTCGTCGAAGTGAGCAAAGAAGTGTTCAGTATTCCGCTCGACTCCGTTCTGGAAGTGGTGCGTGTGGGAGAAAATGAGATCTCGACCATCAACGGGCGTGAAGTCATTCGGCTTCGGAATACGGTCTTGCCGCTCGCGAGGCTCGGACACGTCTTGAACGCAGGTGGGAACGGTAACCACACCGAGGCGCGCTACATCGTCGTCGTCGGCCTCGCCGAGAAGCGGCTTGGGATCGTGGTCGACTCCCTCCTCGGACAGAAAGAGGTCGTCATCAAGAGCATCGGTGAATACCTTGGAAACATTCGCGGCATCGCCGGTTCAACGATCCTCGGTGACGGGCGGGTAATTATGATTATCGATGTCGGTGAGCTCATGAAGCTCTGTGCGGACCGATCCTAACAGCGGGTAACAAGCAGAGAGGATATGCCCAAAACTATAAACGTCGTAGTCATCGATGATTCAGCATTCATGCGGAAGTCCATTTCCATGATGCTGGAGTCGGATCCCGAAATCAAAGTCGTTGCTACCGGGCGCGACGGAAAAGACGGGATTGACAAGATCAGAGAATTTCGGCCCGACATCGTGACGCTTGATATTGAAATGCCCGTCATGGATGGCCTTACGGCGCTCGGCCAGATCATGAAGGAAATGCCGTTGCCGGTGCTGATGATCAGTTCGCTGACTTCAGAAGGCGCCAAAGCAACAATCGACGCCCTCAGCCTTGGCGCAGTCGATTTCATACCGAAAGAGCTTTCGTACGTCTCACTCGACATTGTCAAAATACGGGAAGACCTGATCTCCAAGGTCAAGCAAATCGTTCAGAGTCGTTCCCTCCTATTCAGACTTCAGCGTATCAAGGCCGCGTCTTCGCATGTGCAGTCGCCCGGTCATACGCCCTCGGCACCCGGCAATCGGGTTCTGAAGATGCCGGAGAGATCTCCGAAAGCGGTCGTCGTCGGAATCTCGACCGGAGGGCCGTTTGCGCTGCTGCAGACTCTGCCGAAAATCCCTGAGCGATTTCCGGTCAGTATTGCGATCGTTCAACACATGCCGCCGAAATTCACTCGGTCGATGGCAGAACGGCTGAACAGCCTGAGCAAGATCGAGGTGAGAGAGGCGGAAGAAGGCGATACAATGGAACCTGGCGTGGCCCTTGTGGCCCCCGGGGGCAAGCACATGAGCTTTACCCGCTCGAATGGATCAGTCAAGATCCGCATTTCTGACGAACCGAAGGGAACGCTGTACCATCCGTCGGCCGACGTCATGATGAAATCGGCTGTGGAAGCCTTTGGCGCCCCCATTCTCGGCCTGATCATGACCGGAATGGGAAAAGATGGGCTCGAAGGCCTGAAAGAAATTAAGAAAAAAGGGGGCTATGTGGTCGCACAAGATGAAGCCTCCTGTGTCGTTTATGGCATGCCGAAAGCAGCTGTGGACGAGGGAATTGCGGACGTAGTGTGCCCGCTGACCGAAATTCCGTCGGCGCTTTCGAAAATCTTTGGCGTTCAGTGAGGGACGGTGGCATGGAGCACGCGAATACATTCACTGATCTTGCCGCATTTCAGCACGTCGCCACGCCATCGGCTGCGACGAAATCGAGCATCATCAAATCATCCGAGGTGTCGGTTGGCGGAAAAGCCATAATCGAAGTGCTCGACGGAAATCACTCTGAGCCGACAGTGTACATCCACCGCGACGGAGATAAAATTCTGAAGATCGAATTCACCTGCTCCTGTGGCAAGTCAACGCATCTCGACCTCGAATATGAGGGTGAATAGTAATCACGAGTTGAATATTAGCCAATCCGGCGGTTCATCCCTTCCTTCTGCCTCCCCAACGCTTCATAATCCTTGATTTTGCACTCCAACGGTCCTGGCATTCCACTTGCAGGACATATTTTGAACTTCAGCCGTTGGGGGAACTATCATGAACAAAACACCGACGTATCACTTCAGTCTCAGCGCAGCCCTTTTTGTTGGACTGATCACTGCCCTCGCGGCGACAGTTGCAGCAGTTGTGAGTGGGAAGCAGGATGAGCATGCCCCGGATGCACTTGAATCCTGGGACGACGTACTGGGAATCTAAGCACGTCACGGACTGACCGGCCTCAAACGTTTTCAGGTGAAACCTCCGCAATGAAGATTTTCGACAGCACAAAGATCCCGATACTTTCGAAGGCACTCGACGCATACTCACTGCGGCACAAAGTGATTTCCTCGAATCTGGCGAATATCACGACCGTCGGGTATCGCTCGAAAAGCGTGAGTTTTGAAGAACAACTCTCCGGTGCGCTGCAGGGTCAGGGCGTTGAGACTACCGCCACCGCGAGCAGCCATACGTCTGTTGTTACTCCACAGCTCAATGGCGTCCAACCCGCGATTGTTGAAGCCAACGTCGGAGCCGGCCTCGAAAGCGATCCGACCGCCAGCGGGATCAACGATGTGGACATTGACACTGAAATGACGGAACTGGCCAAGAACCAGCTCCGTTTCAAATTCGCATCCAAAATCCTCGGCGACACATTTCGTGGAATTCAGAAGAGCATTCGGGGGCAAGTATGAAGATCGACGGCCTGTTCGGCGGATTTAATATCAGCAGCAGGGGACTGAGCGCTCAGCGGAAGCGGATGAACGCGATCGCCGCGAACGTCGCAAATGCGGAAACGACCCGTACCGAAGAGGGCGGACCGTACCGGCGGAAAGTCGTCGTACTGAAGGCGGAGACTGCGCAGTCGTTCTCTGGCATGGTGGAGGGAGAAGGGATACGGCTTGCAGCGACCGATGGGGCGCACTTCAGGGCCGCGCAGGGTGGACTTGCGGAGCCCGGGACATCAGAGACTTCTGTTGAGGCGGCGGAGACATTGGATAGCTCACCCTTCCGATCAGTCTACGATCCGGGTCACCCCGATGCGGATGAAAGCGGCTACGTCAAGATGCCAAATGTGAATATCGTAGGCGAAATGGTCGACATGATTTCGGCGTCGCGGTCCTATGAAGCAAATGTGACGGCAGTGAATGCTGCGAAGACAATGGCAAGAGATACACTGGAGATTTGACAATGGCTGTGAATACTACATATACCTCGACAACCGGAGCTCCCCAATCGGCTGTGCTGAAACGGCAGGGAGGGCATGCAGATCGCAAAGTCGCTTTCACGGTACTCGACGAGCCGGTCCGGCAGAAGAATACGCCGGAGCAATCAGGTGAGGACCTGGTGATCACTGATGTCGAGAAGAACTACTTTGAAGGCTTGTTCCCGGCTGCGGCGAAGGACATCCGTTCGTATTCTCCATATCAGCGGAACGGTGGCCGGAACGCGGTGTCGCTGGGAACGCTCGTCGATTTGAAAGGATAAGGCCATGAAGATTAGTCAGGGACTGACTCTACTTCCAACACTCGAAGGACCGAGCAAGAGCACCATCAACAAGACTCTCCGAGAGACGAATTCGTCGTTTGGCGACACATTGAACCAGGCGATTGCGGATGTCAACAGTCTCCAGGCAGAAGCAGGCAAAGCCGTTGAGAAAATGGTCGCAGGTGAATCGACCGATCTGCATGATGTGATGATCGCAGTCGAAAAAGCCCGCACGAGCTTCGACCTTCTGATGGAAATCCGCAACAAGACCATCGACGTCTACCGGGAGATCATGCGCATGCAGGTATAGTGAATGGCTGAGAATCGTACTCAAGCTCTCGAACAGGCTTCAAGACTCCTCGGTTCGCTCTCGTCAAAACAGAAGCTCCTCATTGGGGGTGTCGCGCTTGCAGCGTTG
>Ga0233425_10009954_pt1 | contig 11807 bp, 10 predicted proteins | sample Watercolumn_Towu_2_FD_181712 | JGI IMG/M metagenome (GOLD analysis project Ga0233425, IMG submission 181712) | Freshwater microbial communities from Lake Towuti, South Sulawesi, Indonesia - Watercolumn_Towuti2014_140_MG | ecosystem: Environmental > Aquatic > Freshwater > Lake | place...
CGGGACCTACAGGAGATGGCCCGGCGATTCGCTCCATAGGGTCTAGGGGGCTTGGCCGGGCTGGTCCCGGCGGAAAACTAACGAACCGCTCCCTCGACCAGCTTCTTCTTGTCGTCCTTGTCGAGGTCGGTCACCAGGGTCTCGGTGGTGAGCATCAGCCCGGCGATGCTGGCCGCATTCTGCAGGGCGGTACGGACCACCTTCACCGGGTCGATGATGCCGGCCTTGAACATGTCGACGTACTTGCCGTTGTTGGCGTCGTATCCGATGTTCTCGGCCTTCTGGCTCACCTCGTCGGCCACGACCGTGCCGTCGACGCCGCAGTTGTCCGCAATCTGCACGATGGGGTCCGAAAGGGCGCGGAGCACAATGTCCACGCCGACCTTCTCGTCGCCGCGTGCGCCCGACCGGGCCTTTTCCACCGCAGCGCGGGACCGCAGCAGGGCCACGCCGCCGCCGGGCACGATGCCTTCCTCAGCGGCCGCTCGCGTCGCGTGCAGCGCGTCTTCCACGCGCGCCTTGGTCTGCTTCATTTCGGCCTCGGTGCTGCCGCCGACCGAAATCACCGCCACGCCGCCAGCCATTTTTGCCAGGCGCTCCTGGTACTTCTCACGGTCGTAGTCGCTGTCGGTGGTTTCGATCATCTTCTTGAGCTGCTCGATGCGCGCCTTGATGGCCGACTTCTCGCCGCCGCCCTCGACGATCGTCACCGCGTCCTTGTCCACGGTGATTTTCTTGGCGCGGCCAAGCTTGCTCAGTTCGAGGTTCTCCAGCTTCACGCCCAGGTCCTCGCTGACGAACGTGCCGCCCGTGAGGATGGCGATGTCCTGCAGAAGGGCCTTGCGGCGGTCGCCGAACCCCGGGGCCTTCACCGCACACACCGGCAGCACGCCGCGGAGCTTGTTCACCACCAGCATGGTCAGGGCCTCGCCCTCGACGTCCTCGGCGATGATCAACAGCGGCTTGCCCGACTGGGCAATGCGTTCCAGGAGCGGGATCAAGTCGCGGATATTGCTGATCTTCTTCTCGTGGATGAGGATCAGGGCGTCCTCCAACAGGCAGTCCATCTCCGTGGGCCGGTTGATGAAGTACGGCGAGATGTAGCCCTTGTCGAACTGCATGCCCTCAACCACCTCGTAGGTGGTTTCGGCCGTCTTGCCTTCCTCGACCGTGATCACGCCGTCCTTGCCGACCTTTTCCATGGCCTCGGCGATCAGGTTGCCCAGCGGCGCGTCGTTGTTGGCGCTGATGGCCCCGACGTGGGCGATGTCCTCGGAGCCCGAGACCGGCTTGGCCATCGAGCGGAGGTGGTCCACGGCGGCGTCCACGGCCTTTTCGATGCCGCGACGCACGGCGGTGGGGTTGGCCCCGGCGGTGATGTTGCGCAAGCCTTCGCGGAAGATGGCCCGCGCCAGCACGGTGGCCGTGGTGGTGCCGTCGCCGGCGATGTCCGAGGTTTTTGAGGCGACCTCGTTGACCAGCTTGGCGCCCATGTTCTCGAAGCGGTCTTCCAGTTCCACTTCCTTGCTCACGGTCACGCCGTCCTTGGTCACGGTCGGGCCGCCGTAGGACTTGTCCAGAATCACGTTGTGGCCGGTCGGGCCGAGGGTCACGGCCACGATGTCGGCGAGTTTATCGACACCCCGGAGCAAACGGTTCCGGGCCTGGTCTTCAAACAACAATTGCTTAGCCACGTTGGCAGCTCCTCATTGCTGATGGTTGATGCGGCAAGATCACCGGCGAACGCCCGCCGGGCGTGCTGCCTTATTTGACGATCTTCGCCAGAATATCGGTTTCGCGGAGAATTTTCACGTCGCGCCCGTCGACTTCCACGTCGGAGCCGGCGTACTTGCCGTAGATCACCTCGTCGCCCACGGCCACGGAGAGCGTGCCGCGCTCGCCGCTATCCAACAGCTTGCCCGGGCCCACGGCGATCACGGTGCCGCGCTGGGGCTTTTCCTTGGCGGTGTCGGGCAAAACGATCCCGCCGGCCGTCATTTCTTCCGCTTCCTTGGGCTCGACCACGACCCGATCATCCAAAGGCCGCAAGTTAATGTCCTTCGCCATATCTTGATTTCCCTTCTGCTGAAAACTGGTTGGTGAATGCTGGTGTGTGATGTAGGTCCCGCCTGCCGGGCGGGACCTGGCTCAGAACCTGATAAGACTTATGGGACTAATGGGACTGATAGGTCCTATAGCTCCCATACGTCCTATGGTTCCGGTTTGGCCCTGGTGCAGGTCCCGCCCGGCAGGCGGGACCTACATGCTAGTAGTCCATGCCTCCCATGCCTCCCATGTCGCCCATGCCGCCGCCCATTCCGCCCATGCCTCCCATGCCGCCACCGGGGCCGCCGCCGTGAGCGTGGTTGTGCTTCTCCTTCTTGGGAATTTCGGTCACGCAGCAGGAAGTGGTGAGAAGCAGGCTTGCCACGCTGGTGGCATTCTGCAGAGCGGTGCGCACGACCTTGGCAGGATCGATGATGCCTGCCTCGAGCATGTCGCCATACTGGTCGCGGTCGGCGTCGTAGCCCTCGTTTTTCTTGCCCTGACGCACGCGATTGACGACCACGGCCCCGTCCTTGCCCGCGTTGTCGGCGATGAGGCGAAGGGGCACGTCCAGCACGTTGCGGACGATCTTTGCGCCCAAGGCTTCGTCGCCCTCAAGCTCGATCTGGTCCACGGCCTTTTCGCAACGGAGCAGGGCCACGCCGCCGCCCGGCACGATGCCCTCTTGCAAGGCCGCCTGGGTGGCTGCACGCGCGTCTTCCAACAGGAACTTGCGTTCCTTCATTTCGGTTTCGGTGGCCGCGCCCACGTTGATCTGGGCCACGCCGCCGGACAGCTTGGCCAGACGCTCCTGGAGCTTTTCGCGGTCGTAGTCGCTGGTGGTGGTCTCGATCTCGGCGCGGATCTGCTCGACGCGTCCTTGAATGGCCTTCTTGTCGCCCGCGCCGTTGATGATCGTGGTATTTTCCGAATCCACGACCACTTTCTCGCACCGGCCCAGGTCGGTGAGCTTCACCGAATCGAGTTGCACGCCGAGGTCCTTGAAAATCGCCTGAGCGCCGGTCAGCGTGGCGATGTCGCCAAGCATGGCCTTGCGGCGGTCGCCGTAGCCCGGGGCCTTCACGGCGCACACGCTCAAGATGCCGCGGAGCTTGTTCACCACCAGCGTCGCCAGCGCCTCGCCCTCCACCTCTTCGGCGATGATCAGCAGGGGCTTGCCCGCCTTGCTCACGGCCTCCAGCAGCGGCACGAGGTTCTTGGCGTTGGAAATCTTCTCTTCGTGGATCAGGATCAGCGGCTTGTCGAACTCGACGGTCTGCTCGTCCTGGTTGGTGACGAAGTGCGGCGAGAGGAAGCCGCGGTCGAATTGCATGCCCTCGACCACGTCCACGGTGGTCTCGGCCTGCTTGCCCTCTTCGATGGTGATCACGCCGTCTTTGCCGACCTTCATGAAGGCGTCGGCCAGGACATTGCCGATCGAGGGGTCGTTGTTGCCGGCGATCGTGGCAACCTGGGTGATTTCCTTCTTGTTCTTCTCGCTGATGCTAGTGGACATCTTGCCGATGGCCGCCACCACGGCCTCGGTCGCCTTCTGCACGCCGCGAGCCAGAGACATGGGGTCGGCGCCGGCGGCCACCATTTTCAGTCCCTCGCGGTAAATGCCCTCGGCCAGCACAGTGGCCGTGGTCGTGCCGTCGCCTGCGACCTTATTGGTCTTCGAGGCGGCCTCTTTGACCAATTGGGCCCCGAGGTTCTCGTTGGGATCGTCCAGAGTGATATCTTCGGCCACGGTTACGCCGTCTTTGGTCACCTTGGGGGCGCCCCAGCCCTTATCGAGCACGGCATTCCGCCCGCGCGGGCCGAGCGTCGAACCTACGGCCCGAGCCAACTTGCTGACGCCGGCGGCCAAGGGCAACCGGGCCTCATCTTCATACACCATCTTTTTCGCCACAGTGGATTCCTCCTGTTGCGTTGTACGCCAGGCATCGCGGCCTGACGCGCCAGGGACAATATGCGGGTTCAACGACGGCATACCACTGCCAGTGGCAGCCGACAGCAAATGGCACGGTAGGAAAGCAAGCGGCGTGCCAAAGCACAGAACGCACGACGCAACTATCTGTGAATAAATGAGTTACGATTGTTGTGCGTCGATAGTCTTGCGACTTGCCCAGGAGGTCGTCGGTGGGAACATGTCATTTTGGCAGCTTTGGAGTGCGGCCATTCATCGCCGCTTTGTCCTTTTCCCCTTGTCAGGGTCAACCCAGCGAAAAGCGATCCTTACGATCAGGAGGCAGGAGAAAGAAGAAGAAGAAAAAAGGCGAAAGCGGCAACGACTATGAGTACATGGTGCCCGGGCCGCACTCCAAAGGTCTGATTGCCATCGGTCCCGGAACCGCTTATACTAGACGGTTTGTGCCGCCGGCCTCGCCGCTGATCGGCCCTGATCCCGACCTCACCGCGACTCCTGTTCAGAAGCTCCGCGCGCTCCGAACCGTACCGATTCTCCGGGGGTCCGAGAATCACAGAACACTCTGGGAGGGTTCCCGTGCCGCACACCCGAATTCCACTGGCCAAGACCGATCCCACCGTGGACTTGGCTGAGAAACTAGAATTGAGTCTGGCAGAGATCGGACTTTCGGTTCGCACCACCAATTGTCTGGAGGAGCATGGCATTCACACCGTCAACGACCTGCTGCACTGCACGCGCGAGCGGTTGTTGTCGATCACCAATTTCGGCGAGAAGACGCTGGAAGAGGTCTACAGGGCCCTGGAGGGGATCGGTTTCTACCGAAAAGCGAAACGTGAGGCGATGATCGACCGGCAGACGGCGAAGCCCCCTGCCAAACCTCGGTGAACCTGTGGGTCCTTGTAGGGTGGGCACTGCCCACCGAAACACATTGTGTGTTGGTGCGCAGTGCCCACCCTACGGTCTACGGTCCTGCTTCCGCAACAGAAACTGGTTAGACTGCCGTGGCTCGAAACTTCCGGTTTTACGAAAAGAAGCGCGGGCACCGGCGCACCGGTTCCCCGGCACTGGCCAGCGCGGGCGAGGCGGCCTTTTTCGGCGTCTTGCTGGCGGTGGGCGGCGCTTGGATCGTGCTGGCCGTCCTCTGGCTGGTGATCCCCGAATGGCGAGTCAACCACGGCTTCGTGGAGCAGACTTGCAAGGTGGTGGCCTCCGGCATCGGCGAGAAAGAGACCGAAAATGGCACGGTGTATCGGCCCGAGGTCAAAATCGAGTACGAGGTCAACGGCATCAAGTACCTCCCGGTGACCTACGACATCCATCACGACCGCGCCTGGTCCAGCAGCCGCGACGAGGCCCAGCAGTTGGCCGATCGGTTTGTGGACAAGCAGAACTATCCGTGCTGGTACGATCCGGCCGACCCCGGCAGGGCCGTCCTGGTCCGCGGCTACCAGTGGTGGATCTGGCTGGTGTTCGCGGTGCCGATTTCGCTGGTGGTGATTGGCGCGGGCGGCCTGGTGTACACGATCGTGCGCTGGGGCAAATCGACCGAGTTCCGCGCGGCTATGACCCGGCGCGCGGCCCCGCTCGACCTGCTGGATCCGGGCCTCCCGGCCTCGCCATCGCTGGCGACCGTGCCCGACGGCAGCGACATCGAGAGCAGCCCGGGCACGAAACTGGCCTTTCGCCTGCCGTTGACCCGTTCGCCCGCTTGGAACGTGTTCGGCCTGCTCCTGGCCAGCGTGTTGTGGAATGCCCCCGTGGTGGTGTTCGTGGCGGGCGCGGTGGGCAAACACCTCGACGGCGAGCCGGATTGGATTTACACGCTCTTCGCGGCGGCGTGCCTGGCGGGCGGCATCGCGTTGTTGGTGTGCTTCATTCGGCAACTCCTCGTGGCAACGGGCATTGGTCCGACGCTGGTCGAAATATCGGCCCATCCGCTGCTGCCCGGCGGCCAGTACCAGTTGTTCGTCTCGCAGTCGGGGCGACTGAAGGTGAAGTCCCTGGAAGTGGCGCTGGTGTGTGAAGAGGAGGCCACCTACCGGCAAGGGACCAACACTCGCACCGAAGCGCGCGAGGTGGCGCGCCAGCCGGTGCTGCTCCGCGAGGGCTTCGCGATCCGGCACGGCGAGCCTTTTTCGGCCGAGTGCCTGCTCCAAGTGCCTCCCGGGGCCATGCACTCCTTCAAGGCGGTGCATAACCAAGTGCATTGGAAACTGGTCGTGCGCGGCCAGGCCGCGGGGCGGCCCAAGTTCGAGCGCGCTTTTCCCGTCATCGTCAACCCCGCGCAGGCAAGGAGCACGGCATGAACGAACCGGCCGTTATTATTCGCCTGGACAGCACGTGCGCGGGCTATCAGCCGGGCGAGACGCTTTCCGGAGAGTACCGCTTGCAGTCCGTGGACCGCGACGAACTGAGCGCGATCGAGGTCTCGGTGCTCTGGTACACCGAGGGCAAAGGGGACGAGGACCTGGCGGTCCACGAGTTCTGGCGCCGCGACGTGGCCGGCGGCGACCCCATCGATCCGCGTCGCCCGGAGCGCTTTAGCACCACCCTTCCCCCAAGCCCGTTGAGCTACGACGGCCAGATCGTCAAAATCCGCTGGTGCGTGCGGGTCCGCGCGTTCCTGACGCGGGGAAAGGAACTCGTGGGCCAGAAGGTCTTCCGACTGGGCAATGTGCCGCCGGTCAGGGCCGAGCGTACCAGCAAGGCCGCAGCCCGCGCCGCACGAGGCCGCTCTCTCCCGCCGGGCGAGGGCCGGGCCGAGGGAGAACCGAGCGAGGCCGAGGGCCGGGGCGAAGGCGAAACACGTGCCGACGAACCGTCGCCCTCCAAGGCCGCGCGTTCGGCCGCGCCAGGGAAGACCGCCGACAGCGGGCCTGGCGAAAAAACCTCTCCCACGCGCATCGCACCATGAACGGCGAGGAGAACCCTTTCTGCGCCCGACGCATCAGGCCCGGCGCAGTCCCGTTCTTGTTTGCACCAGGGCACTGCGTCGAGCAGCTTGTCGAGAAGCTGAAGCAAGCGAAGTGGTGGGGCCAGATCGTCGGGCCGCACGGCTCGGGGAAATCCGCGCTGCTGGCCGCGCTCGTGCCGGCCATCGAGCGCGCCGGACGCAAGGTGTTGTCGATCGAGTTGCACAACGGCCAGCGCCGCCTGCCTGCCGGCGTTCTCGACGCGATCGGTCCGCCCGGTGGTTCTCTGCTCGCAGTAGATGGCTACGAGCAACTCGGCCCCTGGCATCGAATGGAATTGAAGCGTTCTTGCCGTCGCCAACGGCATGGGCTCCTCGTGACTTCGCATCGGCCGGCCGGGCTGCCGGACCTCTACCGTCCAACGGTAGAGATTGCGCTAGCTTGGCGGGTCGTCGAGCAGTTGCAGGAGGGCCATCGGGCGCTAGTCAGCCAAAGGGATGTTGCCGCTCTGCTGAAAAAGCACTCTGGCGACCTGCGCGAAACGCTGTTTGCCCTGTACGACCTTTACGCGGAACAAGCAGCAATTACGTAGAAGGGTGCGTGGATCGCACCGGACGCCGTGCCGGTTTCTTGGAACCGGAACGCCTTGACGGGACTACCGCGTGGCCCGATACTTGAACTTCCGTAGATCCAGTCCCAGACGCAGGAGCCCGTCGGCAACAGAGGCCAACGGACTTCAGCGTCAGATGATGAAGCTCCGTGCCCGACAGCATGCTGCCGTGCGCCGGCTCGGCTCGGGCCAGTCACCCCAGAATCGCAGAGGTAAGCGCCATGGAATGCAAGAAGACCCAAAACATGAAGAACTGCAATTGCAGCTACGAACCTTGCTCGCGCAAAGGCGTCTGCTGCGACTGCATCGCCTATCACCTGCGTTCGCGGCAGTTGCCGGCCTGTTGTTTCCCGGCCGACGCCGAAGCGACCTACGATCGGTCGTTCCAGCACTTTGCCAAACTGGTCAACAGCGGCAAAGTGTAGCAGGGGGTTCCGCCGCCGGCCAGGTAGCTGTAGGGTGGGTGAAGCGAAGCGGAACCCACTACGGAAATCGCCCGGCAGTCCGGTGGGTTCCGCTCCGCTTCACCCACCCTACGCGTGCTTCCGCAACAGATCCTACTTCTCTTCCGGCTTGGGAATCTCGTCGGCTTTGAGTTCGCGCAGGCGAATGTTCTTCACCGCGCCCTTGGTGTTCCACGTGCAGATGCCCAGCGGCCGGCACAGGTCGCACTCCATGCGCACGCTGAATTTGTGGTCCTTGCGGTCCTGGTTCACCACCTGCTTGTCGCCCAACCATGCCTCGAGTTTGGCGTCGGTCACGCGGATCTTGATGCGATACCACTGCTTGTCCTTGAATTCCTGAGTGCTGGTGGTGGTGTTGTCCGAAGCGTCGTAATGGTCGATGCAGGAGATGCCCATCAGCGCGCCGCCCCAGCCGCCCACGACCAGCGAAGCGAACTCCTCCCCAATGGGGAAGGTGGTGGTGCAGAAGAAGTCGCTGCCGTCCAGACGCATCCCTTCGAGAGTCAGTTCGTAGTTGTTCTTCGGCGGCTTGCCCCTGTAGGTAATGCCGCTCATGGAATCGCCGCGGTCCATGACGATCATGCCGTCCTTGACGTAGACCTTGCCCTCGCCGCCGAATTCCGGCACTTTCCAGCCCTCGAGCGTCTTGCCGTCGAAAAGCTCCTTGACGCCGTCGGTCTTGGCGGCCGGCTTGGCGGATTTGGGGTCAACGGGCTTCTGTTCGGCGGAGACTGCCGAACGGGCCAACAGGACCGCCGCGGCGATCAGGACCAGGATTGTGGATCGGGTGAACATGGCGTTAGCCTCCTTAGCTCCTAAAATAGAGTTGGATGTGAAGTGTTATACCGGCAAGCACTCCGGCCCAATGGGCTCGAACGATTTGTACGTGAGGATGAACTCCTGGTGGCCGAGCCGCTCGGAAGCCGTGGCCGTGCCATCGGCGGTGGCCAGCACGCGGTCAAGAATCTCGCGGCCCACCTCGTCCAGCGTGGCGCGGCCCTCCAGGATGCGGCCGGCGTCGACGTCCATGTCGTCGCTCATGCGGCGAAAGGTCTCCGGGTTGGCGCAGACCTTGATCACCGGGGAAATGGCCGATCCGACCACCGACCCGCGCCCGGTGGTAAACAAAATCAGGTGCGAGCCGCAGGCGATCAATTCCACGATTTCGGCGTTGTCCACGATGTTGGGGAAGCCGAAGCGGACCTCTCCGTCCTGCACTACGTCCAGCAGGTACAGCCCGCCGCGCGGGGGAACGTCGCCCGGCTTGATCAGACCGGAGATGCGAGCCCGGCCGCTCTTGGCGTAGGCCCCCAGCGACTTCTCTTCAATCGTGGTCAGCCCCCCTTCGGCATTGCCCGTGGCGAAACTGCTGTGGCCCAGGGTTTCGTAATAGCGTGCCGCCTTGGCGACCGAGCCGGCCAGCACGCGGCCGAGTTCCGGGGTTGCGGCGCGGTCGCGCAGGAACTGCTCGCATCCGATCAGTTCGCCGGTCTCCTCGAAGATAGCGGTGGCCCCGTGCTCGACCAGCAGATCAAAGGCCCTGCCGACTGCCGGATTGGCCGTCAGGCCGCTGGTGGCGTCCGACCCGCCGCAAATCGTGCCGACAACCAAGTCCTGCACGGCCATATTGGTCGTTGGTGCGATTTGTAATCGCACCAACGCGTTTTCAACCCAAGCCCGTCCCGCGTCAATGGTCCGCCGAGTTCCCCCAGTTTGCTGGATAACCAAGGTTTCCACGGGCCGGCCGCTGGCGGCAATCGCCTCGGCCAGGTCGGTGCGGCGAAAACTCTCGCAGCCGAGCGACACCAGCAGCACCGCCCCCACGTTGGGGTGGGTGCAAAGCTGCCGCATCATGCGTTCGGCGTAGGCGTTCGGATAGCAGCCTGGGAAGCCGATCAAGTGGACGCCCCGCTCGCGTCCGGGCAGGGCGATTTCGCGGGCTACGTGGTGGGCGCATTCCACCAGGTAGGCCACGGCCACCACGTTGCGGATGCCTTTCCGGCCGTCATTTCTCAAGTAACCTCGCATGGTTTCCAGTTTACCGCAGTCGAAGGCAAGTGCAAAGCGTATTGACAACGCTGGGTTGCTCATAGACAATCGAGGTTTGCGTCCAAGTTGGCAGTGCCAGCCTCTGTGTGGTAGGGTGGGACGAGGTGGCGCGGCAAGCGGTGGGACTGCGCAAACCGGCCAACCGCGACCGAAGTCCCACCGGCGCCTCGGTTTGCTTGTCCCATCCTACACCTCGCCTTTTGAGAAACCCTAGCCCCATGAGCACCGAAAAGAAAAGCATGTTCGTCCTGGACGACGGCCGCAACGTGATGTTCACGTTCATCCTCGTCAGTTCGTTGTTTCTCCTGTGGGGATTCTGCAACGGGATGATTGACGTGATGGACAAGCACTTTCAGGAGGAACTGCAACTCAGCTTGTCGCAATCCGCCTGGGTGCAGTTCGCGCACTGGATGGGCTACTTCCTCATGTCCATCCCCGCAGGCTGGCTGGCGACGCGGCTGGGCTACAAGGGCGGCATCATCGCCGGACTGCTGCTGGTGTCGGTGGGCGGTTTCTGGTTCATTCCCGCTACAAAGATCGCCGCCTTCTGGGCATTTCTCCTTGGCGTGTGCGCCATCGCCTCCGGTTTGACGTTCCTGGAAACGGTAGCCAACCCTTACACCACGGTTCTCGGCCCCCCGCGCTATGCCAACGTCCGAATCAACACGGCCCAAGCGTGCAACGGCATCGGATGGGTCCTTGGTCCGTGGGCGGGCATGTGGTTCTTCTACAGCACGGACGCCGCGGGCCGGAGCACCGGCTCTCAGACGCTGTGGATTCCTTACGCGGGCGTGGCGGTTGTAGTCCTCGTCTTAGCCGTCATCTTCTTCTTCGCGCCGGTTCCCGAGGTCAAGGGCAAGGACGAATACGACGTGGATGAAAAGGAGGCCGATACGGCCGTCGCCCCGGCGGCGCGGCGGGTGAATCGGAGCTTGTCCTACCTGCTGCTTCTGGGCAACCTGGGCGCGCTCGTGGGGATGATCGTTCTCATCCTCTGGCGGACTTTCAGGGAGATGGCGATTGGCCCCAAGCTGGTGGAACTGGCTTCGGCCGTTCCGCACCCCTCCAATCTGACCGTAAACGCCGAGAACTCCATCGAAGTCGTGCTGGCAGCCGGCGCGTGTGTCGTATTGGTAGTCGCTGCCATCGCACTGGTTTGGATCACCAGGCGACTGACGCACCATAGCATCTGGTCGCACGAACACTTCACCGGCGCCACGCTGGCCCAGTTCCTGTACGTCGCGGCCCAGTGCGGCATTTTCGCTTTCGTGATCAACTACCTGGTTTGGGAGCCGCCCACGCTGCCGTCTTCGTGGATGAAAGAGGGGAGCAAATGGCTCGAGTACCGGACGGCCTTCGCCAGCACCGAATACAAGGACGTGCCGTCGCTGGCTAAGAAACTCACGGCGCCCGCCGATCCCGTCTCCCGGTTCCTGGCCGACAATCTCTCCGCTTCGACGCGCCAAACTCTGATTCGGTTGAATGAAGGCAATGGTAGCGTTTCTGCGGCGCGCGTCGCCTTGACGCAAGACCTGAATAGCGTGGTCGTGAAGCAACAAGTTTATGACCCACAGCGGTTCCGCGGAATCGCGCTTTCGGAGAAGACCCAAGAGGTGTTGGCCGAGAGTAAGGACGGCAGCCAATCGCGGCTCAACCGGCTGCTGCTGGCCGACGCCTATCCGCAGGAGCTGACCTTTGAGGACGGCGTGATCGCCGCGACGAACCAGTCGGCCGTCCTACTACAATCGTTTGGCTTCTTCCTTTTCTTCCTCGGCCGGGTCACAGGTGCGGCCCTG
>Ga0233425_10009955_pt1 | contig 11806 bp, 7 predicted proteins | sample Watercolumn_Towu_2_FD_181712 | JGI IMG/M metagenome (GOLD analysis project Ga0233425, IMG submission 181712) | Freshwater microbial communities from Lake Towuti, South Sulawesi, Indonesia - Watercolumn_Towuti2014_140_MG | ecosystem: Environmental > Aquatic > Freshwater > Lake | place: Indonesia...
GTAGTCAGTTACGAAGGGCAGGACTATGCCACCGTGCTCATCGGCAACCAGTGCTGGTTCAGGCAGAACCTCAACGTGGGTGTAATGATTGACGGCAGTACTAGCCAAACCGACAACGGTCTGACCGAAAAATACTGCTATAACAATGAGCCTTCCAAGTGCGAGGTTTACGGAGGGCTGTACCAGTGGAACGAACTGATGCAATACACCACCACCGAAGGTACTAAAGGGTTATGTCCTGAAGGCTGGCATATCCCCACCCATGACGAATGTTATACGCTGGTCGATTTTCTCGGCGGCGTGAACACGGCGGGCGCAAAGCTGAAGGATACCGGTGTCACATACTGGAAATCACCCAATACCGGCGCCACCAACAGCAGCGGCTTCACCGGCTTGCCCGGAGGCATGCTTGTGGGAACCGGGATGACCTTCGCCGTGCTCACCGAGGAAGCCGACTTCTGGACTTCATCGCTCGACGATTATTACGGCACTACCCATCCCTGGTCGTGGCACCTGTATTACGACCAGGTATATACCAATCCGACGATTGGTTTCCGCACCAATGGCTATAGCGTGCGCTGCCTCAGAGATTAATACCGGCTAAACGATATCCTCCCTTTCCGTTCCACCGGCAGGGTTTAGAAATTTAATGATTAATGCGAATCAAGACTTGAAAATATAATATGATTTATGGAAATCAATCAGATAACTGAAAAAATCATTGGGAGTGCCATTGAGGTTCATAAAAAATTAGGTCCGGGATTATTAGAATCAGCATACGAGGAGTGCTTATCTTATGAATTAAAAAGTGCCGGACTCACGATTGAAAGGCAAGTTGCTGTACCCGTTGTTTATAAAGATATAAAACTAGAGTGCGGATACCGGATTGATATTCTTGTCGAAAATGCCGTAGTTATAGAACTAAAAGCAATTGAAGCATTTGCACCTGTTCATGAAGCTCAGATTCTGACTTATATGAAATTTGCGAATAAATCAATCGGATTGCTGATTAATCTTAATGTCACGTTGCTTAAAAACGGCATAAAACGTTATAAATTTTAACTCTGTGGCACTCTGTGCCTCCTTTGTGAAACTCTGTGTAACCATAAATTACACAGAGAACCACTGACCTGCCTGCCGGACAGGCAGGGAAGCCACAGAGTTCCACCGGGAAAGTTCAACCCATGATTCGCATTAGTACATTGCCTCATGGCAGATGTACATCATAAAGGAAACTGGAGAAATAACATACCGGGACTTGGAGAACAGGTAAGATTTCAGTCAGCGCCTTATAGAATATTTCCGGAGGAGGTACAACCCCGGACTAATTCGGGAATTTGCTTTAATTTTATTGCCTCGTTAATGAAAATAATAAAGCGATGGACAAACTTGAAGCCATGGAATACATCCTCGGCAACAACCCCGTATGTACCGATTGCGCCCGCGGAAACCTCGAACAGGTAAGAATAGCCGCCGGCTTGTACCAGGTGCTCAAAGACATTTCCTCTGCCGGCGCCCTAACCTATACCCGTGATGATCTGAACCGGAGGATACAAGAGGCGATGAGGTTTTAAAAAGAAATTTAGAACGTTAATTATTATCTGTAATATGGCAGATGTGCATGATAAAAAGAAGATGAGGAGGTATCTTATATCAAGAAAACAGCGAGAAGTTTGTAATTAATTGTTGATGAAGTTTCAAAATTCTGATTAATCAAGTTATGTTTGTTCAACTTTCATTTGTTATTAAAAAATGATTAGTTATGATTTTTTAGAACTATAGTAGAAGTAATTTTGAAAAATGAGCATAGTGAGATTTTCGGGACACGAATCATTTATCTGTAAGCAATTATGGCCAAAGAAGGGTTTCGATTTTCTAAATAATGGAAATAATTTCAATGACTCCGATGCAATTGTAAAACTTGGAGTCGGGAAAAACATGGTTCTTTCAATTAGGTACTGGATGAAATCCTTAGGACTAATTGATGAAAATGATTCGCTGACCGAGGTTGCAAAGAAAATTTTAGCTGATGATGGATTCGACCCGTACTTAGAAGATGTTGGAACAATTTGGTTGTTCCATTATTTTTTAGTTTCTAAAAATTACGCTTCTATATATAACCTAGTATTTAATGAATTTCTTAAAATCAATAATGAGTTTACTAAACTTGGATTGCATAATCATATCAAAAGAATTTCTACAAATACCATAGGTAGTTCTTATAATGAACATACTGTAAATACTGACATTAATGTTTTTATCCGGAATTATATGCAGCCGGACCATGAGTCAAAAATCACAAGCTTTGAGGATGAATATTCGGGTTTATTTCTTGATCTCAATTTAATCAAACATCTTAAACGACAAGATGCCGAGGAACAAAACAAGGAATATTATATTATTGAAAGAACTGAACGAAAATCTTTGCCAAAGGAAATATTTCTTTATGTGGTTTTGGACAATATGCAATCAGGAAATAGTATTTCCTTTAATGAATTGGTTTCAGGAAGCAATTCAGTTGGGAATGTCTTCCAATTAAATAGGGATGGCGTTTATCAGAAAATTGAAGAATTAATTAGTGAAGTCGGCTTTTTAAAGTTTACGCATACTGCAGGAATACCACTTTTGACCTTTACATTTAAACCAAACGCTCAGGATATATTAGCCAGCTATTATGAAAACGTACACATTCACTCCGTCGATTAATATCCATAGAGACTTCGATAAAGAGATAAATTACATTGCTACTCCTAATGCGAAGGAGGTTTATGGTCAGGTTATTTCCAATTATCAGAAAGGTTCACGATCATTTAATTTAATTGGCGCATACGGAACAGGAAAGACAGCATTTGTAGTTGCATTAGAGCAATCCTTGACGGGAAAACGTCAAGTTTTTGATAAGGCTTTGTTATTTGATGGAATGAATGAGTTTGAATTTGTAAATATCATTGGTGAAAATAACTCGTTGATTGATTCAGTTGCCAGAAAATTTGGAATCACGCATAAAGAAATTACATCCAGTGCAATTATCTCAGAAATTGAGTCATATTGTAAAAAAGTAAAAGGTGCTTTTGTTATTGTAATAGATGAATTTGGGAAGTTCCTTGAGTACGCTGCCAAAAACAATACCGAGCGAGAATTATACTTTATACAACAGTTGGCTGAACTTGCCAACAATAAGTCAAAGGAGATTCTATTTATAACCATACTGCACCAAAACTTCAATGCCTATTCACTTGAATTGAGTAAGACGCAAGTTGATGAATGGAATAAGGTTAAAGGTAGGCTTATCGAACTGAATTTTAATGAACCCGTTGAACAACTTCTTTTTTTGGCCTCTGAAAAGATTCTAGAATTACAAAATCAATTTCAAAAGAATGAGCACATAAAGATTGTTCATGAATCAATTAAAAAATCTAAACTGTTTCCTCTTCGTGATTATAATAGGCTTGAATTTTCTCAAAAGCTTTATCCTTTCGATTTGTTATCTGTAGCCACTTTGACCTTGGCTTTGCAAGCTTATGCACAAAACGAAAGATCATTGTTTTCATTCATTGAAAATGATGATGAATTTGGATTACACAAGTTTGATCAATTTAGCAATCCCTTTTATAATATTGCTTGTGTTTATGACTATTTAATTTATTATCACTTTTCATTCCTGTCAACCAAATACAATCCACAGCTCAATCAGTGGAATGCAATAAGAGATTCGATTGAAAAGGTCGAAACTTTATTTAATGAGCATTTTATTGAGGCAACAAAACTGATCAAAACGGTGGGCTTGCTTAATATATTTTCAAAGAAAGGTGGCTCAATTGACAGGACATTTATCGAATCTTATGCAAGATATTCCTTGGGAATGGATAAACCTTGGGAAATAGTAGAAGAATTAATAAAGTTTAAAATCTTCCATTTCACTAAATATGATAATCGTTTAAAAATATTACAGGGAACCGACCTTGATTTCGAAATTGCCATTAACGAAGCCGGTAATTTAATTGAGAAGATCAAGGATATTACATTACCGCTAAATAAATATTTTGATTTTCCTATAATTTCTGCAAAGAAAATATCCTATTCCAAAGGAACTCCACGCTTTTTTAGCTTTATATTTAGTAACGAACCTATAAACAAAGTACCGGAAGAGGAGATCGATGGTCACATCAATTTAATATTTAATAAAAGCATCACAGAAGAATACATAAGAGCAAGTTCAATAGGATGTAATGAAGCTATTTTATATGGATGGCACACACAAACAGACAAAATCGAAGAAACGATCTTTGAAATCGAAAAAATCAATAAAGTCATTGAAAAACATGTTAATGATCATGTTGCTGTTAAAGAATTAAAGGTCATTCTACAACATTATCAATCACTCCTAAACCATTATGTAATTGATAAACTTTATTCAGGAGATGATTCAATCATTTGGTATTTTGGAGGTAATAGAATTGCCATAAGAAATCAAAAGGATTTCAACAATTTACTTTCCGACATTTGTGACCAAGTATACTCAAATACACCGAATTTCAGAAATGAGCTGGTTAATAAATCTAAGATTTCAGGGACCATTTCATTTGCACGAAAAAATTTATTTTCAAGACTTTTAAATAATTTGGGACTTAAGAATTTTGGATTTGAAGAAGGAAAATTCCCACCTGAGAAGACTATTTATCTTACATTGATCCAAAATACAAGAATGTATGACTATGAACAAGGCATCATCGAACTACAACAACCGGAGGATATTAGTTTTGAACCCCTGTGGGATACATGTATTAAATTTTTAAATCAATCGAAAGAATCAAAAAAGTCTATAACAGACTTGATTGATATTCTAAAATGTAGACCATTCAAATTGAAACAGGGATTTGTCGACTTCTGGATTCCTCTGTTTTTAATTGCGCATAAAAATGAATTTGCCCTTTTTCAAAAAGACAAAGTAAGCGGTAAGCTGACTTATGTTCCTTATCTTAATGATGAGGTTCTTGATTTAATCTATCGTGCCCCGGGTGACTATCTCATTAAGAAATTCGATTTAACTGAAGCTAAACTTAAACTATTCAACAAGTACCGGGAAGTGCTCAATCAAATAGAACAAGATAGATTTACAAATAAAAGATTTATTGAGACCTTTAGACCTTTTCTTATCTTTTACAAAACCCTTCCTGCGTATTCCAAATCTACCTCAAAACTGAGTGAATCTGCGCTTAGACTTAGAAAAGCCATTGAAAACTCAATTGATCCCGAAGAAGCTTTTTTCAATGATATTCCGGCCGCTTTGGGATTAAAACTTGATTCACTCCTCAAGAATGAAAAGGAAATAGAATATTTGGCAGTTGCTATCAAAGAAGGAATTCACGAAATAAACTCTGCCTATGAAAGGCTGATTATCGAAATTGAAAGCTATATCAATTCAGAGGTAATTGGCGAAAGTTTAAGTTTTCCCAGAAATAAGGAATATCTTGTAAAACGCTATAAAAATTTAAAGACGGATTTAATCAGACCAAAACAACAAGTATTTTATAACAGGATAACTACGGTATTAGATGATCGGAATTCCTGGATCAATTCTATTACGCAAGCTTGTATTGGAAAAAGTCTAGAGAATATTACCGATAATGAAATCTCCGTTCTTAAGCACAAGATACTTGAAAATATTCGTGAACTCGATAACTATACTGAACTATCCGAAAAGGATGTGGATACCACGAAAGAAGAGGTTATAAAAATCGAAGTAACATCCTTCTTGCAAGGATTATCGAAAAAATATATCCGGATTCCGAAATCTAAAACTGAAAAAATTAATACTTTAGAGCGATTTTTTAAAGAGCGATTGAAGGAAAACGACAAAACTTTTAACATTGCATTGCTCACTAAACTACTGCAAGACGAACTAAAAGATGAAGAAAGTTAGACATTTACTTGGTATTTCTGGAGGGAAGGATAGTGCGGCATTGGCTATTTATATGAAGATGCATTATCCTGAGATCGACATGGAATATTATTTCTGCGATACTGGTAAAGAATTGACTGAAACCTATGACTTACTTCAGGAACTGGAAAATTACTTAGGAAAGAAAATAAAAAAACTTACAGCCGTTGAGAATAGTCCTCTCGATCCTTTCGATCATTTTCTTCAATTGTACAGGGGATATTTACCCTCAAACCAAGCGCGCTGGTGTACCAAAGTCCTAAAGCTTGAACCCTTTGAAAAATATGTAGGCAATGATCCTGTGATCTCTTATGTTGCTATACGAGGAGATGAAGACCGGGAGGGATATGTTTCTACAAAACCGAATATCCAAACGATATTTCCATTTAGAAAAAACATTTGGAGTATTGAAGTCTTGAATCATGTATTGAATAATAGCAATACTCATAAGATTAATGAGCTTTATGAAAAATTCATTGATCCATCAATTGCTATTAAGGCAAGTTTTGTGGTTTTAGAGCCTACTTCATCTTATTTTTTATTTTCGAAAAAATTGAATGCATTACAGGATATCGACATACCTTCGTTCAATAGAATAGTATTTGAATTCTTAAAGGAAAGTAAATATCCTATTTCACTATTAGATGAATACTCATTATTAAATAAAAGAGACGTCATTGTTAAAAAGGATGTGATTGAAATATTCGATAAATCTGGTGTAACCTATCCTAAATTTTACAATGAAGTCGATTATGAGGTAAACGGAGAAAAAGGTAAATATGCTCGAAGCCGTTCCGGTTGCTTCTTCTGCTTTTATCAACAGAAAATTGAATGGGTTTGGTTATATGAACGACACCCAGAACTTTATAACAAAGCAATGGAATATGAAAAAGATGGTTATACATGGAATGAAAATGAAAGACTCGAAGAACTCATACGACCTGAACGCATCAGACAAATTAAAGAAGAACATTTAAAGAAAATCAGAAATAGGATCCTTTCTATTAAATCCAATAAATTGATTGATGTGTTGGATGATGAAAATGGAATTAGTTGTGTTAATTGCTTTGTATAACAATTAGAGAAATTTACATGGAAATAGATTTTGATGTTTGGAAAATCAAAGATTTAATTAAATACGAAGAAATAATTAATCCTAAACCCCAATACCAAAGAACATCGGTATGGTCCCCGCAAAAAAAGAAACTTTTAATCGATTCTATTTTGAGAGGATATGATATCCCAAAATTCTATATTAGAACAACACCAAATGACAATACACATAAATATGAAGTAACAGATGGTCAGCAAAGAATGAGAGCTATTTGGGAATTTGCAACGAATGAGGGCTACGCGTTGGATAGAAACCACATAAATGGGCTTGAGACATTTGGATTGAATTATAATAAATTAAAAAGTCAATATCCAGAACTTTATAATAAATTTATGGATTTTGAACTTCATATTTCAATAATTAAGGAAGCTACACCTGAAGAAACTCGATCACTATTTGCCAGACTTCAAATGGGTGAAAGATTAAATCCTGCTGAATTAAGACATGCTATAGCTAGCAATATTGGAAATGCAATACAAGCAATAGTTGAAACGAATACTTTTTTTAACAAGGATTGTAGAATTCCAAACTCTAGATACAAACATCAAGACTATTTAGATCATGTAATTACTCTTGTATATTTTAAAGGCCAGAGAAATATAAAGGCAGCAGATTTGCGACAATTGTATATTGAGCTATCAAATTCTACAATAGATGAAATACAACCGTTACTTTTAAATACGGATAAGGTTCTAGAAATAATGCGTAAAACGAATTCACATAAAAAAGGGATATTTAAAAATAAATGGGCATTCGTTGACACTTTCTACTTGATATACTTTAACCTAGATAAAGTTGAAAATATAAAACCTAAAAACTTCGCAGAAAGCTTCAATGAATTTGAACTAAAAAGGAAAAAATATAATAAAGAGCCAGAAAAGTTAATTGACGACAAAGCTAGTTTAAAATATGATAAAGACATGTATGATTATATAATAGCATTTAAGACGGGCGGTTCATTAAAAACCAATTTGAATATTAGACATCGGGTGTTTACAAGTTCTTTTATGAATTCTGATAACTTTAATTTTAAAAAATAATGATACCAAAAGAACTAAAAGAAGTTTACGAAAAAGGGGCTTTCGGATTATATATTGGTGCTGGAATATCACAAGCTTCTGGTTTACCTTCTTGGTCTCAGCTTTTGACTGAATTGATAGATTTAGCTGAAGAGTATAATATTTCTAAGGATAAATGCAATGAGCTAAGAACACTAATTAAAGATCCTTCAAAATATTTATTAATTGCAGAAGACCTTAAAGAATTATTACCAGGTGACCTCTTCAAATATTTTAAAAATCGATTTGATAATAGAAAAGACAAACCATCGGAATTATTAAGAAAAATTATTAAATTAAGAACTAGGTTTATAATTACCACTAATTACGACACATTAATAGAAAAAGCTTATATTGAAATCAATGAGCAACCAAATGATATAACCTATAAAGACGCATCCACCATAAATTACAACTTACTTAATAATGAAAGATTTCTATTAAAAGCACATGGTGATGCTAGGCGTTCTCCTGATGAAATTATTATTACAGAAAGGGACTATAGACAAATAATATTTAGAGAGAAGGGATACCAAAGTGTTTTATATGCAATGTTTTCAATGTGTCATGTTTTATTTCTTGGGGTATCATTAAATGATCCAGAATTAAGGTTGATGCTAGGTTTCATTCACAATATTTTTCATGGCGGTTCGCCTGAACATTTTGCTATCATGAGTAACAAAAATCTATCAAAAACTGAAATAGATAGATGGCGCAAAGATTTTAGGATAACTATTATTGGATATGATCCAAAAAATAACCATGAGGAATTAGAGAATTTTATTAATGAGCTACTTAAATTTTAAATTTAGTCACCTAAACCTTGCATCATCTCCTCCGCACCTCCGAAATTTAGAATAAATTCTGAGTAATACGATTCAAAAACATCCTTTAAATAGGTTTCAAGTTCAACGTCGTCCTCTTTTTCTTCTTTTTGTTGCTTAATTCTGTATTTTCGGTTTTTCGTAATTGAATAAAGAAAGAGGGTATGAAAATATACGGAGGAAATGTACTTACGATCAGCTAAAATCAATTGTTCTTCATTTGGATTTTTGGTTTTTGATTTAAAGGATTTTAGGACATTACTATCCATATTGATATAAATCCTTTCTAAATTATCACCACTTACCATAGGAAACATAACCGTTTGCCAATCCATGGCATCACTTGTGGCGGCTTCAACTTGTTCCCAAGTGACGTAACCATCTTTTGAATCCTTATATGCCAAAATATATTCTGGTAGTCCAGATAAATCTCGTTCAGGTTCTTTATCTTTTGGCTTTTGTTCTTTATGTTGTTCAGGTTCGCTTATTTTTACCCAAAAGATTTCATCAAAATCAAATCCACCTGTATTTACAAGAGTTACCTTTACTTGCATTGCATCACCAACCTTGACATCTTCTTTAGGATTCATTGCAATTTTAATTGTTCCATCCTTTGGACTGGTTGAGGTCACATTAAAAATATCTTCAATTTTTTTAGGCTTTCCAGGTCCAGTTCCGCCATCTTGTTCATTCGGTTTGAAATTAAGTAAAGCTATTCTCAATTCGCCCGGTTCTTCCACTCTATCGAAATAGTGATTCTCAACATCGGTCTCAAACTTTAATGTTTTTTCACCACCAATAGGAATTTTTGCTACTTCTTTTTCACCTTCTCTTTTTGTCTTCAATTTAAACTTTGTTGGGTAGCGTTGAGGGTTGAATGGTTCCTCCTCTTCTTTTTTCTTTTGTTTGTTTTTATCGCCTTCCTCTTTTTTCGGTTTTTCCTTTTTTAAATCAAGTTTAAAGGTTTGATCCAATAACTTCAATAGCTCGCTGTTTAAAGGTAAATTCTTCGTAAATGATTTTAAAATTTCACTCGTATCCCCTCCCTCTACAGCAATTGAATCTTTCCTGTGTTTAACTATCTCGGCAAGTCTACCATTAGTTGCGCTTAGCTTTTTAGCTAAAAATGACCTCAATTCACGGGTTTCTTCACCATCTTTTAAACGATCTCTTGAAGCCATAAATAGCTCTTTTCTAAACTCGTACTTCATCTTAGTACAATCCACATGAATTAATAAATGATTTTTCAAGAGATTCATTTTAAGAGAGCGAGTGATAAACTCAGAGGTATAATGTCCATGTACCTGCCCATTCACAGAAAATATTACGGACATATTATTTTTGAAAAATTCTCGCTGGATAGAATCGGTTGTATCTTTTACTGATTTGCCATCAATTTTATTTTTAAAAACATAGCAGGTTACTTTGGCATCACCAAACAAATCCTCATGATAATTCTCTGAAAAAAAATCATCAATATACTTGCTGTCATCTTGTTCAACTCTCCTTTTTAAACCATACAATTCTCTTTCAAGATTTCTATCATCAGGATACCTTTCTTTTCTATCGACTGTTAAGATTGGCAATGCAGGGTCAAACAGATATTCATTTATACTTTGGTTCAGATCTCTTGAAATTACGGACCTGCTTCCCGCCGGTAAATCGTATGAATAAAGTTTTAATACTGTACCCGTTTCGAAAAACCGATTGTGAAGTTTAAGGTCGAGTTTATCAATCTTAAAGTGAGGAATGACTCCTTCGTATTTAAAATATTCGTACCACGTTTCTTTGCCTTTCATGGGTTCATCCTCAGTAAAGGGATGTTCTCTTATCAAAGTGAACCCAAAATCACCATCCTTGGTAAATCTTTTTGATGCAATTAGATGATACCGTTTTCGACCACAAAAAATAATTGCGCCACTACCTCCCATGTTATATTTCCCTTGGACAAACGGAATTTCATTTTTATTCCCTCTAAGTAGGGAAAGAAAAGTATTCTCAAATTCTTCTGGATGTTGTCCCTCGCCATCATCATAAATTGTCAAACTTGTATCCATTCTTGGACCATCAGCAAGTATTTGAATAGTTTCTGCTTGTTTTTTTCTGAAAGTAGGTAAATCCCAACTTTTACTATCGAAATAAAATTTCTGAATAGCTTCTTCCATTGAATTTGGTGCACTATTCGATTTTGGATCAATTCCTGCCTCAAGACATTTACGAGTAAGAATGGCATCAATGGAGTTTGTTATTTTCTCAATTAGTGCTGCAATAGGAGCAGATTGTTGGTTCTTTACTACACCATAGTTACTAAAATTATTTCCTAACGGAAACCAATTAGAAGATTTAAATATTTCTGCATTACTCTTTATTACCTCATCCAATTCCTTTTCAGTATTTGCGGAAAATAGTTGTTTGAAAAGATATTCGGGATCAAAACTATGTTCAAATAGTTCCATTTTATATAAACTGGCAATTCGTGCGAAAATTAATAATTTTATTATTTCAACCCTTCTTTCTCAATGTTCATTTATGTAATTCAAAATGTTATAAAATAGTTTATCAGTTCGGGAGTAACCGGAATCCGGTTCGATTTATAAATCCCGAAATCGAAAGCTTTTATCAGTGCGAGCAACAAAACCGGTTTATGAGGCGCTCCGCCCATAGTAGCTGCGCGGTGCAGATTCTGAAAGGCTTTAATATAGAATTCGAGCGATCGCAAGGGATAAATTTGGATCAAACTTACGAAATAAATTATTTCATCTAACTTTAAACTTTACTTTAGCCTGATTGATTCACAAGTTGATTTGATCAGGACTAAAGTCACTGGCTGGCGCAGGATTCATTAACCCCGGATATCCGGGGTTTGGGA
>Ga0233425_10009956_pt1 | contig 11805 bp, 12 predicted proteins | sample Watercolumn_Towu_2_FD_181712 | JGI IMG/M metagenome (GOLD analysis project Ga0233425, IMG submission 181712) | Freshwater microbial communities from Lake Towuti, South Sulawesi, Indonesia - Watercolumn_Towuti2014_140_MG | ecosystem: Environmental > Aquatic > Freshwater > Lake | place...
GTGTGGGAAGCGCGCAAAAACCTCGCGCTGATTTACAAACAGACCGGCGACCTGCGCGCGGCGATTCAGCAAGCCGAACTCGCGCGCGCGCTTGCGCCGAACGATGCCAAAGCGCAATTGAACGAGCTGATCAATCAATGGCGCGCGCAATGAAAATCGAAACCCGTTTTCCGCTGAAAGCGAGAAAACGGGTTTCGATTTTCTAGTACCAATGGTTTGAGCGCGAGTACCTTTGACTCAATGGATTGAAAACAATAACGCGGTATGATGTGAACGATTGCAAGACCCGCCGGTTCGCTGTGCGCGAACCGGTCAGGTCGCACACGGAGAATCAAAATGGAATTGGAACAACGCGTCAAGACGCTCGAGTACGAAGTGAAAATGCTCAAGAATGAGATGCAACGCATCCTCTTGGAAATTCAGGAACAAATCCTGGTGCATTATTATCCGAGTTTGCGCGCCGATGAATCCACGCCCTCCGAGGCGATGGTGCAAAATTTGGATCAGGTGCGCGCGCGCATTTCGTCGAGCGCGCCGCCGCCCACGAAGTCGAGCGCGAATTAATTCGATCATTCCTGATTCGCGTGTCACCCTGAGCGAAACGAAGGGGCTCGTGTGCAACCGTGTGAGATTCTTCGCTTCGCTCAGAAGGACAAGCGTTCGCTCAGAAGGACATTTGTAAATCGGACTGCCCCGCGCGCCGCGCCCCGACTCCTGCGTGTGGATAGGACTTGGGACATAGTACACAGACACCATTGCCCGCGCATCGGCGCGCGGTTATTATTTATCTGAGAGTTAAATCGCGCTAACTCACATTTTAGCGCGAACCAAAAGGTAGAATTTTGTGGAACTGGAACAACGGGTCAAAGCGCTCGAATACGAAGTGAAAATTCTCAAGAACGAAATCCAGCGCACGCTCAAGGATGTGCAGGATCACGTCGTCGCGAAATACAAACAAGCCCCGGCGGCGAACGCGGCGGAGGAGCCCGGGATCAAAAAAGTTTCGCTCGATGAAATTCGCCAGACGCAAGCAGAATTAGTGAGTGAAGCGGAAAAAGAACGCATCGCAAAATTTACCGCGTGGACGAATGGCAATATCGCGCGCATTGGCAAACCACGCGTAACGCGTTTGGCGGATTTGTTCGCGGAACGCGGATTTATAGATCACACCTATCACAAACTCATTTTGTCCGTGGCAACGCAAACGAGTGAGAATGGTCCACTCAAAGCGCCGCTCACCTTGATTTTGGACGCGGTTTTGAAATTGGATGAATTGTTAGATCGCAAGCCGGATGGCGAAGAAGCGCTCACATTGATCGAGGAGGCGAACATTGGATAAAGTCATTGTTACCGCGCTCTTGATCGTCGTGGGCGTTATTTCTGTGATGATGATGTTCAACGCGCTCTATCCGTTGATCGGACAAAACGCGGACGCGATGTCGGCAATGCAATCGCGAATGGACGAGCGGCTGAAATCGCAAATCGAAATTATTCACGCGGCGAAATCGGGAAGCGAAGCGTGGGTCTGGGTAAAGAACGTCGGCTCACTGCGCGTGCTCGGCGTCGAATCGTCCGATGTATTTTTCGGACCGCAAGGAAATTTTGCGCGTATCGCGTACAACACCGGCAGTGGCGTGTACTGGAATTACCAGGTCGAGAACGGCGGCGGCGATTGGAACCCGACGAACACGATCAAAATCGCGATCAAAGGGTACACGTTCCTGGGATCGGGCACGCGCTATTTTGTCAAAATCGTTTTGCCGAACGGCGCATCCGCGGAATACTATTTTAGTGAATAAACAATGGAAACGGCAATCGTTGGTTTGATCGTCATCGGTTTGTTGATTCTCGTCGTCGTCGGCGTCGCGTTCAACGCGCTGACCGCGCAAGCGACGCTCGCCGACGCGTCGCGCGCGATGCAAGAGCGCGCCGGTGAACGCGCGCGCACGAACCTCGCGCCGGTGAATGCGACGACCTCCGGCGCGGGCGACCTGGTTTTTGTAACCCTGAAAAATTCCGGCACGCAAAAATTCGCGGACTATGAAAAGTGGGATGTGGTTTTGCAGTACTCGGACGGCGCGACGAATCAGATCAAGTGGTATCCGTACGGCGCGGGCGCGAACCGGTGGGCGGCGCAAATTTACCAGAGCGTTACGCCGCTGACCGCCGAAGTATTCGAACCCGGCATTTTCAATCCCGGCGAAGAAATGTTGATTACCGTGAACGTTACGCCGAACGTCGGCGCAAGCACACTCAATCTCGCAAAAATTTCTACGCCGAACGGAATCACGGCTTCGATGGTGTTTACGCGTTAGCGCGAAGACCGGTCAGGTCGCTTGCGCGAAAACCTGACCGGTCTCATCAGAGATTTTTAAAATGTGCGTCAAAATCGTTACCGACACGATGGCGGATATTCCCGCCGCTCTCGCCACCGAACTCGACATTACCCAGGTGCCGTGTTTGGTGCATTTCGGTGATCGCGAATTTCGCGACCGCACCGATTTATCGTTGCCGGAATTTTATCGGCAACTCGATGCCAGCCCGGTGCTTCCGTTCACCTCGCAACCTTCCGCCGCGATGCTCGAAGACGCGTTTCGCGCGATTGTCAAGCGCCACGACCAAATCCTTTCGATTCACGTTACGAGCAAATTGAGCGGCACGCTGAACAGCGCGCGCCTCGGCGCGCAAAGTGTGCCGGACGGACAAATCGAAATTGTAGATTCGCGCCAGGTCTCGATGGCGATGGGCTGGATGGCGATCCTCGCGGCGCGCGCGGCAAAAACCGGCGCGTCGCTCGCCGCAATCAAAAAAATCGTGCAAGACGCGATGCCGCGCGCACACATTATCGCGATGCTCGACACGTTGCGCTTTGCCCAACGCGGCGGACGGCTCGGCAAAGGCGCGGCGTTGATCGGAACGTTTTTGAACGTCAAGCCGTTGCTCGCGATTGAAGACGGCGAAGTCGTGCCGATTGGAAATGTGCGGACGCGCAAACGCGGCTTGGAACGCCTCGTCGAAATTTTGCACGCGTCGGGCCCCGTGCAAGAACTCGCGGTGATGCACGCGCAAGCGGACGCGGACGCGCGCGAACTCGCGCGCATGCTCGGCGTGTTGTACCCGGACAAACACATCCTCATCGGTGAAACCGGACCGGTCATCGGCACGCACACCGGACCCGGCGCGGTTGGAATCGCGTGGCTCGCGCAAGCGCCGAATGGAAATGCTCACGGTTAGTTTGTTCATCTGAAACGTTACACGAATAGGAGGCAACTATGCACGGGATCATTTTCAGCGAATTGAAAAAGTACGTCGAAACCAAACACAGTCCGGCAGTGTGGGATGCGTTACTCAAGGATGCGGGTTTGAGTCACAAAATGTACACCGCGATTCAAGCGTACCCGGATGAAGAAGCGGTGGCGTTGGTAACGACCGCATCCAAAATGACCGGCGCACCGGTCAATGCGATCCTGGAAGATTTCGGCGAGTTTATCGTGCCCGATTTGGTCAAGATGTATGAGGTGTTGATCAAACCGGAATGGGACGCGCTCGATTTCATTGTGCACACCGAAGAAACGATTCACGCGGTCGTACGAAATCGTAATCCCGGCGCGTTGCCGCCCGCGCTCAAAGTGATCCGCCTGTCGCCGGACGAAGTAACGTTGCACTATAACTCGCCGCGCAAAATGTGCGGCGTCGCCAAAGGCATCGCGCGCGGGGTGGCGAAACATTATCACCAAGCCATCACGATTTCGGAAACGACGTGTATGCACCGCGGCGCGGCGGGCTGTTTGATTTCGATCAAACGCGCAAAATAATTTACTCGTGTCCGGTCACCCGGGGCGAAGCGAAGCGTCTTGGATTCTTCGCTTCGCGCAGAACGACACGAGGAGTTGCTAGGTTGAGAGGTCAATATGTCAATCGAATCGCGAACCGATGTCAAAGCGAGTCAGAAAAAAAATGGCAACATTCAACTGCTCACGTTCAAGTTGGATGAGCAAGAGTACGCGTTGGACATTGGCAATGTCGTTCAGGTCGTGCGAATGGTCGCGGTAACGCGTGCGCCCAAAGCGTCCGAAGCTGTCGAGGGAATGATTAACTTGCGCGGCAAGGTCATCCCGGTCGTGGACATTCGCAAACGCTGTGGCTTGCCGACCAAGGCGTACGATTTGAACACGCAATTGTTGATCGCGCAAAGCGGCGGGCGGATGATTGCGTTGACGGTGGATGTCGTCTCCGAAGTGTTGACGATGCCGACCGCGAACATTGAAAGCACGCAAGCCGTCGGCGCGGAGATGGAATTTTTATCGTCGGTCGGCAAACTGGGGGATCGCTTGATTTTGATTTTGGATCCGACCCAGGTTTTGGCGACGACCGATGCGAATGGCGCGCATCCGAACGGCAACGGCGCGCCCAACTAATTCTGGATCAAGTGAAACAATGGACGACACGGTAAATTTCAAACCGAATGACGCGGGCGTGATGAATCCGCTGTATCCCGCGCAGTACGATGGTTTGCATCGCACCGAAACACGTCCGATTCCCGGTCAGCGTGAAGCCGCGTTGGCGGATTCGGATTATCTCCGCTTTCGCGCGTTTGTGTTGGATCGCACTGGCTTGGATTTTCCCGAAGACAAGCGCGCGATGTTGAGTCGCGGTTTACTGCAAATGCTCGAGCCGACTCATTCGCAAAACCTGGATCAACTCTACACGCGCCTTTCGATGAGCTCGAGCACGAGCGCGATCTGGGATCAACTGATCGGCGTGTTGACCGTCGGCGAGACGTACTTTTTTCGCAACACCACGCATTTCGACGCGCTCGTGAAAAACATTTTGCCGGACATTATCGCCGAACGCGAACACAGCAATCGCCGCATTCGCATTTGGAGTGCGGGATGCGCGACCGGCGAAGAGCCGTACTCGCTCGCGATTTTATTGCGCGAGACGATTCCGAATGTCGAGAGTTGGAACATTTCGATTTTGGCGACGGACATTAATCGCGACGCCTTGAAAAAAGCGCAAGAGGGCAAGTACGGCGCGTGGTCGTTTCGCGGCGTCGAGAAACGCGTGCAAGATACCTACTTTCAATTGCTTGGAAATCAGTACACGATTTCCGACGCGATCAGACGAATGGTTACGTTCGAATATTTCAACCTGGTCGGCGACCCGTATCCTTCGCTCACGAACAACACGAACGCGATGGATATTATCGTCTGCCGCAACGTAACGATTTATTTTAGCGAAGCGGTTACGCGCGCGGTCATCACCAAATTTCACGCGTGTCTGGTGAACAATGGTTGGCTGATTCCGGGACCTTCCGAACCGAATATGTTGTTCTATGGCGATTTTCTTGCGCGGAATTTTCCGGGCACGGTCGTATATCAAAAACCGGGCATTGCGATGCGAACCGCGAAATTTGATCCAACGTTCGCGCCGACAACTGTGCCGACGCTCAGACCCATCGCGCCCGCGCCGCTCAAGCCCGCGCCCGCGCCGGTGAAAATCGCGCCGCCCGATCCGTACCAGCGCGCGCTCGAGTTGATGCAATCTGGACAGCCAGAGCAAGCGCTCGCGAAACTGTACGAAAAAATTGATCAGAACGCGAATTTCGCGCCCGCGTATTTTACGCTCGGCAAAATTTACGCGAACAAGGGCAATCTCGAAGAAGCGCAACATTGGTGCGAACGCGCGATTCGATTGGATAAATTGCATCCCGAACCGTACTATACGCTCTCGTTGATTTACGAACAACACGGCTTGCTCGAATCCGCGGTCGAAGCGTTGAAAAAAACGATTTACCTGGATCGCGAATTTATCCTGGCGCATTACAACCTCGCGCAAATTTATCGGCATCAAAACCAAAAAGAATTGGCGCGCCGCGAATTGCAAACCGTTCAACGGTTACTGCGCGGCAAGCCGACGAGCGAGGTGGTGCCGGAAGGCGACGGCTTGATCGTCGGACGTTTAGCGGAATTGGTGGATAGTGAATTGGAATTGGATAATTAGGATTGTGGTTGAATTGTGAATGATGGAGTCGAGCGTTTACGCGGTGACGGTTTGGACGAACAACCCGCTAAAGCGTCGAATCCCGATAAAGTCATTTGCAATTTAGCCGCTATCCCAAAGAGGATCGCGATGGTGAAACCAACTCAAATCCTGAAATCGAAAAATGGCTCGGCGCAAAAGACCAAATTGAATTGGGAACAAGTGCGCCAACGCCTCGCCGACTCGCAAGCGCAAACGACCGGCGAAAAGCAAATGCCGTACGAAAAAATGAAATCCGTTTTGGAAGAACGCGCGAAAGCATTGACGCGTTCGACCGAATCGAACGTCGGCGAATCGGAACGCGCGCAAATGGTCGTGTTCCAACTCGCGAACGAAAAGTACGGTATCCCGACCGATTATGTGCGCGAGGTGCAACCGATGCGCGAGGTTACGCCGGTGCCGTGCACACCCGGTTTCGTCGTCGGCGTCATCAACATTCGCGGCTCGATCTATTCCGTGATTGACATTCGCAGTTTCTTCGGCGTCGAAAAACGCGACGTGAGCGACGCGACCAAAGTGATTCTCGTCAACGCGGTCGGTTTGGAAATCGGGATTCTCGCGGATGATGTCAAAGGCGCGACGAGCGTGATGCTCAACGAAATCAAACCGCCGTTGGCGACGCAAGGCGCGGTGAAAGATGAATTCATTCAAGGCGTTACGAAAGATATGCTCATCATCCTGAACTTTGAATCGCTCTTGCGCGACGAGCGCATCATTGTTCACGAGGAAGTGTAACGCAAATCTCCGATTTGCGGATGGGCAAATCGGAGATTTGCCCAACGAGTGAACGAATGGCATTCACTTTCTTTTTTCGCGATACGCAAACGCTCGAAATGGTCGCGCAGTACGCGGTGCCGGAATTGACGCGGCGTCAATACATTCGCGTCTGGGATGCCGGGTGCGCGTTCGGTCCCGAACCGTATTCGCTCGCGATGATCTTGCGCGAGAATATGGGCAAGTTTTTATTTCGCAACGTCAAGATTCACGCGACCGATATTGACGAAAGCGATTTTGGGACGACGATTGCGAATGGCGTCTACACCGAAACGGAACTGGGCCGCATCCCGCGCGAAATTTTTGATCGCTATTTCGTCGCGCACTCGCCGGGACGCTTTCAAATCGTCGAAGAGATTCGGCACGCGGTTTTGTTTCAACGCCACGATCTCCTCTCGCTTCAACCGGTGCGCGAAGATTTCGGTTTGATCGTGTGCAAAAATGTGCTGTTGCATTTCGCGCCGGAGCAACGCGTCGAGGTCGTCAAAATGTTTCATCGCGCGTTGATCGAAGGCGGCTATTTCGTAACCGAGAACACGCAAAAACTTCCGCCCGGCACGGAACATCTTTTTCGTCAGGTCACCGGCGCGGCGCAATTGTTCCGTAAAGTTGGTTAGTTGAATAGTTGGATGGTTGCATAGTTACATAGTTGGATAGTTGAATCGGTGACGATCTAACGAACCAACGAACCAACTATGCAACTATCCAACCAAATAACTACAGTATGCGAATCCTGAATCTGACCGATCCGAAAAGTATGATCTATTCCAGCAATTGCTTTTTGATTTTAGGCGATTGGAGTGGAATGGATGACATCAATACGCTCGTGGACGTGGGCAACGATCCCGCGATTGTCGAACGCATTCTCGCCGCGCCGACCGGCGTCGGCAAAAAAACGATTGAGCAAGTGATCCTGACGCACAATCATTTCGATCACACCGGCGTTTTGCCGCGCATCCGATACGTCTTCGACCCGGTCGTGTACGCGCACTCGCGCTTTATCGAACCGGATTTTATTTTGGAAGACGGGCAACATTTCAAATGCGGCGACCGCACGTTCGAAGTGATTCAAACGCCGGGACACAGCGACGATTCGATTTGTTTGTACTGCCAAACCGACGGCGTGTTATTCGTCGGCGATACGCCGGTCGTGATTCGCGCGACGGACGCGACGTACGATCCGCGTTTCGTGCAAGCGTTGGAACGCTTGTGTAGCAAAGATGTGCGCGCGATTTATTTCGGGCACGGCGATTCGATCACGGTCGGAGCGAATATCGTGCTGAACGAATCGCTCGAAAATATCCGGCGCGCGAATGGAATGATCGTGCCGCATATCCCGGTGGTGAGCGCGAGCGCGACGTTATCCGGTTAGATGACCAAATCATCTTAGAAAGGAACTGCAATGGTAAGCAAATTCATGACGATGGTGCGCGGCAGGTTGCGATTCCAGGACCTGCCGATTGCATATCAATTCACGCTGGTTTGTGTCGGGCTGTGCGTCGCGCTCGTGTTGATTTTGACGACCGCCGGTTACGCGCGCGCGAGCGAAGGATTGCACGAACAAGCGCAAGCCGCGTTGTCGGCGGATGGTCTCGTCGTTACGACGACGATGGATCGTTGGAACACGGATCGGTTGAGCGCGCTACAAGTGATTGCGAACTTGAACATCGTTCAACGTTTTCTCGAATCGCCCGCGGCGCGCGCAGAATTAAAAGACGCAGTGTCCGACGTGCTGATTAGTTTGAACAAGAGTATGCTCGATTCGGATTCCATCGCGTTAGCGGATTCAACCGGCACATTGATCGCGAGTAGCAATTCTAAAGACATTGGTTCCGCCGTGCCGCAACGCGATTATTTTCAATCCGCGATGCAGGGCAATACGTTTATCACCGGCGTTTCGATTTCGACGATCACGAACGCGCCCGCGATTTTTCATTCCGCGCCGATCAAAAACGCGAGCGGCAAAGTGGTCGGCATCATTCGCTCGCGCTCGTCGCTCGACCTGGTTCTACAAACGGTGCAACGCGCGAGCAGTCGCGTCGGCAATGGCGCGGCTGGAATTTTACTCGATCAAGACGGCTTGGTGATCGCGAACACGTTCGACGAAAAATGGTTACTGCGTCCGATTGCGCCGCTCAAACCGGAAATCAACGCGGCGATGGTCAAGGATAAACGCTGGGGCAACAACGCGCAACCCGAACCGATTGGCTTGACCGGCTTGGTCGCGGCGTTGAACATTCAACGCGCGCAAGATTTCGATTGGCGCTACCAGAATCACGATTATCAAATTGCCGCGTTGCCGATGAGCACGACGCGCTGGAGTTATGTCGCCGCGTTGCCGACGCGCACCGCGCAAGCCGCCGCAAATAATTATCTGCAAACGACCGGCATCATCGCGCTCGGCGCGCTCGCGTGCGCGTTCGCCGTCGCGTTTCTTGGCAGTCGCAATGTAACGCAACCGATGGTCGCGATGTCGAAAACCGCGATGCAACTCGCGGAGGGCGATGTCGCCGCCGAATTTATTTTGTCGCGCCAGCAACGCGCAATGGTCGAGCGCGGCGAAAAGTCCGCGCGCGACGGCGCGGCGCAAGTGATGCGCGTGTTCGAAGACGCGCTCGCGCGCGGCGCGCTCACCGAAGCGCAACTGTTCGACCGCAATTATCAGCCGATCCCCAACACACATCCACAAAAATATCACACCGCGTTCGACAGTTTTACCGACGCGAACATTCGCGCGCTTCAAGACGCGTTTCTGCACGACCCGGCGGTAACGTTCGCGGTTACGGTGGATGTGAACGGTTATCTGCCGACGCACAATGCGCGTTTTTCGCACGCGTTGACTGGCGATCAAAAAATTGATTTGACCGGCAATCGTTCCAAGCGCATTTTCAACGATCCGGTCGGCATCGCGGCGGCGCGCAACACGGAACCGATTTTGCATCAACTCTATCGCCGCGACACCGGCGAATTGATGTGGGACATTTCCGCGCCGATTCGCGTGCGCGGTCAAGCGTGGGGCGCGTTTCGCATCGGCTTGGCGCTCAACATCGCGAATGAAATTGACCGGCTGGTGTTCACGTTTCAACATTTGGGCAATTATTTGCGCGGGATGGCGCGCACGGCGAATCGTTTAGCGGAAGGCGAAGTGAATTTCGATTTGCCGGTGCGCTCGAACAAGGATGCGCTCGGCAACGCGATGTTGATGTTGAAAACGAACATCGGCGCGGTAACGAGCGAAGCGCGAATGCTCACGCACGCGGCGGTCGAAGGCAAACTCGCGACGCGCGGCGACGCGGCGAAATTTCGCGGCGGCTATCGCGACATCGTGCAAGGCGTGAACGACACACTCGACGCGGTCATCGGGCCCCTCAACGTCGCCGCCGAATACGTGGATCGCATCAGCAAGGGCGACACGCCGCCAAAAATTACGGACGAGTATCGCGGCGATTTCAACGCCATCAAAAATAATTTGAACCAGTGCATCGAGCAAATCGGCGCGCTCGTTGACCAGGTCGGCATCGTGATCAACGCGGCGCGCGACGGCGATCTTTCGACGCGCGCAAATGCGGAACGCACCGGCGGCGTGTATCGCAAAATCTTGCGCGGGCTGAACGACACGATGGACGCGGTGATCGCGCCGATTGCCGACACGAAACAAATCCTCGCGGAAATCGCGCGCGGCGATCTCACGATTCAAATGAACGGACATTACCAGGGCGATTACGCGACGCTCAAAGAAAGCATCGAAGCGATGGTCGGCGGCTTGAAGCAAATGGCTCTGCAAACGAAACAGGGCGCGACTCGAATGTCAACGACGACGACGCAGATTCTTGCCTCGTCCACGCAAATGGCTTCGACGACGCGTGAGCAAGCGAGTGCGGTGAACCAGGTAACTTCAACCGTGAAAGAAATCAAAGCGAGCGCGGAGCAAGTCGCGCAACGCGCGCAAAGTGTCGCGGAACAAGCGATGCGCGCGAGTCAAGCGGCGCAACGCGGCACCGAAGCGGTGACCGGCGCGATGCAAGGAATGGATGACATTCGCGGCAAGGTCGAAGCGATCGCGGAAAACATTCTCGCGCTGTCGGAGCAAACGCAACAGATTGGTGAGATCATTGACACGGTCACGGACATTGCGGGACAATCGAACATTCTCGCGTTGAACGCGGCGATTGAAGCGGCGCAAGCCGGGGAAGCCGGGAAAGGTTTCCGCGTCGTCGCGGATGAAGTGCGTTCGCTCGCGGAACAATCGCGCCAAGCCGCCGCGCAGGTGAAAAACATTTTGGGCGACATTCAACGCGCGACGAATCAAGCGGTGATGGCGACGGAGCAAGGCACGAAAGGTGTGCAATCTGGGAGCGACCAGGTCAATCGCACCGCGCAAACGATTCAGGAACTCGCGCAAGTCGTTGAGCAATCGGCGCAAGCGGCGCAACAAATCGTGGCGGGTGTGGAGCAACAGACGATTGGGTTGGATCAAATCGCGATTGGGATGAACGACATCAACCAAGCCGCACAACAGAGTGCGGCGGGCGCGACGCAATCGCAAAAGGCGGCGCAGGATATGAACGAGTTGGCGGAGCAATTGAAGCAAGTTGTCGCGGTGTATCGAATGTAGGACAAATTGGAAATTTGTCCAACTGACCAGAGTACTAGACCCGAAGGACAAAAATCCCTCGAGTTTATATCTGGGAGCAAAGCAAATCGCGCTCTCAAGTGGGGTGTACCTCGGTAATGTTTTGGTATACCCCTAACGGTTCTCTCGACTTGAAGTGAAAAGCAAAGTAAATTACGATCAAGCAATTGGCGCATTTGAAAATCCCGGTGACGATGCCGGTCAATGACGACGAAATCATTCAGCAGTATCTGCATCGTGCAGAGCGTTGAAAACATAATCGTTTACTCACCAGATTGAACGCTAAAACCGGGAGGGTTAAAAATGAAAGCGTTAGACAATGTGCGAATTGGCACAAAATTGATTGGGGGCTTTTT
>Ga0233425_10009959_pt1 | contig 11802 bp, 11 predicted proteins | sample Watercolumn_Towu_2_FD_181712 | JGI IMG/M metagenome (GOLD analysis project Ga0233425, IMG submission 181712) | Freshwater microbial communities from Lake Towuti, South Sulawesi, Indonesia - Watercolumn_Towuti2014_140_MG | ecosystem: Environmental > Aquatic > Freshwater > Lake | place...
AAAAAGCTTCCGCTTCCTCCGCACAAAGCCACGGTTTTAATGGCCCTTTGACGCAGCGCCGTATGTTTTAAAAATTTAACGTTGAAGACCTGTTTCAGCAGTGTCAGAAACTCCATTTCCGGTATAGGCTCTTCGAGCTCGCCTGTCATGCCCGAGCCTACATCCTGGTAGCTGTTTTCCAGCTGGTAAATGTCGTAGGCCACCTCCTCGTAAGGATGGCTCTGCCTCAGGGCCGATAAGATACCGCTCTGGAGAACCGCTTCGAAGATGAGCTCCAGGCGCGTTTCCTTTTCCAGGCTCAGTTTGCCCTTTTCTCCCAATACCGGGTTCGAGTGCTCGTTCCCCCGGAAGCTGCCCGTGCCTTCCAGCATAAAGCTGCATTGGTCGTAGTTGCCGATATTTCCGGCGCCGGCATCGAACAAGGCGCTGCGTACCCTTTCCAGGTGGCCTGCCGGAACAAAGGTCACCAGCTTTTTGAGCAGTGATTTTTTGGGCGCCAAAATCCGTTGGTTCACCAGGCCCAGTTTGTCGGCTATTTTCTTATTCACCCCCAGCTTTACATTGTCCAGGTTGGTATGGCAGGCATAGATGGCAATGCCGTTGCGGATCGCCTTGATGATGGTGCGTTCCACATAGTTTGTTCCGTTGAGGCGCTTGAGCCCGCCGAAAATAATCGGATGGTGCGCGATGATGAGGTTGCAGCCTCTGGCAAGCGCTTCATCGATGGTGGATTCGATGCAGTCGAGGCTCAGCAGGGCGCCACTGACCTCCATGTCGCGGTGGCCGGTAAGCAGGCCGCAGTTGTCGTAAGATTCCTGGTAGGAGAGGGGAGCAAAGCGCTCAAGCTCGCCGATGATCTCGTAAAGTTTAGGCATGTAATGGGATAGCGTTTGTGATGTGTTTTTAAACTCTAAATTTACAACAAAAAGAGCTTTGGCTGTATGGAAATTGTAATACTTTGTGTGGTGCTTATCGGCATCTTCCTCTATTTCAGGTCAGGACCGGGTAAGGGAAGAAATCAGAAATTCGATTTTGGAAAGGAGCACCGGAGCATCCTGAAAGAGAAAGTCGCGTTCTACAATACGCTCAGCGAAGAGGAGAAAGCTCGCTTCGAGCAGGAGCTGACAGATTTTCTGAGGCATACACGCATCACCGGCATTGATACCACGATCGATGATACCGATAAGGTGCTGGTAGCGGCCAGCGCCGTGATCCCGGTCTTCGGCTTTCGCGACTGGCATTACGGCTCCATTACCGAAGTGCTCATCTATCCCGGCAGCTTCAATGCCAGCTTTGAAACCGCCGGCAATGAAAAAGGCCGTGAACGGCGCATTACCGGCATGGTAGGAACGGGTGCCATGAACGGGACCATGATCCTTTCGAAGCAGGCGCTGCACCTCGGCTTTCAAAACGAAACCGATAAGGAGAACACCGCCATTCATGAGTTTGCACACCTTATCGATAAAACGGACGGCGCCATCGACGGCATTCCCGAAAAGCTATTGGGCAGGCAATACGTGCTGCCCTGGATCAGGCTCATGGCAGAAGAGATCAAAAAGATCAACGCCGGTAAGTCCGATATCAATCCTTATGGCGCTACCAATCAATCGGAATTTTTCGCCGTAGCCAGCGAGTATTTTTTTGAGCGGCCCGCCTTGCTGCAAAGCAAGCACCCCGAGCTGTACGCCATGCTGGAGCACATCTACGGCCAGAAGCTGAGCCTTAAGAAATTCGTTACAATGCGTTCCCGCATCGGGCGCAACGACCCTTGTCCCTGCAAAAGCGGGAAGAAGTTCAAGAACTGTTGCGGAGCCATGCATTACACATGAAGGTAGTTCCATGTCATTCGGTTGAAAGTCAAAGAGGCGGAAGGTTTGGCCTCAGCATAAGACCTGCTACATATTAAGCATTGCCTTGGCCATATAACTACTCCTTTGCTCCGGAGGAGCGTTATGTTGTTCCTCAGAAAGCAAAGCTCTCCTTACTTTGTGATGATCCTATTGAGGTTTTTCTTAATTTTGTAATATGCTCCGCACTTCGTTCCTGATCATCATTCCCGATAGCATTCTGCTGATGGCAGGATCGGTATTCCTCTTGTCGGCGATCGGCTTTTTATGGTGGCGCCTGCGTCAAGAGCAGCGGCGGCGCCTTGTCCACGAGGAGCGTTACAAGGAACTGGAGCTGAAAATGCAATCGCTGGAGGTAGAGAATTTTAAGCATAAGCTGAACCCGCACCTGTTCAAGAATACACTCAACTCTATTCAGTCGCACGCTTATCAGACCTATTACGCCCTCGATAAACTATCGAATGTGCTGGATTTTATCCTTTATGAAAGCGACAGCAAGTATGTTTCCATCAAGGAAGAGGTCGACTTTGCGCTGAGCCTCATCGAGATCAACCGCCTCAAGGTAAGCCCGCTCTTCGACCTGCGCGTGAAGAACAAGATTCCCGAAAATCATCCCTTATACAATGAGCGCCTGATGGCGCCGCTCATCACCATCGACATGATCGAAAATGCCTTTAAGCATGCCGATCTGCAAAGCCCCGACGCGTTTATCTCGATCATCTTTGAGCTCGACAGCGACGATTTTAAGCTGACCGTGACCAACAAGATCAGCACGAAGACGCCGCTGAAAAAAGACAAGAGCGGTTTCGGCAAAGAAAGCTTCCGGAAGCGCCTCGTGGCGACTTACAGGGATAACTACAAGTTCGACCAGTTTGTGGAAGGAGACGTTTACATTACCCATTTAAAAATCAGGATACTTGAACACAAAACTCAGATGTTTACTGCTGGATGATGAGCTGCCCGGCCTCACTTACCTGAAGATGCTGTGTGAGCAGATCGATGAGCTGGAAGTGGTGAAAGCCTTCAACGATCCCGCGGTCCTGCTGAAAGAAGCGGCTGCCCTGGACTTCGACCTCTGTATCCTGGATATTGAAATGCCCGGCATGAATGGCCTCGACGTCGCAAAAGCGCTGAGCGGAAAGGCGGTGATCTTTACAACGGCTTATAAGGAATACGCTGCCGATGCCTACGACCTCGAAGCCATTGACTACATCCGGAAGCCTATCGAGAGAACACGCCTGGAGAAAGCCATTCAGAAAGCCTGCGACGTGCTGTTGAGCACACCAAGGCGTGATGGCGAAGAAAAGAGTTATGCGCCATTCAACACCAATAAAGGCAAAATGCTGCTCTTCTTCCGCGACGTGATGCTGGTGACGATCGCGGAGAACGATAAACGCGATAAGCTGGTATACCTGCAGAGCGGCGAAGAGATCATTTTAAAAAACACCTCCTTCGATCAGCTGCTGGCTGTGTTTCCGGAAAACGATTTTTGCCGCGTGAGCAAAAAAGACCTTGTGGCGCTCAAAGCTGTGAAGTTCTTTGTGCACAACGAGATCACCACGCAGGTGCTCGACCGCAGCGGCCTCAACCGCAAGATCAATCTCAGCGAAATTTACCGGAAAGACTTTATGAGTAAATTGTAGCTTCGGTTCCGCTCAGCTGCCAGTTCAAAATCATTTAGTTCCTTATAGTTTCCAGGGCCATCATCCAATAACGGCGTAGGGTTATCATTCGGTGCCTGAGTCTGATTCTTATTTGATGGTTGGGCACGATGATGATTCGGTGACTGAGCGGAGTCGAAGTCACCCGAAACCACCATTGCAAATTCATTACATAAGATTGCCGTTTCATTACAAATCAGCAGTTGACGAGGCTTTGAAAGGATGTGCGCTGTGTTTTAGCATGTAAATTTGCAGTCATGTTAAGAACCGTATTCCAGCTCTTCTTCCTTTTCCTTACTACGATCGCTGTTTCTAAAACCGGTATCGGCATAGGACTTTATCCTACCGGCACCGAAACGGGCTTCGGGCTCCGAACGTCCAAAGAAACCCGCTTTGCCGGCGATGCCCGCATTACCCGCGCCAACATCTTTAACGAAAAAAGTAAAGCATCGGCTTTCGTTACCGAGCTTTCCCTCATTTGCCGTATGGTGAAGCTGGAACGTGTGCGTTTCCATGTGGGCTTAGGCTACAAGGCAGACTGGAACCTGAACGAAACCCACAAGCATGGGGTCATTGTTCCGGTAGGCGTGGAAGCCTTTCCGTTTCCCTTTCAGAATGCGGGCCTGTTTTTTGAAGCAGCGCCTTTCTATGTATCTGACTTTAGTTCCAAAGACAATGCGGGGATCAGGACAGCGGCCGGCTTTGTCTTCTACTTTCCGGTAAAATCCAAAACAGCAAGTACCCAACCTTAAATAAACACTTATGAAGAACATCAGAAACCTTTTATTCTACATCGTCATCATCGGTGGCGTTTCCGCCATTATGTACTTTATCGTTTCGATGGGCGAAGGCCTGGAGACTGGCAAAGTTGTGGCAGACAAAGGGAGCAGCATCGTCTCCCACTGGCAGCAGTTCAAGGACACCTATTTTCATAATATCACTCACCCGCTGGCTATCCTGTTATTGCAGATCCTCACGATCATCATTGCGGCAAAGATTTTTGGTTTTCTGTGCAGGAAGATTGGTCAGCCTTCGGTGATCGGTGAGATCATCGCAGGGATCCTCCTGGGGCCGTCTTTTGTAGGCATGTATTTTCCGGAGTTCTCCGGATTCCTTTTTCCCAAAGCATCCTTAGGCAATCTGCAGTTCCTGAGCCAGATCGGCCTGATCCTGTTTATGTTCATCGTCGGGATGGAGCTCGACCTGAACGTGCTGAAAAAGAAAGCTCACGAAGCGGTGGTGATCAGCCATGCCAGCATCATCTTCCCTTTTGCCCTGGGCGTTAGCCTGGCTTATTTTATCTACCAGGGCTTTGCTCCGGCAGAGGTGAAGTTTCTGCCCTTCTCTTTATTTATCGGCATCGCCATGAGCATTACGGCGTTCCCGGTACTGGCAAGGATCGTACAGGAACGGAACCTCACCAAGACAAAGCTCGGGGCTTTGGCGATCACCTGCGCCGCCGCCGACGATATCACGGCCTGGTGCATTCTTGCCGCGGTTATTGCCATTGTAAAAGCCGGAAGCGTGGTCAGCGCCATTTACACCATTCTCATGGCTGTTGGCTATGTGTTCCTGATGCTGAAGCTGGTTCAGCCGTTTTTGAAACGCATGGGCGATATTTATTCCAACAAGGAAGGCCTGAGCAAGCCGGTTGTCGGCGTCTTTTTTATTATGCTCGTAGCTTCTGCCTATATCACGGAGGTGATTGGCATTCACGCTTTGTTCGGCGCCTTCATGGCAGGAGTGATCATGCCTTCCAATACCAATTTCAGAAGCATTTTCATCGAGAAGATCGAGGACGTGTCTACGCTGCTCTTATTGCCCCTGTTCTTTGTGTTTACCGGTCTGCGGACGCAGATAGGCCTGCTGAACGAGCCGCATTTATGGCAATTGTGCGCGGTCATCATTCTCCTGGCGGTAATCGGCAAGTTTCTGGGAAGCGCGCTGGCAGCCAGGTTCACCGGGCAAAGCTGGCGTGAAAGCCTCATCGTGGGAGCCCTGATGAACACGCGGGGATTGATGGAGCTGGTGGTGCTGAATATCGGTTACGACCTGGGAGTGCTTACGCCGGAAGTATTTGCCATGATGGTGATCATGGCCCTGGTCACCACCTTTATGACCGGCCCGGCGCTCGACCTCGTCAACCGCTTTCTGCCGGAGCCCAAAGCGGCCAATGTGCCTGAGTCGATCGAGAAATCAGGGAAATACAACATCCTCGTTTCTTTCGGGAGCCCGCTGCGGGGAAAAACACTGATCCGCCTGGCCAACTATTTTATCCGCAAAGCGCCCAACAATGCCAGCATCACGGCCCTGCACCTGTCGCCGAGCAGCGATATCAACCAGTTCAACGCCGTGGAGTATGAGCGCGATAGCTTTAGGCCGATCAAAAAAGAAGCCCAGCGCCTGAACATGGAAGTCGAAAGCCTCTTTAAATCCACCCAGGACATTGATAAGGAGATCAGTGAAACGGCGAATGCGGGCAATTACGATCTTCTGCTGGTAGGCATCGGGCGCTCGGTATACGAAGGGACCTTATTGGGAAAGATCCTGGGGTTCACCTCCAACATCATCAACCCTGAAATACTTTACGATAAGATCACCGGGAAGGAAAAGCTGTTTGAGAACACAGTCTTCGATGAGCGTACGAGGCAGATCATCAAATCGGCGAAGGTGCCGGTGGGCATTTTGCTGGATAAAGGCCTGGAGGAGATCGATACGGTCTTTATCCCGATCTTCTCCATCAGCGACAGCTTCCTGTTTGTGTATGCGCAAAAGCTGATCCATAACAGCAACGTGAGGGTGGTCATCCTCGATGCGGCAGGCATCATCAGGCAAAATCCGGAGCTTAAGGAAACCATCCGTTCCATCGAGCAGATTGCCCCAAACCATATTGCCTTGTACAACGAGCGTAAGATCGAAAAGGAATTTCTCGAGAAGCAGGATTTGATGCTTATCAGCATCGACAGCTGGCGCAAAGCCCTGGAAACACAAAGCATCTGGCTTTCCAGTACACCTTCCGCATTGATTATTAAACCCTAGTGCGGAAAAATAGAGCGCGGATGACCTTATATTCATCTTGTTCTGATCCCTGTTCCGATCTCTTAACCTGTCACGCCTTGGCGTGATCAGCGTTCCAATGCCCCGGATAAATGGAGTGCAGGCCGTTTCTTTAAACAAAAACGCCTCAAGCTTGTCTTAATCATATACGATAAGTTCATGCTGAAAAATAAACAGACGCCCGATCTCAGATTGCCTGTAAAGCCCGGAGAGCCGAGGCTTGGCAACAGGGAAGCCAACGTGGAGGTAGTGATGTATGGTGATTATGAAGATCCGAAATGCCGGAAAGCATTCCGGGAAGTTGAGACCCTGCTCGGGAAATACCCTTCGCATTTTCAGTTTATCTGGCGCCATTTTCCACAGAATAAGATCTACCAGAAATCCCAGAAAGCTGCAGAATTGGCTGTTGCAGCAGAGGCACATAATAAATTCTGGGAAATTCACCGCTTGCTGATCGCTGAAGGGAGCAGGCTCAGCTTCACCGACCTGGTAACTTACGCAAAAGAAACAGGTATTTACAGCAAAGCCATGTACAATGCGCTCACCAATAATACCTATGCCTGGGATGTGAGAGACAGCATGACTTCTGGCGTAGAAAGCGGCATCAAAAAGCTGCCTGCCGTATTCATCAATGGCCACCTGATGCAGGAGGATGTCGATCTCAAAAACCTGGAAGCCCGGATCCTGGAATAAACAGGCGTTTCGCTATTTCACCAGCTCCTTATACCTTGTGCAGCTTACCAGGTGATCGTTGATCATCCCGGCGGCCTGCATGTAAGCATAGCAGATCGTCGAGCCCACGAAGGTAAAGCCGCGTTTTTTGAGTGCAACGCTCATGGCATCCGATTCGGGGCTTGTGGCGCGGATCTCCGAAGAGCTTTTCACTTTAGTGACGATGGTTCGATGCCCGGTGAACTGCCAGATGTAGGCATCGAAAGAGCCGAATTCTTTCTGGATCTCCAGGAAAGCCCGGGCGTTTTTGATCGTTCCTGTAATTTTGAGCCTGTTACGGATAATGCCTTCATCCTGCATCAGCTCCTGAACCTTTTCCTCATCGAACTTTGCTACTTTCTTCACATCAAAATTGGCAAAGGCTTTCCTGAAATGCCTGCGCCGGTGTAGGATCGTTTTCCAGCTCAGCCCGGCCTGGAAGCAGTCCAGCACCAGGAATTCAAAATGTTTTTTATCGTCGTGGGCAGGAGTGCCCCATTCCGTATCGTGGTAGGCGAGCATCTGCTCATCGTTTTGCGGCCAGGTACATTGCATAGCGTTACGAATTTGATAACGAATATACGAATCCATACGATAAGATTATTCCTGGAATGGCGCCCGACGGGTTGCATATTCGCATGGATTCGTTATTTTAACAAGAAAACTTTCTTACTTTTGCTTAAACATCAAATACTATGGGAATAGAAGAAAAAATTAATGCCGACGTCAAAGCATCGATGCTGGCAAAAGACAGCAAACGTCTGGAAGCCGTGAGAGCGCTGAAATCTGTGGTCTTACTGCTCAAAACATCTCCGGAAGGACTGACCGAGGAGAGCGCGATGAAAGCCATTCAGAAAGAATATAAAAAACGCAAGGAAACGGCGGAAATATACCTTCAGCAAAACCGCCAGGATCTGGCCGATGATGAGCTGGCTCAGGCACGGGTGATAGAGGACTACCTGCCAAAGCAATTGAGCGAGGACGAGATCAGGGCCGAGGTGAAAAAGGCGATTGACCAGACAGGCGCTTCTTCCGGTGCGGACATGGGTAAGGTGATGGGCGCTGTGAATAAGGTCATTGCCGGCAGGGCCGATGGCAAGCTGGTTTCGCAGATCGTTAAGGAAATGCTTGGCTAATGCCGCAATTAAATAATCAGAAAGGGCTATCGGAAACGGCAGCCCTTTTTTCTTTGCCGTTTTTTGCATTACTTTAGGCCTTTAACCGGTTCCCCCTTTTTTTCAGACCCAAGTGCATGAAAATTTTTATCCTGGTAGCTGTTAGTTGTATCCTGGCTGCGGTTTCGCAGGCGCAGAACACCGATAGCCTGATCCGCCTGATCAGGCCCGCCATAAACGACACCGGGCAGGTAATCCTGCTGAATACAGTGGCCTATAACCTGATGGAGACCAACCCCGCGAAAGGCCTCGGCTATGCAGGTCAGGCGCTCGCCAAAAGCAGGAAGCTGAACTACGGCTCCGGTACTTCGAATGCCAGCAACATCCTGGGCGTTTGCTACGATGTCATGGGAAACTATGATTCATCCCTGTTTTATTACAAGCAGGCGTTGAGCAGCACTCCCGTCAGGTCGCACGAGTCCTTTCTGGCCGGCGTGTACAGCAACATAGGGCTTGTATACTGGAACCTTGACAATTATACCGAAGCCCTGGAGAATTTCAACAAGGCAAAGCATCTGGTAGAGCAAACCAAAAACAAGAAAAACCTGGCTGCCATCCTTTGGAATACAGGCCTGATTTACCATGACGTAAAGGATTTTGAGCAATCCAACGCTTTTTTCCGGCAGGCAATTGCGGCCTACCAGCAGCAGAACGATACCCTTGGCAGCATCGGTGCCGTGCTGAACCTTGCCATCAATTACTTTGAGACCAGGCGCTATGCGGAATGTGAGGAATTATTCCGCCGCTATACGCCCTACATGAGCCGTATGGACGATTATACCAGATCGGAGTTCCTGGTCAATAAAGCCACCCTGGAGATCAACACAACGCTTACGGCGACAACCGAAAAGGAGCTGGAGGAAGCGCTCCGCCTGAAACAGCAGATAGGCCATGCCCTCGGCGTAGCCAATGTTCTGATCCAGTTGAGCGAGTATTATAACCGGAAAGGCGATTTTCAAGCCTCCAACCGGTATTGCTATAAGGCCCTGGCCCTGACGGAAGAGCTGAAGTCGCTTAAAAAGCTGGGCTCCGTATATGATAACCTGTTCTTTAACTACTCTCTCCTCGGCCAAAAAGATTCTGCCCGCAAATACAGGCAGCTGTATACCACAGTAATCGACACCATGTTTGCGGAAGCAAAGGCGCAGGCCTTCTCGCGGGAGCAGGTAGCCTTTAAAACCTTCGAAAAAGAAAAGGAAAACCTGGCGCTGATCAACGAAAACAACCGGATCCGCCTGAAAAATCAGCTGATCGTCTTTTCTGCCATTTTCCTGCTCTGTTTGCTGGCGCTGAGCTTTTGGTTTTATTCCCGCATCAAAAAACAAAAGGCCCTTGCCAGGCAGAAAGAGGCCACCGGTCAGCTCATCTTCGAAACCGAGCAGGCAGAGCGGGAGCGGATCGCGCGCGACCTGCACGACAGCGTAGGGCAGAAGCTGTCGGTCGTAAAGATGAAGCTTTCGATGAGCGGCAGCGATCCCGCATCCGCCGGGGAGCTGTTGGATCAAGCTATTGCCGACGTGCGGACGGCCTCGCATAACCTGATGCCGGAGGATCTACGGAAAGGGCTGATCAATGCTATTGAGGAGATAACGGAGCAGATCAACTACACCCGCAAGGATACCAGGGTGCAGCTCTCGGCAGGAGAAGCGCTCAGAAACCAGGCATTTCCGAGGCAAACAGAGCTTTACCTCTACCGTATCGTGCAGGAGATCGTCAGCAATGCCCTCAGGTATGCACAAGCCAAAAATATCCATATTGGTATGGATTTGGAAAAACACTATTTAAAATTAGTTTTGTCGGATGATGGCATTGGCTTGCCTGCAGAGGCTGACAAAACGGAAGGTATCGGCCTGAGGAATATCAGGGCAAGGATAGAGCAGTTGAAAGGCAGGATACAGGTTATATCGGCCCCGCAGGAAGGAACCCGTTTCATCATCACAGTCCCCTTATGAGCGAAGGAAATCCTATAAACATACTCATTGCCGACGATCATCAGCTGGTGATCGACGGGCTGAAGAGCATGCTCCTCAAAGAAGAGCGCTACCATGTGCTGGCGGAAGCGCCGAACGGGCAGCAGGCTCTGGATCTGATCATGGCCGGTCCGGCAAAATTCCAGCTGATCATCACCGATATCACCATGCCCCTGATGGGCGGCATCGAACTCTGCAAGGCGCTCAAGGCGAAGGATCCCGACATCAAGGTGCTGATGCTTTCCATGCACAACAGTATCAGCATTGTGAAAGACGCCCTGGCAGCCGAGGCGGACGGGTATATGCTCAAAAATACCGGGCAGGAGGAGTTCCTGAAAGGGATCAGCCGTATCATGGAAAATGGCACCTACTTTTCCCAGGACATTTTGCCGATTATTTTTTCCACCCTGCAGAAGGAAAAACACCATGCCCTCCGGAGCGCATTGTCCCAGCGCGAAAAAGAAGTGCTGGAGCTCATCGTTCAGGAATATACCAGCCGCGAAATTGCCGATAAGCTCCATATCAGCAAGCAAACTGTGGACACCCACCGCATCAACATCATGCAAAAAACCAATTGCCGGAGCCTTGTCGGCCTTATCAAATACGCCATTCAATCCGGCTTCATAAAGGAGTAAGCCACGAAATCCATACATGTATGGATGTGAAATCCGTACAGGTGGGGATTGCCCCGGTCTGCTTGTCATCATAGCTTTGTGTCATCATTTAAGACACAACATCCTATGAAAAACATTCTTCTTCTGTCCGCCATTCTTTTCCTGCTTGGAACCTCCTGCCGGAAAGAATACGTCTGCGTATGCACCGAAAAATCAACCGGCGATAAAAGCTATGGCGACCGCTTTAAAGCGAGCTCCGTAGAGAAAAAAGCCTATGAAGAAAGCTGCGAGGCCAACGACGATGTTTTTGGCTCCGACCTTGAGAATTGTCATTTAGAATAACACCACAACCCTATAACACCATGAAACACATCATCCTCACTACGGCTGCTCTGGCTTTGCTCCTGGCATCCTGCAAGAAAAAATCAGAGCCGGAACCCGAAGATCCGGCGCCAACCACCACGGCAGCCACAACAACCGGCAGCACGACCACCGGAGGCGTAAACACCGGTCCGCTCAACATCTACGTGATCGATACGGCGAAAGTAAATACCATCAGCGAAACCGGTACCGGCGAAACCACCATCATCAACAAAACCATTAACAGCAGCAGCTATATCATGGATTTTTGCCCGACGATGGATGGCAATAAGCTGGTGTATGGCATCAGTCAGAGCAATTTCTCGGGGCCTACACCCGTATATACCAAAGAGCTGCGCATAGCAGACAAGAACGGAAGCAACGATGCCCTGCTGTATGCCATTCCC
>Ga0233425_10009960_pt1 | contig 11800 bp, 10 predicted proteins | sample Watercolumn_Towu_2_FD_181712 | JGI IMG/M metagenome (GOLD analysis project Ga0233425, IMG submission 181712) | Freshwater microbial communities from Lake Towuti, South Sulawesi, Indonesia - Watercolumn_Towuti2014_140_MG | ecosystem: Environmental > Aquatic > Freshwater > Lake | place...
GCGCCGAGATGGCTGGTTTGCGCAGTTATGAAATCGTTTTGGGCGTGAGCCCGAGCGATAAGCACCAGCGGATGCTCGCTCGCTATCGGCGAAACCTATCGCTTGACGCGGCCCGCCGCCGACTCGTCGCCGACATCCGCAATGCGGTCAAGATCGGCGCCCCGCGTCGCGCCGCCGACTTGCTGATCGTGCTGCGCTGGTTGCTCTCCTCCGACGCTTCTTGCGACGGTGCGCGAGCCACCTCGCGTCCGCGCCGTCGTGTCTCGTCGGCGGGACGCCGCAGAAGCGCGACGCCGTCATCGGCGACTGAAATGAAAGCCGTCGGAGGCGGCGACGTCGTCTATCTCTTCGACGGCGGACGCTGTCGCGGCTAAGCGCGTCCGACCTGTGGTTTCGCGGCAACACCGACAATGTGTTTTATCCGCGGCTTCAGGTCGGATTGCAGTGCAGGATGGGGGCAAGTCTTTGCAGAAACAAGGTAATTTGCGGCGCCGGGCTCGGGCCTGAGCGGCGCGCTGGTTCGCCGCTCGCTTGCCACCCCATTCCGCATGAGTCACCGTCCAGTTGACGGTCTGACCCTGGCGCGCCGTTATTTTCCGATTCTTCGGAGTCTGCCATTGATGCGTTTGAGGAGCTTGCCATCCGTGTGCGCGTGCAGAGCGGCGCCAACCCTCGCGGGCGCGCTGCTTGCCGCCTTCGCCCTTTTAGGTCCGGCCTTGGCGCAGGAACCGGCCTTGGCGCAGGAACCGGCCTTGGCGCAGGAAGATGCGCGCGCCGAGCGGGAGCGCCTCGCGGCCCATATTCAGAATAATCCGACCGATTATCAGGCGACGTATCGTTACGTTTTGCTTTCGACGGAGGCGCGCGACTACGAGGCGGGAATAGGCGCGCTTGAGCGTCTGCTGATGTTCAATCCTAACCTCGCTCGCGCCCGGAAGGAACTCGGTTTTCTCTATGCGCGGCTTGGCTCCTATGGGGTCTCGGCCCAGCATTTGCGCAAAGCGCTCGCCGAGGAGGGGCTCGATCCGGTTCAGGCCGCTCAGATCGAAGCGCAATTGCCGGACATCGAAAAACGCACTCAGGCCAGCAGGCTCTACGTGCGGATACACGCCGGTCTGCGTGCGCAAACCAACGCGAATTTCTTCCCGACCAATAATCTGCTTCAAGCGGGCGGCGTCGGCGTTGCGTCGACCGCCTCGCGCCAGGGGGACGTCAACGCCTTCCAGTTGGTGCAAGCCGCCCACGACCTCGATTTTCAGAACGCCCGAGGCGACCAATTTGAAACGCGGGTGACCGGCTACGCCACCGAGCAGTTTCGTCTGCCGCAATACAGCGTCGTCCTGTTCGCCGGCACCGTGGGACCCCGTATTCACATCGCGCCAGATCTCCATCCGGGGCTGTCGATCAAGCCGTATCTGACGGGCGCGACGACGATGCTCGGTTCGATCAACTATATTAACGCTGGCGGCGGCGGCATAAGTTTTGGCGCACAGGTCAATCCGGACTTTTGGCTCGAGCCCGGCGCCGAATGGCGCGCGCTCTGGGTCAATCCGCTGCCGAGCGGCTTTAGCTTTCTGCCCACATTGCCGTCGTCGACCATCTCGACTTTGGCGACTGGCGACGTCGTCACCGGCTATGTGAGCAGCACATACAGGCTGACGGAAATGCTGCGGCTCGAGGGTCGAGTCGCCTATTCCCGCGCCTGGGCGGGCCTTGCTCAACAGTCCTCTGATCAGGTCGACGTTCAAGCGATGCTGCGGTTCGAGCTTGACCCGCCGTTCGAAATCATTCCGCGCAAATGGACCGTGGCGCCTTACGGCCGCTTCACTCATCTTGCCTTCGACGCCGCCAATCCCCTGATCAATCCATTCATTGCGCGACGCGACGCCGCATGGATCGGCGGCCTGATGGTCGATTTGCCGGTCACCGCAAATTTCGGCTTCGCCGGCAATGTCGAATATGCTCGCAACGGTTCCAATCTCCCGAACTTCAAAACTGAGAACTTTTCCGTCACCTTCGGGCCGACGGCGAAGTTCTGACGGAGCGGATCCATGAGAAAGCTCTTTGCGGCTGCCACAACCATCTTGGCGTTTGTCGCAGCGCCGGCCTTCGCCGAGAAAGTCGGTAACGTCGGAGCGGTCAATCAATCTGCGCATGGCACGCCGCCAGGCGCCGCGAAGCGCTCGCTTTCGGTCGGCCTTGGCGTCCAGAAGCGCGAACGCATCGAGACGAGTCCGCAGGGCAGCGCGCAAATTGTCTTCAACGATACGTCGACGATGACGGTCGGACGCAACAGCGCTGTCACTGTCGATGATTTCGTCTATTCCGGCGGTCGCGGGCAACAGGGCGTGTCGCTCGCGAAAGGCGTGATGCGCTTTGTCGGCGGCGGCGTCAGCCACGAAGGCGGCGCGCGGCTTCGGACGCCGACGGCGTCGATCGGCGTGCGCGGCGGAACCGCAATGGTGCAAGTAACTTCAGCCGGCACGCTCGTCGTGCATCAATATGGCGTCACCCAGGTTGGGGGACAGACTCTCACGCAAGCCGGGTATGGCGTGTTTGTTTCAAACAACGGACAAGTGTCGGAGCCTTTCCTCGTTCCGCCGGAAACGATCGCTCAAATGATCGCGGCTCTGGAGAGCGGGAAAAAGCAGCATGGCGGCGCCAAGCACACGCCGACGAGCGAAGAAGCGAATCTCATGCTCGGCGGAGCGCCTCCACAGAATATCGTGAGTTCGCCGGGCCTCGACGCTCTCGGCCCAATGTGGGCCGGCAACGCGATCGTGCAGAGCCAAACCAATGTCCAAAATCAGCCCGCTACAACTCCGGCGCCGGTGGTTCAGCAGCAGAGCGTCGATCCTACGCCTCCTCCTCCGGATCCTCCCTACTGCCACGGCTATTGACCTGGATTGTAGCGGCCGAGTCGCGGCCCGCGTTGGGGTTCTGATGGTTGCGCTGGAAGGACCGGCTAGTTAGTGCTGCCTCGTCGTAGCCTCACCCGTATAAGGGGGCGGCGGCGTGACCGCCATTTGAGGTGCAGATGTTGAAACGGCGTCGCGCCTATCTACTCGCGCTTCTCGCCGCCGCGGCTCTCATTCTCCCCTGGGGCCTCGTTCAGCCCCGAGCGCTTCACGACCTACGCAACTTCGTCTTCGACACGTTTCAGCGCCTCGCGCCCCGCGCTTATGATCCGGAGGCGCCGACGCGCGTCGTCGGCGTCGATGAGAAAAGCCTCAAAGCTTATGGGCAATGGCCTTGGCCGCGCGCGCGACTGGCCGAGCTCGTCGACCGGCTGCGCGAATTGGGCGCGGCGTCCATCGCCTTCGACTTCATTTTTGCGGAAGCCGATCGCGGCGGCGCCACACAGCTCGTCGACGCGATCCCGGACGCGCGCGCGCGCGCCGAGGTGGCGAAGCTCGTCGCCAAAACGCCGAGCGGCGATCAGATTTTCGCTCAGGCGTTGACGCAGGCGCCGGCGACGCTCGGCGTGACGCTGACGGACTCGGTTGTCGCGCCGCTGCTGGCGAAGTCGGGAATAGCTATTGCCGGCGACGATCCGGCGCCCTTCCTTGTCGCTTTCGCCGGCGCGGTCGGCCCCGAGCGGCGCCTCGCTGACGCCGCGCAGGGGCTTGGGGCCACGAATTGGCTGCCCGATCGAGATCAGATCGTTCGCCGAGTGCCGCTCGTGACGCGCGCCGGCGACGTTCTCATGCCATCGCTGGCGCTTGAAGCTTTACGCGTCGCGCAGGGCGAACAGGCGATCGTCATACGCTCCTCGAACGCCAGCGGCCAAACGGCATTCGGCAAGCAGACGGGCGTGAACGCGATTAAAGTCGGCGCCTTCGAAATCGAGACCGGACCCAATGCGGAGGTTCGACCGCGCTATTCGCATAGCGCCGCGGCGCGAGACATCTCCGCGAAGGATGTGCTCGAAGGTCGCGTCGGACGCGACGAAATCGAAGGACGCATCATCTTCGTCGGCGCGCTGGCGACGGGGCTTGGCGACGTTCGCGCGACGCCTCTGGAGCCAGTCGTCCCTGGCGTCGACGTGCATGCGCAGATCGTCGAGTCGATCGCCTCGGGCGCGCTGCTCGCGCGACCGGATTGGGCGCCGGGACTTGAGTTCGTTGTCGCCACGATCGCTTTCCTATTGATTATGGGCCTGCTCTACGTCGCGCCGCCGCTTGCTTCGGCGGCCGTCGCGCCGCTCGCCGTCATTGGCCTCTTCGCCGGAGCTTTCTATCTGTTCGATCGCCGCGGCGTGCTGCTCGATCCAGCCTATCCAAGCCTCGCCATCATCGGCGGCTATCTCTTCGGCGCGGTGACGCTCTGGCGCGCTGAAACGTCAGCGCGCCGCCATGTGCGGCAGGCTTTTGGCAAATTCGTCGCGCCCGCCGTCGTCGATCGACTCGCCGAACATCCGGAGCGCCTGGTGCTCGGCGGCGAGACGCGCGAATTGACGGTGCTGTTTTCCGATCTGCGCAATTTTTCGCACATTTCCGAAGGCATGAGCGCGCGCGAACTCACGCAGTTCATGAACGACTACCTGACGCCGATGACCGACGCCATTCTCGAACAGGAGGGCACTGTCGACAAATATATGGGCGACGCAGTGCTCGCCTTCTGGAACGCGCCGCTCGACATCGACGACCATCCGCGCAAGGCCGTTCGGGCTGCCCTGATGATGCGCGCGGCGCTCATGGATCTCAACAGGCGCCGCGCCGAAGCCGCTGCGGCAGCCGGCCATGACGCGCAGCCGGCGGCCATGGGCCTTGGACTTCATCTCGGGCCTTGCAGCGTCGGCAATATGGGATCAGTCCGCCGCTTCGACTATTCGATTCTCGGCGACACGGTGAACCTCGCGTCGCGGCTCGAGGGGGCAAGCAAGGCCTTTCAGACGGATATTGTGGCGTCCAGCGCCGTGCGGGACGCGGCGCCCGATTTCGCCTGGATCGATCTTGGGCGCGTCCGCGTTCTTGGCAAAAGCGAGGCGACTCAAGTTTTTGCGTTGGCCGGCGACGGCGGCGCGGCGGGTTCCGATTCGTATGTGCGCTGGCGCAAGGCGCACGACCTCATGCGCGAGGACTATGAATCGGGCCGATTCGAGGTCGCCGCCGAGCGCGCTTCGACATTGGCCCGGTCGGTTCCCGACCCCTGGCCCGCGCTCTATGTCGCTTTGGAGGAACGATATCTGACGCTGGCGCGGGAAGGTTTGCAGGATAACTGGTCTTCGGTATGGAATCTTTCGAGCAAGTGACGTCTTCGTCTGAGCGCGACTGCTGTCCTGCCGCAATTCGCCCGCCTTATAGAATTCTCTCAGGATCGCTACTCGCGCATGATCTCAAATCCGATACAGACTTATTGGGGCCTGATCGCATCTCGTCACGACCCCGACGCTTTTGCGGTCCTCGACGCAGCCTATCGAGAATCGCAGCGCGGATACCATGATTGGAGCCATATCGGCGATCTGCTGGCGAAGCTCGATTACTTTAAGGCGCTCGCCATACGGCCAGACCTGATCGCCGCGGCAATCTTCTGGCACGATGTTGTCTATGTGACCCGCGACAGCGAAGGTCTGCTTCGCCCAGACGCCGAAAACGTCCGCGCCAGCGCAGCGCTCTTTGAGAGTCACGCAAAATTCAACGAAACGGATGCGGCGGCCATCCATGATTTGATCATGGCGACCGCCGATCATCTCGATGCGCGCGCGACGATCGAACGCTATCCGGGTTTTGCGAACGATCTCGATCTATTTCTCGATCTCGATCTTTCTTCGCTCGGCGCGCCGTGGCCCGCATTCGAGCAAAATCTGGAGCGGCTTCGTTTCGAATACGCCTGGGTGCCCGAGCCGCTTTTTTGCCTCGGACGACTGCAGATGATCGACACTTTCGCCGCGCGCGGAGATGCGCTCTACAGACGAGACGAGACCCGAAAGCTTTGGAACAAGCGCGCACATGAAAACCTTGCGCGCGCGCAGGAAGAATTGCGCCGGGAAGTCGCGCGGCTCGCCTCGTCGGCCTAGCTACAAAGTGAGCGCCTCGCGCACCTTCGCCGAATAGCCGTAGAGATCGTCGTAGAGCCTCAGTCCGCCAGCGGCGTCGACGACGGCGGTGAAATATTCGACGTGCACCGGAATAGGTTTGGCGAGATTGAGGCGGCGCTCCTTTTCGCCGATCATGGCCTTCAGCCGCTTTTCGTCGTAATCCGGGCGTCCGAGCACTTCTTCCGCAAGCTTGAACGGATCTTGGACGCGCACGCAGCCGTGGCTGAACGCCCGCTTGGCGCGAGCGAAGAGTTTCTTCTGCGGCGTATCGTGCATGTAGATCAGAAGATCGTTGGGGAACACGAATTTCACCCGACCGAGCGCATTCTTCTCGCCGGGCGGCTGCTGAACGAACGCCTGGCCATGGCGGTAGGTCACCTTATATCCGCGCGCGCGGAGCTTGGAGAGCTTGCCGCCGGTTTTAGGCGCCAGCTCTTTCTCGATGATCGACTCGGGAACGTTCCAGGTCGGATTGATGATGATGTATTGCATCACGTCCGAGAAAACGGGCGTCGGCGTCGTGGTCTTCCCAACGATAACGCGCGCACGCTGCACAAGTTGATTGTCGCGCGTGAATGTCATCTCAAATTGTGGGATGTTCACTTCGAGGCGCGTCGCGCCCATTTCGCGCGGCTCCCAGCGCCACCGCTCCATATTGGCGATGATCTCCGCTTCGACGCGCTTCGCCTTTGCTTGGGAAAGCGACGCGAAATTGGTGATTGGCTGCGCATCGGATGCGCGCGCCGCGCTCGCCTCGCGCTTTGGATGGACGCGCGCGGCGCGTAACTCGGCGAGCGTCTCGCGCAAGGCGGCATAGGCCGGCTGCGGTGGATTGAATGCGGCAAGTCGCGCGCCGGCTTCATCTTCAGCGCCAGCGACGGCGTCGAGCGCTTGGGCCGGTTTTGCGACTTTCGGGCGCTCCTCGATCTCGGAGGAGATCGCTGCGGGATCGACCCTGGAGCCGCTTGCCTGCGCCGCATAGTCGGCGACCGCCTCGGATAGGGCGAGTTCCGCCGAGGCGCTCCAATCCGACGCTTCGGCGGGCGCCTTGACGTTCAAACCGTCGCGGCCGGCGTCGTGAACGGTTTGTACCGCGCTTTTCGCCGATGGGGAGAAACCATTCGCCGCGCGCCAAAGCGGCGCATAATGGCGCTTCTTATAATAAGCGGCGATTTCCGATCGCCGGGCGCGCCGGTCGGGCTGCGCCTCGTCATTCGACCAATTGCGCAGCGCGTCAGTGATAGCTTGGCGCGCTTCGCTTTCTGTCGGCGCGTTCGCTGTCGGTGCGTTTGTTGTCGGCTCGCCTTCTGTCGGCGCGTTCGCGGTCGGCTCATGCGTGGTTGGCGTCTCGGCTGCCGGCGCATCTGCCGGCGGCCAGTCCTCCTTCTCTTGCATCAGCGTCGGCGGCGCTTTGCGCTCGATGTCCGTGGCGGCGGGCGCATCGCTCGGCGCGCTCGACATTTGCGCCATTCCCGGGCCAGCGAGCAGGACGGCTAGAATGGCGAGCGGGGCGACCTGGCTGCGGAGCGATACGCGAAACATGACTCAACACTCCTTGACCTCTTACAGCGCCTTTCGGCAGACGAAGCGGATGGTCTGTCCGCGCACGCCATAGCCCTCGTCGATCTCGACCGTGACGCCGTGACAGTTCTGCGTTGGATCTGACTGGGCGACGCTCGTCTGTTCCTGCCAGTCGATCGGAAGGATGAAGGGCTTGACCGGCGAAGCGTCGGCGACGACGCGAGCAGCCTGGCTTTCCGGCGTCTTGACGAGCAGCGCTTTGGCGGCAGCGAAGCTGACATTGGCGGCGAGGATCGCGAAGGCGATCTTCATGGCCAGGGCGATGCGCACTGGTCGCGAAGCTAAGCCGGATTTAGTCGTGCCGTTCATCATGTTGTTCATGGCGACTTCCCGTCGAGCTGATCTGGCGCTGGGCCCCTCCCGCTCCTTTGAGCGGATGATTGACCCTAGAGCGCCCTCGAGAGGGTCGCGGTGCGCTGGCGCACAGGGCGCCAGATGCAAGAACTCCCGGCTCTTGCGAGCCGGGAGCCCAATCTCGTTAGACGTCGAAGCCGCCGTCGCCGCCGCTGTCGAAGCCGCCGCCATCGTCGTAGCCCTGATCGTAGTCAGCGTCCTGCGCGCCGGAGCGGTCGTCATAGCCAGCGTCATAGCCGGCGTCGGTCGCGCCGGACTGGTCGCCGTAGTAGTTGTTGACGATTGTGTCGCCGCCGGTCGGCGTGAAGCCGGAGCCGATGCCGAGATTCGCCATCCCGCCATAGCCCGCGCCATGCGTGAACAGGTTGCGGATACCGTCAGCGAGCAGCACGCCGCCCGCGACGCCCGCCGCTGTGCCGAGCGCGCCCCTTAAGAAGCCGCCGCTATCAGATGTAGGCGGCTGCTGTTGTCCCCAGCCCTGCGGCGCATAACCGCCGGCGACGGGATTCATGCCCGGCTGCGGGCCCCAAGGACTGTTGGGGCGGGCCTGCTGCGGGGCAGGACGCTGCGGCGCCGGACGGGCGCCGCCGCCGAACAGGCCGCCGAGGAAGCTGCCGGCGGGTTTCGACTCAAGCTCCTGCACGCGCGCTTCGAGCTCCTCGATTCGCGCATTGGCGCCTTGCAGCGCCTGATCCTGAACGATCACGGTCTGCGCCAAAAGATAAGGCGCAGCCGGCTGGGCTTTGACCTGCTCATTGATGAAAGCTTCCGCCTCTTGGTCGCGCGGCGTCGACGCGGCGCTCTTCGTGCGCTCGAACAGACCAGCGATAAGTTGGCGCTCTTCCGGTGACATAGAGATTCTCCATTGTCGCCCCCTCGTGGGCGCGGCGCAGAAGATATGGCCCCGCCGCAAAACGCCGCCAAGCCCCAAGCGCAAGCGCGGCCGATTAAACTTTCGAAATCTGGCGGTAAGGTGGGCGCGCTGAAATCTTCCGCCGACCCTGACGACGCCCCTTTCAGTTGACGAGGCGGGGGCAGTGTAGGGGAGGTTTTGAAGGTGGGGATAAGTTTTGACTCTAACGCGTCACCTCTCCGCGTCATGCCCGGCCTTGTGCCGGGCATCCACGCGGCGCCGTCGCGTGCCTCTCGGAAACATTGCGCAACGCCCTCGCGTGGATGGCCGGGACATAGGCGAGCGAAGCGACGCCGTCTTTGATGGCTTTGCCCGGCCATGACGGGTGTGGGATTCGTCGACGCTAATGAAGGCGGCCCCTCGTCCTTCGAGACGCCTGCTATGCAGGCTCCTCAGGATGAGGGGCCTTGGGTTGTGCGATTGCGAGCGCCTGTATTTTGCAGCGGCCAAAAGCAGTCCTCATCCTGAGGAGCCGCCCGCAAGTCGGGTTTACCCGACTTGCGCATTGAATGTCGATCTCGGGCCAGCCCGAGATCGAGGCCGCGTCTCGAAGGACGAGGACTGCGATGCGGACGCCTCTATACCCTTCTCACTCCCCACTGAGCGCCATGTCGTCGCGGTGGATGATTTCGTCGGGGCCTTTGAAGCCGAGCAGCGCCTCAATGTCCTTGGTCGAGCGGCCGATGATCTTCGCCGCGTCCGATGCGTCATAGGTCACGAGGCCGCGCCCGATCTCGCCGCCCTTGGCGTTGCGAATCAAAATACAGTCGCCGCGCGCGAAGCCGCCTTCGATCCGCGTCACGCCCGCCGGCAGCAGGCTTCTGCCTGAGCGCAGCGCCTTCGCCGCGCCGTCGTCGATATGCACGGCGCCTTTCGGCTCCAACGATCCCGCGATCCATTTCTTGCGCGCCGTCACCGGATTGGACGGCGTCAGAAACCAGGTGCAGCGCCCGCCAGCGGCGATGCGCGCGATCGGCGCCTCTTCGCGCCCGTCGGCGATCACCATATGCGCGCCGCCTATCGTCGCGATCTTCGCCGCCTCAATCTTGGTGCGCATGCCGCCGCGCGAATATTGCGAGGCGGCGCCGCCAGCCATCGCCTCGATTTCGGCGGTGACGCGCGGCACGACGGCGATGTGCTTGGCGTCGGGGTTGGAATCGGGCGGGGCGCTGTAGAGCCCGTCGACGTCGGAGAGCAGGATCAACAGATCGGCGCTCGCCATTGTGGCGACGCGCGCGGCGAGACGGTCATTGTCGCCATAGCGGATTTCCGCCGTCGCCACCGTGTCGTTCTCATTGATGACAGGCACGGCGCGCAGCGACAGCAGTCGCGTCAGGCATTCGCGCGCATAGAGGTAGCGGCGGCGCTCCTCCGTATCGCCGAGCGTGACCAGCACCTGCCCGGCGACAAGGCCGCGGTCGTGCAGAGTCTCGGCCCAGAGCCGCGCCAGCGCAATCTGGCCGACGGCGGCGGCCGCCTGGCTGTCCTCGAGTTTCAGCGCGCCGCGCGAAAAGCCGAGCACGCTACGCCCCAGCGCCACGGCGCCTGACGAGACGACCAGCACGTCGGCGCCGGCGCGATGGAGACCCGCGACGTCGTCGGCGAGGCGCTTCAGCCAGGCGCGCTTCGCCGACGCCCTGTTCGGGTCGACGATGAGCGAGGAGCCGACCTTGACGACGATGCGTTTGAAGTCGGCGAGGGCGGGAGCGCGCTTGGTCATGCGGCGGGGAGAGTTAGCCCGCAGCCGCTGGAACTGCAAATTGATGTGTTGGAGCCGTCGCTCGTTAGCGATGCGCCTAGGCGTGCGCTAATCGCCGAGTCCGGCGACCTCGGCGTCTTTATCCTCCTCTATGCCGGCAGCAGCCGAGAATTCTTCCAGCTCTTCGCTCCAGCACTCAAATTGCCGGCGGCCATAGTCGACCATGGCTTCCGTGAGATCGCTCGATGACCTCGCCGTCCAAATATCTTGCGCGAATTGCAGCGCCGATCGCGTGTTGATCAGCCCGAAATCCATGAGTCTCGCTGCGTAATCCTGATAGGTCTTCATTGAAGCCGAAACGAGGGAGGCGTCGGTCGCGATCATCGTAACCCCCTGAAGTTGCCGGATATGTATCCTGCCGTGAACAAAAATATAGAGGGAGACGCGGCTGCGCCAGCGCCTCCCTCGGGACTGAAAAGGGCTGCAATATGCTGCCAAGATTGCCTTTGCTCCACTACGAACATGTGACAAAACGCAGCCTCGGCGCTGTGCCTTGAGTTAGGTCAAGTCCATGAAAGAATTGCATAATTTTCATTTTTGTTCTATCAGTTTTTCTGCCTGTCGCGATTGACGGGACCAACATCGAACGAAATTGTTTGAACTCCCGTAGGCGGCGGGTTTGGGAGGCCGTGATGTATCGAGTTGTGTATTTCAGTAACGCGAGTCTTGAACTGACCTTCCCGGCGATCGAAGCGATGGTCGAGAAGGCCGCAGAGCGAAATCGGCCGCTGCAAATCAGCGGGGCGCTCCACTACAATGGCCTCAACTTTTTGCAAATTCTCGAAGGCCCGCAACAGACGCTGACGCCTCTTTATTTGCAGATCCGCAAGGACCCGCGCCATTCCGGCGTCGTAAAGCTCGTCGACGAGCGCATTTCGACGCGCAGCTATCCCGATTGGGGCATGAGACTCTTCTGCGGCGCGCCGAAGTGCGTTGGCGCACCCACCGGAATGTCGCCGGGCGATACAGACCTTCCCGCGATGATCGACGCCTTTTTCGGATTTGGCCACACGATGGCGTTCGCCGAGCTTCGGTGAGCGCAGTTCTTGCTTAGGTCGATTTGCCGGATTTGGCCGCGTCGCGCCCGTCGGAGCTGCTAATGGTAGGAATCGCTATGAAAATCGGCTCGCCCAAGGGCGACGAGAAGACAGGG
>Ga0233425_10009961_pt1 | contig 11799 bp, 14 predicted proteins | sample Watercolumn_Towu_2_FD_181712 | JGI IMG/M metagenome (GOLD analysis project Ga0233425, IMG submission 181712) | Freshwater microbial communities from Lake Towuti, South Sulawesi, Indonesia - Watercolumn_Towuti2014_140_MG | ecosystem: Environmental > Aquatic > Freshwater > Lake | place...
TCCAAAAATCGATCTCGTCTCCTCCCTTGACTCTCCCCCTGCTGGAGGGAGTATAAAGAGCGCAAGGTACCCAAAATGATTCGAATCGGTGACTTTTCAAAACTCAGTCGTGTCTCGGTCAAGGCGCTGCGGTATTACGACGAAATGGGGCTGCTCAAACCCGTTTCCGTGGACCGCTTTACGGGCTATCGTCTCTACGAGTACAGCCAGCTATCCACCCTCAACCGAATCCTGGCGCTCAAGGAGTTGGGCTTTTCATTGGAGGAGATCGGCCGTCTCCTCGACGATGGATTGTCTGTGGAGCAGATGCGCGGGATGTTGAAACTGCGCGAAACGGAAGCCCGCCAGAGGGTCCGTGAGGAAACCGAACGCCTGGAGCGGATCGAGTCCCGCCTGAGAGAAATCGAACAGGAGAACAACATGTCCAAATATGATGTGGTCATCAAGAATGTGGAAGCGGTCAAGGTGGCTTCCGTCCGCGAGGTGGTCCCGACCCCTCCCGAACAGGGTGGCTTGTGGGGTGAACTGGAAGGCTATCTTGCCATGCACCGTGTCCGCCCCAGCGGGGCTTGTTTCACCCTCTATCACGACGACGACTACAAGGAGCGCGATTGGGATTTGGAAGTCTGCGAACCGATCGAGGGTGAAATGACCGAATCGCAGCGCGTCAAGGTGCGGGAACTCCCCGCTATGACCGTGGCTTGCGCCATCCACAACGGACCCTTTGTCACGCTTAGCGAAGCGTATGGCGCCATCGGCAGGTGGATCGACGCCAACGGCTACCGCATCGCGGGTCCCTGCCGCGAGGTCTATCTCAACCCTGCAAAGAACGGCAGCCAGACCGACCCCAATACTGTCACCGAAATCCAGTTCCCGGTGCAGAAGGCGTAACAGTCGCCCCAACAAAAAAGTCCCGCTTTGAGCGGGACTTTTTTGTTGGGGAATTCAGAGGCTGACTTTTGTCACACTTTGACGTGAAATTTGTCACAGAACCATAAAAATGCTTGACAAAGGCATATCGAAATGATGTTATTTTCACAGTTTGAAAAAAATATCACAAAATTCGACGTCGTGAAATAAATTTACATAATTGTTGTCCGTTTTGCCAGTTCCCTAAAAATCAGACACCCTTTGTATGCGACAATCCTAACGGTTCGTTGGCTGAGCCAAAATCGAGGTCAAACCAAATTATGAATTCGACACCTTTGCTCCAAATTGCCATGGATTACACCTCCCTGCCGAAAGCGCTGGAGATGGCTGTCCTGACTGCCCCCGAAGTGGACATTATCGAAATCGGCACCCCCCTTTGCAAAGCGGCTGGGATGGAAGCGGTCCGGGCGATGCGGGAGATTTGTCCCGACAAGTTGATCCTAGCGGACGTCAAGACGCCCGACGTCGGCGGACTGGAAGCGGCGATGGCATTCGATGCCGGCGCCGACATGATGACGGTCATCGGCGGGGCAACCATCCCCACTGTGAAAGAAGCGCTCGCCGTCGCCCGCAAGCGGGGCAAGGACATGCTGATGGAACTCACCGGCGTCCGCGACATCATTGAACGGGCAATCGAATGGCGGCAGATCGGCGTCGAACGAATCGTATATCACCGCGAGTGGGACGCCCAATCTGCGGGGCGCGAGTGGACGCAGGAGGACAAGGATATTGTCCGCAGGCTGATTGACATGGGCTACAAAGTGACGATTACCGGGGGAATGACGATTGACCTTCTTCCGTTTTTTGCTGATTTACCAGTTTCCGTCCTGATCTGTGGACGTCACATCCGCGAGTCGGCTGACCCGCGAGCCTCTGCCCGTCAAATGCGCCTGGCGCTCGCCGACTTGTGGTCGCGCTCCTCCACCAGCATTTCTTCATCGCAAAACCTGTCGCCCGCTTCCGCCCTGCCCGATCTCGCGGCAAAGGCTGTCCGCTGGGGCGTGAGCGAGATGGGATTGCAACTAGTCGTGGACGGGCGCGAATGTCCCGGCTGTGATTCGCCCCGCCGCTTTTGCCTGGGGACTCACACCGAAATCGTCTGTCCGAACAATTTGCGCTCCGACGATGTCGTCCGCAGGCTGGCGCAGGCGCTGACCTCAAACGGGACGTTTGGACGGGTCAACGACAGCGTATTCTTCCTCGACCCGGCGAAGTTTGGCGATCTCTCGCGCAACCGGGTCATCGAATTATTGAACGCAACCGGGGACGCGCTCAGGCAACTGGGAGCCCCGGTCGATGTCAACGCGGGCATTAAAACCGCGAATCAAGTACTTGGAATTTCCTAGGAGGTATGAACGAATATGGCTACGACAAATCTGCAAATGACAGCTTTGGGCATGGTCGAAACAAGGGGATTGGTTGCCTCGATCGAGGCGGCGGATGCGATGTTGAAAACGGCGCATGTGACGCTCACCGGGCAGGAGGAAATCGGCGGGGGCTACACCACAATTTTCGTGCGCGGCGAGATCGGCGCCGTCCGTTCGGCGGTGGATGCGGGAGCCGCAGCAGCCAAACGCGCGGGCGAATTGGTGGCGGTGCATGTGATCGCCCGTCCACAGGCGGCAATCGAGCCGCTGTTGCCGCAGGGTTCAGCCAAATAAACGGAGGAAGCCGCGATGCAAATACGAACATACCTACTCATCGACCAGATGCAGCCCCAATACGGCGCGCTGACTGGCAAGACCATGCAAGGCGAAATCCCGGTCGAAGGCATGGCGGAAATCTACATCGAAACCGCGCCTGCCTCTGATATTTACCGTGTGATGGATATTGCGCTAAAAACAACAGACGTCCGCGCCGGCGCACTGGCAGTGGAACGCGAGTATGGCTCACTGGAAATCCACTCGCGCCACCAGGAATCAGTGCAGGAGGCGGGACGACGGGCGCTGGAGGCGTTGGGCCTGACCGAGAGTGACCGCTTGAAGCCTGAGATTTTATCCTCGCTGTTGATCTCCAATGTGGATGCCTTTCAGGCACAACTGATCAACAGGACCTCATTCGGCGGATTGCTACTGGCAGGACAGACGCTTTGTGTTTTGGAAGTGATGCCCGCCGCCTATATCGTGCTGGCAGCAAATGAAGCCGAGAAGGCGGCGAACATCACGCTGGTGAATTACACCCCGCGCGGTCGTTCGGGACGCCTGTACTTCTCCGGCACGGATGCCGAAGTCCGACAGGCGCGCGATGCGGCTGTGAAGGCAATCGAAGCGCTGCCTGGTCGAAAGGCGAAGGGTAGCTAGTCATGCGGATCTTCTACACGGGAAGTGATATCGAGGACCTGGCTGCCAGCGGCGTTCGGCAACTGGAAATTGGTCCCGGCGTGGCGCTGACCGATGCAGCCCGTGAACGTGCCGAGGAACTGGGCATTGCCCTGGTGACCGCGGGAACCGCTCAAGCCGGCAAAGCCGCCATGCCGTCTGCCCCCGCAAAGAGCGAAGCATTGCCGGCAAAACCGCGCGGCTGCCAGCATGGACCGTTGTCCGCAAATCGCAGCCAATCCTCCGCAAGCGGCGGCCCCGTGGTGGATCAACTGGTGCAAGCGGTAAGCGCGTTGAAGAAGCGAGGAGGCTAGGATGCGGATCGCAAAAGTGGTGGGCATGGCGGTTGCCACCGTCAAAGACCGAAGACTCGAAGGCGGCAAATGCCTGCTCGTAGCGGCAGCCGACTCGGCTGGTGAGGAACAGGGAATCCCATTCGTTGCGCTGGATATGGTCGGCGCGGGCGAAGGTGAACTGGTCATGATCGCGGAAGGCAGTTCGGCGCGTGTTGCGGCTGGCGATGTCAACCGTCCGGTGGACGCGGTGATCGTGGGAATCCTCGACTCCCTGCGCCACAACGGCAAGATGACGTACACAAAAAGTTAATCAGGAGACAGGTGATATGGCTCAAGATACAGTCGAAGTAATTGGAACCCAGGCATTGGGAATGATCGAAACCCGCGGGCTGGTGGCAAGCATCGAAGCCGCCGACGCGATGGTGAAAGCCGCCAATGTGACCCTGCTTGCCAAGCGCAAGATCGGCGGCGGATATGTGACCGTGATGGTTCGCGGCGACGTGGGCGCAGTCAAGACTGCGCTGGCGGCTGGTCGCGAAGCGGCGGGACGTGTCGGCGATGTGGTTTCCGTCCGCATGATCCCCGGTCCGCACATGGAACTCGAAACCCTTTTGCCCTCAGCGGCAAAGTAAAGGCGGCTGGCAATGAGCGAGCCGGTAAAGATGACGGTGGCGCGCCTGCAGCGCAAGAAGCGCAGCGGTGAAAAGATCACCCTCCTGACAGCCTACGATTTCCCAATGGCGAAGTTCATTGGCAACGCCGGGGTGGATATTGTGCTGGTCAGCGATGCCGTGGGCACGGTGGGGTTGGGACGTCCCGAAGCGGTGTCGGTTAGCGTGGAAGAGATGATCTATCACACGCAGGCGGTGGCGCGCGGGGCGGGAAACGCGATGGTGGTGACCACCCTGCCCTTTGGCTCCTATGAAACCGTCGACCAGGCGGTTTCCACCGGCGTGCGTTTAATGAAGGAAGGTCATGCTGATGGTATCCACATGGAAGCCGCCGCCGCCGATGCGCCCAAGTTGAAAGCCTTGGTCCACGCTGGCGTGCCGGTGATGGGCCACCTGGGAATCACCAAGCAAAAGATCGTCCGCACGGGTTCGATCCAAATCCAGGGGCGGACAGCCTCCAGCGCGGCAACGGTTGTGGCTGACGCGGTGGCATTGGCAAACGCGGGAGCCTTCGCCCTGATCCTCGAATGCATTCCTGACCGTCTGGGCGACATCATCACCCGCAGCCTCGAAATCCCCACCATCGGCATTGGCGCCGGACCGAATTGTGACGGGCAGGCATTGGTCACGCAGGACATGCTGGGGATGTTCAAGGAAATGTCGCCGAAGTTCCTCAAGGTGTATTTGGATTTGACCCAGGTTATTGTTACAGCCTTAACTCAATTTAGAACTGAAGTGGAGCGGGGACAGTTTCCAGCGCCTGAGCATTGTTACGCAATCGAAGACGAAGAGCTGGGCAAATTGCTGACCCAGTTACAAAACAAGGTAATCCAGTAAACCAAAAAAGGAGATACGAATATGGCTGAGTCTCTAAAAGGAAAAGTTGCGGTCATTACAGGGGTCGGGTCTGGATTTGGAAAAGCCACCGCCGAGTTGTTTGCCAAACTCGACCAGGTCAACCTCGTCCTGATCGACTACAACGAGCAGGCGCTCCAGGCAACGGCTGACGCCTGCAAGGCGTTCGGCTCGAAGGTCATCGCCCTCGCGGCTGACGTGACCAAAGCGGAAACCTTCACGAACGCTTTCAAGGAAACGATGGACAACTTCGGCAAGGTCGATTTCCTCATCAATTATGCGGGCGGCGCCCTCAAAGTGGCTCCCATCGAGGAGATGGACGACGAAATCAACCGCCGAATCATCGACCTGAATCTCACCAGCGCCATCATGAGCTGCCGCACCTTCACCCCACAGTTCAAGAAACAGGGGTTTGGCAAGATCATCAACGTCTCCAGCGCCTGTGACCGCCGCTCATGGCCGGGCTGGTCGGTGTATTCCGCCGCAAAAGCCGCCGTCAACTCCTTCACCCGCTGCTTGTACACGGAACTGCGCCCGCATGGAATCTCGGTGATGCTCCTTGTGCCGGGCGGATCCAATACCGGTTTCCAGTCTGCGGCGGCGGGCGTCAACAAGTTCGAGTGGGACGAGGAACTTGCCGTACGTCCCGAACATTTTGCCGATATGGTGTATCAAACCTGCGCGCTGACGAAAGGCGGATGTGTGACTGAATTAGTGTTATACGGGCTGGCGCAGGATGTGAGTGGTTATTAGACAAACCTGAGTCCCGGAGGGTTTTGCGAGGGTCGACCTGGAGGGCAGGCGACGGCTCTGGCGGAACGTTTTCCTGGGTGAAAGGAGGTGGCAGGATCCGAAATTTACATAAAGCAGAATCCATGTTGTGCCAATAATCCTTTTGACATTCCTATTGAGGAGAAAACTTGAAATGAAAAAGAATCTGTTTGTTCTAATGGCTGCGCTCGTACTTGCCAGCTTGATTTTGTCAGCCTGCGGCGGCGCCTCCGCTCCTGCCGCCGACGAACCTGCCGCCGAGAAGCCCATGAAGATTGCGTTCTTCGTCTCTGACCTGAGCAATGTGTTCCATCAGGCGCAAGCCACCGAAGCCCAGAAATACGCCAAGGAAAAATACGGCGCGGAAGTATTCGTCTTCGACGGTAAATCCGACAGCGCGGTCATGACCCAGAACGTCGACCAGATCATGGCGCAGGGCATGGATGCCGCCTCCCTGCATATTTGGGATTACGATGCCGTGAAACCCGCCGTCCAGGAAGCCCTCGGCAAGGGTATTGTCCTGACTTCATTCTTCAGCCCGCTGGGTGACAGCGGTATGCCGGTTGCCCGCAGTGACGAGGCTGGGATTTCGTTTGCCATGGGCGCTGAAATGGCGACTCAGTGGAAGGAAGCCCACCCCGACAAACCCATCGTCATGGTTCAACTCGGCTGGCCCAACCACACCGAAGTCAAATCCGGTCGTACCGATCCCTTCGTGAAGGGCGTTCTCTCTGTCGATCCCACCGCCACCGACCTGGGCTGCCAGGACGCGAGCAAGGGTCCCGATGCCGCGAAGCAAATCATCACCGACCTGATGACCACCCATCCTGAAGTCAACCTGATCTACTCCGAAGCCTCCAACCTGACCGTCGGCACGATGGCCGCCCTGGAACAGGCTGGACGTGGGAAGTTCGACAATGGCAAACCGTTAACCGAAATCGTCGCAAGTGTGGACTTCGACGAAGTCGAAATGAAAAGCGTATACGACCCGAACAGTTCGCTGAAACTCTCCATGGGTCTTCCGCCAATCGAGACCTCCCACGGCCGCATTGATCTTATCATGGATGTCGCAAGCGGAAAAGTGAAGCCCACCTCGCAGCCCGCCGAAGAGTATTTCTACAAAGCCTACAATGTCTCCTTCTGGACCATGCCGCGCGAAGATGCGGTGAAATGGCTGAACGAGCAATTCGGAACCAATGTTGAGTAGCAAATAGCATACGAACAAAAGAAGATGTGAGTTTGACGGGGAGGGCGAGCCTTCCCCGTCAAGCCCAAGGAGCCGATGCATGAATTCAACAGAGAATGTGCTGGAGATCAGGGATCTTGTGAAGGATTTCCCCGGAGTCCGCGCGGTCAATAATGTCAGTTTCGACATCAAGCGCAATACGGTCCATTGCCTGGTGGGGGAGAACGGCGCGGGAAAATCCACACTGATCAAGATGCTGACCGGCGCGTATGCGCGGACGAGCGGAAAGATTCTATTGAACGGGGAGGAATACGATCCGCATAGCACGCGGGACGCCAAACAGAAGGGGATCAGCACTCTGTTCCAGGAACTGAATGTGGTTGACCAGCTCACGGTCGAGGAAAACCTCACGCTGGGCATGGAGGATACGACCTTCGGGTTCCTGCGGAAGACCGACAAGATCAACCGGATGGTCAGCGTGTTGAACAGCATCGAGCCGTCCATCAAACCGCGCCAGTTGGTATCCAGCCTGAGCGTGGCAAAGAAGCAAATCGTGGAAATTTCCAAGGCGGTCGCAGCCGAATCCAACATCATCATCATGGATGAGCCGACAGCCGCCATCTCCGAAAGTGAAATTGCGCGATTGTTCAATATCATCAAGGGCTTGCGCGAGCAAAACGTCACCGTCATTTACATTTCCCATCGGCTCGACGAGATTTTCGAACTTGGAGACTATGTGACGGTCATGCGCGACGGCAGGCACATCGAGACGAAGCCCGTAAAAGAAATCCAGGACCGCTCGGAACTGATCAAGATGATGATCGGCAAAACGGTATTCGAGCAATACACGCCCAGGGAAGGTGATTGCCCGGATACGATCCTCGAAGTCAAACATTTGTCCAACCACAGGTTGAATGATATTTCCTTCGACATTCACGAAGGAGAAATTGCCGGTTTTTACGGACTGGTAGGGGCCGGTAAAACTGAACTTGCGCGCGCCATCTACGGGGTTGATGAATATGAAGGTGAGATTTTTTTCAAGGGCAAAAAACTCCAACCCTCTCCAGGCAAGGCAATTGCGGCAGGGATTGCTCTTGTGCCTGAGGAAAGACGATCGCAAGGTCTGTTCACCATCCTGACCATTAGGGGGAATGTGCCCGTCATGAACATGGGCAAGATTTCGCGCAATGGGTTCATCAACGATGCGATGGAACGCAACGCCACACTCGAATATGTAGATAAGTTGAAGATTGCCACCAACAGCATCGAAAAGGAGGCTTCCAAGCTTTCTGGCGGCAACCAGCAGAAAGTGGTCCTCTCCAAGTGCCTCTTCGCCGATGCCGACCTGCTTATGTTGGATGAGCCGACGCGTGGTATCGATGTGGGCGCAAAGAGTGAGATCTACAACCTCATCCGCCGGCTTTCCAGGGAGGGGAAGACCATCATCATCTTCTCTTCGGAGTTGCCCGAGGTCATGAATATCTGCGATAGCATTTACCTTCTGTATGACGGAAACCTGAAATCCACGATGCGGAACGGCTGTGACGTCAACAGCGAAAGCATCCTTCACATTGTTACAGGAGGAGAGTGATCATGGAAACCAAACCGATGCAGAAAACGTTGCTCGGCGGCAAGATCAGTGACGAGTCGTTTATCACTCTGTTTATGGTCGGTGTGCTGGTTGTGGTCTTTGGTGTTGCTTGTATCTTTGTACCGAACTTTTACAAACCCCAGAACATGCTCAACCTGATTACGAACAACTGGTTCATCATTGTACTGGGAATCGGTGTCACGTTTGTGTTGATTACCGGCAACTACGACATGTCAGTGGGCGGTAATATCGCCTTGACCGGTGTACTTTCTGTGTACTTCTGTCAGGGAGTCAATGTCTCACAGAATGCTCTTGCCAATGGACTTGGATTGCCCTACGTGGTTGCTGTCTTCCTTGCCCTGCTTTGCGCGATGGGCGTCGGCGCAATCAACGCCTTCTTCATAGCCAAACTCAAAGTTCCTTCAATCATTGTCACATTGGGGACGTCGATGCTGGCGCGCGGCGCCGCCCAGGTCATTACACAGGGGGCGCAGCGGAACACCAGCCTGCCGGATGCCTTTGGTTTTCTGGGGAGTCTGGGTATCCCAAACACATCCATTCGGCTTTCGGTGTTGGTCATGATTACGCTGATCATCATCGCGTTTATCTTTGAAAAGAAGACGGTTTTCGCAAGACGCATCTACCTTATTGGTGCAAACCCTGAGGCGGCAAGGCTTTCAGGAATCAACGTAGCCAAATATCTTACCGCCCTTTACATCCTCAGCGGACTGCTTGCCGGCATTACCGGAATCCTTCTTGCGTCCGAGTTCAAGGCAGGGGTCTCGAACCGGGCGATGGGATATGAGTTCGACGCCCTGGTCATCACCCTGCTGGGCGGAGTCAGCATTGCGGGCGGGTTTGGTTCCGTGTTGGGAATGTTTGTCGGCGCCATCATCCTTTCGGTCGTGACTTCTGCCGCCACTGGGCTCCTGCTCTCACCGGATTGGCAGTTCACCCTCAAGGCAATCGTCACTTTCCTCGCCATCCTGGCGCAGCGTTACGCCCTGGATAAGAGAAAAAGTTAGGCTGTGCGGAACGATAAAAGGAGTAACGACGTGAATACCATGCAGAAAGAAACATTCCAACAGCAACTGGAACGTTCCGCGGTGGTGCGGGCCAACATCAAACGCTATTATATCTATGTGACGTTGGTGTTGATTGTGGTGTCCTTCAGCCTGCTGAAACTGGATGAGGTTACCTTTTTCGGTCGCGGACATTTCCTAAGCCCCGACAGCATCATCAACCTGTTGCGCAGCGCGGTCCCCATCTTCTTTTTGAGCGGCGCTTTCACCCTGCTGATGATTGCCGGTTTCATTGACCTCTCGGTGGGCAGTGCCATGAGCCTGACGGCGGTGGTTTTCGCCTGGCTGATACTCAACGGGTCATCTTTTTGGGTCGCCATTTCCGCCACCCTGGTTCTGGGACTGGTGATGGGCGCCTTCAATGGCTTGCTGGTGATGAGGCTGCGCATTACACCAGTGATTGCCACGCTGGTTACGCTGAACCTATTCAAAGGCATCGCGCTGCTGATTGTGGGCGTTGGCAACTCGGCCGTCAAAAGTACCGCCACTCAAACCATGCCTGGCTGGATCAACGATTTCGCCCGCAAGGATGTGCTTCTCGGCTTGCCCTGGGCTTTCTGGATTGCCATCCTGGTAATCGCCCTGATGACCATCGTCCAACGCAAAACCATCCTGGGCAAGTACGCTGCCGCGATTGGCGGAAACCGCCTGGCAGCCGAACTTTCGGGCATCAACGCGGTCAAAATTATCTGGCTGCTCTACATCATTGTTGGATTTTTTGCGGCGCTGGCCGGTGTGGCGCGCGCCAGCTACATGTCCCTGGGCGACCCACTCTCTGGCGATGGCATGGAATTCAACTGTCTCATCGCTGTTTTGCTGGGAGGCACGGCTTTTTCAGGCGGCGAAGGCTCGGTTACGAAGACGGTGGTCGGCTCGCTCATCATCATCTGCGTGACTATCGGTCTGATGACCGTCATCCCCGCCTACTGGCAGAATGTTGCCAAAGGCACTGTCTTAATTGTCGCTGTTGTCCTCAACCATTTGCTGGTTCGGGAAAAAGTAAACGCATAGTGAATATCGACCAGGCTATCGTTACGCCATTTCGCTAACTTGATTTTGGAGAATTCATCATGTTCAGAATGCCCGTTGGTCTCTACGAAAAAGCATTACCCGCAGCCCTGTCCTGGGAGGAACGTTTGGCGGCAGCCGGTCAGGCAGGTTACGATTTTGTGGAGATTTCCATCGACGAGAGCGACGAGCGCCTGTCCCGCCTGGACTGGTCGCCATCTCAACGGGCGGAACTGCGCCGCAGCATTGCCAACACCGGCGTAAAAGTCATGACCATGTGCCTGAGCGGTCACCGCAAATATCCGCTTGGCAGCCATTCAGCGGAATTGCGAAAGCAGGGGCAGGAAATTTTGCGCAAGGCAATTGATTTCGCGGGGGATGTCGGTCTGCGCGTTGTGCAGGTGATGGGCTACGACGTTTTCTACGAAACCAGCGATGAAGAGACCGACCGGAACTTTGTGGAAGGTCTCCGCCTCGGTGCGCGCTGGGCGGAACAATCCGGGGTGATGTTGGGGCTCGAAAACCTCGATACCCCGTATGTCGAACACCTGAGCAAGGCTTTGGAAATTACCCGTGAAATCGACTCCCCCTGGCTGAAACTATATCCCGATATCGGCAACCTGGCTGCGGCTGGATATTATCCCCCGGACGAGATTCGACTTGCAAAGGGTCAACTGTTGGGCGTTCACGTCAAGGACGCCATGCCGAAAGTCATTCGTGGAATCCCGTTTGAAAAGGGAATCGTGCCCTTCCGCGAAACGTTCCAGGCGCTGGTGGAAACTGGCTTCTGGGGACTGATCGGCATCGAGATTTGGGGAGCCATGCACGACGACGAAGACCCCATCGCCTCGGTCGCCGCCGCCCGCAGGTTCGTGGGCAAGCTGGTATCGGAAACCTGGCCCGATGCCTGTCCCTTTCCCGTTCATCAGGCACAAAAATAACTTGTATCCTGAACAGTAGTAAACTCGTAACTACTCACGGGTTTTGCAAAGAAACGGCACATGTGGCACAAATCTATTCTTTTCGAGATTTCATTCCATATTTGGGTGTAGCACATCTGGCAGTTTTAGGTTGTTTTGAACCTTTCTCGC
>Ga0233425_10009962_pt1 | contig 11799 bp, 8 predicted proteins | sample Watercolumn_Towu_2_FD_181712 | JGI IMG/M metagenome (GOLD analysis project Ga0233425, IMG submission 181712) | Freshwater microbial communities from Lake Towuti, South Sulawesi, Indonesia - Watercolumn_Towuti2014_140_MG | ecosystem: Environmental > Aquatic > Freshwater > Lake | place: Indonesia...
AGTTGAACGGCGCGTCCACCGGCTTGCTCGCGCTGCCGGCGAGAAATCCGTCGTGCAGGAATCGCTTCCAACTCTCCTCGAAGTTCGCTCCGCTAATGCGCTGCCGCAGCGTCTCGCGGACGATCTCGTAAGGGTTGACCTGCTCCAGCCCGGCCAACCGCGCGAGAAACTCCAACTCCGTCAACCCGCCGAACAACGGCGCGATGAGCGGCTGCACCGGGAGCACCGTGCCGTCGCTGGTGCGCGCGTCGCCCCACGATTCGAGATAGTGCGCCGCCGGGAAATGCCAATCGCAAACCGCCGCCGTCTCGTCCTCGTAGTAGCCGAGCCGGAGCACGGTCTTCGCCTTGCGCTGCGTCGCGGCCCAATCGAGGTCGGCGGGCGCGTTGTAAATCGGATTGCCGCCGCAGATGACGAGCGTCTTCACTTCGCCGGCGTTGAGCGCCTTCGCCAACTCTTCGATGCCGCCACTCTTCGGCTCGGTGACTGCGTGCAACTCCACCGTGCGGCCTTCGTTGCCGAGCGCGCGATTGATCGCCTGCGCGAGCAAATGCACCGCCAGTGGCTGGCGATGGCCCGCCAGCACGACGCACGCGCCGCGATTCGCCAGCAAATCCTTCGCGCACTCCTTCACCCACTCCAGCTTCACGTCCGCCGGCAGGCTCACGTTTTGCAGCGCCGCCACGAGTTCGCCTGCTTCCGTCGCGCCAGCTTGCGAGAGCACTTCCGCCGCGAGCCGCGCCGCCAGCGCAGCGACTTGGCTCGATGCCAGCCGCAGACGATGGTCGGCGTTTGCGCCGGTGAGCGTCATGAGCGACTCGACGACGTAAAGCCGGTTGAGGTTGTCGGTCGGCTTCTCAATCCGCCGGCCTCGCGCGAAGTCCCGCATCAGCCGCGCGCCGTCGTCCTCGCCGCTGATGAAGTCGCTGTCGAGCGACACGATCACCTTCGCGCGGTCGAGCCGATAGAACGGCGAGAATCCCCTCGCTTGCCGCGCCACGCTGAAATCCACCGGCTCGTAAGTGAACCAACGCACTTTTGGATAACGATTGCTGATCAACTCCTGCAGCCTCGCCCGCGACGGCGAACTGCTTTGCTCCATCAGGAAACACATGCCTTCACCGCCGCTCGCCGCGAGTTCTTTCGCCGCCGCAGCCAGAAACTCCAGCGCGGCATCGCGCGTGACCTTGCTGCCTTGCCGCACGAAGCGCACGGCGCGGTCGGGGTCGTAGAGATTGAGAATGGACGCCTGCGCGAAACGGTCCGTGCCGCCCATGCCAAACGGATGCTGCGGGTTGCCTTCGATCTTGACCGGCCGGCCGTCGTGCGATTTCACCACAAGCGACTGCGCATCGCCGCGCGAGGGCATCGCCGTCGCAAAGAACTGCGGCACGCCGTGGACGTAATCCTCCGGCATCTTCGAGAACGGATAGATGTTCTCCTCCGGCCGCCGGCAGCCGGTCATGCCCAGTCCCGCGAGCATGAACGACGCGGACATGATCTTCAGGAAATGCCGCCGCGAGACCGGGTCGTGCCATTCCGTGGCACCTTCCGGGAACTCACGCTCCACCCACTGACGGAACGCCGGCGTGTCCGCCAGTTCGTCGAGGCTGCGCCAGTAACGCGGGCCGGTCGGCAGTTGGGCTGTGTTGGCGGAGGGCGGGTTCATCGGTGGCAGGTGGAGCAGTTGTGGGACGAGCGGATGTTCCAGTCGTGCACGAATCGTGCGCCCACCTCGAGCTGGCGCGCGGGGTCGTTGGTCCAGGTCATGTTATAGACCTGGTCGAGCGGGCGGATGTTCGGCGCGGGATTGCGGTGGCACTGGAGGCAGAACGACATCGTCAACGGTTTCTCGTGCCGCACCTCGACCATTTCGTTGATCTGGCCGTGGCATGAGACGCAACTGACGCCGCGGTTCACGTGGACGGCGTGGTTGAAATAAACGAAGTCCGACGTGCGATGAATCTGCACCCACGGCACCGGCGCGCCCGTCTTGACGCTATCGCGAACCGGCGCGAGCCGCGGGTCGGTCGGGAGCACCTGCGCATGGCAGTTCATGCAGACCGATGGCGAGGGGATGTTGGCATACCACGATTTCTCGACGCCCGTGTGGCAGTAACGGCAATCCAACCCGAGTTGCCCGACATGCGTCTTATGGGAATACGGCACCGGCTGGATCGGCTGGTAGCCGACGCGCGCATACGCCGGCGTGAGGTAATACCAGACGCCAGCGACCACCGCGACGGCGCTCGTCAACAGTCCTACGGCGATTTTCAATGGCAGTTGGTTACACCAACGAGGGAACAAGTCCGACATGCGGGGGGACAATAGCACCAATTTTCAGCGGCGCAACCGGCCCGTTCAAAAAAGCCGCAAAATTAAAAACCCGCCGATTTCTCAGAGCTTGCCGGACTGGGGAACGAATGCTTGCTTCTTTGCGCCATCGGACTTTTCCGTTGCCTTCTGGACCTTCGGAGTCGCCAAGGGCCTCAGGGTCATCAAGTAATCGCCGAGCGATTCGATCTCGTCTTTCGTGCCGACCAACCGCGGCATGAAGGCGCGGTAGGGGGAATCGGGTTTGTGGTCGCGGAGAACCGTCAAGAGGTTGCCAATGGCTTCACGGTTGCGGTCGGCGAGCAACCGTTTCATGGAGCGGTAGCCGTTGACGGTGTGACAGGCCATGCACTGGCCGCGGAACATCGCTTCGCCTCGCGCCAGTTTCTCGTCGCCGCCCTGGCGGGTCCAGAGCGAGCGCGGGAGGTAGCCGTCGGCGTTGAACTTGTCCGCGTTGGCGACGCGGACGCCGTTGGAAAACATGTAGCGGCCGATGACGTAAGGCTTGCGGAGCGTCTCGCGGGTGTATTCGCCCGACGCGGTGGCGATGAGCGCCAGCAACACAACCGTCAGCGCCTGGCCGAAGTTGAACTCCAGCGGCGAACGCCACGCAAAGACGTAGGTCACCGCAACGATGACCGCCGAACTCAGGCCGACAATCAGCACCGCGCGGGTCACTTGTGTGAACATGCCGGAACCGATGGTGGAGATGCCGAGTTGCAGCAGCGCGCGTTGAGATTCCGGCACGGTCCAGAGATACCAGACGAACGCCACGGGCAGCAGCACGAACGTCGGCAGCAGCCAGTTCGCGCTCCAGCGCACGAGCGCGGTCTTCAGCGCAGGCTCCTTTGCGCCGTCAATCCGGCTGCACGTGACCAGCGCCCAAACGCCGGCCAGCGACGTGCAGATGAGGCAGCGGATGACGAGGTTCGGCCAATAGGTCGGGTTGAAGAACGCCTGCCAGAAACGGCTCGATTCCTGGCCGGTGCCGGCCACTGCGAGCCAGGAGTCGCCGGGCGTGAGCATGAACGCCAGGATGCCGTTGATGATGACGAGCGTGCAGAACGACGCGCCCGCGTAGAGCCAGCCGACCTTCACGTGCAATTCGTCCGAGATGCGGCCCCACGTGTAGTAGTAGACCGCCGCCGTCGTCAGTTCGATGATGAAGAAGACCCACTCCATCGCCCAGCCGAAGACGAAGTTGTGGATGAGCGCGCTGGTGGCTTCGGGGTTGGCCAGACCGATGGCGAACCAGATGCCGACGCCGGACACGGTGCCGAAGACGCCGGTGAGCACGAGGAAGAACTTCGAATGTCCCTTCAGCACCTCCAGCCAGTCGCGGTGGCCTTCGCGCAACGCCTTGCGCTCCGCCAGCACGAGGTAGAAGCCGCCGCCGACGGCGAAGAGCGCGATCATCATGTGGAAGATCGCGATCCCGCCGATCACCCAGCCGCTTCCGATGTGCGGCACGTCCCAGAACGGATAGTTCATAGTGTTGCTGCCTTCGTCTTTCTCTAAAGCGCCAGATAACCCCAGACCGTCGTCACGATCAGCATGATGAGCGTGAGCAACCCGAACCACGTCGCGCGCCGCGCGCGGCGGCCGGCTTCCTGCGCGTGGTCGTAAAGCGGGATGAGGAACCACAGGATTCCACCCACCGTGAACACCACGATGCCGAGGATCTCGCCGAGCTTGCCGGGGAACCAGTCGCCGAAAACCTTCAGCACCTGGAACTGGCTCATGAAATACCACTCCGGGTGGATGCCGAGCGGCGCGGGTTTGAGCGGGTCGGCCTGCGGGCCGAGTTCCCACGGGAACATGAACGCCAGCACGCTGAGGATGTTGAACGCCACGAGCCACATCGCGAAGTCCTTCATCATGAAGTCCGGGAAGAAAGACTCGCTCTTGCGCTGAGCCGCCGTCCGGGCCGCTTCCGACGGCGGCAGGGCGTTGCCGTGACGTTGCACCAGCCAGAGATGGAAGCCGAGGATCGGCAGGAACACCGCCGGCAGCACCACCACGTGCAGCGCGAAGAAGCGGTGGACGGTGTATTCGCTCACGTCCGGCCCGCCGCGCACGAGATCGGCGAGCTTCGGTCCCAGCACGGGAATCAGGTTGGATATTTCCATCCCGACTTTCGTCGCGAAATACGCCAGGTCGTCCATCGGCAGCAGGTAGCCGCTGAAACCGAACACCATTGCTAGCCCCAGCAGCGCCACGCCGCTCCACCAGCCGAACTCGCGCGGCTTACGGTAGGCCTTCATGAAGAAGACCGAGAACATGTGGACGAAGATCGCGACGATCATCAGGTTCGCCGCCCACGAATGCACCGAGCGCACCAGCCAGCCGAAGTTGGTGTCGAAGGTGATCTGGCGCACTGAATCGTAAGCATCCGGCCCCGGCCGGTAGTAGAGCAGCAGCAGCACGCCCGTCAGGAACTGGATCACAAAGAAGAAGAGCGATAGCCCGCCCCAGTAATACCAAAACGCCTGCGAATGCACCGGCACGGTCTTGTGCTTGGCGAACTCCATGAGTTCCTCCAAACCGAGCCGCTCGTCCGCCCAAGTGTAGATGGATGAGAGAAGAGCTTTCATGCGCCTTGCGGGTTCCTTGAAACGATGACCGCCACGTCCGTGACCTTCACTTCGTAACGCCGCAGCGGCTTCGGCGGCGGGCCGCTGATGTTCGCGCCGGTCTTCGGGTCATAAACGCCGCCGTGACAGGCGCAGTGGATGCGTTTCTTGTCCGCTTGGTATTGCACCGTGCAGGCCAGGTGCGTGCAGACCGCCGAGAGCGCCGTCCACGTGCCGTCGTCGTGATGGATCAGGAGCGTCGGCCGGGAGCCGAACCTGAACATCAGTGCGCTACCGGGCGCGAGCTTTTGCGCGTCCTTCAGCGTCACCTCCGTCACCGCGCCTTCCTTGGCCGCCTTCTCGATTGGCGACGCCACGTAGCGATAGACTGGATAAGCCAGTCCCGCCGCATAGACCAAGCCCGCGCCGCCCATCGCCGCGCGGAGGAACGTCTGCCGCGAGACGCCCGCGGATGGCGTGTTGTTGTCCTTTGCGTTGCTCATCAGACCACCTTCTCCGAAACCGGTTTTGCGCGCAGCATCACCGACACCAGCCAGCCAATCGTCGCCAGCCCGGCGACAAACAGCACGAGGAACAGGCCGACCACCAACCAGTTCGTCACAATCTCCCGCTGCCACGCGTCGTAGCCGCTGGCCAACAGCGTCAAGTCACGGATGCCGTCGCGGAACACCACCCAGCCCAGCGCCGCCACCAACGCGAGCACCGCGCCGAGCCAGCCCGCCACCATTGTCGTCGGCTTCTTGAAGCCGGCCCACGCGCCCGTCAGCAGAATCAATCCCGCTGCCGCGAACCACGCCACGCCTGCGCCAAGGTAGAGTGGATTTGCCACCAGCCCCTCGCGGATCTTGTCCGGCTGGTTGTGGAAAACGAAATGCGCCACGAGCACCTGCGCGACCACGCCCGCCAGCGCCAGCTTGCCGCCAAGGCCGGCCAGATAACCGCGCACAAACGTCTCGATCTGGTTCCTTCCCGCCAGCCAAACCATCCACAGCCCGGCGAACACCAGCCCGCCCGCGAGCATGAACAGCCAGCGCGGCGTTAGAGTTGGGTCGTGCGGCGGCAACAGATTGCCCATCGCCGTCGCCGAATACATCGCCTGCCAGACCTCCGGGCGGATCATCAGCGTCATCGTCATTGAGAGGATCTTCGCGATGCCTCCCGCCACCAGCAACGCCAGCAACCCGATCCACCACGCCGCCCGGCCGCGCGCGACGTTCGCGTCGAACCGGTAGAGCAGCCAGTAGCACACCATCAGCAGGAGGATCACCGAGAACCAATACATGCCGACCAACACGCTGCTGGTGTAGAGCGCGCGACCGTATAGCACCTGCGCGAACAACAGCGGCGGCACGCCGAGGTTGATCACGTAGGTCATCACGATTGGCAGCCGGCGTGTGATCGAGGCCGCCGCGTTCAGCCGCAACAGCGGCGTCCCGCCGCGCAGCCCGCCGAAGAAACAAAGGCACGTCGCCACCATCAGCCCGCCGAGCAACATCTCGACGGCGTAGAAGTGCAGCGCCAGCGTCAGGATGTGCAGCGCCTTGAACAACCACACCGGTGCTGGCAGCGGTATTGGATCCACCGCAGGAAATGCGTTCATAGTCAGGAGTCTTGTATCTTGCCACGCCGCCCGAGGCTACGCTGAGCTTGCGGTTTTTGCAGCCGGGATTGCGCCGCCGAATTGCCGGCGATATTGCGTGGGCGTGCAGCCCACCTGCCGCCGGAAGACGCGGTTGAAGTGCGGTAACGACTCGAAGCCCGCCTCGAACGCCGCCTCGCAGATGCGCCGGTGCCGGTCCAGCAGCAATGCCTTCGCCGCCTCGATGCGCCGGCGCAGCCGATATTGCGTCAGCGTCATGCCGGCCTCGCGCTTGAACACGCGGCAGAGATGGAACGGACTCATGCCGACCCGTTGCCCCAGTTCGCGCAGCGTGAGCGTCTCGCCGTGGATGCCGCCCAGTTCCCGGTCAATGCGTTGCAGCAACGGCGAACGACGCGTGGCCGATTCCAGCAACATCCGGTTGCCGCATTCCGTCAGGTATTGCGCAAACGTCCGCGCCAGCACCATCGCCGCGCGGTAGCGTTTTGCGTCCGCCACCGGCAGCGCGCTCAGCGCCTGGTCGTGCTTGCGGAGGGCCATGGGATTGCCGTCAGGATTCCGCTCGCGCCAGCGGGCGGCGAGCCTCTGGTGATCACCCGCCGTCGGCGCGCGCAAGCAGAACGGCCCGACGACCACGCTGCCGACGTGGCTTTGCCCCATCAACACCGGCACCACCACCTCCGTCACCGCCGCGACGCAGCAGACGCAGATGACCGTCCCGTCGTTGAACGACGCGCGTTGGAGCAGCCGGACTTTGCGCGGGCAGGAGATGGGGCGGATGTTGTTCGGACCGGCGAGTCCGCAGAACGGCCCGCTGACCCGCTCCAGGTCGGCCATCCCCACCGCGTCCAGGAACCGCAGCCGCAGTCCCGTCGCCGACTGGAAAGCCGCCTGATACTCACGCGCAACGGGCAACTCCATCACCTGCCGCCACACGCCGAAGGCCTCCGCCTCGGTCGCGCCGGGCGACTTGGAACGGGTTGCTGCCAGCGATGGCACAGACACCTCGCTCATGGTTCAGGGGAGTTCAAAAGCTCAAACCGTCCACAATCTTTACGCGGGGAGTTTTCAATAATCACCATCCAAACGCAACCCGGAAAATCGGGCTGCGCAGCGGGACTGGAAAATCCGCTGGCTGAATCCACTGAAAGCGTTTAGGAAATGACGGCGTGAAACCTCCGACGGTGACTCGTCCTGCAGCCGCGCCTTCCACTTCGCCGCCGCGCGAAGTCAGGGGCCTCCGCGACCTCACGCCCCAGCAATGGAAAAGCGGCGTCGCGGCGTGGCTCGGCTGGCTTTTCGACGGGCTGGACATGCACCTCTACACGCTCGTGGCCGCGCCGTTCGTGATGCAGTTGCTCGATGCGTCCAGCCCGGCGGACGCGGTGGTGAAGGAAAAAAGTTCGTGGATCCAAGCTTCCTTCCTCATCGGCTGGGCGTTGGGTGGCGGCTTCTTCGGCCGGCTCGGCGACAGGCTTGGCCGCAGCCGCACATTGAGCCTGACGATCCTGACTTACGCGGCGTTCACCGGTCTGTCGGCAGTGGCGCAGACATGGTGGCAGTTGATGATCCTCCGTTTTCTGGCGGCGCTCGGCATCGGCGGCGAGTGGTCCATCGGCTCGTCTCTGCTCTCGGAGACGTGGCCTCGGCACTGGCGGCCGTGGATTGCCGCGGTGCTGCAGACCGGCGGGAACATCGGCATCCTCGGCGCGTGCGCGACGGTTTATCTGCTGGCGGGCGCCAACCCTCGCTATGTCTTCCTCGTCGGCATCCTGCCGGCGTTGCTCACCTTCTGGATCCGCCGCCAGGTGCCGGAGCCGGAGGAATGGCACGCCGCGAAGCAGCGCGCAGGCCGGGCCGCGCCGGGCGTGGCGGATTTGTTCCGCGGGGCGGTGCGGCGGACGACGCTGTTGACGATGGCGGTCTGCGCGTGCTCGCTGACGGCGTGGTGGGCGTTCCTTTTCTGGCACCCGCAGCACTTGCGCAACCTGCCGGAGTTGGCGTCGTGGACGGCGGCGGCGCGCGACCAGTTGGTAAGCCGGACGTTCTTCTTCGTCATCCTCACGTCGGTCGCCGGCAACTTCTTCGGCGCGGCGCTGGCGAAGTGGCTCGGCTACCGGCGCGCCATCCTGCTGATGTTCATCGGTTTCTTCGTGGCGATGTGCGGCACGTTCCTCCAGACGCCGCACTGGCAGGCATTGGTCTGGTTCTGGTTCCCGGCGGTCGGTTTCTTCTCCGGCGTGTTCGGCCTCTTCACGATGTATCTGCCGCCGCTCTTCCCGACGCTGCTGCGCACGACCGGCGCGGGCTTCTGCTTCAACATCGGCCGCATCACGGCGGCGTTCGGCACGGTGTTCTTCGGCCTCTTCTCGCAGGTCGGTGATTTCCGGCTGGCGCTGCTCTACGCGAGCTTCCTGCTCGTGCCGGCCATCGCCGTCGCGCTGGTCTTGCCAGAGCCGCGTTCTCTCTACGAAGCCGCGCCGGTGGACGCGCCGGTGGACTGATCGGCGGTGTTGGAAATGCCGCCGATTGGTGCTAGAGAATACGCCCTTGAACGAACCTGACCGACGCAAAGGCAACACTTGATCACGACACCGGACGACCTCGCTCATCTCGCGGAACGCGTGCAACGCGCGCCGTGGGTGGCCGTGGATACCGAAGCCGACAGCCGGCACTGCTACTTCGAGAAACTTTGCCTGCTCCAGATCAGCATCCCCCACAGCGACAGCCTCGTGGACACGCTCGCCGGGCTGGAGTTGGCGCCGTTGATGAAAGCGCTCGGCGGTCGAGAGTTGATCCTCCACGGCGCGGACTTCGACCTGCGCATCCTGCGGCGGACGGTGGCTTTCGTGCCCGCGGCGGTGTTCGACACCGACATCGCCGCGCGGCTGCTCGGCGTGCAGCAGACCGGTTTCAGCGCGCTGGTGGAGAAACATTTTGGCGTCCATCTGGAAAAGGCGTCGCAGAAGGCCGATTGGGCGTTGCGGCCGTTGCCGGAAAAGATGGTCAAATACGCCATGGCCGACACGCACTACCTCAAGCCGCTCGCCGACATCCTGCGCGGCGAACTGGTCCGGCTCGGCCGGCTCGATTGGCTCCAGCAATGCTGCGCCGACCTCATCGAGCGCAGCGCCGTCACCCGCGAGCGCGACCCGCAGATGGAGTGGCGCGTCAAAGGCTGGGCCATCCTGAACGGCGCGGGCTTGGCCGTGTTGCGCGAACTGTGGCATTGGCGCGACGCGGAGGCGCAGGCGGTGGACCGTCCGCCGTTTCATATCCTCAACAACGAGCGCCTCGTCCAGATCGCCGACCTCGTGGTCCATCGGAAAGACTTCCACCCGTTCATCCCGCCGCGCATGTCGCCGCCGCGCCGCCAGCGCCTGCTCGACGCCGTGCGCCGTGGCCAGGAGATCAAGCCCGCCGATTATCCGGTCCTGCCCAAGCGCCCTCGCTCCCGGCCCGACTTCCAGGCGATGCGCCGCGCCGACGCCATCCGGGCCGTGCGCGACGCCCACGCGAAGGAACTCGGCATTGACCCCTCGCTCATCGCCAGCCGCGCCACCATCGAGTCGCTCGCTCGCGACCGCGAGGCCACGCTCCCCAGCGTCCTGCCGTGGCAGCGAAAGCTCCTGAAGCTGGAGTAAGAAGTCGTCGCGGCTAGGCGCTTCGTTCCCCCGGCTCGTTTCCCAGCGCCGCCACGCGCTCGCGCAGCGCCTGCGCGATCCGTTCGTGAGACTCCGCGCCGATGCCTTGCCGCTCCAACTTGCGCGGGTCGAGTGGCTGGCCGAAGATAACCGTGATTTGCCTCAGCCGCGGCAACGCGCGACCCACGGGCAGCGCGTCGTGGCTGCCGTGGATGAACACCGGCACCACCGGCACGGGAATCCGATGCAGCAGGATGCCGATGCCATGCCGGAACGGCAGCAGTTGGCCGCCGGCGGAACGCTCACCTTCGGGAAACAGCACGAGGCCATGGCCGTGCCGCAGCACCGCCGCGCAGAACGCGAGGCTGGAAACGACGCCGCGCTCCGGGTCAATCGGCACCACCTGGCACAGCCGGCTCCCGAAGCGCGCGAAGGCGTTGCCGAACGCCACGCCCGTCCAGCCCGCCCAGTAGGTCTGCCGCTGCACGCGCGGACACAGCGCCGCCGCGACCGCGAACGGGTCGAGATAGCTGGCGTGGTTCGGCGCGAGCACGAACGCCCCGCTCGCCGGCAGGTTCTCGACGCCCACCACGCGCACGCGAAACACGCCGCGCATGACGAGGCGGTTGAACTCGAACCACAGCGCGCTCCACGCCAGCGCGAGCAGGCCGAGCGGCTGGATCCACCGCTTCTGCTCGTCGGTGAGCTTCTTCTCCGGCTCGGCAAGCGGGTCGGTTGGTGCCACGCGCTGGCCCGCGGCGACTTCGCGCAGCAGGTCGCGCACAGTTTGCACGCGCACAATGGCCTCCTCGTTCAACTCGACGCCGGTGAGCTGGCCGATGGCCAGCGTCAGGTTCAGCCACGCCATCGAATCCACGCCGAGGTCGAGCTGCGGGCTGGTGTCAGGCGTGAGGCGCTTGTCGGGATGGCGCGCCGCGAACCATTGCCAGACGGCACGAGCGGCGACGTTCTCCAACAACGCGCGGTCTTCAAGTGACATCTGCTCCGGCGGCAATGCGCCCGCCCCCGCTCCGCCAGCCGACGCCGCCTTCGCGCTTCGGTAGCGTTCCGCGAGCAGGTGGCGTCGGAGTTTGCCGAGCCGCGTGCGGTCAAGCGGCTCGCTGACGATGACGTAGTCGCTGAGACGCTGGTAGCTTGGCAGCTTCGCGGAGCACTCCTCGACCGCGCGGCGGATGACGGCGGCGACGTGGCTGCTCTCTCGCACCGGAACCTTCTCCAGGTTCGGCACGATCACCGCGGCGAGCTTGCCGCCGGCCTGCAACACGCCAACCTCGCGCAGAACGCCGCTGGCGAGGTAAGCATCCTCGACGGTCTCCGGGTCAATGTTCTTGCCGCTCGCCGCTACGATCATCGTAGAAAGCCGGCCAAGGACATGGACGAAACCCTCGTCGTCGCGATAGCCAAAGTCGCCCGTGCGGAACCAGCCGTCGGCGGTGAAAGCGCGGCGCGTGTCCTCCGGCAGATGACGGTAGCCGCCGAAGACGTTCGGCCCGCGCGCAAGAATCTCGCCATGCTCGCCCGGCTTCGCGGCGCGGTGCCCGCGTGGCGATGGGCGCGACGCCATTTCGTCGGCCTCTCCGGGCTGCACATCCGGGTCAATGCAGAT
>Ga0233425_10009963_pt1 | contig 11798 bp, 6 predicted proteins | sample Watercolumn_Towu_2_FD_181712 | JGI IMG/M metagenome (GOLD analysis project Ga0233425, IMG submission 181712) | Freshwater microbial communities from Lake Towuti, South Sulawesi, Indonesia - Watercolumn_Towuti2014_140_MG | ecosystem: Environmental > Aquatic > Freshwater > Lake | place: Indonesia...
ACCAGGGCACGGCAACGTGCTCTGCGACATACTGCCACGGAGCGACGCTGTCGGGCGGGACCAACAAGACCCCGCTCTGGACGCAGGTGGACGGGAGCCAGGCAGCATGCGGAGCCTGCCACGGCAATCCGCCACCACCGCCGCACCCCGACATGGCGGACTGCCACTCGTGTCACGGCGGCATGGGAACCCAGTGCACTGTGTGTCACTTCGGGCAGGAGCCGATCACGTCTGAGAACGCTCCCGACCACTGCCACCTCTGCCACGCCGGAACGGTGAAGGACGGGGGCAGCATCGATGTCGAGGGGGGGCTGCACATCAACGGAGAGTTGGAATACACACTCTCCCAGTGCGGGGGCTGCCACGGAGCTCCACCCGACACGGGAAGCCACAAGGTCCACTACTCCGCAGCATCGACCGCGGCCTCCTACGGAGGATTGGGAGCGACCGCGACCGTCAACCCCGGTGGAACCGGCTACGCATTCGATTGCGGCAACTGCCATCCTGTGGGCTCGGCCCATCATGGCAACGGGGTCAAGAACTCGGCCGGAGGCGACGCGGAGGTAGAGCTCTCTCCCGATGTCGCGGCTCAAGGCTCGCTCAGGTCGAAGAACTCTCCAGGCGCCCAGTATAAGCCTGGGAAGGCGGTGATGTCCGATTCCTCCGGGCTTGCCTACACGCAGGGAAGCTGCAGCGGAGTCTACTGCCACAGCTCGGTCGAGTGGTCCACCCCCGGCCCGGTCCCGGTGCCCGGGGTTGACTTCCCGTTCGACGGCATCTACCCCATCAGTTACCCCGACTACGCGGTCGTCTCCACCCGCACGTTCGCGGAGCCGACCTGGGGGGGCAGCCTGTCGTGCGACGGCTGCCACGGCTTCCCGCCGCGAACGTACAGCGATCAGGTAGAGGCCGGCGCGGGCGATTCCCACTCCTGGGCCGATGAGAACGGCGACGACAACCTCCACGCGTGGAACCACGGCTACACGCCGCTGGCCTGCGCAACGTGCCACACCAAGACGGTGAGCGACTTCGGGGTGCGGGGCTTCCTCCCGGGAACGCACTTGGCGTTCTACGAGCCGGTGGCGATACAGGGGCACGACCTCCACGTCAACGGCTCGGCCGACGTCGCGTTCACCAAGCAGAAGGTCACGCTCAATACCGACCACGATCTTTCCACTGCGTCCTACGACGCTGCGGAACGGAGCTGCAGCTCAGTGAGCTGCCACAAGAAGGAAACCGAGGCGAAGTGGGGAGACCCCTTCAGGTGGTGGGTTCCGTACGAGTGCAACAAGTGCCACCAGATATAGATGGCCGCCAGGTATGCATGAGCGGGGGACGCGGCCCGAGCGAAAGGAGGGAAGAGGCCAGCCCTCGAACCCGCGTGGGTCGGGCAAGTGGCTCGACCCCGGCCTACCAGGAGATGGTGACCTTGCCGTTGCCGGAGCCGACTCCCGCCTCGGTGCTGCCGTTGGCCACGCCGCCGGTATACGACGAGCCGCCACCGCCGCCGCCGCCGCCACAGTTGTGGTGCCCGCCTCCGCCGCCGCCGAAGTAGCCTCCGCCGCCCGCACCCGCGCTGCCGCACGTGTCGCCGTCCGCTTCCCCGCCCGCGTTGCCCCCCTGGCCCAGCGAGCCGGCCGTCGCGTCGATCCAGCTGCAGCAGGGGTTGCCGTTGTTGCCCGCAGCGCCGCCAGAGCCCTGCGTGCCGCCGCCGCCGCCGCCTGCCGGCGGGTTGTTCCCGATGGATGCGGTGCCCGCAGTCCCGCTGCTCCCGCCGCCGATGCCGCCCACGCCGCCGGTCCAGCCCCCGTAGCCGAAGCTGTACGCCGCATGCCCGCCGGCCCCGCCGGCCACGATGACGCGGTTGGACAGGGCCGTGCCCCCGGCCCGCACGTCAGACGCTCCGCCGCCGTGGGAGCCGCTGCCGGCAGGGTAGTTGCCCGGCACGTCGCCGCCGCCATTCCATCCGCCGCTGTTGCCCGAGCCGCCCACGTACACGTTGAGCACCTGTCCCGGAGTCACGGTCAGATCCCCCTGCGCCCTGCCGCCCAGCGAGCCCGCCACTGCCTGGCCATTGCTGCCGCCCTGACCGCCGTACGCATCGATGTGCACCGACGTGATGCACGCGGGCACCGTGAAAGTCTGGGCACCGCCGGTGTAGGCAAAGGCTGTGGAGCCGTGGAGCTGGCCGCAGTCCACGCACTGGCCCGCAAGGCACGTCTTGGTGCCGCCGCACCCGGTTCCGTCCGCAACCGGCGTGAACACGCACCCGCTCTTGGGATCGCACGAGTCCGTGGTGCAGACGTTGAGGTCGTCGCACGCAAGCGGTGCACCCGCCTTGCATGCTCCGTTGGAGCAGACGTCGCCCACGGAGCACGCACTCCCATCCGTGCAGCCCGCGATGTTCGGCGTGAACACGCACCCGCTCTTGGGGTCGCACGCGTCGTCCGTGCAGATGTTGCTGTCGTTGCATACCACCGGAGCGCCACCCTGGCACGCGGCGTCCAGACACGTTTCGCCGCTGGTGCACTTGTTCCCGTCGTCGCACGGGCCGGATGCCGGAGCGTTGACGCACCCCTTGGCCGGGTCGCACGAGTCGCTGGTGCACGCATTCTTGTCGTCGCAGTCCGCCTTGGGCCCGGGAATGCACGCTCCGCCCCCGCACTGGTCGTTGACCGTGCACGCGTTGGAGTCGCTGCACGCAAACGAGTTGTTCACGTGCGTGCACCCCGCCTCCGGATCACAGGAATCCGTTGTGCAGAAGTTCCCGTCGTCGCACGCAAGAGCCGGGCCCGGCTTGCACCAGCCCTGGGAGCAGACGTCGCCCTGCGTGCACACGCTGCCGTCGGTACACGCCGCGACGTTGGGCTTGAACTCGCAGCCGACCTTGGGGTTGCACGAATCGTCCGTACACGGGTTGTTGTCCTTGCAGGGCAGCGGCGTGCCGGGCTTGCACTGGCCGAGACTGCACGTGTCGTTCACCGTGCAGACGTCGCCGTCGCTGCACGGGACGGTGTTGATCGAGTGCGCGCACCCCACCGCAGGGTCGCACGCGTCGTCGGTGCAGAGGTTGCCGTCGTCGCACGACGTGCTTCCGGACCCGAAGCAAAGGCCCCCCAGGCACGCATCCAGCGTAGTGCACGCGTTGCCGTCGTCGCACGGCGCCTGGTTCGCCGCGTGGCCGCAGCCGGTTGCAGGGTCGCACGCATCGTCGGTGCAGGGGTTGCCGTCGTCGCACGCAAGCGCCTTGCCGGGAAGGCAGGCGCCGTCCTGGCACACGTCGCCCACGGTGCAGACGTCGCCGTCGCTGCACGCCTTGGCATTGCCCGTGTGCTGGCAGCCCGCGAACGCGACGCAGTAGTCGTCGGTGCAGGGGTTCTCGTCCGCACAGTTGGCCTTCACGCCGGACACGCACTGGCCCTGGACACACTGGTCGCCCACGGTGCACGGGTCGCCGTCGTCGCACGCGAACCCTTCGTTGTCAGGCTCCAGCCCGCACTTGCCGGATAGCGGGTCGCACGTCGGTGCGAGGCAGGCAGCGTCCTTGCCCGTGGCTTCGGGGCACGAAACCACCGACCCCGGGACCTCCGCACAGCCAAACGGCACGCCGGTCGTGTCGCAGAACAGCACGCCGTTGCACACGTCGCCGTCGTCGAGCGCGGCGCAGTCCGTGTCCACGGTGCAGTCGCAGTCCACCGCCACTCCCGCACACACGCCCTGCTCGCACTGGTCCGCTACCGTGCACGGGTCGCCGTCGTCGCACTTGGCCGTGTTGAACTCGGCCTTGCAGCCGCCCAGCCCGTCGCACGAATCGTCGGTGCATGGGTCGTTGTCGTCACACACGCTCGGGAGCCCGATACACTCACCCGCAGCACAATGATCTCCCACGGTGCACACGTCCCCGTCCTTGCACTCCCCCTCGTCCAGCGCAAGGTTCTCGCACCCGGCTTCCCCCTTGCAGGCGTCCTTGGTGCATTCGTTGCCATCGTCGCACAGGTTGACGTACTGCCCCTCCACGGAAGGCGCCTCGTCCACTTCGCCGTCGCAGTCGTCGTCCAGGCCGTTGCACGACTCTCCCGCGGGCACACCCGCATCGCAGTCGGTCAGACCTTCTCCGGTGCAGACGCGCTTGCCCTCGCAGGTGCCGTGCTCGTTGGACGCCGCACAGGGCGTCCACAGCGCCAGGTCCACCGATTTCTGGGTGCACGGGCACACGCCCGCGTCCGCGACGCACTGCAGCGTTTCGATGCCGTCCACGCTCTGCACCTTCTTGCACGAGAAGCCCCACGGGCACTCCAGCGTGGCCTCGCACTTGCCGCCGCAGAAGCTGCCTTCTGATCCATAGGACACGCACACGTCCTCCGCGCCGCCAACGCTCTTGCACTCTGTGCTCGCCTGGCAGGGGCGGCACAGGTTCGCGTAGACCGACACGCACGCATACACCAGGTCGGGATTCGCATCCGCGATCTGGCGGCAGTCCCACCCCGGTGGACACTCCTCCACGCAGGTCTGCGTGCACACGCCGTCGCCGAGGTGCTCCACGCACCAGCCCGACTGGCACTCGTCGTTGCTCTGGCACTTGTCCAGGAAGCAGCCGGTCCCGGGCTCACATGCAGGGGTCAGCTCCAGGTCCGCGGACAGCTCCTGAACGTCCTCGGGCGCTACCTCGGGCGCCGGAAGCTCCACCGCGTCTTCCACCGCATCGACCACTGCCGATTCCTCGCCGGGGACGTCGGGAGCGGGAGAGCCGATGTCCTTGAACGTCAGCCCCGCGGAGCCGCACGCGGTCGACATCGATGCCCAACACAGGATGATTGCCAGCTTGCTTCGCATGACCACCTCGCAACGGCCCCACGGCCGTGGCGACATTGTAGCCGAGTTCCTCGCAGTTTGACAGGCGGCCGCTTTGCCCCCTATAGTCTGCAAGCGCCGCAGGATTCGAAGCGGCACGCCGGGAGCGGACATGGCAGTGCTGGGCAACCTGCTTATCAGCATGCGCCCGAGACAGTGGGTGAAGAACACCTTCGTGCTTGCTCCCGTGCTCTTTGCCCAGCGGCTGTCGGACGTGGGCTCCCTGGCCCGGGCCGCCGCAGCAGCAGCGCTCTTCTGTGTCGCGTCGGGGGCCGTGTACCTGCTCAACGACGTGCTGGACCGCGAAGCAGACGCTGCCCACCCCCACAAGAGGAGCAGGCCCATCGCTTCCGGGCGCCTCCCCGCGGCTACCGCCACGGTCGCCTCCGCTGTCCTGGCCGCAGCTTCCCTTGCCGTGGCTCTGGTCTGGGACGTGCGGCTGGGCGGTACCCTGGCCGCCTACCTGGCGTTCAACCTCGCATACTCGCTCAAGGCCAAGCACGTCCCGCTCCTGGACCTCCTGCTCATCTCCGCGGGGTTCCTCCTGCGCGTCGCGGCCGGCGCGCTGGCCGTCGACGTCGAGATCTCCAACTGGATCCTGCTATGCACCTTCCTCCTGTCCTTCTACCTCGGGCTCGGGAAGCGACTGCACGAGGTGGTCGCGGTGGACCGGTCGGCCGCGGCGACGCGTCCGGTCCTGTCGCACTACAGCGTCCGGATCTCCAACCTCGCATTCCGGGTCGCGGGCGGCGCAACCGTGGCCGCGTTCTGCGCCTATACCCTCTCGGACAGGGCCGTGACCCATTTCGGAAGCGCCCGTCTCGTCTATACCGTGCCGTTCGTGCTCCTCGGCATCTTCCGCTACGCATGGCTGGTCCGGGACGCACGGCGTACGTCCGCTCCGACAGACGCACTGCTGGCCGACCCCCTCACCGTTCTCATTGTCGCCGCGTGGGGAGCCAGCGCGGCCGCGGTCATCTACTGGTCGAGGTGGTTTGCATGAGACCCCTTCCGGCTGTCGTCGCAGCTCTCGGAGTGCTGGCTGCTTCCTCCTGCGGTCATCCCAACCAGTGGGCGGACCGCATGGACACGCTCAAGGCAACCGTGGCGGACACCATCGATGCAGGTCCGGTGCAGCTGCGCTGCAACCCCGTCGAGTGCAGCTGCCCCCCCTTCGAGATGCTCTTCCGCGACCGCTGGGTCCGGGTCCGCATCCTCGAAAGCAGCGATCCCGAGAATCCCCTCGACGCGATGGAGCGCACGTGCGGGGAGGACGCGGGCAAGCCCGCACAGCCCGCCAGGACCGTCCGCGCATCGCTGGAGCGCGGCAAGCCGCTGTTCTGCGCGAACGGAACCCCCTACTTCGAGGTCGCTGTGCGACCCGGGGCCGACTGAGCCATGCCGCCCGTCTTCCCCCTGCTGTTTCTCCTTGCGCTGCTCCTGGTGCCCGCGGTAGCGGCCTGCCTGGAGACGGACCTCATTCCCGACGCGGTCGTCTGGCCCTCCTCGGGGCATGCGGGCATGAAGGGCCCGGATGACCGGTGGAACGGCCCGCTGGCCCTGCGCGACGGGATGCAGGACACCGCGTTTCTCCCCCAGCCCGGCCAGCCTTTCGAGATCGCGGCGAGGCTGGGGTTCGAGCCCGTCTGCCTCGACCGCGTCGTCGTCACCGGGCTGCGCCGCGCCCCGACGCTTCGCTTCGTGGAGTTCGGCGGCGTCCTGCTGCCCGGCGGTCAGCCCGTCGTTCGCACCGAAGGCACCGAGGTCACAGTCCGGATCCCGCCTGCCGCAGCCGCGGGCACCACCCTGCGGCTCGGCTTCGAGCCCATGAATCCCGGGGACGGAATCGCGTCGCTCAGCGCGTTTGCCTCCGGCCCCCAGGCCCCGCCCGTGCCCCCGACCCTGACCTGCACCGCATGGAAGCGCGGGCTGGCTCTCTCGGCCGTCGCAGCCCCGGGCACCCACCACGTCGAGGTGCTCAGGAAGCAGCCCGGCGCGGACCTGTCGTTCGAACTGGCCCCGGGGCTCGGCACCGGAGTGGACGCACCGCTTCCGGGTCCGGTCACATACCTGGCCCGGTCCGTCGGCTTCGACGGGTCGGTCTCTCCATGGTCCGAGCCGGTCCGGCCGCAGGTCCCGCAGCGACCCGCTTCCCCGGGGATCGCAGGGTGCGTGGAGGGCTTCTACGGCCGCCCCTGGACCTGGCCCGAGCGCATCAAGACCATCCGGATTCTCGCGGCTTCGGGTCTCACGACCTACGTCTATGCCCCCAAGGACGATCCGTTCCACCGGGAGCGTTGGAAGGACCCGTATCCGCCCGCGGACATGCAGTGGTTCGAGCGCCTGCGGCTTGCCGGCGCGGCGTGCGGCGTGGACACGGTGTTCGCCATCTCGCCGGGCCTCAGCATGGACCCCGCGTCAGACAGCGACTTCGAGACCCTCTGCCGGAAGCTCCAGCCTTTCCTCGACCTCGGGTACCGCTCCTTTGCCCTGCTCATGGACGACATCTCGGCCAGCCGGGACAGGGCCGGCGGTCAAGCGCACGCGGCGCTGGCCGCGCGGCTCGCACGGTTCCTCGCTCCGCCAGGCGCCCGCCTCCTGTTCGTGGGAACCGTGTATGCGGGCACGAAGGATACCCTGGACGCGGCTCAAATCGCATACCTGCGGGCGCTTGGCCGCATGCCCGCGGAAATCCCCATCATGTGGACCGGCGATGCAGTGTTCGACGCGGAGGTCCTGCCGGCTCACGCCGCGGGTATCGCGGGGCTCATCGGCCGCAAGCCCCTGCTCTGGGACAACTACCCGGTCAACGACTTCTTCCTCGGGTCGCGCAGGCTCTTCCTCTCCCCTGTCACCGGCCGCTCGCAGGACGCGGTCGCTGCCCTGTCCGGCGTCCTGTCCAACCCCATGACGCACCAGGCCGCCAGCAGGCCGGCCCTGGTCTCGTACGGCGACCTGCTGGCCGCGCCGGAGACGTATCGGCCGGTGTACGACCCCGCGGACCTCTTTCTCGTCCTCGACTACGCGGGGGACGGGGACGCGCTGGCCCTGCTTGTCGCGGACAACGCCACCAGCCCCATGATGCAGCCCGGAGCCCCGTCGAACCCGGAGCTTGCGGCCGCGGCCCGCCTGTTCCTCGAGACGCCGCGGGCCGATGCATCCCTGCGCCTTGACCGGGCACACCGACTGTCCGTGCAGATGGCCCGGCGCTACGTAGCGGACGCACGGGTCGTCCAGGGGCTGCGCCTGCCAGCTCTGGCCGAGGAGATCTGGCCCGGGCTCCTCAAGCGCAAGGCACAGCTGGAAGTCGGTCTGGCCACCCTGTCCGCCCTCTGCTCCTCGGGCCCGGAGCATGCCTCGGCCCTCGCGCTGGCCAGGGCCTTGGACCGCGTGTCCCCCGGACCCCTCGACTGGATCTGGTTCGGCCTGGACGAGCCGCTGGGGAAGCTGCTCAGCCTTGCGTCGGCCCCGCCTGCCAATGAGGATCCGGCAGCGTGGCCCTTCGATGGTCCGGCCCCGGAGCTGCCGGACACGCTGACGGTCGGCCGGCGGGTGGAGGTGGACCTTCGGCTGCAGGCAGGAGCCGAGGCCCAGGTGCACGCCACGCTTCCCGCGGGCTTGGACAGCGGCCGGCTCTGGCTTGCGCCCGACGCCCCGGGCGAGGCCCGCGTCGTGGTGATCGTGCGCTTGGCGGGGGCAGTGGTTGCCCTCACGTGGTCCCGTTGGACAGCGGAGTCTCCCTGAGCCGTCGCTCCCTCCCGCGCACAACACCCCACTGTTTACTTGTCTTGTGGAATGCTATATTCGGACCGTGATTCGAGGTGGGCGCATGAAGGTCGCATGTCCGAATTGCGGGTTGGGGCAGGAGCTGGACGTTGACTCTACCGTTGGGGCCGCACGCGCCAAGTGCGCTTCGTGCGGGACGTCCTTCCTGGTGCGGGTCAAGACGCGGACAAAGCCCGGAAGCGAGCAGGAGAACATCTTCAGCTGGTTCGTCCGGAAGAAGGACGCCACCCTCTTCAGCTTCCCCGGAGACCGGCAGCTTCACGAGGGGATCAAGCGCGGGTTCGTCGAGCTGGATGACGAGATCTCCGCAGACGGCAACACCTGGACCACCATCGCGTCACTTCCCATCCTCGCGGCATTCATGGACCGCTGGAACCGGGAGAAGGAAAAGGCCGCAAAGGCCCAGGCATCGGTTCCTGCCCCGCTGGAAGAGGCCACCAAGCTCCAGATAGCGAAGTTCTCGACCGCGCCGTCGGTGAAGGAGCCTGCGGCCCCTCCCGCTCCCCCTGCGGCCCCTTCCGAGCCTCCCGCCCCCGCTGCCCCGAAGCCCGCGCCTCCCAGCGCCCAGGCAGAGGGGGCCAAGGCCGACCTCGAGTGGGGATCGTCGTGGCAGCCCCAGCGTGAGCAGACCGAGGATCTCACCAGCCTCGACTACTCGCGACGCCAGCGCAAGATGAAGACAGCGCTGGTCGTCCTGGTCCTCGTGATCATCCTGCTGGCCGGGTTCGCCATCAAGGCCATCGTCACCTGGAGCAGCCAGCAGAAGGACGAAGCGACCGCTGCCGTGCAGAAGGCAAGCGACGGGGCCGGCGCGCCCGTTGCCGAGAAGGCGAAGCCCACGGCCGAGACGTCCGCACCGCCTGCCGCGGCCGGAACCGTTGTGCCAGAGGCTCCCGCCGCGGCCGAGCCCACCGCCGCTCCTGCTGCGGCCGAGCCCACCGCTGCTCCTGCTGCGGCCGACCCCACCGCTGCTCTTGCGGTGTCCGGGACCGCTACGCCGGACGCACCCGCTGCAGCAGGATCAGTGCCGCCGCCAACTCCTGCTGCGGCCGAGCCCACCGCTGCTCCTGCTGCGGCCGAGCCCACCGCTGCTCCTGCCGTGTCCGGGACCGTCGCATCGGACGCCCCCGCGGGAGCAGGATCTGTGCCTGCGCCTGTGGCTGGGGCGACTGCGCCTGCCGGCAAGGCCGGCGCGGATTCGGGCGAGAAGAAGCCCGCTGCTTCCAAGTCCGACGAGATTCCTCGCGACTTCGACGGGCTCATGGAGCGGGCCGACCGCTACAAGAAGAGCGGCGACATGGGCAGGGCCGTCGTGTACTACGAGAAGGCCTCGGAAATGAAGCCCGGCTACTCGGAGGTCCACTACAAGCTGGCGGAGTGCTACCGGGCGCAGGGCGACTGCAACGAGGCCATCGAGCACTACAGGAAGGCCATCGATCTGTCCGGCTTCAGGAACGCGTTCGTCGGCCAGGCAAAGTGCCACCTTGCCCGTGGCCAGAAAGCCGAAGCGCGCAAGGTCCTCGAAGAGGGCCTCGGCCGCTACGATGACGGCCTCATGAAGATGATGCTGGAGCAGATCGGGAACTGACGCCCGCGGGCACCAGGAGGGTCACTCCCATGCAGGTCGTCGCCTTCACCCTCTGCAAGCACAGGGCCGCTTTCAGGGTCGAGAAGGTGCGGGAGGTGATCCGCTGTGCGTCCGTTGCGGCCGTGTTCCGGAGCCCTCCGTTCCTCCAGGGGCTGCTCCACGTGCGCGGCGACGCGGTTCCCGTCCTCGACCTCGGCATCCTGCTGGGCATGGGAGAATGCACCGCGGACGGCTCGTACGTGGTGGTCGTGGAGAGCGGGGTGCTTGTGGTCGGGTTCCTTGCCGAAGGGCCCGTGGACATCTGCGACGCGGGAGAGTCGACGTCCCACGTCCCTGCAGGTGAGCGTGGTCGGGCCATGGACGCGGTGGAGAGCGTGCTCCTGATGGACGCGGCTCCGGTGCTGCTGCTGGACGCGGACAAGGTGCTGGCCCTTCCGGACGTGAGGCGTCTTCGCCAGCAGCGGTCCGACGTGCCATGACCCGCGTACCCGAGATTCCCGATGACGCGGTCCGGGACGCGGGCAGGGTCCTGGAGAAGACCTTCGGCCTTGCTGCCGAGCGGCTGGAACCCGCTACCCGGGATGCGCTGGCGGGACGCTGCAAGGCCCTCGGAATCGCTCCTGCCGAGTACGTGGCGCTCCTGGCCGGCTCGGACGGCACGGCGGGCGGGGAAGCATGGGAGCTGCTCAACGGGCTGATGCTGGGCCATACGCGTTTCCACCGCCACGAGAAGGTCTTCGACTGGCTGGCGGCCGGGGCTTCCCTGCGGTGGCCAGAGAGCGCTGTGAGCGCACTGGTTGCAGGCTGCTCCAGCGGAGAGGACGCATGGACCCTTGCCATGACGCTTGCGTCCGCGCTGCCCGACCGCACGGTCGTCGTGCGCGGCCTGGACGCGTCATCCGCCGCGATCGCGACGGCACGGGAAGGTCTGTACGATCCTGCCGACGTGGCCCGTGTCCCGCCCCAGTGGCGGCAGCGCTTCTTTGAGCCTGCACCGGCAGGCCGCTCACGCGTGGTCCAGAGCCTGAGGGAGTTCGTGTCGTTTGCCACCGCAAACCTCCTCGACCCGCTTCCCTCCGGCCCCTGGAACCTCATCCTGATGCGCAACGTCCTGACCTATGCCACGCGTGGGGCCGCCCACCGCATGGTCCGCAACGCCCGGGACTCCCTCGTGCCCGGAGGCCTGCTCGTGGTCGCACCGCAGGAGACCCACCTGCTGCACGCACACGCGGACCTCTTGCCGTGCGAGCCGGGCCTCCCGATCTTTGCAGCCATCGCGGAAAGGGCCCCGCAGCACCGGCCTGCCCGGCCGCAAGTCCCGGGACCCGGTGCGGCTCACCGCTCCCGCGAACCGACTGGCCCCGCAAGTCCTGCGGCCGCTCATCTGCCCGTCGCTGCCGATCCTCCGGGCGGAAGCCGGATCGACCCTGGCGTGCTCCGGGCGCCTGCCCGCGGCCGCTTCCTGTATCGCGATTCCCCCGAGTGGGCCGACCTCGAAGGCGCGTTGCGGTCCGCGCTGGCCGATCCGCCGGACCACCTCGATCTGGACCTCTCCGGAGCCACGCGCTCCGCC
>Ga0233425_10009964_pt1 | contig 11798 bp, 11 predicted proteins | sample Watercolumn_Towu_2_FD_181712 | JGI IMG/M metagenome (GOLD analysis project Ga0233425, IMG submission 181712) | Freshwater microbial communities from Lake Towuti, South Sulawesi, Indonesia - Watercolumn_Towuti2014_140_MG | ecosystem: Environmental > Aquatic > Freshwater > Lake | place...
ATGGCCCACACGCTCCTCTACGCGCTCGGCTACAACGCGCCTGAGCATCGGATCGTGCCGAAGGATTTCCACTGGGAGCCGGAGGTGTTCCACAAGGCGATGAAGAAGCTCACCGCCGCGCTGCGCCCGTGGACGATTGACCTCCACATCGCGCAGAACGACGCGACCGTGAAAGGCTCAGGCACCCACGACAAGACCGGCCGCCATTGCCTCGCCACCGACCCGAACGGCAAGCTCAACGTCCCGCGCGACGCCGGCTACTGGATGCGCGACGACAAGGGGAAGGTCACGAAGAAAATCCGCCACCTTTGCTGGGACGGCTGCATGTTCCCCAACGAAGTGATGATGAAGCAGGAAACTTGGAACAACATCCTCGCCGCGATGATCCAAGTCCGCGAGAACCACGGGTGGAAGGAGTAGCCGGCGGGCGGCGGTCAGACCGACGACAGCGAGTTCGCGCGGTAGAGCATGTAGGCGGTCGCCAACAGGATCAACGTCGCGACCAAGAGAAGGATCAAACCCATTCTCAGCCGGGTAATCATAAATCCCCGCCCTGCTCCTTGGAGGATCATTGCGCCGGTCCGCAGACGACGCGAAACCCGAATGCGCTGACTTTATCCAGAGGAGCGCTGGCCCCGCGAGGAGCCGACCCAAGAAAGCCCTGCGCATTCGGGAACGCGCCGCCACGACGCACACGTTTGCTGCCGCTGGCCGGCCCGGTCGGGTCCACCGCGCCGCCACCGTGATAAGGGCCATACCAGTCGGAGCACCATTCCCAGACGTTGCCGATCATGTCGTAGAGGCCAAGATTGTTCGGTTCGGGAGCTTTCATGGGCATTGTTGGCATTGTTCCTCGAGTTGTCTGTGTCAGTTTATGAGTCGCGTATTAGAACCGGATAGTGCAGCTCGCGCTGGCGAGGTGCGCGGTGTAGTCATTGATACCGCCGGTGTAGTCTTCCTTATAGTTATAGAAGCCATATTTCAAGGCGACTGTGATGGTGTCCGAAATACGGCGGGTCAACTTCACGCTGGTTCCCTGCAACTGGTAGTTCATACCGTAGGAAAGACTGTAGTTGTTGTTGAGGGTGGAGGACCAACCATAGCCATATTCCGTGTAGTTGTCCGAACGGGAGTAGTTGTATTCCGCCGCCACGTCAGTCTTGTCGTCAATCGCGTAGCCGATGTAGCCAAGCACGGACAACACGCTGCCTTTGTAGGGCGTCGCCACTGACGGAGCGCCGTTGTCATAGGCGCTGGACTGGGTGTCCTGATACGACGCCAATCCCGTCACGTAGAGGCGGTTCATCGGCGTGGCGGTCGCGCTGATGCTGTAGATGTTCGCCCAGTAGTTGTAGCCTTGGATGGTGCCGGCGGGGCTGGCCCCGTAACCACTGGCGCCGGCCACAGCGGCCTGGCCGGGGGTCGTGTTGAAGGTATCCTCCGAGATCAACTGATATTTCAAGGTGAACATCAGCTTTGAGAAAGGACGGTAGGTCAGCTTGGTGCTGATCTCGTCCTCGATGAACTCTTGATCCTGAAGCGTGCCCGCATACGCCGAGACGCCTGCCCGGTTGTAGCGCGTGGTCGTCAGGTTGTCCGTGCGACGGTGCCGATACTGGCTCGACAAGGTCACTCTCGACCAAGGCGACGTGGAAAAGCCTCCCGTGTATTCCTGGCGAAAACCTTGCATGTCAAGGCCGTATCCGCCGGTGCTGCCAGCCGCCGCGGGGCCGAAGAAACCGGCGACGGATTGCTGGTTCACATCATCGGTGTAGCTCTCCTGTGCCCACTTCGCCTCCGTGTAGAGCGTGGTGTAGGGAATCTTCGTGTAACGGAAGCCTATGTGCTCCTCCATCCCTTGCTTATCCACGCTCGTGACGATCCGCCGGGCATCGCCGGGAACCAGCGGAGCGAACGGAGCATTGGCCGGGGTCGTGCCGATGATGGGACTGCCGGCGGGAATCTCCGGGTAGTAGTTGAAGGCCGAGGTGTCTATGTTCTCCTTCTCTCCCTGGAAGCCGGCGTTGGCCATAAAGCCATCGAAGGGACCGGCCATCACGTTGATGTTCGCTGTGTGCGAGTCCTGGCTCAACCTCACACCGGGATCACCCGAGAGCTGCGTGCGGAAAAACTTGTCGCGCTGGGCTGCCGTCGTCCCGGCTCCGTAGAGTGTATCCACTTGCGCGCCCGCGTCGCCGTGCATGGACGTGAACAAGTAGCCCAGCGTCCAGTAAACCTTGTCGTTCACATAATGGTCCGCGTGGAACGCGTTGGAGAACATGTCGTGGTGATACTGCTCGCCGACCGACACGGACTTCAGCGTGTTGGCGGGCAGGCTGAACGTGGAGTCGTCGTAACGATAGGTGCTGTTGGCATACTGCTCGAAGTAGAAATCATTGCCCAGGTTCAGCCCGCCGATAGTGTGCTCCGCGCCGAGCTTGAAGATGTCCACCCGCTCGTCAATGTCCTTGTAGGAGGGATATATCTTCCTAGTGATGGTGGCGCCACCGGGATAGGGCGGCCCCGCCGGCAGAGCCTGCGACACCGAGCCGGACTCCAGCAGACTCTTGGACCCGTCCTTAAACTGGTGCTCATACCCGATGGTGAACTTGGGCATGTTCGGCAGTGTCAAACCCGCGTCGAAGTAGATCTTGCCGATGTCCAGTGAAGGCTCCTTGCCCAGCCGGAACGATGGCCTGCTGAACCGCGAATAATACATGCCCGTGTCATTGAAGTATTTTGGATACTGGGAGAAGCCGGCCCGGATGAACCCAAAGTCCGGCCTCACCAGTTCCATGCGGATGTCGTAATCGCGCTGGTCGAAGATACCGCGGCCCTCGACGTTGAAGTCCGTCTCCTTGTCAACCTTCCCGTGGAAGTTGAACCGCTCGATGCCGCCGGTCCAACCGTCCTTCGTCCACCAATGTTCGCGGAAATTGGCCTTGTTGCCGGTCACGTCCACGTAGGTCGTCACGGGCGTGACCACGACTTCCGTGTCCGAGTTCGACTCCTTCTTGGCCGCGTCCTCGGCGGCGGTCGCCCCGGCGGTCAACCCGATACAGGAAAGCGCGGCGGCTGCGATGATGCGTGAGATGTTTTTCATGGAAGCTTTCCTTTCAGATTAATAACGGAACGACGCGCTCAAGTTGGAGCCGTGGACCGCCGTGTGGCAGCCCGCGTTGTAGCAGGTGCCCTGCGCCAAGCGGCCGCCGATGTTATGCTCCGCCGCGCCGATGCGGATCGGCCGCACCGTCGTAGCGGGGAAGTTCGGGCTTGACCCAATCTGGTTGTGACACTTCAGGCAGAGGTTGTTGTCCCGCTGCACCAACATCTTCGGGTTGATCGAGCCGTGGACCGAATGGCAGGTCGTGCAACCCTCCCGCAGCGCCGCGTGCTCAAAAACGTGGGGCCGCGTCTGCTCCCGGTGGCACTGCGAGCAGTTCTCGTTCAAGCGCGCCACGGTCTGGCCTTTGCCCAGCTTGATGTCGTGGCCGTGCGGGTTGTGGCAGGTCGTGCAGTTCATCCGGCCTTCCCGGACCGGGTGGTGATACGGCAGGTTGAACTCAGCTTGCTTGTCCAGATGGCACTGGTAGCAGGCTTCGGGGTTCTTGCTGGGATTGATGATGAACTTGCCGCGCTCGCCGCCCGCCTCGACGTGCAGGCTGCCCGGTCCGTGGCAGCTCTCGCAACCTTGGCCCTCGCGCTTGCCGTTCTTGTTGTCGGGAATGGTCACGCGCGCGTGCGCCGCAAACTTGAAGTCCCGCACCTCTTTCTCATGGCACGGCTGGCACGTCTCCATACCGACATATTTCGCACCGGCAATCATCGGCGGAGCGACCACCACGCGGTCTATCGTCGCGCACGAAAACGCGAGAATGGACACCGCCGCGAACGCCAGTAGCGCGACGACTGTTAATTTGAAGTTCTTTTTCTTCACAGCTTGCCTTTCTTATGGACTACGTTTCTGGACAAACCACTTGCAGAGCCTGTGCCAACCCACAGGCCAGAAACCGCAACTCGCAGGAAAAACAGCAGTTACCGATAAATTCGGCCGGTTATAACAGCGGAGAATCGGCGGTCTTTGCGCAGTTTCACGCAGTCGGCAGAGTGAATTCACGCCCAACGCTTCAGCGGGGCGACTGACATGAGGACGGACTTCGAGGTCGGAGCAGCGCCGGCTAGCGCAGGCTCACGCAAGCGAGCGAGGAGGTGATCGCGTCAATGACCGTGGCCGGCACGACGCCGAGGACGAGGATGCCAACGATGAGCAGCACGCACACCGCGCGCGTCGGCCCGTCGAGCTGGATGGCGGGCAGGTCACCGGCGTCACGAAAGCAGGCTTCGCGGACGACGCAGAGGTAGTAGTAGATGGCGATGGCGGTGTTCACCACCGCGATGATAACGAGGGAGAGGTGCCCCTTGGCCAGCGCCGCAGAGAGCAGCGTCAGCTTGCCCATGAAGCCGACGAACGGCGGAATGCCGGCGAGCGCAAAGATGCCCACGACCAGCGTCACCGCCAGCAACGGCGAGCGGCGATGCAAGCCGGCCAGATCATCCATCGAGACGTTGACGCCATTGCACGAGACCTTGCAAATCACCACAAAACAGGCCAGCACCATGAACAGGTAGCCGACGATGTAGTAAAGCGCCGCCGCATAGCCCGCGTTGTCGAGCGCCGCGAAGCCGATCAACGCGTAGCCCGCGTGCGCGATGCCGGAGAAGCCGAGCAGGCGCTTGAGGTCCTTCTGCACGAGCGCGATCAGGTTGCCGTAGAACATGGATGCCACCGCCAGCAGCGTCAGCAAGCCGACGACGCTCTGGCTCTCCGGCGACACCAGCGACACGAACCGCACCAGCACCGCCACCGCGCCGACCTTCGCCAGCGACGCGATGAGGCTGGCCGTCTCGTTGGACGCGCCCTGGTAAACGTCCGGCGTCCAGAAGTGGAACGGGAAGACGGCAAGCTTGAAGAACAAGCCGCAGAAGGTCATCGCCAGCCCCGCGATGGCCAGCGGCGAAGTCACTACCGGACGGAGCTTCACGATCATCTCCGGCAGGAACGTCGTGCCGGTCAGGCCGAAGAGGTAGCTCATGCCGAACAACATGATGCCGTTGGCCGCGACGCCGAACATGATGTATTTGATCGCCGACTCCATCTGGCTGCGCTGCCCCCAGCGCTCGCTGCGCAGCGGCACCAGCATGTAGAGCGGGAATGACGACAGCTCCAGCGCGATGACGAGTGTGAGGATGTCCACGCAGCTCACGAGCATGACCAAGCCGCACACGCTGAGCGCGACGAAGAGGTAGTATTCGGGCTTCACGTCGGCGCGGATGTCGCATAGCTCACCGCTGAGCAGGACGACAAACGTGAAGCCGGCGGCGAAAACGAGCTTGAGGATCTGCGAGAACGCGTCCACGCGATAAGCGCCGTTGAACAAGAGCGCCTGTTGTCCCAGGCAAAGCGCGCAGGCGACGACCGTGGCGACCGCCATCACCAGCGCGGCGGCGCGGGCCTGCCGGGTGCGGCCGTCGCCCAGACTGATGACGAACAACACGAGCGCGCCCGCGAGCAGGACCAACTCAGGAAGGAAAGCTGTGAATTCGGCGGTGGTCATGGCGGGTTACCGGAGCGCGACTGCGGCCTGCGCCAACGGGCCGTTGGCTTGTTCGAGGAGATGCTGCACGCTGGCGTGCATGACGTTGACAAACGGCTGCGGGTGCAGGCCGATCCAAAACACGAAGACCAGCAGCGGCACGAGCGTGACGACCTCGCGGAAGTTCAGGTCGGCCAATCGCGAATGGTCAGGGTTGTCCGTGTGCCCGTAGGCGACTTTCTGCAACATCCGCAGCATGTAGGCCGCCGCGATCACCACGCCGGGCAGCGCGCAGAGCACCATCGGGATGGACACCTTGAAACCGCCGGCCAGCACAAGGAACTCGCCGATGAAGCTGTTGGTGCCCGGGAACGCCAGCGACGACAGGCAGAAGATACCGAGGAAGCCGGCGAACACCGGCATGAACTTGCCCATTCCCGCTGTCTCACCGAGGTCGCGTGTGTGCAGCCGCTCGTAGATGATGCCGACAACGATGAACAGCGCGCCGGTGGTGACGCCGTGGTTGATCATCACCAGCGTCGCGCCTTCAAGGCCGCTGATGTTGAGCGCGAAAATGCCAAGCGTGGCGAAGCCCATGTGGCTCACGCTGGAATACGCCACCAGCTTCTTCAGATCGCTCTGCGCCAGCGCCGTCAGGCCGCCGTAGATAATCGCCACCACCGACAGGCCGAGGACGTAAGGCGTGAAAACGTGCGTCGCGTAAGGCGTGATCGGCAGCGAGAAGCGCAGGAAGCCGTAGGTGCCCATCTTCAGCAGGATGCTGGCGAGCAGCACGCTGCCGGCCGTCGGAGCCTCGACGTGCGCCGCCGGCAACCACGTGTGGAACGGGAACATCGGCACCTTGATCGCGAACGAGATGAAGAACGCCAGGAACACCCAGCATTGGAACTCCGCCCCGTAGGGCTGCCCCATCATCGCGCGGATGTCGAAGCTGCCCGCCTTCAGGAAGAGCGCGATGATGGCGACCAGCAGCAGCACCGAGCCAGCCATCGTGTAGATGAAGAACTTGAGGGCGGCGTAGATCTTCCGCGGCCCACCCCAGATGCCGATGAGCAGCGCCATCGGGATCAGCATCGCCTCCCAGAAGACGAAGAAGAGGATGAAGTCGAGCGCGCAGAACACGCCGACCATCGCCGTCTCCATGACCAGCAGGCAGATCATGAACTCCTTGACGCGCTTGGTGATGTAGCTCCACGAGCAGAGCACGCACAGCGGCATGATCAGCGTCGTCATCAGCACCAGCAGCAGGCTGATGCCGTCAATGCCGAGCGTGTAGCAGATCTTCAGCGACGGAATCCACGCGGCGTGCTCGACGAACTGGAACTTCGCCGTCGTCGCATCGAACCATCCCCAGAGCAGCAGCGAAACCGCTGCGATGGCCGTGGTGCTGATGAGCGTCCACCAGCGCAAGAGGTTCTCGCCGCGGATCATCGCCGCGACGGCCGCCGCCACCAGCGGGCTGAAGATCAGCACGCTGAGGATCGGGAAATCTGGATTGTAGCTCGGGAGGGTCATCGTGCGAATGCGTTGTAGGAGAGAAGGAAGACGACGATGAGCGCCGCCGCGACGATGAAGACCATCGCCAGGTTCTGCTGCATCTGCCCGCGCTGGACGAAACGGAGCCGGCTGCCGACACCGCGAACGAACTCCGCCAGCCCGTCCACCGCGCCGTCAATGAAGCCGTTGTCAAACCGCCCCGATGTGCGCGCCGAGATCATCAGCGGGATGAGTCCGCCGAGCCGGTAGATTTCGCTGACGAACGAGTCAGCGGCCTGAATCGGCTTCCGCGAGATCCACAGGAACACCCGCCCGCCCATCCGGTAGATCCAGTCGAGGTCAATGTTCAGCCCCTCGTGCGGCACGAGCTTGCCCAGTTTCACCAGCAGGAAGAACGCGAGCGCCGTGAAGAGCAGGATCTGCAGGCTCTCCGAGAGGTGGTAGGAAGTGAAGGGATGATAGTCCACCGGATACGGCAGCATATTATAAAGGAACGGCGTGTAGCAGCCGATGAACAGGCAGAGCAGCGACGAGATGCCCATCGCCGCGAGCATGTTCCACGGCGGCTCGCCGGCGCGATCCCACGTCTCCGGCTTGCAGCGGTTCCGGCCGAACCAGATCAGGTAGGGCGCTTTGAGGCCGTTGCAGTAGAACGTGCCGATGGCGGCGAGGTTGAGCAGGAACGCCGCCCAGAGCACGTGATGGTCGAAACCAGCCTGCACGATCATGGACTTGCTCACGAAGCCGCTCAGCAGCGGGAACCCGGAGATGGACAAGCCGCCGACAAGCGTGAAGAGGAAGGTCCACGGCATCTTCTTATAGAGACCGCCGAGTTCGGTGAACTTCGTCTGGCCGGTCATGTAAAGCACCGCGCCGCCGCCCATGAAGAGCAGACCCTTGTAAAGGATGTGGGCGAAGGCATGCGCGCACGCGCCGTTGATCGCCAGTTCCGTGCCCAAGCCGACACCGGTCACCATGTAACCGATCTGGCTGACGATGTGATATGCGAACAGCCGGCGCGCGTCGTTCTCGATGACCGCGTAAACGACGCCGTAGAGCGACATGATGACGCCGAGCACCACAAGCAGTTCCATCCCCGCGAAGCCACGGCAGAGCGCATAGACCGCCGTTTTCGTCGTGAACGCGCTGAGGAAAACCGAGCCGTTGAACGTGCCCGCCGGGTAGGCGTCCGGCAACCACGCGTGGAACGGCGGCACGGCGGCGTTCAGGATGAAACCGACAAGGATGAGATAGGTTGCCAGCGTCGGATGATGGACATCGAACGAACTGAAGGCCCAACTGCCCGTCGCCTTGCAGTGCAGCACGATGCCGGCCAGCAGCGACAGGCCGCCCGCCACGTGGACCAGCAGGTAGCGGAACCCGGCCGCAAGCGACTCCGGCGAGCGGCGGAACCAGATCAGGAACACCGACGAGAACGCCATCAGTTCCCAGAACACAAACAGCGTCAGCAAGTCGCCCGCGAAGATCGCGCCGAGCGATCCCGCCACGTAAGTCCACGCGGCGGCGTGCTGGGCGTCCTCCTTGACGTGCAGCCCGTAGAGCGTGGCGATGACGCACGTCAGGCTCATGATGAAACCGAACACGGCGCTCAGCCTGTCCACGCGGCCGAAGACGAGCGTCCAGTCCAGGAACTGCACCTGGCCGAACATGCCTTGGGCCAGGCTGATCGTGTGGAGGAACGTCAGCAGCGGCACAAGCAGCAGGTAGCTTTTCTTCAGTCGCGACGGCACCAAGGGCAGCAGGAGGCTTCCCGCAATCAAGATCATCGCTGGATGGAGCCAGAAGTTACTCATCGTAGTAATCCTCCCGCGCCCCGATGCCGAAGTGCGCATACATCTTGGAGACGACGACCAGCAGGATGCAACCGAGGAAGCCGAACGCCGCCCAGAAACCGGGAACGTGCTCCGCCCATGTGTGCGCGTGCTCCTTGTCCACGATGGCGGGAACCGCATCGAGCAGCACCAGCAACGCCAGCGCCACGATGCAGACGCGCACCACCAACCGCAGCCGGTCTCGCAGGAAGTCTATGAGTCGCGCGAGGTTCATTGCAGCACCGCCTTTGCAAAGCGCATGAAGAAGTCAGGATAGAAGCCGATGAGCACGGAGATGGCCGCCGTGATGCTCAGTGGGATCAGCATGGCGGGATGCGCCTCCTGCTGGTGATGATGCGCGGCGGCGGCGGGCGGCTTGCCGAAGAACGCGTGATAGACGACCGGCGCGAAGTAAGCGGCGTTCAGCACCGTGCTCGCCAGCAGCACCACGAGGATGCCGATGGAGCCGGCATCGAGCGCGCCAAGCAGCAGATACCATTTGCTGACAAAGCCCGCCACCGGCGGCGCGCCGATCATGCTCAATGACGCAATCGCGAATGCGCCAAACGTGAACGGCATCACCCGGCCCAGCCCTCCCATCTCGGAGATCTTCTTCTTGTGCGCCGTCACGTAGATCGCGCCGGCGCAGAAGAAGAGCGTGATCTTCGAGAACGCATGGTTGGCGATGTGCAGCAGGCCGCCCTCGATGCCGGAGGGCGTCAGCAACGCGACGCCGAGGATGACATAGGAAAGCTGGCTCACGGTCGAGTAAGCCAGCCGGGCCTTCAGGTCGTCCTTGCTAAGCGCGATGGTGGAGGCGACCAAGATGGTGATCGAGACGAAGTAAGCCGTCGGCAGGCCGAGGTTGAGCGCGCTCATCGTATCCACGCCGAAGACGTAGAGCATGACGCGGACAGTGGAGAACACACCGACCTTCACGACCGCGACCGCGTGCAGCAACGCGCTCACCGGCGTCGGCGCGACCATCGCGCTCGGCAGCCAGTTGTGGACGGGCATGACACCGTTCTTGGCGAAGCCGAGGATGCAGCAGATGTAAAGCGCCGTGACGATGCCGTGCCCCACGTTCTGCGGCAGGATGCCGCTGCGGACGTTATGCGCAAAGTCGAGGCTGCCCGTCAGCACATAGATGAGCACCATCGCCGGCAGCACCAGGCCTTTCGCGGTCGTCGTGAGGTAAACGAGATACTTCTTCCCGCCTTCGTAACCTTCGTCGTCCTGGTGATGAGCCACCAGCGGATAGGTGGTGACGCTGACGATTTCGTAGAAGAGATAAAGCGTGAGGAGGTTGTCCGAGAACGCGCAGCCGATCGCGCCGAAAAGCGCCAGCGCGAAGCAGGTGCTGAAGCGCGTCTGCGCGTGTTCGTTCAGGCCGCGCATGTAGCCCGCCGAGTAGAAGACCGTGATGATCCACAGGAACGACGCCGACACCGCGAAGATCATCGAGAGCGCGTCGGCGCGCAGCGTCACGCTCAGCCCCGGCAGCAACTCGAAGAGGGTGAACGCGAGTTTCTTCCCCGCCATGACCTGCGGGATCAGCGACGCGGTGATGGCAAACATCACCGTCGCCGCGACGAACGAGCACGCCTCGCGCACGTTCGGGCGCTTGCCGGTGGCCATCACCAGCCCCGCGCCGATGAGCGGCGCAAGGACGGCCAGAAGAAGTCGGATGTCAGGCGTGGTTTCCATCGGCTAGCTGTTCAGTTCGGAAAGGTTCCTGGGGTTGATCGAGCGGTAGTTGCGATACACCGCGATGATGATGCTGAGCGCAATGGCCACCTCGGCCGCCGCCAACCCCATAATAAAGAGAACGAAAATCTGCCCCGCTGCCGGGTCTGGCGCCGCGAAATGGTTGAGCGCCATGAAATTCAGCGACGCCGCCGAGAAAATCAGTTCGCCCGAAATCAACATGCCGATGAGCGTCCGCCGCCGGATCAAGCCGAAAACGCCGGTCGCCAGCAGGAACGCCGCGAGGACAAGATAGATATCCACCTGGTCGTAAGCGTGCAGGAGGTTCACGATTGCCTCCTTCCCGGCCGCGCGATCACCAACGCGCCGATGATGGCGACGAGCAGCACCAGCGAGATGAGTTCAAACGCCATGCTGTAGGTGGTGAGCAGCGAAACGCCGATGGCCTCCACGGAACCGTCGTTGACCAGCGTCACGGCTGGCGTCCATTTGCCCGCCAAGCTCAACCGCGACAGGCCCCAGCAGATCGCCGCGCCGACGGCCAGCGCCGCCGCGCCCCAGAGCACCGCCGCGCCGCGCGCCTTCTCGCAGGCCGGCTCGTCCGGCTCGGCGAGCATGACTGTGAACATGATGGTCACACAGACCGCGCCGATATAGATGAGAATCTCCATCAGCGCCAGAAACGGGCTGTGGAGGAAATAATAAAGCCCCGCGATGCCGAGACAGCAGATCATCAGCCCGCAAACGCTGCGGATAATGCGCGTCGCCAGCACCGCGATAAGCGCGCCGACGACGGTGGTCGCAACGCAGAAGAAGAAGATGACCGCGGCGATGTATTCGGCAATCGGAAGCGAGCTCATTTCACCTCCGCCGGGGGTTGTGGCGCGGGAGCGGACGCCGGCTTCTCCTCCACGATCCGCTGGTTTTCCAGCCGTTTGAACAAGTCCATGATCAACTCTTCCTTGCTCGTAGTCACGAAGTTGTAGTCTTTCGAGAACTGGAGGGCGTTGCTCTTGCAAGACTCGACGCAGGAGCCGCAGAGGCTGCACTTGGTGAAGTCGAGCTTGAACTCCGTCACCGACTTGCGCTTCTCGCCTTCCTTCTTCGCGCCCTCGACAATGATGCAATCGCTGGGGCAGGCCTTTTC
>Ga0233425_10009965_pt1 | contig 11798 bp, 15 predicted proteins | sample Watercolumn_Towu_2_FD_181712 | JGI IMG/M metagenome (GOLD analysis project Ga0233425, IMG submission 181712) | Freshwater microbial communities from Lake Towuti, South Sulawesi, Indonesia - Watercolumn_Towuti2014_140_MG | ecosystem: Environmental > Aquatic > Freshwater > Lake | place...
TAATAATCCCCTCCCCTTTAAAGACGTCATCCCGACGCAAGTCGGGATCCATTTAATGTGGAGTGCCAGGGAGAGGGTGTGCGTTTCGTTGTACCGAACAAAAATTTGGCGTCTTCACTACGGTCGGGGCCTCCGTTCAGGCGCCAAATTTTGAGGGCACGACAAGTTTTTGAGCCTCATACGCCAAGCACCCCATCGCCATTTCGCGTTCGCTCATGGCGACATCACACCCTCCGCGCACACACCCCAAGGCGCCTCAAATAAGTGTCGGACACTTACGGGGGAGGGGGTGGCCTTAAGTGTCCGACACTTACAAGGGGGGCCCCCCCTCTAAGTGTCGGACACCTGGCGCCTAGGGCCCCTGGGGCGTTCACGCCCGCTGGCTCTCATTGGGTACCCCGCCCCTTCGCTCGCCAGCTCCCTCACCACGAACCAGCGCCTACTGACTTAAACCTCGAGCACATAATTTGCCGAAGATGAGCCGTAGACGGCTAGGCGACTTGGGTGTGTGCCCGGAGGGTGGATTGTCCGGCGGTAAGGATGTGCGAGCGGCGATAGAGCGGGCTTAGGCCCCGTTAGCGAGGACGAACGTTCGCGCCGTAAGCATTTTAAGATAATTTTAAGGCGCGAGCCCGAGCCCCTTCCAGGGCGGCGGGTGTTGCTTGAGAATATTATTCCCGCCGCCCGTAGGAATGGCGAGGGAAGTGAGTCCGAGTCTTACGGGGCCTGCCCAAGCGAATACCTCGACGCGAGCACATCCTTACCGCCGGACCCGCCTCCCAAGGCGCCTCGCTAATAGCCCAGCTTCCGCAGTTTGGACTCGCTCATGCCGAAATAGTGGCCGATCTCGTGAAGGAGGGTCTTTTTGATCTCTTCGACCATCTTGTCTCTATCGGATGTCAGGGCCTCTATGTTCTTCTGGAAGAGCGTTATCTTGTCGGGCAGGACGCCGGCATAATAATTGTCCCGTTTATCCAGCGGCACGCCCTGATATAACCCTAAAAGTAGCGTCTTACCGCGTTTTGCCGGCCGTTCGTCGTCGATCGTGATCTCGACATTCTCCAGATGTTCAAGGAATTCTTCGGGAAGGGAATCAATGGCGTCCTGGACAACTTGTTCGAATTCGTCTTTGGTCATTATCCTGGCGAGTTCGTCGTGAGCCTGTCGAACGACGAATCACTTTCATCCTTCGACAGGCTCAGGATGAACCTATTTCTTCTTCCCGGCATCCATCGACCTTTTCAGCGCAATAACCAGCGACCTGGCACGGTTCGCCCAAAGATTCCTGCCGGACATGTCCAGGAGGATCGCGTTCTTGAAGTCCTCCGCCGCCTTTTTGAAATTTCTGTGGCGGAGGTATATCTCGCCCCTGTTCACGAGCGTGCTGATGTCCTTGCCGTTAATCTGCAGGGCGCGCGTGTACTCAAGAATCGCCTCGACGGGGCGCTTCTTCTTCTGCATGATCGCGCCCATCATCGCGTGAAAATACGCGTTGCGGTGGTCCAAGATCAAAAGCGACCTAAAAATCTGCTCGGCCTCTTCTATGCGCCCGTGTTTGAATTTCACCCAGCCGGCCTCGGAGAGCTGGTACAGTTTGTCGCGGCCGATGCCCTTTAATTCGGCAAGACTAACCTTATCCTCCAGGAATTTATTGAAGAGCTCGATAATCCTCTTTTTCCTGGCGGGCGTCGGATCGGCGATCGGAACGTGCCGAACAGACCTTGTTTCAGCCGACTCGGTCATCAGCCTCCTCCAATCTTCTTTATCATCTCCGTCTTCGTGGCATTCAACTGCCCTATCATCGTGTTCGCGGTCTGCTCCGCCTGCGCGACGTTATTCGTAACCGCTTGGATGCCGGACGTCAGTTCCGTCATATGCATGGAAAGCCCCCTCATCTCGCTCTGCGCCACGATCGCATCCTTGTCAAACTGGGCCGAGTTTTGAAGCTCCTTGGTAATCCTGTTGGACTCATCGTTATAGCGCCAGAGCCTCCGGCCCAGATGCACAGCTGTAAAGCCTTGACGTTCCACCGTTATCTTGGTCATTGCGATGATAAGCACGCTTGGATCGTCGATCTGGCCACTCCTGGCCATTGCCAGGATCCTTTCGTATTCCCTCTCGAGTTCGGCGGTCTTGTTCTGCAATTGTTGGGTAAGCTGCATCTCAAAGATTCTCGGCTCAATCTCCCTGTTCCAAAAATCGTTAAAATCCGATAGCGAATTTTGCGCGTCCTGCACCTCCGTCTCCAAGGACGCCTTGCCGCCCTGCATCTTACCAAGCTTCATTCCCGATTGGGACTTGGACTTTATCGCCCCCTCGATCAGCGTCGTCGCGGCCTGCGTATCGGCCGGGTCAAAGGCGTTCCTCATGTCCTGCATGAAAAAATTATTCAGGTCCGGCGGGGGAATGGCCGCATATCCTTCATAGAGCGGGTCCGGCTGGACGACCGCGTTTATGTACTTGTTATGCTGGTCCGCGGCGAACTCTTCAAAATCAACGGCCGTGAGGCCCATGTTCGCGAGCAGTTTGTGGACCTCGGCGGCCGAACTCTTCTGGAGCGCCTCCAGCAGGCCGGGGTTGTCCAGCGGGAGCTTTATCCCGGAATCGCCGATCTTTTTTGAGACAGGATCTATTGCCATAAATTACTTCTTCTTCCCTTTTTTCTCCTTGCCCTTTTCCTTTTTCGCGGCATCTTCCACGGCCTTTTTATTCATGGCCGCAACCTGTTCGATCTTTCCCTTTAAAAGCCTGGCGCGGTTGGCCCACTTATTTTCCTTCTTGGGGTCAAGGGCGATGGCGCCGTTAAAATCCGCCATGGCCTTGTCGATCTTTTTGTGTTGCAGATAAATCTCTCCGCGGTTCGTTAGACTCACTGCGTCCTGCGGATTGAGTTTGATCGCCTCGGAATATTCCGCCACCGCCTCGCCGTAGCGCTTCTGCCTCTGGAGGATAGAGCCCATCATCGAATGATAATAGCCGTTGTTCCAGTCCAGGATCGTGAGCATCTTGAAAAAGCGCTCGGCCTCTTCGTACCTTCCGGTCTGAAATTGCAGGTAGCCGTACTCCACCATGTCGCGGATCATCTTTTTCGGGACGTTGAACATTTCGGCCCATGAGATGTTCCCCTTGATGAAATCCTTCACCTTGTCGGCGCCGAATTCCACGAGCTCTTTCGGCGTATCCTTGAACTCGGATTCAAGACGTTTGAAAAATGCCTCGAGCTCCGCCTTGGCCTCTTCCTTTGGAAGCGGCTTTGGGAGCTCTTCCGGCACAAAGATCGGTTTGGATTTTTTAGGCGGCATATTATTTACTCCGTTCCAATATTTTTACCATTGTTTCCGCCTATTTACAAGCAAAAAGCCCCGGGTCGCCTTCAAGGCTCTCCCCCCGGGGCCTTTGATTCATTTATATCCGCCGTAGCGGAACGTTTCAGCGTTCCATCTGTGGAGGGCTAAAGCCCTCCGCTACTCATTTATCAGTTACCTCCATGTGCTCAGGTTGCTCATCACCTTGCCATGGACATCGAGCACGCTCTTCTGCATGTTGGTCAGCTGTTCCGCGATCTGCGTGAACTCCTCCATCATTTGAGTAATGAGTTTCTGAGATGTCGCAATAACGCCTTCCTCCGACTTGATGTCCTGCAGTTTCTTGCTCCACTCCACCTCGGCCTGGAAGTCGTTGCCGACGTCCGTATTGAGCAGGTCCTGGGTGGCCTGGCGCGACCTTTCCTGCAGTTCGATGAGCTTCGTGCCCATCCATATGTTCTGCAGGGCCTTGTCCGAACAAATAAGGTGCGTGATTATCTTCAGGAAGTTATACATCTGTCCGATGTCGCCCGACATCGCCATGCGCGCCGCATAGAAGAAGAGGAGCATCATCCTCTGCTTCTTCTGTTGCTCGTTGATCGTGTCGAATGCGCTCATCTTAAAGTCGTCCATTATGCTTGAGTTTGAGAGCTTGAACGGATTGAATCCGCTATTTGATCCAACGCTGTCCGTATTGTAGCCATAGCCTGTATCGGCCTTGCCGACATCCGTGCCGTAACCGTTATTCGCACCGGTACCCGAGCTCGCCTTGTAAGGGGTCGTGGTCGAATTTGCGCCCGTCGTATTGCCGGATGTCTGCTGTTTGCCGGAGTCTTTGTTGGCATCGGTTGGCTCTCCGGCAAATTTCTTTATTTTTTCTTTCAGATCCGAATTTGTAACAGACGACTGAACAGCAGAGGAGCTCAGCTTGCTCTTTGCGTTGGCCAGCTCTGACACCAAAGTGTTGTACATGGACAGTTGAGCATCTTCTTTCGCCGACGTCTTTCCTTCACCCTGTTTCTTCAACAAGGCCTCCATCTTAGTCTTTAATGCGTTGACCTTGCTCTCCATCTGAGCCGCTTTGTTAAACAATTCCTCTACTTTCTGATCCCCCTTGGGGATGTCATTCTCATCAACAGCCTTTGCGAGGAGATCGGCCAAGGTAATATCAACATCTTTCACGCCATTGGCCACGCCAAGTTGCTCAAGCCAGCTACCGCTGATGTCAGCCCCAAGACCTATGTCCTGCATGAGCTTTTGCAATTCGCCCGCATCAAGTTCTTGATTATAATTTGTCCTCTCTGCTGGTTTATTACCCCATATTACGTTTGCCATACTTCCTCCGTTTTGCCCCTTAAACGGGGCCGTTGATATCTATACTACTCGTCTCCCGGGCTAGAATATAGCAATTGTTATGCCAAAAAAGCAGTTGTAAGTCATAATTTTTAAGTCGCAAGTTTGTACAATAAATTCAATGGGTTACGTCGCTGGGCCTTTAACTTACGGCTTACAACTTACAACTTACGACCGTCTTACCGGGGTCTAAATACCCCGCCCGCCCGGACTATTTTCCTGAGCAAAAAATAGATTATTTCATTTAAGCAACTGCGATCAACACCGATAAAAGGCGATGAAACTGCGATGGTAGTGCGATGCTCAAGCGAAAGATCGCTTCATTAGCCCCCAAATCATCTTGCTGATTTCACAAAGACGATATTTAAGCGATTCAGAATGTTCGGCTGTTGACAGTTGAAAGACCTTCATTAGATCAACGCAGGCTGAAACTTCAGCTATTGAGGCACGAGAGATCTCAAAAAACCTCTTTCTTTCGGAAGCGGATCTCCTTGCGTTGCCTTCAGCCAGGTTTAATGTGACCGAGGCCATCGCGCGCCTTAGCTGGTCCGCTAAATACCCATACCCCCTGGGCCACTTGGCAACCCCTTTGCATAGCTCCTCTGCCAAAACGATGGACCTTTCGTAGCACTCCAGTTTTTCGTGCAACATATTTACTCCTTATGGTTTGGGAAAGGCCGCATTGCCTTCCGCCCCCTGTGAAAGGCAATGCGGCCTTTCCCAAACAAAGGAGGTCTTGTGAACCACGAAAAACTGGAGTGCTACAAAGAGCTCATGAAAACGGCAGAGGAGACTGCAAAGGGGGTCGCCAAGTGGCCCAGGGGATACTCTTATCTTGCCGACCAGCTAAGGCGCGCGATGATATCGGCCATTCTTAACCTGTGCGAGGGCAACGGCAAGAGATCGTCTCGGATCGAAAGAAGAAGGTTCTTTGAAATATCGCTTGGCTCTATTGCGGAGGTTATGGCCAGTCTTGATCTGGCCCATACATTCGGGCTCTTAAAACAAGCTGAACAAGAACGTCTTAAATCTCTTCTCAAGGCCGCCTATGTCAAGATCAACGCGTTACCTTAATCTCTCAGTTATCACAGGCTGTTATCTCGATCTCTTATCTCAAATCTTTTTTGCCAATGACTACAGGTTAAAATGGTGAGCCGACTTCCTTAAAATCCCCGGCCCAGGAGTTCTATGATGCGGTCCACGTTGACGCCCGCCTGCAGGGTATAGCGTTCCATCTGATTAACGATCAGGGTTATCGACCAAAAGATGGCAAGGATGCCAAGGTAGCCCTTAACATTAAATCCAAGCTCCCACACGTTTATCTGCGGGGCTATGCGATTCGCGACGCCAAGGATGATGTCGGCGATGAGGATGGCAATGATCACCGGCGCGGCAATCTGCACGCAAATGACCAATATCTCCGCCGAGAGAAGCATAAAAAGTTCCATCAGCGGCATGAGCCCGCCCCCCAGCTTGGGGAACTCGAAGAGCGGCAGGACCTGAAAACTGCCGTAGACCGCGTTGAAAAACAATTGATGCCCCCCGATCGTCAGATACACGACGATCGCGAGCTGGAACAGGAATGTTCCCATGATCGAGCTCTGGCTCCCGAGCTCCGGTATCAGGACCCTTGCGATTGACATCCCGCGCTGTGAATCGATCATCTGGCCCGCGGCCTCAAAGCCGTAGAATATCAGCGACGCCCCGAAACCGATCAGCAGTCCTACGAACGCCTCTTTTAAATAGAGCATCGCCAGGACGATCATATCTTCCGTAACCGGCGGAGGGTTAGCAGGCACAAGATATTTGTACGCAAACGCCGTTAGGACCATCGCCGCGCCCACGCGCACGGTCCTCGGCACGGGCTTTCCAAAAAGGAACGGCACCATCATGACTATCGTCAGAATGCGGACATAGATCAGCGACGCAAAGATCAGCGCAAAGCTGAAGTTAGCGTTGATCCCCAGTCTGTACATTAATTCCTGCATCTTATTTTATATAAGTAGCGAACGAGTCAAAAATAGACGCTGAAAAATTGATAAGCTGTATCATCATCCACGGCCCAGCCACGGCAAGCGTCACGACAACGCCGACAAGCTTTGGAACGAACGTCAGCGTCTGCTCCTGTATCTGGGTCGTCGCCTGGATGATGGATATCACAAGGCCCACCAACATCGCCACGAGCACCGGCGGACCGGTGAGGATCAATGAGAGATAAAGCGCCTGCGTTGAGAGTCCTACAAAATATTCCATAAAATCTTCATCCTTCGACAGGCTCAGGATGATCCGTTAATGCTCATACATAACCAAGAATCAGGCCCTTGGTGATCAAATGCCATCCGTCAACGAGCACAAAGAGGAGCAGTTTGAACGGGAGCGACAATGTAATGGGCGATATCTGGAACATGCCCAGCGAGAGAAGGATGTTCGCAACAACAATGTCGATTATCAGGAACGGCAGAAAGATCACGAAACCGATCTGGAACGCGGCGGTCAGTTCGCTCACGCAAAAGGCCGGTATGAGGTTCACAAAGTCCTGATCCGTGATCTTGGCCCTGTCTTCCTCGTTCTTCATGAGTTTTAGGGCCAGGTTATAAAACAGCGTCCGCTCCTGCGGATGGACGTGCTTCAAAAGGAACGCCCTTACCGGTTCCTTACCCTGACCGGCCGCCTTGATCAGCATCTCGACGGAGGTCTGCGACAGTAGCGGCTGGTTCGTGCCCTGATTTATGACGGTGCCCGCGGCGCGATAGACATCGTAGCCGACCGGCATCATGACATAGATCGTGAGTATCATCGCCAGTCCGGTGATGACCACGTTCGGCGGGACCTGCTGTGTGCCCATCGCGTTGCGTATCAACGCCAGCACGACCGCGATCTTCACAAACGACGTGGACATCATCACGACAAACGGGACCATTGCCAATGCCGCCAGGACGGTCAGCATTACAAGGGGCTTTGAAACTCCCATCGCCTGCATGGTGCGCCCTTCGGCCGCAAACGCCGGCAGGGCCATACAAACGCCGGCGCAGGCCGCTAATGCGAAAAGAATAGGCACGCGTATTTTTTTGGGCATGCAAGATGACTGGATTCCGACTTTCGTCGGAATGACGGTCGCTGATTTTTTCAGAAGCTTCATAAGGGTTTATCAAATTCCGCAATCTTGTTAATCGAATGGTCCGTAACGCCGAGGAGTATACTCCTCTCGGCGACCTTTACCAAGTACAAATGTTGCTTTTGCCCCAGGGACATGCGCGAAACAATCTTTATCGGACCGTCGCTCTTAAACTTGTTCGCAAACGACAGCCTCGGCAAGGCGTATCTTAGGACCAATATCGCCAGGACAACGGCAACGACAAGCGCGGCGATCATCTTGATGAACAATAGGGAAAAATCAACGGCCGAGCTCGGGGTCGCTGTCTCTGTGGGGATTGCCGCTATTTCAAATAAAATCGCAAACATCTGTATGCCACCCTCTCTTACCTCATCATCTTTACAATCTTAACGCCTATCTTCCCGTCGATGTCCACAAGTTCGCCCTTGGCCACGAGCTTCCCCCCGGCGACAAGGTCCACCAAGTCGTTCACCGGTCTGGCGAAATCCAGCACCTGGCCGGCCTTCACCGAGACCAGGTCCTTGACGGTAACGGTCTTTTTGCCGACAACGGCCACGACCTGAACCGGGACGTCTGCCGTCATCCTGGCGGTTTCGAGCTGGACCTCCTCCGGTTCATCTTCTTCCGGCGGCAGGTCCTCTCCACCGGGGATGTCCTCTTCCGGAGGCAGGCCCTTCAGGTCCCCTTCATTCTCTATATCCCCGGCGTCTTCCTCGAGCTCCTCTTCCTCGCCGCCCTCTTCAATTATGTCCTCTTCGAAGACCTCTTCTTTTTTCTTTGGCATATCGTTTTATCCTCCGATCACTGTGCACTTTATCGACCTGTCTAGCGGTGCGAGTTTCACCTTCAACGCGCCCTCATCGCCCTGGCCCGCCTTTAAATCGGCCATGCCCTCTATCCCTCCGTCTTTAAGAGAAAGAGCGGTTTCATCGAACAGCACGACATCTCCCGGCTCAAGCGAGGCGAGCTCCGTGTTTGAAACCGTCGCCCTGCCGCCGTCCAGCCAAAGGACCGTGCTTATGTACCCGTAACGGTCAACCCCCGACAGAAAATATTTATTCTCTTCGCCCTTACGAACGGCCCCGCCGATCTGGGCCGCCTTCTTGACGAACGGTTCCGGTATGTAAAGCCTCAAAAATCCCGAAAGCTCTCCAATGCCCACCTTGTACACCGGTACGGCCATGAGGTCCTTTTGCTGGAAGGCCTTTTCCGCATCACGCGCAGAGAACAGAAACTTCTCAAATCTGAAATGATAGCGCGTAGACTCGCCGCACGCCTTCCACAGCTCAAGCAGGGCCTGCATGATGAAATACTGCAAGACCCCCTGCTCCGTCTCCGACAGCGGACGGTTCTCAACGTTCGGTATTGCATTGCCTCCCAAGAGACGGTCCATGACAAGGAATGCAAGGTTGGTGTCTATCTGCGCTATGATCTTTGAATCTCCCGAATCCGTGCCTATCACCGCCAGGAGCGGCGACTCCGGTAATCCGCCGAGGAACGTGCCGAACAGCGTCGCCGACAGCGAATCGAGATAGAAAAACGATTTCTCGCCAAGGTGCCTTAAAAACATTCTGCGAATACCGCGGCCGACATCTTCGCCCGCGGCGGTTGCCGGAAGCAGGTGCCCAAGCTCCTCCGCAAGGCGAACCTCCTCCATCGACACCTTTTTGATATTTCCCCAATTGAACGGCTTTACAGTCATTTTTTTAAACTATTTTTATCTCTTCAACCGCAACGCCCTTTTCCTGGAGGGCCGCCTTTATCTTTGTGCTGGCACTGCTGAACAGGTCCTTTACCTTCTTGTCCGCCGTTTCAAACTGTATCGAAACTTTACCATGCCGGGACGTGAAACGCAAACGCAATCCCTTGAACACGGCGTCCTTAAGGATCAGCCGGAGCTCGGGCCATCCGAGTTCGTTCCTCCCGACCTGGATCGCCTGAACGATCTTATTCACAAGCTGTTGCATCTGTTGCGGTGTAATCTGCGCGGCACCCTTCGCCTGCGCCAGCTTCGACGCGAACGGACTTTGGCCGAGGTTGTTCAGGAGTCCCCTGGCGTCCGAAAGTTTTTTGTCGATTATCTGTCTGCGTCCGGCCGTCCCGCCGAACCCTTCTCTGCCGCCACCGCCGGAGCCTTGGCCGGACCCGCGTTTCTCGCCCTGCCGCACGACAGCCTCGCGAGTAACGGTATCGCTTCCCTTTTCCTTGGACTTGACCCTTTCTTTTTGTCCGCCGGACTCGTCCTTGTCGTCCTTGCGCTTGTGATCACCGCTTTGATCCTGCCACTTGGTTATCTCCTTGATCCTCTGTTCGCCTGATTGCTGTTCGGCGACCTTGCCCTGGGCAAGAGGGCTCTGCTGGAGTATCTTCTGCTGTTCAAGGACCTTGTCGAATGCGGACTGCGAGGTCTTTGGGGCGCTGGGCTCCTTCGATTTTTCCTGCACCTGCGGCGGCTTAGGCGCCTCTTTTATTTTTTCAGGCTCGCTCATAATGTAAACTGTCCCTTGTCGCCCTTCCATCTTTTAAGCTGGTGTATTGTGTTACCAAGCTCATCGAATTCGCGCTCTTCACGGCGAGAAAGTTCGTCATTTAGCTTCTTGCGCCACAGGTCCTTGTGCTTGATCATGACCTGGTGTTCCTTCGCGGCCTCAATATAATCGCGCCTGGCCTGCGCAACTTTTTCCTCCGCCTCGATCACAACCTCGTGCTGTTCCTCTATCTCCTTCTGCTTCTTCTCTTCGTCCTCCTTCAACTTGCGCAAAAAATTCACATGGACGTTTCCTTCTTTGACGACCCTTCCCTTGTCCATCTCCCTGCGCATCTCATCGCGCGCAGAGAACCATTTTTTGATGATCTTTTCCTTTTCTTCGATCAGTTCCTTTTCCTTCTTCCTTGCCTCCTGCATGGCCACAATGGCCCTGGCCAGAGCCTCTGCGGCGGCATTTTTTTCGCGCTCTTTGATCACAAGGAGCGCCTGCAATCTGTATTTCTTTTCTACAGTGGCCATAAACTCATCATGGAGGGCTAATGCCCTCCGCTACAACAAATCCATGTCATCCAAATATCGCCTTCAGGCCTTCGACCGCCTCTTCAAATGAAGGCGAATCTTCCACCCCTTGCTTCAAAAAGTTATTAACCTCTTCGATCTTTTCGATCGCATAGTCGACCTTTGGATCGCTCCCCTCTTCGTACGCGCCGATGAGTATGAGGTCCCTTTCCTTTTCATAATTCGCAATTACCTCGCGGACCTTTCTTGCGGCGTCCTTATGCTCTTCATCCACGATTTCATCCATAACACGGCTTACGCTCTCGCTGATATCTATCGCCGGGTAGTGATTTCTTGCCGCCAGCGCGCGCGACAGCACAATGTGGCCGTCCAGGATCGAGCGCGATTCGTCGGCCACCGGCTCGTTCATGTCGTCGCCTGCAACGAGTATCGTGTAGAAAGCCGTGATCGATCCCTTTTCCGAATTTCCGCTTCTCTCAAGCAATCTAGGCAAAGTTGAAAAAACCGACGGCGTGTATCCCTGCCTGGCGGGCGGTTCGCCTATCGCAAGGCCTATCTCGCGCAGGGCCCTGGCAAAACGAGTGATGGAGTCCATCATCAGGATGACCTTTTTGCCGCGGTCCCTGAAATATTCCGCAATCGCGGTGGCAACATAGGCCGCCTTCATACGGACAAGAGAGGGCTGGTCGCTCGTGGAGACAACAACAACGGAGCGTTTTAGACCCTCTTCGCCAAGGTCGCGCTCGATAAAGTCCCTGACCTCGCGACCGCGCTCGCCGACGAGGCAGATTACGTTTATCTCCGCCTCCGTGTTTCTTGCGATCATGCCGATCAGCGTGGACTTTCCGACACCCGCCGCCGCAAAAAAACCTATGCGCTGTCCCTCTCCGCACGTGAGAAGACCGTCAATCGACTTGATGCCGACGGACAGGGGTTTTGTAACGCGCCTGCGCTTCATCGCCGCCGGCGGATTTGTCATGACGGGATACTCTTCTTTGCACGCAAGCGGCCCCTTCGC
>Ga0233425_10009967_pt1 | contig 11796 bp, 7 predicted proteins | sample Watercolumn_Towu_2_FD_181712 | JGI IMG/M metagenome (GOLD analysis project Ga0233425, IMG submission 181712) | Freshwater microbial communities from Lake Towuti, South Sulawesi, Indonesia - Watercolumn_Towuti2014_140_MG | ecosystem: Environmental > Aquatic > Freshwater > Lake | place: Indonesia...
CGGGAAACCCCGCCAGAACCGCCGTCGTCGCCAGACGGGCCACACTCAACGCGCGTCGGCACTCGAACGTCAGCACCACCCAGGCGCTTTGCAGGCCCGTGACCGTCTTGTTGACCAGGCTCTCGAACATGTTCAGGCCTTTCCTCGGTGGATGCGCAACAGCGACGCAAACAGCAACTGCAGCGAATCCTCGCTGCTCCGCAACTCGCTCACTTGCACGCCCGTTTCCTCGATCCATCCAGGCAGGCCGGCATAGACCTTGGCCGGGCTGCGCGTACCGACGGCCAGCGTGCCGTCGGCGCCAAGGCGGACCGACTCGACCACGTCCTCCTCCACCAATCGCCGCGCCAAGACCGGGCCGCGGTCGCAGCGGATGCGAATCTCGTCGGGAATATCGGCCAGAAGCGTCTGGACCTCCTCGGTGGAGCCGGAGGCCAGCAGTCGGCCGTTGCAGATCAGCAGGAACGCCTGTGTCACCGCCGACACTTCGTGCAAGATGTGGCTGGCCAGGATCAGCCCTTTGCCCGCGCGGATCCACTGCTGCAAGAGCACCGTGATTTCATGGCGGCCGACCGGGTCGAGGCCGTTGAGCGGTTCGTCGAGGATCAGCAGGTCAGGCCCGTGGGCTATGGCCTGGGCAAGCTTGGTGCGCTGGCGCATTCCGCGCGAGTAACCGCCCATGGGCCGGCGCATGGCCTGGGCCATGCCCACCTGTTCCAGGGCTTGCTCGGCCTGCTGCGACGCCTGGCGCGCACTGAACCCGTGCAGGCGGACCATGTAGCGCACCCACTCCAGCGACGTGACGTTGGAGTACAGCATGTCCTGCTCGGGACAGTAGCCGATCCTCCGTAGCACTTGGGGCTGGCTCGCAGGGTTGCTGTCCAGCACGCGCACGCTGCCGAGGGTCGGCCGGAGTTGGCCCGTGATCAAGTTCAGCAGGGTGCTCTTGCCCGAGCCATTCGGCCCCAGCAGTCCGTACCCGCCCCACGCCAGCGAGGCGGTCATGTCGTTGACGCCGATCACCTGGCCGTAGAGTTTGGTCGCGTGGTCAAGGTGGATCATGGCTGGGCCTCACACTCGCATCGGTGCGGAAACGCGGCGGAACAAGATCACCCAGGACACCGCCGCAATGGCAACCAACTCAAAGGCCGCAGGACCGACGCCCACTCCCGTCGTGCTGTTTCCCAACCCAAAGACCCAATGTTGCACCTCGCCCAGGGTGTGGTATAGCGAGACGAGCTGCCAGTACTTGCTCGTCTGGTCGCCCAGGTTGGAAGTGACGATGGTGTAGGTCACCCAGCCGAGCACCCAAACGGCGAACCAGGCGAAACTGGCATAACGGGTTTCCGACGTGAGCGAGGAAAAGGCCAAAGCCATCAGAGTTGTGGGGATGATCAGGACCAGCGATGCCCCCGTGATCCGCAACGGCAGGTCCCACGTCTCGGCCACCACGCCCAGTTCATTCGACATCAGCACTGCCACGCCATAGAGCAACACCGCAGGCACCAGGGTGATCAGGGCCACGTAGGCCCACACCGTGGCCATCTTGCCCAACACGTACTCCGCCCTCGTCAGAGGACGGGAGAAATAGAGCAGAAAAGCGCGCGTGCGCACGTCCTGCGCGATCAACGACGGAGCGACCAACCCCATCACCAGGACCATGACCACGCCCTGCGGATAGCGGAAGAAAACCCACAGCAGCCAGGACCAGATGTAATGCCGGTCGTCGAGCCGCGTCCTGATGGTCTGAGGAAGGGGCACCATATTGGCCATCGCGTGATAGGCGCCAAGTTGGGCCATGCGCCGGCGTTCGGCCTCGGACGGGCCGGGGAATTGCTGGCGCGGACCATGCCTGCTCTCTGGTTGATCGAAGATGCCCGGCCCGTCGTCCGGATCATATCCGTTGGGTTGTGGTCCCGAGAAGTAGTCCATGTCCGGCGGCCCGTCCTGGAGTTGACCCGCGTTGTACCCAGTCAACTGCGATCGCCCCTGCTCGTACAACAGGAAACCGGCAGCCAGATAAACTGCCGGCAGCCAGGCGAAGAACAGCAGTCGCCGCAACGGGCGGTTCTGCCAGGCCAGGCGCATACCGGTCTCGGTGATCGGCCAGAATCGGGCCCATGCGGCCGTCAAGCCCCCCTGCCACGCGCGATAGCCCAGGTCATGGATCGGCACGGTTTTCCTCCTTGACGGCCTCCAGAAAGATCTGTTCCAGCGAATTCCTCGCGGGCGCCAGGGAACGGATGCCGACCTCGGCTTGCCGCGCCCATTCCCAGACGCGCTGGGGCAAGTGATCGTCGGTATCGGTGAGCGTCAAAGTGCCGTCCGGCTCGGTCTGGACCTGGTGGCCTTCGCGCCGGATCCGCTCGACCAGACCCGCGGCCGGGCCAAGGGTCCGCACGCTGTAGGTCGGCGCGGAAGGCCGGCACAGCGTCTCCAACTTGTCCACAACGCGCACGCGGCCCTTGGCCAGGATGACCACCGTGTCGCACACGGACTGCACGTCGGGCAGAATGTGCGTGGATATGAGGACCGTCTTGCCCATTTTCCGCGCCAACACGCGCACGCGGTCGAGCATCTCTTCACGCTGCTCAGGGTCTAGGCCCGCGGTCGGCTCATCGAGCACCAGGAGCGGCGGGTCATGCACGATGGCCTGCGCGAACTTCAGCTTCTGCCGCATCCCGGTGGAGAACGTTTCTACGTTGCGGTAGCGTTCCTCCTCGATGCCGGAGAAGTCGAGGATCTCGTGGGCGCGGCGCAGGGCCTCGATCGACGGATGGCCGGAGAGCCGGGCCGCAAACTGCACCATTTGCGCCCCGCTGAGGCCCGCGACGTAGCAATCGTCCTCGGGCATGTACCCCACGCGGGCGCGGATCTTGCGCACCTCGCGGCGGAGTTGGCAACCCAGCACCTCGCCCGAGCCGTGATTGACGCGGACCAGGCCCATCAGGACCTTGATGAGCGTGGACTTTCCCGCCCCATTGGGGCCCAAGAGGCCGATAACGCCGGCCTCCAGGGCCAACGACACGTCGTCCAACGCGCGCAGCCGACCGTAGTCTTTGGTGATGTGCTCTAAACGAATCAGCGTGTCCATTGCAACGCGGAACCTGTGGTCCTGAGAAGCTCACCCGATCCGGAGCTTGGAGAACCAAGATGAAAACACTTCCGTATGTTACCTGGAAACAGGGATCCGTTCAAGGGTGCCAGCCCGGTCATCAGGGTAGAAGGGCGGATTAGGGGGCAACCTCGGACTACAACACCACCATTTGTAACCCACCGTTTGTAACCCTTTCACTTTCCACGTCACTCGGTGGGCACAACGACGACGGATGAGGAGAGGTCATAAATGGGAGGTTATAGATGCTCGGCTTGGTCAGGCGACGCGAACCTCTACCGACAACCGGCCCGCCAACTGGAACGTCGCGTGTCAATGTGCTAACATGGAGGGACAATTGCGGTTCGGAGCGTGTCCGAACCGAAGCAACAAGATCACTTCCAACACTTGCGGAGGCTCCCATGAGGCGTTTCTTGAGTTCCACGATCCTCGTCGCCATCTTCTTGCACGTTGTATGCACCGTGTCGGCGCAAGACCGGGCCAAGGGCGACGACGGCAAGGATGTCCCAAGCCGCGCCAAGTCATCGGGGTTCCAGTCGCCGGCGATGTGGGAATACACTGCCCCGCTCATTGCTCCCGAGAAGCGAGAAAGCGACCCCAGCCACGCCCAAAAGGACCCCACGGTGGTGTTCCACGGCGGGAAGTGGCACGTGTTCATGACCGTCAAGCTCCAGGGGCGAAGCGCGATGGAGTATTGCTCGTTCGGGAAATGGGAAGACGCCGACAAGTCCCCTCGCACGCTGTTGAAGGTCAGCGAAGCCAAGTACTTCTGCGCCCCACAAGTCTTTTACTTCACGCCGCACAAGAAGTGGTATCTGATCTACCAGGTGGGCGTGCCGGGCGCGAAATTCATGTGGGTGGCTTACTCGACGACGACCGAGATAGCCGACCCGAGTTCGTGGACGCCGGCCAAACCGGTCCTCGACGGCGGCCCCAAGGACCCGCGCAAATTCGGCGGGCTCGACTACTGGATCATCTGCGACGCCCAGCGCGCCTACCTGTTCTACACCACACTCAACGGCAAGATGTGGCGACTGTGGACAAAGATTGAGGACTTTCCCCAGGGCTTCGGGCATTGCGAACTCGCCTTGGAGGCCAAAGTCTTCGAGGCCAGCCATACCTACAAGCTCAAGGGCCTGAACCAGTACCTGACGATCATCGAGGAGGACGGGCGCAGGTACTACAAGGCCTACGTGGCCGAGCGACTGGATGGCGAGTGGCTGCCCGTGGCCGACACGGCCGACAAGCCCTTTGCCGGCTGGAAGAACATCCGACCTGCCCCAGGCGTGGAACCTTGGACCGACAACATCAGCCACGGCGAACTGGTCCGCGAGGGTTGCGATCAGACCTTGACGGTCGATCCGAACAACCTGCAGTTCGTGTTCCAAGGCATGTTCGACAAGGAGAAGGCCCAAAAGAACTACGGCCAATTCCCCTGGCGGATCGGCATCTTGCGCCCGGCGAAGTAGTTGCAGCGCAGCGGGTCGCTCGATTAGAATAGTATCTTTCTCAAGGAACTGCGAGGAGCTGACCCGTTGAATACCCCGGTGCGCGTCGTTGTCGTTGGTTTCACACTACTGCTGTCTCCCTGGTGCGTTCTTCCGGTCTTGTCCGCCAACGCGCCGGAGGGGACCCTCGTGCGCAAGGTGGCCGAGACCTTCGACGAGGCGGCCTGGCCGCCGGAGGGCTGGAACAAGGCGGGTGGAAACACCTCGCTGACGGCCGACGTGCCGCCGAGCACACCGCCGGGCAAGTCCTTGCAGATCGAAGTCCGCTTCTCGGGCAAAGGTTTTGAGTGGTTCGCCGTGGCCCCCAGCGAGCCCCTGGCGATTCCTGGCGATGCCAAGAGCGTCAGACTGCACTACAAGCTCGGCGACAAGCGCTATCCGCTGATCGTCAAGTTCAAGGACGGTTGGGGCCGCACAGAGAAGAAGCTCGAGTGGGCCGTGCCGGAAGGCAGCGAGAACCAGTGGGCCACCGCCACCTTCAAGGTGCCCGCGGATTGGGTGCGGCCGGTGAGCATCGCCGGGCTGACTACGCACAATTGGTCGGCCCAGAGCGAGGCCAAAACGGTCCACTTCTGCGTGGACCAGTTCGAGGTCGAAACCGATCTGGCCAACGTGGAGCCTGACACGGGCCGGCTCAAGACGTGGAAACCCGACCCGCAACCCAAAGACGCGAAGACTGCCCTTGCCGAACCGCCCAGCGCTCCCTTGGTAGGCGTGGCGTTTTCCACGGGCCAGGTGAGCAACGTCTTTTCGGGGCAAGAGCCGGCGGTGGCCATGCGCGTGCGGAACTGGAAGCCCGGCGCGCTCCGCGGCACGCTGAAGGCCGAGGTCGTCGATAACGCCGGCAGCGTGTGCGACCGCCAGGAGCAGCCCATCACGGTCGAGGCCACGGCCGGAGTGCGTCTGGCGCTGAAGACCGAGCGTTTTGGGCTGTACACGCTCAATACCTCGCTGGCCTTCTCCGACGGAACGAAGCGCGCCAGCAAGATGGCCTTTGCCAAGCTGGCGCCGGTGAAAGAACTCTCGGCCGCGGAGAAGCGGGCCTCGCCCTACGGCATCAACGTCAACGGCGGGCGCGAACAACTTGCCATCGAGGCCTATCGCAAGGCCGGCATCGTCTGGTTCCGCGACTATGCCTTCTCCTACGAGTGGCTGCTGCGGGCCAAAGGCGACGACCATCGTTACGCCGGCTGGCCGTGGTTCCCTTCCATTGTCCGCCGATACAGCGAGGCCGGCGCCATGGTCCTGCCTTGCTTGATGAAGAGCATGAAGGCGCCGGACGCGAAGGCCGGGACCGCCGCGCGCCTGGGCCCCGACCGCACGTGGGTCCGCGAGATTGCCGACGTTGTCAACGCCTTCCCCCGCATGACCCATTGGGAACTCGACAACGAGTACGACCTGAACAAGACGCACGCCGATGCCGAAGCGGCCGTGCAGTGGGGGAACTACCGCGCGTACCATCGCAAACTGGCCGAGATCGTCGAATTGCTCGGCGGGGGCGAAGTGACCACGGTCGAACAGGGCACCGCGGGCATTTTTCCGGAGCGCGTGCGCCAATTCGTCCAGAGCGGCGATTTCGAGAAGGTGGGCGTGGTCAACTGTCACCATTACTGCGGGACCGAGGCCCCGGAGGTAAACATCGCCAACTGGAACACGGACACGGCGGGGGATTTCCGCCGCCAGCCGCCCGAACTCTTTTTCGACCGGCTGCGCTCGATCAAGCGGGCCGCGGTGAGCGACGGACGGACGCGCGAGTCGTGGCTCACCGAGTTCGGCTGGGACAACCTAGCCGGGCCCAAGGTCTCGGCCTACCAGCAGGCCGTGTACCTGCCGCGCGCGTGGCTGCTGGCCTTGGCCGCCGGGACCGACAAGTGTTTCTGGTTCTACGACTACGACGCCAAGGAGCCAAAACAGTTCTTCGACGGCTGCGGGCTCTTAACCGCCGACGGCGACCCGAAACTCGCCCTGTGCGCCATGGCCGGACTGGCCTCGGTGCTGCCCAACCCCAAGTACGTCGGCAGCATCAATGCGGGGAAAGGCACCTGCGGCTACGTCTTCACCAGCGGCGGCCAGCAGGTGGCGGCCCTGTGGTCGATCGAGGACGAGAGCGGCCTCAGCGTCACCTTCCGGGCCAAGGAACTCCGGGACTACCTGGGCAACCGGCTGAGCGGGCTCACTGCGCGGCTTACGACGGCGCCGGTCTACGCCGTCGGGCTGGCCGCGGATGATCCCCTGTTCCGCCAGACCGCGTACGAACTGAGCACCCCGCATCTTGTCGGAACTACGGCCGGCGATCCGGTCAAAATCGTTTTGAACGTAAACAACAACCGCACGGAAGCGATCGACTGCAAGGTCCGCGTCACGCCGCCAGAAGGCTGGGTCGCAGTGCCGGAAGTTGCGGCCAACGTGCCCAAAGGCCAGACCAAGGCAGTTGAGCTGTCGCTCGCCGTGCCGGGCAATGTACCGATGGGTTCCAACGAAGCGGTGCTGACGATCTTCGAGCAGGAAGCCGTGAAGCAGGTGCCGCTGCGGATCATGGTGCAGCCCGCGATTGCCATGGAGGTCGGCCCATTGGGCAACGTGCCGGGCAAGGCCACGGTCGCAGTGAAGGTGTCCAACCGGTCGGCCAAGCCGCTCGACGGCACGTTGGGGTTGCGCTTGCCGAAGTCGTGGAAGGCGGCGTCGGCTGAAATTCCGGTCAAGGACCTCAAGCCGGAGGAAACGCGGAAAATCGACTGCGAGTTGACGTGGAGCACCCAGTGGCAGCCGGGCGAAACCGCTGCGGTCGTGTTTGACGCGGGGGGCGGCAGGAGCATCACCAGGCACCTCGTGCCCGGCCGGCTTCGGCTACGCGCGGCCAAACGGATCGCGATCGACGGGCGCGCGGACGATTGGCGGGCCGAGGCACAACTGCCGGACTGGATGATCAGTTCTGCGCCGGGCCAGCCGGCGGCCAAGATCTCTCTGGCCTGGGCCCAGGACGGGCTTTACGGCTTGGTGGAAGTGGCCGAGGCTGATCTGGCGAACCCCGATGCGCGGAGTTTCTGGACCTGCAATTGCCTCGAACTGTTTCTCGATACGCGCGACGACAAGCGGGAGCGCAACTACGTTGCCGGCGACCATCAGTTCTGGTTCGTGCCGCTGGTGGCGGAGAAGCGGGTCTATGCCGGCCAATGGAAACGCGGCGAAGAGACGTCGCAGACCCGCTACGACCTCCGAAGTGTGGAAGGCGTGGCGGTGGCCAAAGGACGCGGCTACGTGATGGAGTTCCGGCTCCCCGCCTCCGAACTGAAAGGCTTCCAACCCGTCGCGGGGCGGTCCATCGGTGTCAACATCAATCTCTCGATCAAAGGCAAGCAAGGCACGCGCGAGGCGTGTTGGCCGGGCGCCAAGAGCACGGGTGCGCCGGGGCGACCAGCGCTTTGGGGATCGATGGAGTTTGTGGAATAGAACTTGCGCATGTTAGTTACCATTCTCCAACTCGTCGAAGCCGGCCAGGACCTGTCCATGGAACAGGCCGCAGAAGCCATTGGCCTGATCATGGACGGGCGATGTGAGGAAGAGGAGATTGCCCGGCTCCTTGTCGCTCTGCATCGCAAGGGCGAAACCGTGGCGGAAGTGGCTGGAGCGGCTATGGCGATGCGGCGGAACATGACTCCCATCCGCACCAGCCGCGCGGTCCTGATCGATACTTGCGGCACCGGGGGAGATGCCTCGGGGACGTTTAATATCAGCACGGCGGCGGCCCTGGTGACCGCGGCTGCCGGCGTGGCCGTGGCCAAGCACGGCAACCGGGCGATCACCAGCCGCAGCGGCTCGGCAGACGTGCTGGCCGCGTTGGGCGTCAACGTCAATGCCGACGTGGCGCGGGTCGAGGAATGCCTGGAGCAACTGGGCATTTGCTTCTGCTTCGCCCCGCTGCTACACCAGGCCATGAAGCACGTGGCCCCGGTGCGCAAGCGCCTGGGCACGCCCACGATCTTCAACATCCTCGGCCCGCTGGCGAACCCGGCACGCGCCCCGTTCCAGTTGCTTGGCGTGGGGCGCGCGGAGTTGCGTCCGCTGCTCTCCGAAGCCCTGGCACTTCTTGGGTCGCAGCGCACCTTAGTTGTTCATGGGGCGGACGGTCTAGACGAAGTGACCCTCTGCGGCGCCACACATGTGACCGAAGCGGCCAGCGGCGGCCTGCGGCAGTTCGAGTGGACGCCGGCCGATTTTGGGCTTTCTGCCGCCAGCCTGGCCAGCTTGCAGGTTCCTGGACCGGCGGAGAGCGCAGCGGTAATTCGCGGCATAATCGAGGGCCAACGTGGTCCGACGCGCGACGTTGTGGTGTTGAATGCCGCCGCGGCCTTGTGGACCGTTGACGCGGACGCGGACCCGGCGCAATGCGCTCGGCGCGCCGCGGAGGCGATCGACACCGGGGCTGCGAGGGAATTGCTGGGCCGGCTGGTCGCGCTGAGCAACTCCTAACGATGCTATTGCCCCGGCATGAAAATAGATCACGTACGTTAGGCTTTCCAGCCTAACCTCTACGCCCTGTCAGGCTGGAAAGCCTGACGTACTTTCTCCCCTGGATGGCCTTCGCCCCAGGCACGCGCGGGCCAGCAGGGCGACGAAGACGCCCATGCCAAGCAGGGAAAGAGTCGCGGGCTCCGGGACGGCCTGCCACAGGATCGCGTGGTTATAGCCGGATTCCGATCGGGCCCATCCGACAATGTTGCCCTGGCCATCGACGCGCTCTGCGTGGGAGAACGTGAACTCGGGGGACAAGAACTGGTGCAGATCCACGGCGCTGGCGGCAGTGCTCGCCCACACTAGCGCGTGGTCTTCGTTGCCGGTGGCCGCGCCGTATCCCCAGCCAACTTGCAGGTCCCCGCCGATGCCCTTGGCCTCCGAATAGTCGAAGCCTGCCGGATTCAGATCAATAGCGCTGACAGCGGTTCCGCTCCAAAGCAAGGCGTGCGCAACGTCTCCGGTCCACGCGCGTCCCACTTGCTTCCCTCCGCTGACGCCATAGGCTTCCGAACGGTAGAAGCCCGGCGGGTTCAGGCTTACCGCGCTGTCGGCCGTGCCGGTCCACAGGAAGGCGTGCGTGGCGTAGCTGGGGACTGTGGCCCAGCCCACCTGCTGGCCGCCGCTCGCGTCCATGGCATAGGAAACGTCATAGTTTCGCGGGCTGAGGTCCACGGCGCTGGCCGCCGTGCCGGTCCACAGCAAGGCGTGCGTGTTGCCGCTCGTGGCCGATCCGAATCCCCAGCCCACCTGCTGAGCGCCGTCGGTCCCCAGGGCCCGAGAGGAGTCGAAGCCCGTGGGGTGCAGATCCACAGCGCTGGCGGCGGTGCCGCTCCACAGCAGCGCGTGACAACTACTGCCCCAGGGCACGAACGAACCCCAGCCCACTTGCCGGCCGCCGCCGGCGCCGTAGGCAAACGACGTCTCGAAACTCGGCGTGTGCAGGTCCACGGCGCTGGCCGTCCCGCTCCACAGCAAGGCGTGGTCTTTTCCTCCCGTGGCCCCGCCCTCGCCCCAGCCCACCTGCCGGCCGCCGAAGGCGCCGTGGGCTTCCGAAGCGACGAAGCCCGCCGGGGTAAGGTCCACGGCCCGGTAAGTCACCGCCCAGGCCTGGTGGCTGCCGCAGGCCAACATCGCCCCGATCCATAATCCAACGACTGTCTTCATTTCACCCAACCTTTCGTGTTGCGGACGACGAATCGCCCTGAATTATGTGGCGGGCAGAGAATGCCCGCCGTGAAAAGCCAAACAGGCCGACCCGACACTCGGGCCAGTCACAACGCGCACCTGAGAGAACGCAGTACGCTGCCTGTTGATGGGGTGAGAAATACAGACCTTACAGCTTCCACGGTTCCCGCATGGGCCGGTCCAACATGCGGTTGGCCTCGTCGTCGCCGGGGAATTCCTCCTTGACCGGGTCCCAACGCACCTTGCGCTTCAGTAGCATGGCGATGTTGCCCAAGTGGCAGACCGTGGCCGTGCGATGGCCGGCCTCGACGTGTGCGACCGGGTCGCGGCGGGTCTTGATGCAGTCCAAAAAGTTCCGCACGTGGTCTGGGATGTGGTACTTGCCCGATTCCTCCTTGCGCCCGGGATTGCTCGCCGGCAAGTGGACTTCGTCGGGACCGATCATCGAGGTGGCCAGCGAGGCGGGCTGCGTCTTCACGCCGCCGTAGCCGTATTCGACCCAGCCCTCCGTGCCCTCCAGCCGCGTGCCAAAGCCCGGCTCGCGCGTTTCGCAGAGCAACTCGACGCCGTTGGCGTACCGCGCGCGGAAGGCCACCTTGGTCGCCGTGTTGAAAAGCCCGCCCTTGGGCGGCCACTCGGATCCCGCGTCCTCGAACTCGACCGGCCCGGTGGCGTCGGCGTCCATGGCCCATTGGCCGACGTCGTTGGAGTGGGCCCCAAAATTCGTGGTCTGGCCCCCGGAATAATCCAGATTGAAGCGGAAACGGTAGAAGCAGCGGTCCTTGTGGTACGGGACCCTGGGCGCCGGGCCGAGCCACATCGCGTAATCAAACCCTTCCGGCACGGGCATGGGCTTCCAGCCCGGCCCAGGATCGACCGCATTCTGCTGTGCCACTTTGGCGATGATGCGTTGGAGTTTGCCGATCCGCCCGTTGCGGACCAGTTCGCAGGCGAAGCGGTTGGCGGGGCTGGAGCGGTAGTGGCTGCCCGTTTGCAGAACGCGGCCGTGCTTGCGAACCGCGGCCACCATGGCCTGGCCCTGGCGCACACAGAGCGAAAGCGGCTTCTCGCAATAGATGTCCTTGCCGGCCTTGGCCGCCATGACGGTCATCAGCGCATGCCAGTGGTCGGGCACCACGATCGCCACGGCGTCGACGTCCTTGCGGGAGAGCACCTCGCGGAAATCGTTGCATGCGTCGCAGCCCTTGTATTGACCCGATGACTTCCTGGCCCCATAGAAGGCGTTGACCTTGTCCTGGGCCGGCTTGCGTCCGAGGAACTGGTCGGGCGTGCGGTAGCCGTAGCTGGCCGTGTTTACGTCGCAGACGGCGACAACCTGGCAGTCCACATGCCCGAGGAACGCCGGCAGGTCGATGGTGGACTGGTTGCCGTTGCCGATGAACCCCACGCCGATGCGGTTGCTCGGGGCAGCCGCGCCGAAGACCGAACTGGGCACCAGCAACGGGACGCCTG
>Ga0233425_10009968_pt1 | contig 11793 bp, 12 predicted proteins | sample Watercolumn_Towu_2_FD_181712 | JGI IMG/M metagenome (GOLD analysis project Ga0233425, IMG submission 181712) | Freshwater microbial communities from Lake Towuti, South Sulawesi, Indonesia - Watercolumn_Towuti2014_140_MG | ecosystem: Environmental > Aquatic > Freshwater > Lake | place...
TAACCGATGGGATCAATTCTTTTATATGGCGGACGAATAATGGTTGGTAAGTTTAGTTATTCAATCAGGGCTCAAGGGGACCGTAAGTGCTTTCTAAGGACGTCCTTAAAGTCGTTTCTAACTCTTCGAGCCGATAAGGCTTGGCCAGATAATCAACGGCTCCCTTTTTAAGGGCCTTGACCCCCGTTTCAATAGTGGCATAACCGGAGATTAAAATGACGATGAGTTTATCGTTTGCTTTTTTACTTAATTCCAAAAGGTCAATTCCGGACATTCCCGGCATGACGACATCGGTGATCAGGACCTGAAATTCATCCCGGGCAAGCCGTTCCAGGGCTTCCGAGCTGTCATAAACAGCTTTCGCCGAATAACTCAATGCCTCTAGCTGACTGACTAACAGATCAGCGACCTTTTTATCGTCATCCACAACCAGAATCCGAACGTCGTTCCTTCTCATATTCTTCGTCCTGTTATAAACTGTCTCAAGCTAGTCTCAAAATTCTATTTTAACAGGTTGGGCTGTTTTTCTGAAGTCATTGGCGAAAGGGCGCCGTCTTTTGCAAATTTATCACCGGGGGAAACCGCAGCCCACCCACTGATTTTGGCGGGTGGAAATGCCGGAGGGTGCACAGGGTCCCCCTAAGATATATTCGCAGAAAAGACCCGCCCGGCAGACACAGACGAAATAAAAATAGCCCAACTGGGTCAATACTATTATGAGACGATTAATATATTTCCTGCTATACCATCTTTAAAAAATATTAGCAGAAATTGACAAGGAGCAAATGGATTATTAAATTCTTTCTACTTCAATTTTAACATAAAAATCAACTCAAACAACATCGATATCATCACAAAGCTGAAATACTCACAAATTGAATATCCTGGAGCTGTCTATCACCTCATTTTACACGGAAATAGTCGTATACCGTGAAAGAGATTGCAGATCACTTTGGAATTCATTATACTATCTTTAGCACAGTAAAAGCCCAAAAAGGAGGGAAAGAGATGACCCGGAAAGACAAAGGGAGCTATGGAAAAAAACACTCACCCAAGGCCAAATTGAATCCCGCCGTGGCTGAAGCGATCAAACAAGGTCTCTCTGAGGAAAAAATCAGCTGCGCCGGGGCTTTTAGAATCGCCGCCCGATTAAAAATCCAGCCCCGAGAGGTGGGCATTGCCATCGATCTGATGGAAACTCCGATCATGAAATGCCAACTGGGTCTCTTCGGCTATGGGTATGCCGATAAGGATATACAAGCGGCCGAAACCGTCTCCCCGGCAGTGGAAGTCGCTATCAGGGCCTCTCTGGTTAAAGGGAAGATTTCCTGCAGTAAAGTTTGGGAAATCGCCAGAAAAATGAAAATGGGACGAAAAAGAATAGCTTCGGCTTGTGAGGCTTTGAAAATAAAAATCTCTACCTGCCAACTGGGGACATTTTAAAACAAAAAGAACTTTCAAGACCCCCTCAATCCCCCTTTTCCCAAAGGGGAAAGATGTTTTTCCTATTTCGTGGCGAAAACGTTAAGCGGGCGTTATGAAAACTGAAAGAGGATTTTCGACGAACGCCGAACGCTGAACGACGAACATTTTTTTTATTTATACCGCTCTTCCTTCCAGGGGTCGGCGGAATTGCTGTAGCCGTTACGTTCCCAGTACCCCGGCTCATCTTTGACCGTGAACTTAATCCCTTCCAGCCACTTGGCACTTTTATAAAAATAGCGGTCCGGCACTAAGGCCCGCAAGGGGCCGCCATGTTCTTTGGCAAGATTCCGGTCGAAGAAATGATGGGCCAGAATGACATTTTCTTTCCGGGCCTCACTGATGGGGATGTTGGTGGTATATCCGCCGTGAGCTTCAAAGATAACGTAACGGGCCTCTTTGCGCACCTTGGCCAGATGCATGACCGTACTCAGGCGCACACCGGTCCACTTGGAATCCAAAAGGGTCCAACCCGTCACACAATGGACATCGCAGATCAGTTGGACCTGTTCGAGGGCCAGCAATTCTTTATAGGAGAGGATCAGAGGTTTGCCCACCTCCCCTTTGATCTGAAACTTCAAGGTCTCTATCGTTGCGGTCCCGGGAATTCCCCCCATATCTTCCAGCTTTTTGACCGCTTCCTGCCCGGGTGGGATACGCGGCTTACCGTCCGGCCGGGGTTGGGCGGCCAGGGCTTGCTGTTCATAATCAAACATTTTAACAAAGGTCCCCGGCAGGCCGATGGTCATCAGGGCACCACCGGCCGCAGTCAGGAATGTGCGCCTGGAGAAAGAAGCATCTTTTTTCATCCCACTCGCTCCTTAACAGATTGCTGAAAAAGGCTCATCTACTGCGTTGCCCTCATTTCTCGTCATTGCGACGTACTTCTTTGTACGACTCATTCCTCGAAATTTCGGGCGACTTGTATCTGAGCCTTTTTGAGCAATCTGTACCCGCAAACTGTTTATACTCAAATAACGTTGGATATAAACCCTCTTTTATCTTTCGTGGCACCCTATATCAGCCAGGGCACGACTATTTATTAAAGTGGAAAATGTCAAACCTCCCTCAAATCAAGCGGCGGGCGATGGTGATCTTTTCCGCTTCTTTGGCCCCTTCGTAAATCTCCAGGATCTTGGCATCCCGGTAAAAACGCTGCACGTCGTATTCATCAATAAAGCCGTATCCGCCGTGAAGCTGCAGGGCCTTGTCGCAGACCCAGACGGCCATCTCTCCGGCATAATACTTGGCCATGGCATTGAGTTTGGGATCCATTTGCCCCTGATCGACCTTCCAGGCCGCTTTATAAGTGATGTTGCGGGCCAGTTCGATCTTGGTAGCCATCTCCGCCAGTTGAAATTGAATCCCCTGATTGACGATCAAGGGTTTTCCGAAGACCTCCCGCTCCTGGACATAGCGCAGCGTCTTTTCCAGAGCCCCCTGGGCCAGGCCTACGCCCTGGGCCGCCACCATAGTGCGGGTCGTATCGAAAAAGTGCATGAGATAATAAAATCCCTTGCCTTCCTCTCCGATCAGGTTCTCTCGGGGAACCCGTACTTCATCGAAGGAAATCTCGGCGGTGTCGCTGGCCCGGATACCCATTTTTCCGTGGATCTTATTGGTAGTAACACCCTTCCGGTCTCTTTCTATCAAAATCAAACTGTGCCGCTGATGACGGGCACTCTCCGGGGTGCCGGTGACGCAGAGGGCCACCATCCACTCACAAACATTTCCGTTGGTGATGAACATTTTATTCCCGGTAATAACATATTCGTTACCATTTTTGACCGCCTTAGTCCGGGTTCCAGCCACATCCGTGCCGGCATTCGGTTCCGTATAGGCCCCGGCGGAGATGGCCTTGCCTTGCACCAACAGGGGCAGATATTTCTTTTTCTGCTCCTCGGTTCCGTAAAAAAGAATATTTTCCGAACCGAAGGTGGCGGTAATAATAGACGTGCACAACCCCATATCGACCCGGGCCAGTTGCTCGGCAATGAGAGCTACTTCGAAAAACCCCATTCCCGGTCCGCCGTAAGCCTCAGGGATATAAGCCCCCACCAGCCCGGCCTCACAGGCCTTACGCCAAATATCATGGGAATATTTTTCTTCCCGGTCGTGTTCCTTGGCCACCGGTTCCATTTCATTAACGGCAAATTTATAGGCTGTTTCCTGAATCATGCGATGCTCTTCGCTCAAATCAAAATCCATGATGTCCTCCTTATAAAAATGGTGCGATTAAAAATGAATCAAAGGGGAAAATTCCTTACAAAATTCATAGTAGCGCCTCCCGATGGCTTTGTCAAATATTGAAGTCAGATTAAAATACGAAGTGTGGCCTGAGCAGATGTGGTCGAAAAAAAACCCTCTCAAAGTCTAGAGAAGGGTTAAAAACTTTACTATTCGGAAGGGAATTTGATTATCGTTCGGTACTGATCCGTTCGGGGACCCCCTGGTCATAATAGTGTTTGATGTTTTTCATCTCCGTAACCAGGTCGGCCTTTTCCATCACCTTCGGATGGGCATTCCGGCCGGTGAGAACCAATTCCATCTCCTCCGGCCTGGAATCCATAACCGCCAAGAGATCTTCAACCGCTATAAGACCAAAGGCCACGGCGATGTTGACTTCATCCAATATGAGGATATCGCAGGCCTTTAGCCTGATTAATTCTTTGGCGTAATCCAGGGCCTTTTTGGCCATTCGTTTATCTTCCGGTTCGGGTTTGGCGGGATTAATAAATCCCGCTCTGCCCATGGGGATGATCGTCAGCAAAGGAGCCAGTTGTTGGGCCGAAACCCTTTCCCCGGTGTCCTGGGCCTTCAGAAATTGAAGCATGATCACCTTACGTCCATGCCCCACAGCCCGTAGAGCCAAGCCTAGCGAGGCGGTGGTCTTCCCCTTGCCGTCTCCGGTATAGACCTGGATCATGCCCTTGTGTTCCGAAGCGCTCACTTATTCCACTCCCAGGAGGCTCCGGGCAATAACCAGACGCTGAATTTCGGAGGTCCCTTCATAAAGTGTGGTCACACGCACATCCCTGGCCAGACGTTCCACCGGATAATCGGCAGTGTACCCATAACCGCCCAACATTTGAATAGCTTTATAACAGGCCCGGTTGGCCGCTTCGGAAGCCATGACCTTCCCCATAGAGGCTTCGCGCATGAAGGGTTTTCCGGTTTCTTTTAGAAAGGCGGCCCGCAGGACCAGTAACTGAGCGGCGTCCAGCTCGGTGTAGGCATCGGCGATCATCCATTGGATGGCCTGAAACTGAGAGATAGGCTGGCCGAACTGTTCCCGGCCTTTAGCATACTCAACGGCAAAATCCATAGCCGCTCGGCCGATGCCGATGGCCATAGACCCGATGCCGATTCGACCGCCGGACAGTTCCATTAGAGCGATGCGGAAACCATCATCCACCGAACCTAAGAGATTCTCCTTGGGGATACGGCAGTCTTCAAAAATAAGCTGATTGGTGCTGGACCCTTTTTGCCCCATCTTTTTTTCGTCGGCCCCGACAATATATCCGGGAGTGCCCTGCTCGACCACAAAGGCGCTGATGCCTCTTCCCTTGGGGGCATTTTTATTGGTCACGGCCCAGACCACCACCACCCCGGCATATTCGGCACTGGTGATGAAAATCTTCTGGCCGTTGAGGACCCATTCATTCCCATCCAGGACCGCCGTGGTCTTCATACCCGCCGGGTCCGATCCGGCCCCGGATTCGGTCAGCCCGAAGGCCCCGGCCGGATACGCACCGGAACAGATAAGGGGAATATATTTTTTTCTGGCCTCTTCCGTCCCAAATTCAAAAATCACTTCAGCCACCATGCTGGTAACCGACATGGTCACGGCCGTGGCCGCACACCCGGCCCCGATCTCGGTCATGGCCAGACTGTTGGCTACGGCGCCTACCTCGATTCCGCCATAGGCCTCGGGGATATTCATACCCATAAATCCCAGTTCGGCCATCTTTTTCAGATTGGTTTTTAAAATCGAACGGTCTTTAGTCTCATCCAATTTGGCCGCCTGGGGGGCCAGTTCCGTCCGGGCGAAATCCCGGCACATCTTCTGGATCATCTTCTGTTCGTCGGTGAGCTCGAAATTCATAATCAAATTTCAGGCACGAGCCGTAAGACACGAGGCGTGAGAAAAAAAGGTTTTAATGACCTATCATCTAACTCTCGCCTCGAGCCTGTCGCCTCTCGCCTATTTTCCTTTCAAAATATTATTGGCAATGACCAAACGCATAATCTCGTTGGTCCCTTCGTAGATCTGGGTGATCTTGGCATCACGCATATGACGTTCCATGGGGTACTCTTTGCAATAACCGTAGCCGCCTAAAATTTGCACACCCTCAATAGCCGCCTGCATGGCCGTATCGGAGGCATATAGTTTGGCCATGGCCGCCGCCTTTTCGTAGTGCAGATGGTTATCCTCCATCCAGGCCGCCCGCAGGGTCAGCAGCTCGGCGGCATCCAATTGGGTGGCCATATCAGCCAGCTTCCATTGAATGGCCTGGAGACTGGCAATCGGCTTTCCGAATTGTTCACGCACCTTGGCATATTCGACGGCCTCTTCCAAAACCGCCCGGCCGATGCCCAGGGCCTGGGAGGCAATACCGATGCGGCCGCCGTCCAGAGTCATGAGCATTTGCTTAAAGCCTTCACCCGGATTTCCCAGGAGGGCGTCTTGGGGAATCCGGGCATTATCAAAAATCATCTCCGCGGTGCCGGAGGCGTTAATGCCCAGTTTTTCCTCCACCCGACCCAAGGAATAGCCGGGGGTATTTTCCAGATCCACCACAAAAGAGCTGATCCCTTTATAGCCTTTGCCTTTTTCGGTCACCGCCGCCAGGACGCAAAACCCGGCCACGTTTCCGTTGGTGATAAATTTTTTCTCCCCGTTAATGACCCATTCATCACCGTCCAAGACCGCCGTGGTGCGCATACGCGCCGGGTCGGACCCGGCCCCGGCCTCGGTCAAACCGAAACAGCCCAGTTTTTCACCGCTGGCCACCGGGGATAGATATTTCATTTTCTGTTCATGGGTGCCGAAAGCCATGACCGGATAGCAATACAAGGAATTGTTTACGGACATGATAACGCCGCAGGAGGCGCAGGCCTTGGAAATTTCAATCAAGGCCACCGCATAACTGACGTAGTCCATCCCGCCGCCGCCGTACTCTTCCGGAACGGCGATGCCTAAAAATTTAAGCTCGGCCAGCTTTCGACAGATTTCCGCCGGATGCTCATGAGTGGCATCCAGACGAGCCGCCACCGGCTTGATCTCCGCTTCGGCAAATTTCCGGGCCATATCCCGGACCATCTGTTGTTCTTCGGTTAAATTGAAATCCATTTTCTCTCCTTAACTGTTGCTGAAACTGGGTCCCGCCCCGATGGGGTGGGTGTGCGCCAGATGCGAACCAAAAGGCCCATTTACATCTTTGCTCTCATTTCTCGTCACTCAGCTATATTTCTCCCTTGAACTCGGGTTTGCGTTTTTCCAAAAAAGCGGTCAATCCCTCTTTGGCATCAGAGCTGGTAAAAGCGATGGCAAAGGCATCCACTTCCATGGCACATCCGTTGCGGAGATCCACATCGAACCCTCGATTCATAACCTGTTTGATGGCCCGGAGGGCCGCCCGGCCTTTAGAGGCCATGAGCTTGGCGGCCTTCATCGTTTCGGCCATCAGTTCTTCAGGAGGAAAAACCTTATTGACCAGGCCGATCTCTTTGGCCTGAGCCGCATTAATCATTTCTCCGGTAAGACACAGCTCTTTGGCCCAACCTTTCCCCACTAAACGGGCCAGCCGCTGGGTACCGCCGAATCCGGGGATAATCCCCAGGTTGATTTCCGGTTGACCGAATCTGGCCTTTTCCGAGGCGTAAATAAAATCGCAGGCCATAGCGATCTCCGTACCTCCGCCCAGGGCGAACCCGTTAACGGCAGCGATAATTGGGATCTCCAAAGCTTCCATGGCCAAGAGTACTTCCTGACCGGATGCGGAAAAGCGCTTGGCTTCCAAAGGCGTTTGCGTGGCCATCACCGAAATATCGGCCCCGGCCACAAAGGCCTTGTCTCCGGTCCCGGTAAGTATGGCGACCCGGACGTCTTTATTAGCCGAAATCTGTTTTAAGGCCTCGGCTATTTCTGCCATGACCTCGGGATTTAAGGCATTGAGGGCCTTAGGACGATTCACACTGATCGTCGCAATGCCCTCTTCGATTTCCAGTAAGATATTATTAAATAACATGGACGCTCCTTTCCTAAATGAACGGTGTAAGGTTCGGGGTTTAAGGTTGAAGGTCTATAACCCAACAGGATTCCCTTTAGCTTTCCTTGTGCCTTGCACCTTAAACCTTACACCTGAATTTATTACTTCCTCTCCAAAATTAAAGCCGCGCCCATGCCGCCGCCGACACAAAGCGTGGCCAAACCTAAGGTCGAATTCCTTTTGATCATTTCGTAGAGCAGGGATATCAGAATCCTGGCTCCGCTGGCCCCGATGGGATGACCGATGGCAATAGCCCCGCCGTTGACATTGACCTTGTCCAAATCCCAGCCCATGGCATTATTGACCGCCACGGCCTGAGCGGCAAAGGCCTCATTCGCTTCGATCAGGTCGAGATCTTTTGCCGTAAGCCCGCCCTTGGCCAGGGCCTTCTTGGAAGCGGGGATAGGGCCGGTGCCCATGATGGCCGGATCAACCCCGGCCGTGGCATAAGATCGAATGAAGGCCAGAGGTTTGAGACCCAGCTCTTTGGCCTTATCCAAAGACATGACTACCAAAGCGGCCCCGCCGTCATTGATGCCCGAGGCATTTCCGGCGGTGACGGTTCCATCCTTTTTAAAGGCCGGCTTCAGTTTGGTCAGATCCTCCCAGGTGGTGGCCCGGGGATGTTCATCGGTGTCGAACAACTTCGGTTCGCCCTTCTTTTGAGGAATCGGAACCGGAATGATTTCATCCTTGAATCTTCCTTCCTTAATGGCCCTCAGGGCATTTTCCTGGCTGCGCAGGGCCAGCTTATCCTGGTCTTCTCTAGAGATCCCGAATTGGGCCGAAACATTTTCCGCCGTAATGCCCATGTGGACCTGACCGAAGACATCCAGAAGGCCGTCATAAATCATCAGGTCGACCATCTCGGAAGCCCCCATCCGCGCGCCCCAACGGGCCTGACGAAGGGCATAAGGGGCCATGCTCATATTTTCCATACCACCGGCTACGACGATGTCCGCATCTTCGGCCTTAATGACCTGAGCCGCCTGCATCACCGCCTTCAGACCGGAAGCACACACCTTATTGATCGTTAAACCCGGCACCTCTTTGGGGAGCCCGGAATGAATAACCACCTGCCTGGCCGGGTTTTGTCCCTGACCGGACTGTAGCACATTTCCAAAAATCAATTCATCGACCATCGCCGGGGCTAGAGCCGCCCGGTTCAAGGCCTCTTTAACCGCTAAAGCCCCCAACTGGACCGCAGGGGTGTCCTTCAGCGTCCCACCGAAACGCCCCACAGGTGTGCGGGCCGCACTGACAATAACAACTTCTTTCATAAAACCTCCTTCAAAAGATAGAATTCAGAAGCCAGGAGTCAGGAGACAGAATTAAACCTTTATGAGTAAAAATCACTTTGTCAAATCGGATCTTGAACGCTTTGTGATTTTTTCTTCTGAATTCTGACTTCTGGATTCTGAATTCTTTACTCAAACATTTTCAACAATCAAACTAACCGCCTCTCCGCCACCCAGACACAAAGAGGCCATTCCTCGTTTAGCCCTCCGATCCTTCAGGGCATAGAGCAGGGTAACCAAGACCCGAGCGCCGCTGGCCCCGATAGGATGCCCCAGGGCCACCGACCCGCCATGCACATTCACTTTGTCCTTATCCAGCCCCAACTCCTTGAGCACCGCAATGGTTGAGGAAGAAAAGGCCTCATTCACTTCCTGGAGATCGATATCCTGAATGGTCAGGCCGGCCTTTTTTAAAACCTTAGGGATAGAGAGAATGGGGGCCACTAAGACGTATTTGGGATCCAGGCCTGAAGAGCCCTGAGCCCCGACACGGGCCAGAGGTTTCAGGTTCAACTCCCTCACCTTTTTCCCGGACATCAACACCAGGGCCGCCGCCCCGTCACTGATCTTCGAGGCATTGCCGGCCGTCACCGTGCCCTCTTTTTTAAAAGCGGCCCTCAAACCGGACAGGGACTCCAGACTGGTCTCCCTCAAAATTTCATCCTGATCAAAAAGGAGAGGATCCTTCCCCTTCCTAGGAATGGAAACAGGTAAAATCTCCTCTTTGAATTTTCCCTCAGCCCTGGCCTTCAGGGCCTTCTGATAGGATTGGAAGGCGAAGGTATCCTGATCCTCCCGGGAAACATTATATTTCTCCGCACAATATTCCGCACTGACCCCCATCAGAAAATCATTATTGATGTCACGGAGTCCGTCATGATCCATGGAGTCGATCAGTTTGCCGTTTCCCATACGGTAACCGGTCCGGGCCTTCTCCAGATAAAACGGGGCCTGACTCATATTTTCCAGCCCGCCGGCCACAACCACTTCGGCATCTTTCAGTGCGATGGCCTGGGCCGCCAGCATCACCGCTTTCAAGCCCGACCCGCAGACTTTATTAACCGTAATGGCCCCGACCTCATAAGGGAGACCGGCCTTGAGCATGGCCTGACGGGCCGGGTTTTGCCCCAGTCCGGCGGGAAGCACATTACCCATAATCACTTCATCGATCTGCTCCTTGTTTATCCCCGCTCGCTGCATAGCCTCCGTAATGACCAGGGCCCCCAATTCCGTAGCCGTAAAAGAGCTCAATGTGCCGTTAAAGGCCCCCAAGGGGGTTCTTACACCGCTGACGATAAAAACTTCTTCGACCATAAACAAACTCCTTTCCCCGCCTCTTACCTTATCGATTTTTCAACTCGATTGTCAATTTTTTTTCCCCCCCTATCTCGCCCGATCCTCGCTTAAACGCACAAAAACCCTCCGGCAACTCACAGGAGTTCCCTAGACCAAATTCATTTCCGGAGTTCCGAAAAGAGGAATAAAGAAGTGTTTCAGGGGTTGGTTTGGGAGATATTGGCGCCGCGACTGATATGAAACTCTTCATCCAGATAGTCCAGGGTTTTTTCCTGATGACGAATGATCTTTCCCGCAACCATAAAAACAACCATTTCGGCCATATGAACGGCATGATCGGCGATCCGTTCCAAAGATTTCGCCACAAACATAATCTGCATGGCCCGGCGGACAGGCAAGGTTTTTTCCCCCATCATGCTCAAAAGTTCTTCAATGACCTTTTTATAGGTATCATCGACATAAGAGTCGTCGCGGCAGACCTGCAGGGCCGATTCGATGTCTTCATTGACAAAGGCTTTCAGGCCTCGATGGACTAAATCTTCGGCAGCTTCGGCCATGATAGGCAAATGGAAACAAACCCCGGTACGAGGTTCCTCGACCATTTCCAAAGACCTTTTACAGATATTCGTGGCCAAATCCCCCATTCGCTCAAGAGTAGTAATAATTTTCATGGCCGTGGAAATGAACCTCAAATCTCTGCCGGCCGGCTGTCGTAAGGCGATCACCCGCAAACACATCTCTTCGGTGTCCACTTCCAGTTCATTAACCTGATGATCGGAAGCAATGATGCTCTGGGCCAATTCAGGATCTCGATTAATAACTGAACTGATGGCCGAAACCACATTATGCTCCACCAACTCCCCCATCTGGAGAATTTTGTGCTTGAGCAGACTTAACTCTTCATCATACTTAGTATTTATGTGAGAACGTTCCATAAGCCGCTGCAAAGATCCTTTCCATAAAATAAATTCTCTAATTTCCCTGGGGGTTCATAAGGGAACTTCCATCAATAAGCCGAATGAGTAGGCCTTGGAGCGATCTCCGTTAAGATGGCCGTATTCCGAACCACCCCGACGATCTTCTCTCCATCAGCCACGGGAATAAAATCGACATCCTGCTCTTCAAAAACCTGGAACAGTTCGATCATTTTTTGATTAGGCCGTACGAAAATATCCAGGTACTCTCCGGAGGCCCGTTGAACGACCAGTCCAGGAATTCCCGATTGTTCTTTGCTCCGGAACCCCAAAATCCTGCACGCCTCCCACAACGGGGTTTCCGGGGTGATAAATTCATATTTCCCATCCATAAGATCCCAAACTTGGAGTTTGTCCCAAGGTTACGTGATAGTTGTGTTGCTGGGGGAATCAATGCCAAATATCGTTCAGACTCAAGGGGTGTTGATTTTGTGGATTGTCCACCTAAACGCCATGATCACAACACAACTT
>Ga0233425_10009969_pt1 | contig 11793 bp, 9 predicted proteins | sample Watercolumn_Towu_2_FD_181712 | JGI IMG/M metagenome (GOLD analysis project Ga0233425, IMG submission 181712) | Freshwater microbial communities from Lake Towuti, South Sulawesi, Indonesia - Watercolumn_Towuti2014_140_MG | ecosystem: Environmental > Aquatic > Freshwater > Lake | place: Indonesia...
CACGATCGCTTCCCGAAGAGCCACGAAGAGTTTATGAAGGAGGTCGTCCAGAAGCACGGCATCCCCTGGCCCGCCGAGTTCATCTACGATCCGGCGGCCGCGGCCAACATGACCGGCTACGACCCAAGCAATCCGCCGTTCCTGCGGAAACAGGCAGGCAATTGACAACCCTTGTTGGCGCGGTAGTACAACTGCCACGCCAACGGGACGGTTGGGGCGGCAGTTGCACTGCCGCCCCCTTGGAAAGGATGGGCACACAACTTGCTTAACTAACAGCTGGCAAGGAGGAAGGCCAGAAATACCCCATAGAACGTTGCCTTTTGGAAACACGCGGCAGGCGATGATTCGGCAAGGCAACAGCTTTTGCAGGCTGACTCCCCATGACACGGCACCTTCGACTGATCTTCCTCGCTCTGGCTGCATTTGCCGCGGCCCGGCCGGCGGCGGCTGACGGCTGGATCTTCCGCCCCTCGACCTACAGCCACGACGAGGCCGGCAACCGCGTGGCCCAGTTCCAACCCGAGCGGCCGGCCTTCTTCCGCTTCGACGACACCTACATGGAAAGCGGCTATCGCCACAGCCACATCAGCATCCCTGGCGGCGACGGCAGCTACGACCACCTGCACGTCGTGCAGACCTGGGGCCTGGGCGAGTACATCCGGCCCTACGGCGAGTGGCTCTACCCGTACCGTGCCGGCGCGACGCCCTACGGCCCCTGGGGCAATCCCTCGGGTCCGTGGACGTTGCCTTTCGATTCCTGGCAGAATCCCTACGGCCTGGGCAAGTTGCCGTGGGGCGGCTATTCGCCCTACTATCCACCCTCCGGCTCCCACGGTCCGCACGGCAGCCCGACGCCCTACGGCGGCGGCGCGATGCCGCCGGGTTACGGCAGCGGCCTGCCCGGCTACGGCGGCGCGATGCCCGGCCCCGGTGGCGGAATGCCTGGCCCTGGTGCAAAGCCCGGCCCAGGCGGTCCGTAAGGGACTCTCCCAGTTTCTGTGTCAGCAAGAACGGGAAGTTCGCCCCCGGGCTTGCCCGGCGCTTGCCGATTGACCGTTGGCCCTGAAGTTACCGTCGCCACGCGCCGGGCAAGCCTGGCGGCTAAACGGCGCGGCGGTCAACTTGTCACGCCGACGGCTTCTTGCGGCGCGGCCAGACGCATGATGAGCCGTTCGAGAACCAGGCGCGGTGGCAGGGCAGTGGCCCCTTTCAGATCGAGATCGGCCTCGAGCAGCCAGCGATAGAGCCGCGCACCGCGATGGCGTCCGAGGCGGCGGAGCTGTTGCTCGGCCTTCTGGAGCACGAACGAGCGAACGCCCGCCTGCTCCAGCGCTGGCCGCAGGGCGATCCGCCGGCCGGTCGCCTCGCCTTGCAGGATCAGCCGCGTGGCGGCCGCAAATCGCCGCAGCGAGGCCGAAATCTGCCCCAACAGACCGACCGGCTGTTCGCCCGCGGCCAGCAGGCGGTCGAGCTGTATGAGTGCGGCGCGGGCATCGCCGTCCATGGCCGCATCGAGCATCTCCCAAGTGGTCTTCGCCCGCCACGAGCCGACCGACTGCGTGACCATCTCGGCCGTGAGCTTCTTGTCCTTGCCGGAAATCAAGGCCAGCTTGGCGAGTTCCTGATCCAGGAGCCCGAGCTCCGGGCCGACCAAATCGACGAGCATTTCCGCGGCCGACTGGGGCACTTGCACCTGATGCGTCTGCTTCGCCCATTGCACGAGCCAACGGACGAGCGGCGCGCCGCTCGGGGCCTTGCAGTCGATGGGCAGGCCCGAGGCCGCCACTGCCTTGTAGAGCTTCGTGTTGCTGGCGAAGGACTTCAGTTCCAGCACGAGCACGCCGCCGCTGGCCGGCTGATCAACGTAGTCCTCCAACTCGGCTCGGTAGCGGGTGACGAAATCGTCGGCCTCCTCGACCAGCACCAGCCGCTTGCCAGCACCGAACATGGCCAGCGTGGCCAGTTCCTCTAGCACGTCGCGGAGCGCGGCCGCGCGGCCCTCGAAGGTGGTGAACGAGAGGTCACCGTCGCCGCCGCCGAGCACCGCTTCGCGGAGACGCAACATCGCCTGACGCTTGAGGAACGACTCGTCGCCGAATAGTACGCACACTGGGCGCGGGGCGTACTTCTGCGGCTGCATGAGGTAATCGAGGGCGGTCAGCGTCGGCATGACGCCCAGTATAGAGTGGGTAGTGGGTAGTGGGTAGTGGGTGGGAAGAGGAAAGCAGGGTTCAGGGTTCAGGTCTTGAACACGACGATGCGCGACGGTGTCGAGTCTCGATTTTCCGTTGAAGAGTCCCCAGTCCCGAGCTTCGAGCCTCGATCTAGCGGTCGGGGAAAACGTCGATAGCAGATCCTGAACCCTGAACCCTACGGCCGCTTCACCCTCACCGATGGGTGGAACCCGCTGAGCGTGACCGGCTCGCTGGTGTCGAAGGAGCCGACGTTGCCCGCCTCGTCGCGAGCTTCGAGCCGCAGGTAGATGCGTTGCGGCAGGCGTGTGGGAACCGTCCAAACATAGCGACCGGTGTTCTCCAGCCCCGCGGCGATGGTGGTCCACGGCCCGCTCGGGTTCTCGGCGAACATGAGCGAGATAGGCCGCGCGGCGAGCGTCTGATCGGTGGCTTCCCAGGTGATCAACAGACTGCCGGCATCGGCGCCCGCGCCTTCGCCAGCGGTGATGATGCGGGTGACGGGCTTGGTCAGGTCGACGCCGATCCACACCTCGGGCAGTTCGCCGCTGCGGGGTGACACGCCACCAGCCCCAGCAACGACCGCCACCGCGCGGAAGCCGTACACGCCGTCGGCGTCCACGCTGATCGCCAGCGGCTTGCGGCAGTCGTCGCCCGTGGCGAAGTTCTTCCAGGTCTGGCCGCCGTCCTTGGTGCCCCAGAGTTCGATGCGCCCGCCCGCCGGACGAACCGAATCGTCGTCGTAGATCAACTCGAAGAGCCGCGAGTTGACCATCCGCGGCTTCTCGCCGGGCGGAAGGCCGAAACTAGTCGCGGTGCTGCCGCGTTCAGTGGCCGGTGCATACTGGTTGCGGATGGCCGGGTTGGGCGTAACGGCCACTGCCGCGGGCGCACGTTCCGCCGGCCAAGTGGTCGAGGGCATTCCGCCGGTCGCGGCCGGCTTTGGCGGCGAGGCATAACCCGCCGTGCGCGCCGACGCCGCAACCGAACCGACTTCCGGCTTGGCAGGTGCCGTATTGACCACCACGCGCAGCTCCGGCAACGCCGGGCCCTCGGGCTTCAGTTTCCCTTGCCGGTCCATCGTGCGGACCAGGAACCAGTACTCGCCGTCGCCGCCCGCGCGGAACGAGAACTTCGTCTCCGTGGGCAAGAGCCGGCCGTAGAGCCGCCAATTCACGCCGCGGTCGGTCGAGACGTAGAGCAACACCTCGGCCGTATCCGGCGACGCCTGGTCCAGCCGGAAGGGAATGCTGAAGGACGTCTGCCGCGTAGTGATCGGCTCGGGCAGCTTGGCCGCGGGCGACGCCGGCTCGGCAGCCGTCTGTCCAAGTGCCACCAGACAAAGCACTTCCGCCACCGATGTCAGCCACATGGCATTACCCTCGTTCTGGGCGCATGACAACACTCGAGCGCGCATAGGCGCGGAACATGTATCGGCTATGCCGGCCGCGAACATTAGGCGAGAAATGCGGAAGGCGACGAACGGGCATAATAGGCGGAGTTTCGTAGCACAGGCTTACAGCCTTTGACTGAGCGGATTCATGCGGCGTTGGATTACCGCACGCCGCGGGCCGCTAGTCCCCTCCATCTAAGAATTCGCAGTCAGTGGTCTAGACAAACGGGTCCACCTGACCTAATCCCCCTTCCCCGCCTTGCTCGGCTCCGTCGATGCCGGCAGGTCGCCGAGGGCGAACTGGGTGGCGGCGAGGTAGAACTCGAGCATCTTTGCGTCCCAGAAGACCGCCGGATTGTGGGCGATCGTGCAGTAGAAGACGCGGCCTCGGCCGTGGCCGCGGACCCAGGCCAGGGCATAGTCGCCGTCCGCCCGCTCTGCCTTGCCGCGGGCGAGCCCCTGATTGAGGTCGGTCTTCTGGGTGTCGATGCTCAAGAGCACGCGCAGCCGCTGCCGCGAATACGGCTCGTGGACACGGAAGAACTCGTCGCGGTACTCGAACCCGTCGCGGGGGAACATCTTGACGAGCGGATGCTCGGGGTCGTCGAGCTTGATGTGTACGCGCTCGTCACTGTCGCGGTGCGACGCGCCGCGGGCGCCGAGCATCGCGCCGAACTCGGGCCAGTCCTCGGTCGCGCCGGGCCAGCGCGTGAAGGCGACCGTCGTGCCGTGAACGCCCATCAGCCCGCCACCGTTGGTCACGAAATCCAGCAGGTTCTTCCGCAGCACCGGATCGTCGAACAGGTTGCCCACGGTGTTGTTGAAGAACACGGCATCGAACTGCTTGAGGCTCTCGGCGGCGAAGACTTCGGGATCGTGGCGGACGACGGCCTCGAAGGCCCCGGTCTTCTTGCCCATCAGCGTGAAGGCCACGTTGGCGTGCGCGGCCGAGCGGTGCCCGCCGTAGCCCACGTTGCGGTCCAAGATCAGCAGCTTGCGGGGCTTCGTGGGCGTGGCCGGGGCCTTGGCCGGGACGGCCGCCTCGATCTTCCGGCGCTCGTCTTCGCCGACCGAAAAGGGCGTTGCCACTTTCGCCGCTGGCGGCGCAGCTTCCTTCGGCGGTCCGATGAACTGCACCTTCTCGACGTGCGGCCCGATCGTCACCTGCGGGGCCTCGCGCGTTAGCGGCTTGCCGTTGATCGTGACGTTCTCGAACGTGACGTTCTTTACGTCGTGTTCCGCGTCGGCCCCGGCGAGTTGCACGCGGTACGGCCCCGGCTTGCCGGCGACCGCGAGGTTCTTGACCGTCACGTTGCGGATGAATCCCGGCGTCTTGGTGCGCATGTACTGGTTGACGACCGGCTTCAGACGGATCAACTCGCCCTGGCCTTCGCCGTGGACGCGGACGTCCTCGATGCGGATGTCTTCCAACCGCATTTCTTCGCCCGGTTCGAGCAGGAAGGCGGTCATCGAGAAGTGCAGGATGTCGAGGTTCCGCAGCGTGACGTTCCGCATGAACGCCGCGCGGCTCTCGTGCCCCAGCAGGAAGATTCTGGCCCGGTCGCACCACAGGATCGAGTTTTCGACCACGATCCGCTCGACGTTGTTGTTCTCGCCCTTCAGGTCGAGGCCCTTCAAGGCCACGCAATCGTCGTCGCTGCGGATGAAGCAGTCGGTGATCAGCACGTCCTGCGAGTTGCAGGGGTTGATGCCATCGTCGTTCTGCACGCGCGAGTTGCAGAGCTTCACGTTGCGGATCGTCACGTTGCGGCTATTGCGCGGGACGATGGTCCAGTGCGACGAGCCGCGGATGGTGATGTCGCTCACCTGCACGTTGCTGCCGACGATCCCCAACGTGCAGTTGTGCGGGCCTTTGCGCCACTCGTAGTCGGAGCCGTCGAGGATGCCGCGGCCGGCGATGCGGATGTTGTTGCCCTTCGCCGCCACCGCCCCTTGGACGACCGCGCCGCCGGCGATGTACAGCGTTTGGTTGGCGCCGACGGAGATCAGGCCCGGCTTGTGCATGCCGGGAGCGAAGTAGATCACGCCCGGCGTGTCCGGCTTCGGCGGATCCTTTTCCAGCGGATTGGCGAACAGCAGCAGCGGCCCCTTCTTGCCGTCGGGTTCGATGCTCAGTTTCAACGGCCGTTCGAGCAGGAGCAGCAGCGTGTGGTCGTCTTCTTTCTTTACGGTGCAGTCGGGTGACGCCGGCCGCACAACGACGTTGCCCAGCGGACGCGGCGAGGTAATCCGCACGGTCACGCGGCCCGACATATCGAAGCTAGCGAAGGAGTACGGCCCGCCGAAGTCGTACTCCTTGCCCGCGAACGGCGGATCGAGCACGCGGGCGGTGTAGACATCGACCTTCTTGCCTTCGGCCGAGACCTCGAAATCCTTCGACAGCGTCTCGCCCGCCGGCGCCGGATAGGTCACGACCTCGGCGGCGAAGACGATGTTGACTAGAACCAAGACCGTCAGCGCCGCCCCGCTGCATCGAACGAATCGTCGTCGAAAATGCATGATATGCCTCCTGGTATCGTCACTTGCCGGAAAATTCCAAATCTTCGCCCTCGTGAATCGCCAGCCCGATCTGTGCGTGGTCGCGGTCGCGGAAGCCGATGTAGAACATCAGGTGCCAATCGCCCTGCTGCAACACCTGGCAGGCGGTCACTTTGTGACGCTCCCACGGCAAACTAACGTCGCTGCGGAAGACCGGGTTTTGCGCATGCTTGGTCCACTTCAAACCGTCGGGACTGGTGGCGTAGCCGATCCACGACCGCTCGCGGGCCTGGCCGGTGTACCAGAGGTGATACGTGTCGCCGCGGCGGACGACCGCCGGCCGGTTGATGTCGGCCTCCCAGTCGGTCTTGGCCGGCGACTTCGTCCTACGACACGGGCGCAACCTAACAAATACGGGGTGGCAGTGCAACTGCCACCCCAACATTGTCGATACCGCCGCAAGCATCCCCGGGCTGACGCCCGGGGCTCGCCAGGAACGCGCTACGCACTCTTCGCCTCGGGCATCGGGAAGAGCGGCGTCCGGCCGGCGACGACCTCGTCGGTAACGAGGTAGTGACTGCCGGCGGGTTGCTCGGGCAGTTCGTAGAGGATGTCGAGCATGACTTCTTCGATGATCGAACGCAGGGCGCGGGCGCCCGTGTCGCGTTCCATGGCCCGCTCGGCGATCGCGCGCAGCCCGGCATCGGTGAAGCCCAGGTCGGCGTTCTCCATGCGGAACAGCGCCTGATACTGTTTGACCAGCGCGTTCTTCGGCTCGCTCAGCACGCGGACCATGGCCGACAAATCGAGCGGCCGGAGCGACGAGACGACCGGCAGCCGGCCCACGAACTCGGGGATCATACCGTACTGCAACAGGTCGTCGCTGGTGACTTGCTGGAGGAGGTCGCCGAGTTCCAATTCGCGGTGCGCGGCCCCCTCCTGTCCGAAACCGATGTTCCGCTTGCCCAGGCGGCGGCCGATAATGTTGTCCAGGCCGACGAAGGTCCCGCCACAGATAAACAGGATATTGCTCGTATCGACCTGGATGTATTGCTGTTCGGGATGTTTGCGTCCGCCTTGCGGCGGTACGTTGGCCACGGTGCCTTCGAGCATCTTCAGCAAGGCTTGCTGCACGCCCTCGCCCGACACGTCGCGGGTGATGGAGACGTTCTGGCTGGTCTTGCCGATCTTGTCGATCTCATCGATATACAACACACCTCGCTGTGCGGCCTCGATGTCAAAATCGGCGGCGTGCAGCAGCTTCAAGAGCAGGTTCTCCACGTCTTCGCCCACGTAGCCGGCCTCGGTCAAGGTGGTGGCGTCGCCGATGGCGAAGGGAACGTCGAGGATGCGGGCCAGCGTTTGCGCCAGCAGCGTCTTGCCCGAACCGGTCGGGCCGATCATGAGGATGTTCGACTTGTCGATTTCGATGTCGGCGTTGGCCGTACCGTGCATCAGTCGCTTGTAATGGTTGTGGACGGCTACGGCCAGCACTTTTTTGGCGTGGTCCTGGCCGACGACATACTGGTCGAGTTGCGCGACGACTTCGCGCGGCGTGGGCACCTTGTTGAAGAGCTGCTTGCCCGTGCCGCGGCGGCGGCGCTCTTGCTCGAGGATCGACTGACAGAGTTCGATGCACTCGCCACAGATGTAGACGTCGCCGGGGCCTTCGACCAGCGGTCCCACGTCGCGGTAGCTCTTGCGACAGAAGGAGCAGAAGGCATTTTTCTTGGTGGTGCCGCCGCCACGGCGTCCGGCGCCGAAATCACGACCTAGGGGCATATGTTCCTCTTCCGTTCTGCCAGGAGTGTTGCGTGCTGTTCATTCTACGGCAGGTCGGCAACTAAGGTTTTGCGGTGTAGGGCATAAACTCGTTCTGGGCGTCACAATCGCGCGGGCCGACGGCGCCGCTGCGATGACCTTATTCGTCCTAAGCCGTTTCGTCGTTATCCTTTAACTCGGCCTGAAGTTGCTTCGTCAGCGTAGTTTTAATTGTTCGGAATTCTGCGTCGCTTAGCTCACCCCGCGAGTGGGATTCGCCAAACTTTGTCAGCAGTTCGTGGGCCGATGGTTCCTGTTGTGCCGACTTGGCGCGGACTTTCGCCGTTACGTAGGCCGCGACCGCAATCCCCACCGCGAGAAGGGCCGCCCACAGAACCAGCGTCTCTGCGCCCGATTCCAGGAGTCGATCCATGCAGCCGCCGACTAAGATGAGCGTTGGCGTTCCTCGGCGCGGACCATCCGGCCGTGTACTCATTATGCACGATTTCTTCGCCCGCGTCCAGCAAAATACGTCGATTGACCCATCCGGACTATCCCCATCGGAACCCCCACTTTAGAGTGGATGTTGACATCCGTCGGCAGCCGCGCTAGGCTACGGGTGGTTGGGCGTCCGGGTGCATTTCATACGGGTGATTCATGTCTAGAGACGCAACTCTTTCGCGGATGATTGGTTCTGGAGTCGTGGCCGTATTGCGGGCACCCAACGGCGAGGTCTTGCTCGACGTTGCGGAAGCCCTGGCGGCCGGCGGAGTCGATGCCGTGGAAGTGACTTTCACGGTCCCCGGCGCCCACCGCGTTATCGAGCAGGTGGCCAGCCGTTTGGGCAATAAGGTGCTGTTGGGCGCGGGCACGGTCCTCGACACGGAGACCGCGCGCATTGCCCTGCTTTCGGGGGCCGAGTTCATCGTTGCCCCGACCGTCAACCTCGACGTGATCCGCCTCTGCCGCCGCTACGACAAGGCGGTCATGCCTGGGGCGCTGACGCCGACCGAAGTCCTCACCGCTTGGGAGGCGGGAGCCGACGTGGTGAAGGTCTTTCCCTCGGAACTGACCGGCCCGGGCTATTTGAAGGCCCTGCACGGCCCGCTGCCGCAGGTCCGCCTGATGCCGACCGGCGGCGTCAACCTGCAGACTGCGGCCGACTTCCTCAAGGCCGGCGCATGTGCGTTGGGCATCGGCGGTTCGTTGGTCGAGCCCAAGGCCGTGGCTGCCCGCGACATGGCCCGCATCGAGTCGCTCGCGCGGCAGTATGTGGAGATTGTGCGGAAGACGCGTGAAGCGGTAAGAGGATCGTAGGCTCCCGCGATGGGAATTATGGGAGTAACAGGAGTCATGGGAAACGAGAAGTCCGGTGCGGACAATGCGGCTGCGGCAAGTCCGGCCAAGCCGGCTGGCAAGTTGGCGACGCTGCTGATCGTGGCGGCCGCCGCGGTGTTGGCGTGTGTGGCCGTGATACGGTTCGTCGTGCTGCCGGAACTCGATGCCAACCGCGAAAACGCGAGGATCGACGCCTGCGCAACCAACCTGCGGCAGATCGGCAAGGCGTTGCGGGCCTATCAAGAACGGTGGGGCCGGCTTCCGCCCGCCTGCGAGACCGACGAGAAGGGAAAGCCCAAGCATAGTTGGCGGGTGTTGATCCTGCCGTTCATGGAGAGCGAAGAAGTCCGCGCGCTCTACTACCAATACAACTTCGAAGAGCCGTGGAATGGGCCGCACAACCGCACGCTGGCCAAGAAGATGCCGCCCGTCTTCCGCTGTCCGAGCGACACCGACGACGAAGAAGATTCGGGCGGCGGCGAGACGAGCTACGTGGCGGTGCTCGGCCCCGGAACGGTCTTCGATGGTGTTCGCGCAACGAATTTCCCCGGAGGCCCGGGCGAGGCCATCGTGGTGGTCGAGGCCGCGCGCAGCGGCATCAACTGGCTCGATCCGCGGGACTTGGACCTCCAGGATATGCCGCGGCAAGTCAACGCCGCGGCCGACAAGGGAATCCGCAGCCGGCATTCGGGCGGCGCCAACGAGCTCTTTGGCGACGGTCAGGCGCGGTTCCTGCCCGACGCGCTGCCGCCCGAACAACTCGAGGCGCTGCTTTCCATTTCCGGAGGCAAGGCGTTGTTGCTCGACGGAGAAGAGTTGCTGCGTTGACGGCCTGGGGACTCTCCCGGTTTTCGCGGGCACCATGCGCAGCACGGTCGCGAAAACGGGACTGTACCTTTGCTCGACAACATTATGCAAGTGGCTCGTCAGCTTATTCCCACGCTGCCCAGCGAGGGCGATCTGCTGGCCGACGCCCGGGTCTCGCCAGGGATCGCCCGCTCTGCCATAATCGACTCATAGCCATGCTCAATCAGCCGCTCAAGGACACGATCGTCGGGCGCATCTTACCCCGAGTGCAAACGCCTGCCCAGTATGTGGGCGGGGAGTTGGGGGCCGTAGTCAAGGACCATTGCACGGTCCGCGGCCGGTTGTGCCTGACCTTCCCCGACACCTATTCGATCGGCATGAGCCATCACGGCCTGCAAGTCCTCTATGCCGTGATGAACGGCCGCGACGACTGGCTGTGTGAGCGGGCCTTCGCCCCCGCGGCCGATATGGAGCAGTTGCTCCGCGACTACGGACTGCCGCTTTACAGCTTGGAGAGCTTCACGCCGCTCCATGCGTTCGACGTGCTGGGTTTCACCCTGCAATACGACCTGTGCTGCACCAACGTGCTGACGATGCTCGACCTCGGCGGCATCCCGCTGGCGGCCGCGGACCGCACGCTCGACCATCCGCTGGTCATCGCCGGCGGCCCCGGCGCGTCGAACCCCGAGCCGTTGGCCCGCTTCTTCGACCTGTTCGTCGTCGGCGACGGCGAAGAGATGCTGCCGCGCGTGTGCGACGAGTGGTTGCGGCTGAAGCAAGCGGGCGGCGACCGCGAATCGCTCTTGGCCCAACTGGCCGCGCGGCTGCCGTCGGTCTACGTGCCGCGGTTCTACGAGCCGCAGTACGACGCGGCGGGCCGCTTCGCCGGGGTCCGCCGGCGCCGCGACGACGTGTGCGCGCGGATCGAACCGGCGGTGATCGAAAACCTCGACGCCGCGCCGCTGCCCACGCGGCCGGTGGTGCCCTACGTCGAGTGCGTACAGGACCGCATCGCCATCGAGATCATGCGCGGCTGCCCGAACCGCTGCCGCTTCTGCCAGAGCACGACGATCAAGCGGCCCGTGCGGTTCCGCTCGGTCGAGACGATCGTGGCCGCGGCCTTGGAGTCGTACCGCAACACGGGCCTCAATGAGATTTCGCTGCTTTCGCTTTCCACCAGCGACTATCCGCACTTCGGCGAGTTGATGCGCCGCCTGCAAGAGACGTTTCGGCCGCTGGGCGTGGGCATTTCGCTCCCCAGTCTGCGGATCAACGAGCAACTGCAACTGGTCGGCGAGTTGATGAACACCGACCGCCATTCGGGCCTGACGCTCGCCCCCGAGGTCGCCCTGGACGACATGCGGCAACAGGTCGGCAAGCGGATCACGAACGAAGACCTCTACGCCGGCTGCCGCCGCGCGATGGAGAACGGTTTCACGCGCGTGAAACTCTACTTCATGTGCGGCCTGCCCGGCGAACGGGAGGCCGACCTTGACGGCATCATCGACATGGCCGAGAACATCTCCCGTCTGGGCAAGGAAGTCACGGGACGCATGGCCACGGTGGTGGCCAACGTGTCGAACTTCGTGCCCAAGCCGCAGACGCCCTACCAGTGGAGCACGATGCAGCGGCGGGAGTATTTCCGCGCGGCCCACGCGCGGCTCTACGCGCGGAAGCGGCTCAAGAGCGTGCAGTTGAAGTGTCACGACATCGAGTCGAGCCTGCTGGAGGGCGTGTTGTGCCGCGGCGACCGCCGCGTGGGCGAGGCCATCGAACTCGTCTGGCGGCGCGGCGCGCGGTTCG
>Ga0233425_10009970_pt1 | contig 11791 bp, 11 predicted proteins | sample Watercolumn_Towu_2_FD_181712 | JGI IMG/M metagenome (GOLD analysis project Ga0233425, IMG submission 181712) | Freshwater microbial communities from Lake Towuti, South Sulawesi, Indonesia - Watercolumn_Towuti2014_140_MG | ecosystem: Environmental > Aquatic > Freshwater > Lake | place...
TACTTCAAAATTAATTTTTGTTTTGGACTAATGACAAAAATTATTTCTTCTATACCTGATTTCCTGGCTTCATCAACTATATATTGAATTATGGGCTTATCAACTAATGGGAAAAACTCTTTAGACAAAGCTAAAGACATTGGCAAGAATCTTGTGCCGAGGCCGGCAATTGGTATGATAGCTTTTTTGATTTCTTGTGTCATGTTTTTTTAAATTTATGATTTAAATTTAACTCGTCTTAAAAATGCTGGTATCTCCCATTCTTTTTCTTGGTCTATTTTCTTTTTTTCTTCCTGTTCTTCAGCCTTCTTGATTTCCAAACCGCTTCTCCTAGTCACTTTTTTGGCAACCTGGGGGTTGGCAATACTTATTTTTTTGACGCTAGGTACGGCCAGCCCGGGTACAGGCACTTCAAAAACCGGCAAACCCAATGAATACCCTTCTTCCGGCTGCGAAGCTGCTTTTTGTTTTTTGTTGGATTTTTGTCGCGATTTATTTTTACTTATTTTTTTTGCAGGTTTTTCTTGTTTTATTTCAGTCTTATTATCAACATTTTTTTCAATTATTATCGGCTCTATAATTTTAGTTGGAAGTTCTTCGCCGTCGGCGCCACCAGTCATTAAAATTGTAGTTTTTATTTTGTTTTTTAATTTTGGACTTTTGGAAATTCCAAAAATAATTTTGGCTTTTGGATTTAGTTTGGCAATATGGCTAGAAATCTTTTCCACTTCAAACATAGATAAGTTATCTGCCCCAGTAATGTTGAATAAAATTTTCTCGGCGGCAAAGCCAGAATATAGTAACAAGGGATTGTGTAATATGTTTTGGCAAATCTTTTCTGCCCTGTCTTTACCCGTCTCCTCAACGGTGTTTAAAAAAGCGATATTTCCCCTACCCATTAAAATTGACCGCAAATCAGCGAAGTCAATGTTAATAATGCCTGGATTATAAATTAAGTCTATCAAACTCTCCAAAGACTCTATCAAGCTTTTATTAACCATAGAAAATGCTTGAGTAATGGGAGTTTGGGCGTCTATAATTTTGAATATTCTTTCATTGGGAATTGCCAAAGAAACATTCAAAGATTTTCTAAGAGTTTTTAAGGCATTCTGAGCAATTTTCTGCTTATTTTTACCTTCAAATTTAAACGGCATGGTAAAAATGCCGAAGGTTATACCGCCAAATTCCTTGGCTGCCTCGGCAAAAATTTGAGTGGCGCCAGAGCCCAGTCCCCCGCCCAAGGAAGCAATAAAAATTATAATATCTTGATCTTTAAAATTTTCGCTAATTTTTTCTTTAACTTGCTCGGCTGCCTGTTTGGCTAAATCTACATCAACTCCTGTACCCAAGCCATGGGTTAGTTCTTGGCCAAACCAAAAATATTTAATACCAGATTTCTTTTTTAAGGCTCTAATATCTGTGTCGGCAATAACAAAGGTTGCTCTTGGCAAAGATCTGCCAATTTCAGAAACAATAGAGCCACCACCTCCGCCAACTCCAATAACTTTTATTCTAGCCTTAAAAAACGTCTCTGCCGGGAACTCTCTCGCCGGCGCAACTTTTGTGGGTTTTGCAACTGGTTTTTCTTTTTTAACAACTGGTTTTTTTCTGCGGATTATTTTTTTTACCGCAATCTTCTTTTTTTTCAGGTTATCATATGATAACCTGACCTTTTTAGTTTTTAATTTAATTTTGCGTTTAGTCAGAACTTTTTTGTGCTTTACGGGTTTTTTAATTTTCTTTTTAATAAAAACTTTTCTGCGCTTTGCAGGTTTTGTTTTTTTGAGTTTCTTGGCTTTCGATTTAATCTTCTTCTTTGCTTTTGCCATTATCTAATCGTTATATTATATGTTAACCAGTTATAGAGAAAAATCAAGCTTTAAAACAATAAAAATGCCGTTGGAACGATTGCGCGCTCCAACGGCCTAGGACTACGGCAATGGCCGGGTTAAGGCCCGCCGAAGTTCCTTCTCGTGCTTGATCCACTCAAGCTCTCGCTCAAGGGCAAGCAGATAGCTACCGAGGTTTTTGCCCACGTGGTTTTCCAACTGCTCCGCAAAGTAGCGGAAGCGGCCTTCTACCACAGGGTCTGAACCGCCACACGGCGGCTCCATCAAGTCCCTCGGATCTTCGAGCTGTGGTTTTGTCGCCATCTTATGGAGCTCCTTGTAAAAACTACAGCGTGACGCCGAGTTCTTCGGTCAGAACGCGCTGGACTTCGGCCACCGGATCCTTGGCGCCAAGAATCTGACGACCCATCACTTGCTTGCTGGCTCCGTTGGCCTTGGCGTTGGCAGGGGTGTCGACTCGCGCCTGGTCGTGGACATCGGCCCCCGGCGAACGTACGCCCGGAGTGACATACTCTAGACCAGGCCGCGCCGCATTGCCGGAATTCAGCGCGCCGACTTCCTGCGCCGAGCAGACAAACCCGTCAGCGCCAGCGTCCACGGCAATCTTGGCCAGCCTCAAGACCTGTTCGAGCGGCCGGCGAGCGTAGACTTCCTCGCAGGTGACAGGATCAATAGAAGTCAGCACGGTGACAGCCAAGATCTTGGTGCTGCTGGCGCCAACCTCGTTGAGTTTGGCGCGCGTGGCCTTGATCATCTCAGCGCCGCCCGAAGCATGCACGGTGACTGCCCAAGGCGGACAGGCACTAAAGTGCCGACTGATGTTCTCAAGGGTGTTCTTGATGTCGTGACCTTTGAGATCAGCCATGACGCGGCCGTACACCGAAAGATTCGGCAACAGCCACTCAATGCCCTTGTAGAACAGCAGATCGTTGACCTTGAGGATGCACCCAGTGGTGCGCAACTGGTCAACCAGCGGCAGGATCTCATCCCAGCTCTTGCCATCCAGGGCAACGATGATGGGGTTCTTGGCCTCCACGGCCGGGTCGCACCGCTGCATCAACTTCTGCTCCACCAGGTACTTGCGCACGTCGTGAAGCGTGAAGCCGGCCCAGACGCCCACGTTGGGAAATCCGGCGGCGACCAACTTCTTCTTCCAACCCTGCTGGCGGTCGCACAGCACCACAATGCCAGCGGTCTCTGCGCCGTTTTGGGCCAACAGATTAAGAGCCGGGACCTTGCTGGCGCCGTCAGTGATGACGTCGTCAATAATGGCCACGCGATCGCCGGCGTTCAAGTCGCCAATGAGTTTGCCAGACACCACGCGACCCTCTTTCTCCTCCTCGCGGATGGTCACGGCCGGAATGTTGGTCTCGGTCGAAACGACTCCGGCCAACAAACTGACTGCCTCGGGCACTTCCACAAAGCGATCCACTCGCAACCTGCGCAGCGGATTGCCGTAGAGCTGCCCGAGAAACTTCATAACGTATGGCCGGCTACGCATGCTTCGAAGATTGACATAGATGTCGGTCTTGCCGCCAGACTTGAGTGGCAAAGACCTCTTGTTATCCCACTTGATCAATCCGGCGCTTACAAGGCGCTCGATCGTCTCTTGTTGCTCGCCCTCGCACATCCAACACGAACCTGCAAAACTGAACATAACCCACATCCTTTCGGCCAAAAGGCCAATATAGGATAACACTGGTCTTTTGACAAAGTCGTGGGGTCTGACAATGCCAGACAACCTTCCACAGAAATGTCAAAATACTAAACGCCCAGCGCCATGCGCCAGAAAAACGTTTGATTTTTATACTACAAAAAAGACTGACCTTGGTCAATCTTTTTTTGCTTGTATTATTTTTACGCTTTTTTATATATTTACTGCTTCTCCTTCACCAATTAGATACACATCTCTGCCTTGCACTAAAATCGCCTGCTGGTCTGTTATAATTTTTAATCTTTTTCTTTGCCATTTCCATGGTAATTTCTTTTTTATAATATCTGCGTATTCTGGCGTATAGTGCACAAAAATATCAAACGGCAACAAGTTCATGCCTTTTAAATCTTTCAAACCTATAATATTTCTATTAATACCCTTTACCTCGTTCCTCCAAACCGATGTCTTAATAGTTTTTCCAGCCACCATGCTACCAGCAGAAATACCAATGTAGACTTTTCCTTCTTTCAATAATTTTCTTATAACCCTTTCAAAATTACATTTTTTCATGGCATTCAATAAATAAAAAGTGTTGCCACCCTCTACAAAAATAATGTCTTTTAATTTTAAAAGCTCCATTACTTGATGCTCGGTTTTTCCCTCAATATCAATTTCTTCTAAATTAAAACCCATTTCATCTCTCATGATTTCCCAGTCTTTCTTTAAGTAACGCAAATCTTCTTCTGGCTTGGCAGCTGTAGAAATAAAAGCAACCGTTATGTCATAGGCTGGCTTCTGCAAAAGCTTCACAATATCGTTTTTCATCGACACAAAATCAGACGCCAAAAATAAGGTTTTAGCTTGGTTGTGTTTTATAATTTGTTTTATTAAGCCAACAAGATAATAAATAAAAGCTAAAAATATTAACAGCGCGCCAATTGCCCCTATCAGACCAATGCCAAAGGGTGTTAGAAAAAATTGCAAAATGTCTGTTTTAAAAAATTGGATTTTTAGTAATGGAACTTGCCAATAAATATTTAAAACTGACATTACGTCCCATGTTTCTTTTTTTCCAACTACCAAGACATATTTACCCTTATTATCTTTTGAAAAAACTTCTATTTTATATTTCCCCGCTGGAACTTCTTTTTCAAACTCCGGACCCTGCAAATAATAATCCCTGCCAAAAGGTTCATAGAATTCTTTCCATTCAGACGATGTACCGTCTAGCGAGGCAATTTTTGTGGAGGTGTCGCCATCTAAAGAAAAAATGTCAGCAGAATATACTCCTTTCCTATTGGCTAACTCCGGCACTAAAAGGCTAACGTATAAATTGAAACTTTTTTCAGAATTTATAAAATAATTTTTTGGTTGGTCAAAAAGCTCATCATAAAAAGCCTGAGAAATTTCCGGCGCAGATATTTGCACGTCTCCTTTTTGCAAATAAATAAGACTTGGCTGATGAGCCAAAGTTTTTTCGGCCCCGACCAGACACAATAAAATTATTAGAAGCGGTATTATTTTCTTCATTTTATTATTATTTTATTCTTTTTTATGACTACAGCTACAAAGATCACAATCTAGCCCACACTCGCAACACCTAAAACACAGCCACGCCCTACACAAACACCCATCTTGTTGAGTCATAGATTTGTGACACCTTCTGCAAGTAGCAACAATTATCTTGGCCGGCTTCTTTGCAGCCTTAGAAAATAAATTGTTTTCCTGCATTTTTTTGTATTTTTTTGTTCTATATATTGGGCCGTGCCCAGGAACAATCCAATCGGCCATTTTAACAATCTCTTCTCTGCTGTGCTGCAACTCTTCGGAGTTAAAGGCGAATGGATCGTCTGCGGGATCTTCTGGATAATTTTCTTTCCAAAAAACATCTCCACACACTGCCACCACGCCAGGATAATCACTATCGGAGTCAGTTGTAACCAGAAGAGTGATAGCATGGTGCATGTGACCCGGCGTACGCAGTATTTTAACATTGGGCGAAAAATCTTCAGACCAAGATTCAACAGTATCTTTGTCCCAGATACCAGAATATTCCAAGGCCTTGGCATTTGGAAACATCCCAATATTTCTATAATGGTCTATATGAGAATGAGTTATGCAAACTACATCAATATCATCAGCAGAAAGACCTTCTCCATCAAGGGCGTCTATTAGCAGCTGACGGTCTTTCATAACTCCAGGATCTGCCACTATTGTTAAATCTCCGTCGCGCACCAAAGTAATAGTAGAGCAATCTTGCTCTTGGCCAGGTTCAATTACTATATTGGCATTAGTATAGCCCTCAATTAGAATTTTGACTGTAGCTGCCATATTGGTTATTCTATAATAACAAAAAATCGCTTGTAAAGCGACTTTTTAAGAAAGGTGGGCTCGGAAGGAATCGGACCTTCGACCTCTGTCTTATCAGGACAGCGTTCTACCACTGAACTACGAGCCCCTTTACGGGCAAGCCCCAATTATTTTAAATTTTAACAAAAAATTTACTATAAGTCAAAGTCTTATACAAAAAAAATAAGGTCATACCGGAGGTATGACCTTGGAGTCTAAAAATAAGGGAGTGAGTCGCAGTTCGTGTTGAACTGCAAGTCATTTTCTTATTTGAAGACTTTGTTTCGCGCTTGGCGAAACCTGTGCTCTGCATTCTTGCAGAAAGGAGATTCCTTTCAAAGAACGAGAGACAGTCGGCAGAGGAGAGATGTGCGGGAAGAACCAGCAACAACGAAAGCCGATCGCAAGATCGAGCAAGGTCAGTGTCAGTGACCGACTACTCGTGCGGGTTGGCTCCCTTTGCTGCGAGGTCATTAAGTCAAGCGGCCCTTTTCAGCGCTGATATTCGTAGGCCCGTGCGACCCATTGACCGTTCCCAAATCCTCGCTAAGCTCCCGAAGGATGCTTGCCACTGCTAATTCGTATCGCGACACGACTCGGTAGAGTCGGCCTCAGCAACCCAGAACCACTTGGCTCTGCAGGTTAGTCGCGAATTCAGTGCTCTGCCGACTGCTCCGAAAATTATCTTCAAAACATTAAAGACAATTCTCGGGGCAGTCGATTATTCAAAGATCTTCTCATCTTTATAATACCAAAAATAAATCCCTTGTCAACCCCCGTCTTATTCTGCTGCGAGGCTTGGATTCGAACCAAGATACGCGCCTCCAGAGGGCGCAGTCCTACCGTTAGACGACCTCGCAATAATTAAACATCTAAATACCTTTTGACAACTACATAGCTAGAAATAACCCCAACAACCACTCCAAAACCTAATTGGATTAAAACAAAAATCCACCAATTAGTCAAGAAGTAATTAAAAGCGTCAAATCCGGGCAGTACGGCAGAAATTTGCGATGAAACAAGGTAACTAAATAATAAAGAGAGTAAAAAACAAACTACAAAAGCAAGTACGCCAAAAATTATTCCCTGAATCATAAATGGACCCCTTATAAACCAATCGGAAGCGCCAACGATACGCATGGTTTCAATTTCCTGTTTCGAATTTTCTATCGCAAGTTTTATTGTGTTAAAAACGACCAATATAGCTACTAATAATAAAATTACCCCGGCAATCAAACCAAACCTATTAATGCTAGAAGTAATAGAATATATTTTGTTTATAGTATCTTTTCTTTCCAAAAAACTAACGTGATCAACAAATTTGGCAAAATCTGATGTCTGCAAAATATTTGAAATTGATTCATATTGAGACGGGTCTCCGTTGCTGGTGCTTATGTTTAGTGATGGCAGTAAAGGATTTTTTCCGACCTCTTGCAAAGCCTTTGACAAAACAGAGCTGTTGCCATGTTTTTCATTAAAGGCTACCAAGGCCTGATCCTTGGAAACATACTCTATATTTTTGATATCAGACGACATTTTCAAAAGTTGGTCTTTTACATTCAAAATATCTTGCTCTGTGGCAGTATCTTTAAAATAAGCCGTAATGTCAATTCTATTTTGCAGCTGTGAGGTTAGATAATTGGCTACACCGTGAAAAAACAATAAACCAGTCAGCAGCATAATAGTAATTACTAAAACAAAAATAGCTGCGATAGATATGCCTTTGTTTCTAGAAAAATCTTGAAGGGCAAAATTTATAACTCGAGTAAAGTTTGTAAACATAATTTTTAAATTAAAAATTTACCGGCCGCCTCATCTCTTAAAATTTTACCATCTACTATAGTAATAACGCGTTTACCAAGTTTGTTGACTATTTCCCTGTCATGAGTCAATAAAATAACTGTGGCCCCGGCTTCATTTATTTTTTTTAAAAGATAAACAACTTCATATGTGTTATACGGGTCTAGGTTTCCTGTAGGCTCGTCGGCAATAATAATATCCGGATGGTTCACTAGGGCTCTGGCAATGGCTAATCTTTGCTGCTCGCCGCCAGATAATTCTTTGGGAAAATTGTTAGCCTTGTCTTTTAATCCTATAAGCTCTAAAACCTTTGGCACCTCTTTTTTTATTTCACGTTGACCCTTGCCTTCAACCTCCATTATATAAGCAACATTTTCATAAACACTTCTTGCCGGCAAAAGTTTATAATCTTGATATATTCCGCCAATACTCCTCCTTATGCGTTGTATTTCTTGCATATCACAATCTTTCATATTCTTGCCTTTGAAATAAACACTTCCAGCGCTTGGCTCCTCTAGCCCTAAAATAAGTCGCGTTAAAGTTGTTTTGCCGGCTCCAGATTTTCCCACGATAGAAACAAATTCTCCTTCTTTAATTTCAAAAGAAACTTCTTGTAAAACAGTTGCCCCGGAGTTTTTGCCCGAACGAGTGGGATAAATTTTTGTAACTTTATCAAACTTAATCATTTATTTTTGTTTTTAGTTCGGCTTCGATAAATCCTTCTAAATTTCCGTTTAATACGCTTTCTGGGTCTGAGGTTTCGTACTGTGTGCGTAAATCTTTTACCATTTTATACGGATGCAACACATAAGATCTAATTTGATTGCCCCATGAAGCTGAAATTAAATCACCTTTTATTTCTTTTATTTTTTTCTTTTTTGCCTCTTCTTGCAATTGATAAATTTTGGCTTTCAAAATTTTTATTGCGTTATCCTTATTTTTTTGTTGCAATCTTTCTGTCTGCGAGGCGGCGACAAGTCCAGTTGGTAAATGCGTTATTCTAACTGCTGACTCTGTTTTATTGACATACTGTCCGCCAGGACCAGAAGCGCGAAAAGTATCTACTCTTAAATCTTCTGGTTTTATTTTAATTTCAGTATTGCTTTCTAAAATTTCTGGTAAAACATTTATCAATACAAAAGAAGTTTGGCGTAGGCTTTTGGCGTTAAATGGACTTTGTCTTACCAGTCTGTGAACTCCAGATTCTTTTCTTAAGTAACCGTAAGCGTAATTTCCTTTTATTTCTATGGCGGCAGATTTTGTACCAATCCTACCTTCAGGCCCGCCAGCATCTCCAAAGCTTTGATGCAAAATACGAAAAGAAAAACCCTTTGTCGCACAATATTTTTCATACATTCTCAAAAGCATTGTTGAAAAATCTTGCGCATCTTGGCCACCAGCTCCTGAAAAAATTTCTATTATACAATTTCCCTTATCATAGTGACCAGACAAAAAAGTCCTAAATTCCAGTTTATCAATATCTTTTTCAATTTTATCAAAATTTTTTTCCGGATCTGCCAACTCCCTCTCTATATCTCCTATTGCGTCTATATTATTTCTTAGCTGCGCAATTACCTGCTGAACCTCTGCGGCCTCTTCGTGATTTTTCCAGAAATCCGGAGATAAAGTTTTGGCTTCAAGTTTTTTTATTTCTTCCTTCTGAGCCTCAATGTCAAAGTCGCTCCGCCACTACGCGGAGCCTTTCTTTGAGTTCGTCTATTTTATCAATTTTCTCTGCCATTTATTTTAATCTATCATATTTTTAAAAAACAAAAAAGCCCATTAAGGCTTTTAATTGAGCCGAAGGTGGGATTTGAACCCACGACCTATTCTTTACGAAAGAATTGCTCTGCCACTGAGCTACTTCGGCTGGAGCGGGATTGTGAATGACGTTAGAACCTACTGGCAGACTACATCTGACCGCTTCTTTATTCCAAGTTTATCACTTGAGACCGTAAAAATCAATTAACTGTAATGTGTAAATTCGTAATCTTCACCTGTTCTTTTTTCAATTTCAGCCAAGCATTTATCCTGCCACACTACATCGCTTTCACTGGGATCTTCAGTGTATGATTATTTTAATAAACAATAAAAATTAAAAACGCACGCGGAAAGCACAATATTATATCTCTGCTATTTTTTTTAAGAAATAATTAAGCTTTTCCTTGCTAATGGTCATTGTTGTCTTTGCTTTTTTTGAAACTTTTTTCTTTTTTGTATTTTTAGGCATAATGGGTTTATTAATTATACTTCTCCAATCTTATCTCCGATTTTTTCAAGTTTTCTTTTTCTCAATAATTTTAAGGCCGCATCCCTTTCTTCAAAAATTTCTTTTCGCTTTTCGGCAATCGCTAAAAATAAAGACCGGATTGTAGAATCTGGGGAGAAAAATCTCGATATTCTGTGACCTTCTTTGGCTCCAGTATAATGTTCTCCACTATTATCTATTTCGTGCACATAAATTATTTTTCCTTCACCTTCTATTTCTTCCCAGGCCCTGTCTGAAAATGGTGCTATTTCGATTTGTTCTATATTATTAGAAAACGCCAATCTTCTTAAATCATCCAAAACATCTTGGAGTTTTTTAAGTCTTTCTTCACATCTTTTTTCCACTTCTTCTTCTGGGGAGGCCTCGGAATCCTCTGGCCCAATCTCTTCTTCGTGAATATTTTCGTGTTCTTTTGACATAATATATTTAATTTTAATTATAATCTTTTAATAATTTTAACCTTTTTAATATTGTATCATATTTCTAATTTTTTAATACTGAGCGGGTAACGGGAATCGAACCCGTATCTTAACCTTGGGAAGGTCATGTTCTACCACTGAACCATACCCGCCTTCGGTCGCTGAAGCGACCTTCGGCGGGCAAAGCCCGCTTGGTCGCGAAGGCGATACAACTATATTACCTTAAAATTTAGATTTTATCCACTGCCAAGACCCAGATAACCAACCAGTAAAATTAGCCCAAACATTTTTTGAAGCAATTGGCGAGGACTGTAAAGTTTGATTTTTTGGTGAAACAAAAATAACTTCTCTCTCTCCGGGCTTAGTCATGCCTTGTTCGTAAGCAACTTTTTCTAGATACTCTAGATTATCTGAATTAGCGATCTCATCTTTAAGTGCTTGATTGCTTTTTTTAATATCATCTATTTTCTTTTGATAAGAGTTGAGTTGCGCAGAAAGTTCTTGTTTTTTTTGATACATTTTGAAATCCGCCACTACTAGAATAATTAAAATAATTAAAACGAAAATCCCCGCTATTTGGAAAAGCATTCTATTGACATAATCCTCTCTATTTCTTTTTTTTTCGAAATCAGTTACCATAAATTAATGAAAAAGAAAACTTTATTTAGGGCTGTTTGGATTATCTTGATATCTTTGGTAGCTATAAGCACAATTTTATTCTTAATAGCGCCAGTCTTATAAGATAATCGTACCATAAAAAAATCGCCTCTAAAAGGCGATTTTTTATTAATCAAATTAGGTTGTGCCTATATTATTTATAGCTGAGTAATATACATCTAGAACTTTTTTCGCTTGATCGGCAGATATTTTAAAATCCGGGTTATAAACAATTGAATTTCTTGTCTCGTGAGCGCTGAGAATCTCATTATAATTAGCTGCTATCATTTTACCTGCTTTTTTCAAAGTTTCTTGAAAATCTTTACCTTCAAAACCTCTGCTGTCCAAAACCTCTGCCAGTAAATCATCCGCGTCTATGATAGCCAGCTTATAATCTGATTCAACTCCCGACTCAGACTTTCTTTTAATCCTTTCCCATTGTTTAGATATCTGCCTTGAGCCGTAGGCTTGCCAGGAAAAAAATTCTGTAACGTCTTCCAAAAATTTATACTGCAACCAAGAAGAATTAATCATAAAGTAAATCACAAACGCCAAAAAAAACATTGCGAAAAAGACAAAAACTACCCTTACAGGAAAAAGCATATCTTGCAATTGCGGAGAAGAAATAAAATAGACAAAATCATTAATTCCAAAAAAATTATAGATATCTATCCATTCCATTATTTTATTCTATCATTTTCTCTAATTGAGAAGCAACACTTAAAATTTTATTTTCTTCAAAATGATTGCCAATTATTTGTAGCCCCACAGGCAGATTATCAATCCTTCCCAC
>Ga0233425_10009971_pt1 | contig 11790 bp, 8 predicted proteins | sample Watercolumn_Towu_2_FD_181712 | JGI IMG/M metagenome (GOLD analysis project Ga0233425, IMG submission 181712) | Freshwater microbial communities from Lake Towuti, South Sulawesi, Indonesia - Watercolumn_Towuti2014_140_MG | ecosystem: Environmental > Aquatic > Freshwater > Lake | place: Indonesia...
GGTCGAGCGGGTCGAAGCGGTGGGATTCGATCGCCTCGACCGTGGCCTCGTCGAGCGGCCCCAGCTCGTGCGTGGTGCCGAAGGTGCCGTCGTTCATGTGCCGGCCGGCGCGGCCGGCGATCTGCGCGAGCTCGGCCGGATGCAGGCGGCGATTGCCGCGCCCGTCGAACTTGCCGAGGCCGGCGAAGCACACATGGTCGAGATCCATGTTGAGGCCCATGCCGATGGCGTCGGTCGCGACTAAGTAGTCGACCGCGCCTTCCTGGAACAGGCCCACCTGCGCGTTGCGGGTGCGCGGGCTGAGCGCCCCCAGCACCACGGCGGCGCCCCCGCGCGTGCGGCGCAGAAGTTCGGCCATCTCGTAGACTTGCGCGGCGGAGAACGCGACCACGGCCGAGCGCGGTGGCAGGCGCGTGAGCTTGCGCGGGCCGGTATAGAGGAGCGTGGAGAAGCGCGGGCGCTGCTGGAACTCGGCGTCGGGCACCAGCCGCGCCATCAGCGGGCGGATGGTCTCGGCGCCGAGGAACATGGTTTCGGCCCGGCCGCGCGCGTGCAAGAGGCGGTCGGTGAATACGTGGCCGCGTTCGGGATCGGCGCAGAGCTGGATTTCGTCGACCGCCAGGAACTCGACCGGCCGGTCGAGCGGCATGGACTCGACCGTGCAGACGAACCAGCGCGGATCGGGCGGGACGACCTTTTCCTCGCCCGTGATCAGCGCCACCGCGCGCGGCCCCTTCAGCTTGACCACGCGGTCGTAGTTCTCGCGCGCGAGCAGGCGAAGCGGAAAGCCGATCATGCCCGAGGCGTGGCCGAGCATGCGCTCGATCGCCAGGTGCGTCTTGCCGGTGTTGGTGGGTCCCAGAACGGCAAGCACGCGGGACGCGGACTTGATCGCCATGGCTGCCCCTAGAATCGGGCTTCAAGGGCCCCGGTTCAAGGGCTGTTTGGCGCCTACCCGGCGGATTTCACCAGCGGCACGAAGGCGACGGGGATGATCGCGCGGCGGTCGAGCGCGCCGTCCGGCTCCTTGCGGATCACCACGAGGTCCTGGTCTCCGTGGCGCGGACCCACGGGGATCACCAGCCGCCCGCCGGCTTTGAGCTGCGCGATCAGCGCCGGCGGCACGTCGGATGCCGCGGCCGTGACCATAATGCCGTCGAAGGGCGCGTGCTCGGGCCAGCCGAGATTCCCGTCGCCGCACTTGACCCGGACATTGCCAATGCCCAGGCGCTTCAGCCGTTCGGCCGCCTGTTCCGCGAGCTTCGGGACGGCTTCGACCGAATAGACCTGGGCCACCACCCGCGCCAGCACCGCGGCCTGGTAGCCGCAGCCGGTGCCGACCTCGAGCACGCGGTGGCCCGGCTCCGGCCGCAGCAGGTCGGTCATGATCGCCACGATGTAGGGCTGCGAGATGGTCTGGCCGCGGCCGATCGGCAGCGGCCGGTTGTCGTAGGCGAATTCGACCAGGGCGGGCGGCACGAACTCCTCGCGCGGCACCGCGGCGATGGCCGCCGTCACCCGCGGATCGAGCGCGGTCTTGCCCAGGTAGCGGTTGGTCCACAAGACCTCGTCCGTCACGGTCTTGACCATGGCGGCGCGGGCCTCGGCGAAACGCTCGGGCGGCGGTCGGTCTTGGCTCATCGCGGCCCTTGCCTCGGGATACCCCCATACCATATAGGCCCATGCCGAAGGCCCGAAAGGGAGGCGGGGATGGCCGAAGAAAAGTTGCAGTTCCAGGCGGAGGTCGGGCGGCTTCTGGATATCGTCGCCCATTCGCTCTACAGCGACAAAGAGATTTTCCTGCGCGAGCTGATCTCGAACGCGTCGGACGCGTGCGACCGGCTGCGCTATCTCGCGCTCACCAAGCCGGAGCTCGCGGCCGACGATCCGGCCTACAAGGTGTCGATCGCGGTGGACCGCCAGGCGCGCACCATCGCCGTGTCGGACAACGGCATCGGCATGGGCCGCGACGAGCTGGTGGCGAATCTCGGCACCATCGCGCGCTCGGGCACCGCCGCGTTCCTCAAGGATCTGACCGGCGACAACGCCCGCGACATGAAACTGATCGGCCAGTTCGGCGTGGGCTTCTACTCCGCGTTCATGGTCGCCGACCGGGTGACGGTCACGAGCCGCAAGGCCGGCGAAGCCGAGGCCTGGCGCTGGACCTCGGAGGGCCGGGGCGAGTTCGCCGTGGCGCCGGCGGAGCGCCCCGACTCAAATCAAGGCCGGCGCGGCACCACGGTCGAGCTGCATCTGCGCGAGGGCGAGGACGAGTTCCTGGAGCACGAGCGCCTCCGGGGTATCGTGCGGACCTATTCCGACCACATCGCGCTGCCGGTGGTGCTGATCGAGAACGGCAAGGAGCAGACGCTCAACGCCGCCGCGGCGCTGTGGACGCGGCCGAAGGGCGGCATCACGCCGCAGCAATACCGCGAATTCTACCACCACGCCGGCCATCTGGGCGACGACCCATGGCTGACCGTGCACTTCAAGGCCGAGGGGCAGATCGACTACACGGCGCTGCTGTTCGTGCCGTCGGCACGGCCGTTCGACCTGTTCCTGCCCGAGCGGCGGCACCGGGTGAAGCTGTACGTGCGGCGCGTGTTCATCACCGAGGATTGCGCCGGGTTGCTGCCTTCGTGGCTCCGGTTCCTGCGCGGCATCGTCGACTCGGAGGACCTGCCGCTCAACGTCAGCCGCGAGATGCTGCAAAAGAACGCCGTGGTGGCGAAGATGCGCCAGGGCATCGTCACGCGCGTCCTAGCGGAGCTGGAGAAGAAGGCGGAGAAGGAGCCCGAGGACTACGCCAAGTTCTGGGAAAACTTCGGCGCGGTCGTGAAGGAGGGCCTGTACGAGGAGCGCGAGCGCAAGGACGAGCTTTTGAAGCTGGCCCGGTTCCGCTCCACGCACGGCGAGGGCTGGACCTCGCTTGCCGAATACGCCCAGCGCATGAAGCCGGGCCAGGACGCGATCTATTACATCACCGGCGACGACGCCAAGGCCCTGCGCAAGAGCCCGCACATCGAGGGCTTCGCGGCCAAGGGCGTGGAAGTGCTGCTGCTTGGCGATCCGATCGACGATTTCTGGGTCGCGGCGGTGGGCGACTGCGGCGGCAAGAAGCTGCGCTCGGCGACGCAGGGCGGCATCGACCTGTCGAAAATCGAGGGCGGCGAAAACAAGGACGAAGCGGCCGGGCCGCCCGCCGACATCGCGCCCCTGCTGGCGATTTTCAAGCTGGCGCTGAAGGACGAGGTGAAGGACGTGCGCGCCTCGCAGCGCCTCACCGGCAGCGCGGTGTGCCTGGTGGCGGACCAAGGCGACCTCGACATGCGGCTCGAACGCATGCTGCGCCAGCATCGCCAGCTCGACGCCGCGGCCAAACGCATCCTGGAGATAAATCCGCGCCACGCGCTCGTCGCCAAGCTCGCGGCCGCCGTGGGCAAGCCCGACCAGGCCCGCGCGCTCGACGACATGGCGCACCTGCTGTTGGATCAGGCGCGCATCGTCGAGGGCGAGGCCGTGCCCGATCCCGCCGCCTTCGCCCGGCGCCTCGCCGCGGTGCTCGAACGCGGGCTAACATAGGAACAACCGCCAAGACACCAAGTCGCCAAGCCGGACTTGGCCGGCCGCTGGCGGGAGGGGACCATCTTGGTGTCTTGGTGTCTTGGTGGTTCTGCTACTGGCCCGAAGGCAATTTGCGCTCCGCGCCCGAGGGCAGCGGGACATTGCGGTCGGCGATCCAGGCCAAGACGTCGCGCCGCACCGCGCCCGCGTTCAGATCGCGCAGCAGCATGTGGAAGCCCTTGGGATAGACCGCGAGGCGCTGGCGCGGGGCGGCGTCGGCCGGAAGGCCTTTGAGGAACGTGTCGAGCGGCCCCCTGGGGATGAGCTGCTCGTTGTCGCCGATGAGGATCAGCGCCGTGGCGGCGAAGCGCGGCGCGGCGCGATGCGCCTCGTCCATCAGGTTGACGAGGCCGTAGACCGCGTCGATGCGGTTGTACTTCAGCACGTGCGGATCGCCGCCCAGCCTGCGCAGCATCGCCGTGTTGTCCGACGGCACGCGGCCGGTCCCGCGCCCGTCCACGGGAAACCACGGCATGGCATGGGCGAGGAAATCCAGCGCGCCGCTTTGCAAGCCCGACATGTATTGCCGGCCCCACAGCGCGGGCGCCGCGAGGATCACGCCGTCCACGGGCGGCGGGCGGTCGCCCGCCATCGCCAGGATCGCGACGGCCCCGCCCATGCTTTCGCCCAGCAGGAACAGCGGCAGGTCGGGATCGCGCGCGCGCAAGAGGCGCGCCATGTCGCCCGCGTCGCGTACCAGGGGCTCGGTGCCGGCCCAGATGCCGGGATCGGGCGCTTCGCCGAAACCGCGCTGGTCGTAGGCGTAGGTGGCGATGCCGGCCTCGGTCCATTCCGCGGCGGAGTCTGCGATGAAGTTGCGGTAATCGTTGAAGCCGTGCAGCGCCAGGATCGCGGCCTTGGGCCGGCCCTGCGGCAGCCAGGATTTCACCTTCAGCTCGATGCCGTCATGCGTGACGAACACGTCGTCGCCGAGGCGCTGGGCGTCGATCCCGGTGCCCGGCGGCTGCAGGCTGGGCGCGCAGGCCGCGAGCGCGAGGACGAGCGCCAGGGCCGCCGCGTGCGGGCTCACGGCGCCCCGGCCTCCCGCCGCGCGGCGCGGGTGAGCTGGAGGAAGATGTCCTCGAGGTCGCTCTCGGTCGTGGTCACGTCGGCCACCGGCAGGCCGCTCGCCTGGATCGCCGCCAGGATCTCGGCCATCGGCGCGGCGCTGGGGCGATAGTGGACCGTCAGCGTGCGCGGGCCTTTCAGCGCCGCGCCGAAGCGCATCAGCGCGCCGGGCACGGCCGCGGCGTCGGCGGCGAGGCGCACGGTCAGCTCCTTGGCGTCGATGCGCTGGAGCAGCGCGGTCTTGTCCTCGCAGCACAAAACCCGGCCACGGTCGATGATCGCGATGCGGTCGCAGATCTGTTCGGCCTCTTCGAGGTAGTGCGTAGTCAGCAGCACCGTCGTGCCGTTGCGGTTCAGCCGCCGCACATAGGCCCAAAGCTGCTGGCGCAGCTCGATGTCGACGCCGGCCGTGGGCTCGTCCAGCACCAGGACCGGCGGATCGTGGACCATCGCCTTGGCGACCAAGAGGCGCCGGCGCATGCCGCCGGAAAGACGGCGCGGGTAGACGTCGGCCTGGTCGGCCAGGCCGAGCGCCGCCAGGATTTCCGCGGTGCGCCGCTCGGCCTTCGGCACGCCGTACATGCCGGCCTGGATTTCGAGCAGCGCCCTGGGGGTGAAGAACGGGTCGATGTTGAGTTCCTGCGGCACCACGCCGATGGCAGCGCGCGCCCCGCGCGGGTCGCGGTCGATGTCGATACCCCAGACGCGCGCCGTGCCCGCGGTCTTGAGCACCAACCCCGCCAGGATGTTGATGAGCGTGGACTTGCCCGCGCCGTTGGGGCCGAGCAGCGCGAACAGCGAGCCGCGCGGGATCTCGAGGTCCACCCGGTCGAGCGCCAGCCGTTCGCCGCCCTGGCCGCCATAGACCTTGGTCAGGCCCTTGACCTCGACCGCGAACGCGGGTTCGCTTTCGGCCCGCGGCGCTCCGCCGGGCGAAACGGGATGGTCGGCGAGCTTGGCGCTCATTCCGGTGACCGGGGCGTTGCGTATTGATTGCGTCGGCGTCATGCGTATCATCGCGTCGACTCGAAGGTCAAATGCCGCCGAACTCCAGGGAAACAGCCGATGAATCCGCCGGAAACCGTCGACGTGGAAACCGCGACCGTGGCCTGCGAGGGCAACGGACCCGCAACCGGGCATCCCCGCGTCTTTCTGACGCTGGTGGATGGCAAAGTGGACTGCCCCTATTGCGGCCAGCGGTTCAGGCAGAAAGCTGGATCGGCCGTCCCCGCCCATTGACGGCCACGCCCGGTGCACGACCGCGCCGGCTTGCGCGGCCAGCGTGATTTCCTACGGCGCCTTGCTGGCCGGCGTCACGCTCGCGGCGCTCGGGGGCGAGCTGTTCGTGCGCGGGCTTCTGGGTTTTGCCCGATGGCTGCGCGTCCATCCCGGCGTGGTAGCCGCGACCCTGGCCGCGTTCGCCACATCGGCGCCCGAGCTGTCGGTCGGAATCAACGCGGCGCTGGCGGGCACGCCGCAAATCGCCCTCGGCGACAGCCTGGGGAGTAACGTTGCAAATCTGGGTCTTATCTTGGGCGTCACCGTGGTTCTGGGCGGGGCGCGCATATCGGACAGGTCCTTTACCCGGAACATGGCCGTCGGCGCGCTGGCGCCGGCGGCGACGGCGGCCCTGGCCGCGACCGGAGAACTGGGGCGGCCGCAGGCCGCCGCGCTGATGGCCGTTTTTTTCGCGTGGCTCGCGGCAACCATCCTGGATGCCAGGCGCGAGCGATCAGCGGTTCTCACGTTGGCGGAAAAAGATCTGAAACGGACGGTTCTGTCCATGGGCCTGGGCATGCTTGCCATGGCCGGCGCGGGGCGCCTGATCGTGCTCGGTGCCACGGCGATCGCGGAACGCTGGGGCGTCGACGTGTTCGTCGTCGGCGCCCTGATCGCCGCGGTCGGCACGTCGACGCCGGAGTTGGCGGTTTCGCTGGTTTCGCGCGCGCGGGGGCACGATGACGTGAGCATCGGCACGCTGCTGGGCAGCAATGTCTTCAATGGCCTATTCATCGTGCCGCTGGTGTGCCTGATCGCACCCACGATGCTGCCTTGGCGCGAACTCGCGCCGACGCTTGGGTTTGGACTCATCGTCGTCGCACTGACGCATCCCGGCCAAGCGCGCCACCTGTCGCGCGGACGAGGTTTGCTGCTGCTGTCCGCCTATGTCGGTTTCGTCATCGCGCTCGCCTCGGGCGGGTCCCGTTGATCCGGCGCAATGCCGTTTTCTCCAGCTCCGCCGCCGCCAGCAGGGCCAGGCCCGCCGCCAGCACCGCGGCCCATTCGTCCCACCCGAGGCCCGCGGTCCGGAACAGCGCCTGCATCGGCGGCAGGTAGGTGAACGCCATCTGCACCAGACCCGTGAGCGCGATGGTCAGGAGCGCGGGACCGGCACCCTTGAGCGCGCGCGGCGACAGGCCCGAGGCATAGATGAAGCGCGCCGGGACCAGGTAGAACGCCTCGCACGCCACCAGGCCGTTGACCGCGACGGTGCGCGCGAGCTCGAGGCTGCCGCCGGCAGCGAGCGTTCGGTGGAACAGCCAGAACGTCAGCGCCAGCATCAAAGCCCCGATGAACGCGATGCGCCACAGGACCAAGCCCGACAAGATCGGCTCGCCCGGCGGGCGCGGCGGCCGGCGCATCACGTCCTCCTCGGCCGGCTCGAACACGAGCGCAAGGCTCAAGGTCACGGACGTCACCAGATTCACCCACAGGATCTGCACCGGCGAGATCGGCAGCGCCACGCCCATGAGCACGGCGGTGACCACGAGCAGCGCCTCGCCGAGGTCGGTCGGCAGCAGGAACATCAGCGTCTTGCGCAGGTTGTCGTAGACCGCGCGGCCTTCGCGCACGGCGTGGGCGATGGTGGCGAAATTGTCGTCGGCCAGCACCATGACCGACGCCTCTTTCGCCACGTCGGTCCCCTTGCGCCCCATCGCCACGCCGACGTCGGCGCGCTTCAGCGCCGGCGCGTCGTTCACCCCGTCGCCGGTCATCGCGACGACGTGGCCGGCGGCCTGCAGCGCCTTGACCAGGCGCAGCTTGTGCGCGGGATCGGTGCGCGCGAACACCGCCGCGGCCGCGGCGGCCTGTCCCAACGCCGCGTCGTCCAGCCGGTCGATGTGATGCCCGGTCAGCGCGTCGCTGCCGTCGATGCCGAGCTCGCGGCCGATCGCCGCCGCGGTGGCGAGATGGTCGCCGGTGATCATCTTGACCTCGATGCCCGCGCGCCGGCAGTCCGCCACCGCCGCGATCGCCTCCTCGCGCGGCGGGTCGATCATCGCGAACAGGCCGAGCAGGGTGAACCCTTCCCGCGCGTCGCCCGGCGCCAAATGGCGCTTGGCGAAGGGGGCGTGCTTCGAGGCGACCGCCAGCACCCGCCGGCCGGCCGAGGCGGCATCGGCGATCGCACGGTGCCAGAAATCGCCATCGATCGGCCTGGGCCCGGCCGCCGCCAGTTCGCGCGAGGAAACCGCCAGCACCGCCTCGGGCGCCCCCTTCAGCAGGATCACGCCGGCGTCGCCGTCGCGGTTGAGCGTGGCCATGAAGCGGTGCGCGGCGTCGAACGGGATTTCGTCGAGGCGCGGATGCGCTACCGCCTCGCTGCGCGGGTTCACGCCGCCCTTCATCGTGGCGGCCAACAGCGCGCCCTCGGTCGGGTCGCCGATGAGGCGCCATTCCCCGCCGTCCTCGCGCAGCTCCGCGTCGTTGCACAGCGCGGCGGCGAACAGCAGGGCCGGCAGGGCCGGATCGGCGCCGGGCGCGCCGCGGGACGCGATCCGGCCGTGCGGCGCATAGCCGGTGCCGCCGACCTCATAGCTCATCGAGGCCGTGGCGATTTCGCGCACCACGAGCTCGTTGCGCGTGAGCGTGCCGGTCTTGTCGGAGCAGATGACGGTGACCGAGCCCAGGGTTTCGACCGCGGGCAGGCGGCGGACGATCGCGTTGCGCCGCGCCATGCGTTCGACCCCGATCGCGAGCGCGATGGTGATGATCGCGGGCAGGCCCTCGGGAATTGCGGCGACGGCAAGGCCGACCGCGGCCATGAACATTTCGTCGGCGGGCAGCGCGCGAGCGAACGTCCCGACCGCGAACGTCGCCGCGGCGACCGCCAGGATCGCCGCGGTCAGCCACTTTCCCATGTCGGCCAGGCGCCGCAGCAAGGGCGTAGCCAGGACGTCGGTCTCGGCCAAGAGCCTGCTGACATGCCCGATCTGGGTCGCAAGGCCGGTAGCCACCACGACGCCGGTGCCCTGCCCCGCCGCGATCGACGTGCCGGCGAAGGCCATCGAGGCCCGTTCGCCGAGCGCCGCCGCTTCGCGCACCGCGTCGCTGGATTTGTCCGCGGGCACGGACTCGCCGGTGAGCGCCGCCTCGACCGCGCGCAGGCCCTTGGCCCTGACGAGGCGCAGGTCGGCCGGCACCTTGTCGCCCGGCTGGAGCGCCACGAGGTCGCCCGGCACGAGGTCGACCGCGTTCACCGTGCGCCGCCGCCCGTCGCGCAGCACGACGGCCTGCGGCGACAGCATGTCGCGCACCGACTCCATGGCACGCTGGGCCTTGCCTTCCTGCACGTAGCCGATGACGGCGTTGAGCAGCACGACGCCGAGGATCACGCCGGTATCGACCGCGTGGCCGAGCGACGCCGTCACCGCGGCGGCGGCCAGCAGCACGTAAATCAGGACGTTGTGGAACTGCCGGAGGAAGCGCAGCAGCGGCCCGGCCGCGTGCGGCATCGGCAGCAGATTGGGCCCATGCGCTTCGAGGCGGCGCCCAGCCTCCGCTTCGCCGAGCCCGTGTGGCGACGACTCGAGGCGCCGCAGCGTCTCCTCGGCGGTCAGCGCGTGCCAAGCCTGCGCCGGTCCATGCGCGGCTTCGCGCCGCTCTACGGTCTTGCGTCGCACGCCCGTTACAATACCGGCGAACGCCGGAAACCGCGCGCGGTTATTTTGCCGTGTCCGGTGCGGGCCGGCGATGCCGCGGCGCCGCGCGAATCGAAACGGGACGGCGGATCGCTCCGCCGCCCCGTGCCGGTTCCGGGCCTACGATCAGGCCGCCTTCTTGGCGTCGATGGTCTTCACCTTGGCCGCGCCGCTCGCGATCTCGATGGTCCGGGGCTTCATCGCCTCGGGCAGCTCGCGCACCAGGTCCACGGTCAACAGGCCGTTCGCCAGGCTCGCGGCGGTCACTTTCACGTAGTCGGCGAGGCTGAAACGCCGCTCGAACGCTCGGCCGGCGATGCCGCGGTGCAGGAACTGCGTGCCCTCGGCGGGCTGGCGCGCCTTGCCGCTGACCACGAGCGTGTTCTCGTGCTGCACCACCGACAAGTCTTCGTCGGTTAGGCCCGCCACGGCCATGGTGATGCGGTACCGGTTCTCGCCCGCGAGCTCGATGTTGTAGGGCGGGTAGCCGTCGCCGTCGGCCGTGCGCAGCGCGTCGTCCAGCATGTCGGCGATGCGGTCGAAGCCGACGGTGGAGCGGAAGAAGGGAGAGAAGTCGAAGCCGGTCATGTCCATATCCTCCGGTTGAGCAACATGGTCGTGTGGATCCGCCGCCGTAGGGCGGCCGGATCGCTTGCACCGCGCGGACCCCGGATGGGCGTCCGCGCAGGTGTTGAATTGGGAAGCGCGCCGAGGTCGTTCAAGGGGGCCGCAGCGGCCGGAAATTCCTTGCCGATCAGCGACATATCCACAGGGCGCGGCGAACCGGGCATGCGCTAGACTTGGCCGCCATGAACGGCAAGCAACCCGCGAAAGCGGCCGGAAAACCCGCGGCGAAACCGGCCTCCGGGTCCATCCGCCACCTCTACCTGGTCGACGGCTCGGGGTTCATCTTCCGCGCCTTCCACGCCCTGCCGCCGCTGACGCGCGCCGACGGCACGCCGGTGGGCGCGGTCCTCGGCTTCTGCAACATGCTGATGAAGCTGCTCGACGGCACGGATTGCGACGGCGTGGCGGTGATCTTCGATTCCGCGCGCAAGACCTTCCGAAACGAGATCTTCAAGGACTACAAGGCGCACCGGCCCGAGCCGCCGCCCGAGCTGATCCCGCAATTCGCGCTGGTGCGCCAAGCGACCGAGGCGTTCAACGTGCCGGCGATCGAGATGCCGGGCTACGAGGCCGACGACCTGATCGCGACCTACGCCACCCAGGCGAAGAAGGCGGGCGCTGACGTGACCATCGTGTCGTCCGACAAGGACCTGATGCAGCTCGTGGAGCCCGGCGTCGGGATGCTCGACCCGATCAAGAACCGGCAGATCGGGGCGGCGGAGGTGCGCGAGAAGTTCGGGGTGGACCCGGACAAGGTGATCGACGTGCAGGCGCTGGCAGGCGACAGCACCGACAACGTGCCGGGCGTACCGGGGATCGGCGTCAAGACCGCGGCGCAGCTGATCGCCGAGTACGGCGATTTGGACACGCTGCTGAAGCGCGCGGGCGAGATCAAGCAGCCGAAGCGGCGCGAGGCGCTGGAAACCAACGCGGAGATGGCGCGCATCAGCCGCTCTCTCGTGACGCTGAAGCGCGACGTGCCGGGCGCGCCGGCGCTGGCCCAGCTCGCGCGCCGGGCGATGGACCGCGAAAAGCTGCTGGAGTTCCTGTCCGAAAACCAGTTCCGCTCACTGATCCAGCGCCTGCAGAACGGCCAGGCGCGCGGCGCGCCGTCGGCCAAGGAGGAAGGCGCCGCGCTGCATGCGGACACGGCCAGGCATGCGCGCCCGGAGCCCGCGGCCGCGCCGAAGCCCAGCGCCATCGACCGCTCGAAATACGAGCTGGTCCAGGACCTGAAAACGCTGAAGCGCTGGATCGAGCGGGCGACGGCGGCCGGGACCGTCGCCGTGGACACCGAGACCACGTCGCTCGACGCGCTGCGCGCCGAGCTGGTGGGCATCTCGCTCAGCACCGCGCCGGGCGAGGCCTGCTACGTCCCCGTGGGCCACACCGGCGCGGCCAAGCCCGGCGAGATGGACCTGGGCGGCGGCGCCGCGCCGAAACAGATCCCGCTGCAAGAGGCGTTGAAGGAAGTGCAACCTCTGTTGGCCGATCCCTCGGTCCTCAAGATCGGCCACAACATCAAGTACGACATGGAGGTGTTCGCGCG
>Ga0233425_10009972_pt1 | contig 11788 bp, 8 predicted proteins | sample Watercolumn_Towu_2_FD_181712 | JGI IMG/M metagenome (GOLD analysis project Ga0233425, IMG submission 181712) | Freshwater microbial communities from Lake Towuti, South Sulawesi, Indonesia - Watercolumn_Towuti2014_140_MG | ecosystem: Environmental > Aquatic > Freshwater > Lake | place: Indonesia...
CATTCTCTGGATCTCCGCCGAGGATCTCTCCGCCGGCACGCTCGGCTGTTACGGCGGGGCGGCACACACGCCCCGTCTCGACCGGCTCGCCGCGGATGGGCTCCGCTTCGACGCGGCGTTCTCCGCCGCTCCGGTCTGCGCGCCGTCTCGAAGCGCGATCATCACCGGTGTGATGCCGACGACGCTCGGCAGCCTGCCGATGCGGTGCAAGGCCACGCCGCCGCCCCATGTCAGCGGCTTTCCTGGACGGCTGCACGAGGCGGGCTGGTGGTGCACCAACAACTCGAAGACCGACTACAACCTCTCGGCCTCGTTTGACGCGGGATGGAACCAGTCGAACGACAGGGCGCACTGGCGGAGCCGGCTCAGGGCCGATCAGCCGTTCTTCGCAGTTTTCAATCTCACCGTCACGCACGAGAGCGGACTCTTTGGCGATCAGCCGGAGCGGGTGCGGCGCGGTCTGCCGCCGGAGGCCCGCCGCGAGCCGGCCTACGTGACGGTGCCACCGTACTACCCCGACACGCCCGTGATCCGTCGGGCGATTGCCCAGCGTCTGGAGCTGGCCGCCGCGCTCGATGTCGCCGTCGGACGGATCCTCGACGAACTCCAGAATGACGGCCTCGCCGACGACACGATCATCTTCTTCTGGAGCGACCACGGCGAGGGCATCCCGCACGGCAAGCGCTCGCTCACCGAGCACGGCCTCCGCGTGCCGCTGCTCGTGCGCGTGCCCGCGAAGTGGCGCGCCCGAGCCCGGCTTCCGGGCGGCGGCGAGCCGAACGGTACGACCGAGACCCTCGTGAGTCTGCTCGACCTCGGGCCCACGGTGCTCACCCTCGCAGGCCTTGCCCGGCCGGCGTGGATGGAGGGCCGCGCGTTTCTCGGCGAAGGTGCCACGAGCCGCGACGTCGTGATCGCTGCCCGCGATCGCATGGACGTACGACCAGGATGCGGACGCTCGGCGCGCGATGCGCGATTTCGCTACGTCCGCAACTTCATGCCGTGGCTCGATGGCGACGATCTGCCCGACTACGCCGATGGCGTGGCGATCACGCACGAACTCCGCGCGGCGCGGCAGGCGGGCACGCTGCCCCCCGGGGCCGGCTGGTTTTCCCGCACGTGCCGGGCGCCGGAAGAACTCCACGATGCCCGCGCCGACCCCGACGAAGTGTACGACCTCGCAGCCGATCCCGCGCATGCCGCCGACCTCGCGCGACTGCGGGCCGCGGTGCGGGAGTGGATGCGGAAGACGAAGGACACGGGCATCCTCCCGGAGTCGATGCTCCAAGCCGAGGCACAGTCGGCCGGCAGCGAGTGGGCGATCTTTCATCCGTCCACGGAAGAGGAAGCCACCGCCGCCGACGCACGGTACGACGCGATCCTCGATACCGCATGGGCCGTGGGCGATGGTCACGCGGCGGCCTTCTTCGCGGACCGTCTCGTGAGTGATGACCCCGCGGTCCGGTTCTGGGCGGTGGCCGGAACCGGCTGGGCGGCCCTTCAGGCAGGGGGCGAACCGTCCGCAGCGCTCAAGCCGCTGCTCGCCGACGCCGACCCAACCGTCCGCGTCGGCGCGGCGACGTGGCTCTTGCGGTGCGGACCGACGGGGGCGGACGACGAAGCCCGCGCGACACTCTCCGCCGCGCGCGATGACGGCGGGGACGACCTGGAGGAACACCGCCCCGGCGAACGCGTGCGGCGCAGGGCACGATCCGGATCCGCGCCCTGACGCGTCACCCGTTCGAGGCCAGACGCCGCACCGCCATGGTGGCCGCGTTGGCGGTGGCGGAGCCGGCGATCCACAGGCTCGCGCCGGCAAGCGCGCCGGCCACGACCCCGGCCGGACCCGCCGCCACGCCGCCGACGGCACAGGCGAGGCTGCTCGCCGCCAGGCCGGCCGACTCGCCCGCCCGACGGCTCTCCGCGGCCGTCGCGCCGCGCTGATGCGCCCGCCACTCGGCGGCGAGCGCGGCGGCCTCGGCGACGATCGCCGCCGGCATGAGCGTCCGCAGGCCGACACGAACCGTCGTGCCAAGCGCGGTGCGGACGACGACCCGCTCGGCGGCTCGCGCGGCGGAACGGGCCGAGATCGCCGCCATCGCGCGGGAGCAGGCCGCCGCCACTCGCTCCATCACGATATCGACCTGCCGGCTGGCCCGGCGGCCCGTCGCACACCAGGTGGCGAAGTGCTCACAGTTGTCGACGGCGAGGCTGTAGCCCTCGCGGCCCACGTGGGCCAGCGCCCGTGAGACGACCTCGTCGGCGGGGAACATGGCCGCGGGCTCGTTGCACACGCGGACGGGCCGGCTTCCGGCGAAATCGTCCCACGAGGTGCGCACCACCCGGCCGCCGCCGAACGGGTTGCGAAAATCGTGGGGCCGCGCGTGCACGACCGTGCCGTCGCCGACGTCGATGCCGTGGTGCTGATAGGTGATGGTCGAGCCGGCGATCCGGTGCTCGACTTCCAGGCGATCCCCGCAGGCCATGGGCGTCCTTCTCCTCGCGCTTCAATGCTCTACGCGGGTGGGCCACGAACGGTTCGCCCAATTGTGAGATTCCCGTGCGGGACCCGCAAGGACGTTGCCGGCCTCCCGATTCCCGGTAGGGTGACCGCTCCGGCGACCCGTGGTATCAGGAGGCGGGGGCGTGCAACAGTTCCTCGACATGTTCACGACTCTCTCGATCGGGCAGACGCTGCTGCTCGTCCTGGCGCTCGTGATCGCGTTCGGCTTCGAGTGCATCAACGGCTTTCACGACACCGCCAACGCGGTCGCGACGGTGATCTACACCAAGTCGCTCAAGCCCACGCCGGCGGTGGTCTGGTCGGGCCTGTGGAACTTCATCGGCGTGCATGCCGGCGGCATCGGCGTCGCCTTCAGCATCGTCCACCTCCTGCCGGTGGACCTCCTCGTGAACATCAAGACCGGCCGCGGCCTGGCCATGGTGCTCTCGCTCCTCGGCGCGGCGATCATCTGGAACTTCGCCACCTGGTATCGCGGCCTTCCGGCCTCGAGCTCCCACTCCCTGATCGGCTCGATCATGGGCGTGGGGATGATGAACGCCTGGATGGAGCACGGATCGGTCTTCAAGGGGATCAACTGGCACAAGGCGACCGAGGTGGGGATGGCGCTGCTCATCTCGCCGGTCATCGGCTTCTTTCTCGCGGCCCTGCTGCTCATGCTGGCGAAGCGGCTCATTCCCGCGCGGGAACTCTACGAGCCGCCCCACGGTGACAAACCGCCTCCCTGGTGGATCCGGGCGCTGCTCATCGGGACGTGCACCGGGGTGAGCTTCGCGCACGGCTCGAACGACGGCCAGAAGGGGATGGGGCTGATCATGCTCGTCCTCATCGGCATCGTGCCGGCGTCGTTCGCCCTCAACATGCGCTCGTCGGCGCACGACATCACGGCGACCGCGACGGCGGCGGAGAAGCTCGAGGAGGAACTGTCGAGCCCCACGCTCTCAGCGATGATGGAGGCACTCCGCGCACAATACGTGGCCGAGGCCCGCGTGGAGAAGCTCAGCCGCACCGCGGGCGTCGTGGCGGCCGAGGTGCTGGAGTCGACGATGGTCGAGGACGTGCTCGACCCCTTCCCGAAGAACGACGCCATCCTCGCCACGCTCGACCCGCTGCCGCTGGTGCGGGAGGTTCGCACGACGCTCGGCGACCGCACGACGTTCGCCGACCTCCATCCCGACGAGCGCTGGAAGCTGCGGGAGCAGCTCGTGGAGCTGGGTGCCTCCGTCCGCACGCTCCTGCGACAGTTCGGCGACCGGCTCACCGAGGATCGCCGCACGGTGCTCAAGTCCCTCGCGGGCCAGCTCACCAAGCCGGTCGAGTACGTCCCGGAGTGGGTGGTGATGGGCGTGGCGCTGTGCCTGGGCCTGGGCACGATGTTCGGGTGGGAGCGGATCGTCGTGACGGTCGGCGAGAAGATCGGCAAGACGCATCTCACGTACGCCCAGGGAGGTGCAGCCGAGCTCGTCGCCGCCTCGACGATCGCCATGGCCGACTCGCTGGGGATGCCGGTGAGCACGACGCACGTCCTCTCGAGCGGGGTTGCGGGCACGATGTGGGCCAACCAGTCGGGCATTCAGCCGGAAACCGTCCGGGAGATCGCGCTGGCCTGGATTCTGACGCTCCCCGTGGCCATGAGCCTTTCGGGGGGCCTGTACTGGATTTCGACGTTCCTGACCGGGTGACCTGGCGGGCCGGGCGGAAAATCGTGGCGACCGGCCCCGTCGATGTCCGACGAACGGGACGTCGGCCGTTTCCGGAACCGGTGACCGAATGCCTTTCGACACCGGCGTCTCCCTGAGGTAGCCTCCCCAGAAGGAGCCTTCTACGGGGTTCTCCCCGGAATCGGCGGCACATGCGGAGGCGGCGATGGCAGCTGGTCTCGAAGATGTCCGAATCGAAGAAGCGGCAGCCGCCGAAGGGCCCTCGGCGCCGCGCGTCGGGGGGATCGACATCCCCGAGGCTTCGCAGCCCGTCCACGTCGAATGGCTCTATGCGACCGCGCTGGTGACCGTCCACCTGCTCGCGCTGCTGGCCTTCGTGCCGTGGTTCTTCAGTTGGACGGGCGTCGTCGCCGGAATCCTCGGCCACTTCGTGTTCGGGATGCTCGGCATCAACATCGGGTATCACCGGCTCCTCACGCATCAGGGCTTCACCTGCCCGAAGTGGCTCGAGCACACGCTGGCGATCCTCGGCATGTGCACGCTCCAGGATTCGCCGGCTCGCTGGGTCGCGATTCACCGCATCCATCACAAGGACTCGGACCACCAGCCCGATCCACACTCCCCGCTGGCCGGATTCTTCTGGGGGCACATGGGCTGGGTGCTCGTCCGCAGCCGCGACCACCGCAACGTCCACTGCTTCGAGCGCTACGTGCGCGACCTGCTCCGCGACCCGTTCTACCTCGAACTCGAGCGTCGGCATTCCTGGTTTCTGGTCTACGTCCTGCACGCGATCGTGCTGACCGCGATCGGGTTCGCGATCGGCTGGGCGACCACCCGCACCACCGCCGGCGCCACGCAGATGGCCGCGAGCATGTTCGTATGGGGCGTGGTCGTCCGCACGGTGCTCGTGCTGCACGGCACGTGGGCCGTCAACTCGGTGGCCCACGTCTGGGGCTACCGCAACTACGAGACCACCGACAACAGCCGCAACAACTGGCTCGTCGCCCTCTTCTCGCACGGCGAGGGCTGGCACAACAACCACCACGCCGACCAGCGCGCGGCCGCCCACGGCCACCGCTGGTGGGAGTTCGACATGGCGTGGTGGGTGATCCGCGGAATGGAGACGGTCGGTCTGGCCAAGAACGTCGTCCGCCCGCGTGCCTGGCGCGACTGACGACCGCCGTCAGGGCATCATCACGCCGGCGAGGGCGGCCGAGAGGGCGCTCGTCAGCGTGCTGATCACGAGCATCCGCACGCCGAGCGTGGCCAGATCGCCGCGGCGCTCGGGAATCAAGGCGCCGATGCCACCGAGCTGGATGCCGATGCTCGAGATGTTCGCGAAACTGCACATCGCGATCGTGGCGATCGAGTAGGCCTTGGGGCTGATCGCGTCCTTCATCCCGCCGAGCTGGAAGTAGGCGATCAGCTCGTTGAGCACCGTGCGGGTCCCGAGCAATCCACCGACCGCCCTGCAGTCGTCGGCCGGCACGCCGATCAGCCACGCGAAGGGGGCGAACACGAACGCGAAGATCGCCTGCAGCGAGAGCTGGGGCCATCCGGCGAGGCCGCCGATCCAGCCGAGCGCCATGTTGGCCAGCGCCACCAGCGCGATGAAGGAGATCAGGATCGCCCCCACGTTGGCGGCGAGGAGAAGCCCCTCGCGCGTGCCCCGCGCGGCCGCGTCGAGGACATTGGTGTCGATCCGCTCGCGCGACACCTCGACGGTGCCGAGCGTCTCGGGCGTGCCCTGTTCGGGGATGAACATCTTCGTGAGGTAGATCGTGGCCGGGAAACTCATGAGGATGGCCGTGAGCAGGTCGCGGGCCGAGCACCCCGCCTCGAGGTAGGCGCCGAGGATGCCCCCCGACACGAGGCCCATGCCGCTGACCATGACGACGGCCAGTTCCGACCGTGTGAGGTTCGGGAGATACGGCCGGATGACGAGCGGCGCCTCGGTCTGTCCGAGGAAGATCGACGCGGCGGCATTGAGCGTCTCGGCGCCGCTCGAGCCGAGGATCCGCGCGGTGACCACGGCGAAGGCACGCACGACCACCTGCATCACGCCGAGGTGGTAGAGCACGGCGAAGAGCGCCGCCACGAACACGATCGTGGGCAGCACGCGAAAGGCGAACACGAACCCGCCGGGACCACTCGGGTCCACGAGCCTGTCGCCGAACACGAACCGCGCGCCCTGATGCGAGCAGGCGAGCACCGACTCGACCCAGCGGCTGGCGTAATCGAGCGCCTCGCGGCCCGCCTCGGACCGCAGGAGCACGAACCCGAAGAGGCACTGCATCCCCAGCCCCCCGAGCACCATGCGCAACGAGATCTTCCGACGGTTCTCCGAGAAGATCCAGGCCGCGGCGAGGATCACGGCCACGCCGATGAGGCCGCGGAATCGGTCGAAGGAGTCCATGCACGACGCTCCGGTGGACTACAGCCGCTCGATCACCCGCGACCGCGGCGAGGGGGGCGCGTCCGCGATCGTGACGGCCTCGGCCAGCATCGCGAGCGCCGAGGGCAGCGCTGCGGCATGGGGGGCGTTCACGTGCAGTTCGGCGATCACCTCGCCGGCCCGCACCTCGTCGCCCACCTGACGCCGGATCACGATGCCTGCGCCCGGATCGATTCTCGAATCGACGCGCGCCCGCCCGGCCCCCAGCTTCATCGACGCCTGCCCCACCGGCCAGGCGCGGATGCCGGCGATGAAGCCGCCCCGGGAGGCGACGAGCGGCTCGACTCGCGCCGCCCGCGGCAGCACGAGGTCGGGATCATCGCACACGCGTGGGTCGCCCCCCTGCGCCGCCACCACGCCGCGGAACCGCTCGAGCGCCGAGCCATCGGCGATCGAGCGCCGGCAGCGCTCGAGGGCGTCGTCTCGCGACGAGGCCACACGCCCCATCACGAGCATCTCGGCGGCCAGCTCGAGCGACACCTCCATGAGGTCCGCAGGGCCGTCGCCGCGCAGGCACTCCACCGACTCCCGCACCTCGAGGGCGTTGCCGACGGTGCGGCCGAGCGGCGCGTCCATGCTCGTGATGAGCGCGTGCACCGGCTTGCCGAGCTCGCGACCGATGCCGGTCATGGTCCCGGCGAGCGCCCGGGCGTCGTCGAGCGTCGCCATGAACGCGCCGTCGCCGGTCTTCACGTCGAGCACGAGGGCGTCGATCCCCTCGGCGAGCTTCTTCGAGAGGATCGACGCCGCGATGAGAGGGATGCTCTCGACGGTGGCGGTCGCGTCGCGGAGGGCGTAGAGCACGCGGTCGGCCGGCGCGATCTCGGCCGTCTGACCGATGAGCACGAGGCCGCACTCGCGCGCGATCCGCCGGTAGGTCGTGAGATCGACGTTCACGCTGAAACCGGGGATGCTCTCGAGCTTGTCGAGCGTACCGCCGGTGTGCCCGAGGCCGCGGCCGGAGACCATCGGCACCGTCACGCCGCAGGCCGCCGCGATCGGGGCGAGGATCAGGCTCGTCTTGTCGCCGACGCCGCCGGTGGAGTGCTTGTCGACCTTGGGGCCCGGGATGTCGCCGAGATCGATCACGGTGCCCGAGTGGAGCATCGCGTCCACGAGCGCTGCGGTCTCGGCGGACGTCATGCCGCGCCACACGATCGCCATCGCGAGCGCCGACCACTGGTAGTCGGGCACCTCGCCGGTGGCGATGCCGCCGACGAGGAAGCGGATCTCGTCGTCGGCGAGAACGCCGCCGTCGCGTTTCCGACGGATCAGATCGACGGCCCGCATCACGATCCGGCCCTCGGGGCTGTCAGGACGTCGCCACCGTGCCGAACTGCCGGTCGCCGGCGTCCCCGAGCCCCGGAATGATGAAGCCCGACGCGTTCAGACCCTCATCGACCGCGGCGACGTGGATCGTGATGTCCGGCATCGCCGCCGAGAGACGGGCGATTCCCTCCGGCGCCGCGATGATCGCAAGGAACAGGATCCGGGGGACTCCCGCGGCGCGCAGCATCTCGCAGGTGCGGACGGCGGAACCGCCGGTCGCGAGCATCGGATCGACCACGATGGCCAGCGACGCGCTCGTGGCCTTGGGCAGCTTGGTGTAGTACTCGTGGGGCGCGAGGGTGACCTCGTCGCGGGAGACGCCGATGTGCCAGACCTCGGCGTCGGGAATCATGTCGAGGAGACCGTCGGCCATGCCCAGGCCGGCGCGCAGAATCGGGACGATCGCGATCCGGTCGGCGATGCACCGACCCGACGCCTCACCCAGCGGTGTGGTCACGCGGACCTCGCCCGTCGAGACGTTCACGGTGGCCTCCACCGCCAGAAGCCGCGTGATCCGGCCGATCGTCCGACGAAACTCGGCCGGGCGCGTGCCCGGATCACGGAGCGTCAGCACATGGTGGGCAACCAGCGGATGCGACGAGACGTGAACACGCGGCATGGCCGGTATGCTTTCCGTGAGCCGCACGATGATAGAGCACGGCGACACGTTGTCGAACCGCGCCGCCAACCCGGCCCGGGGGCTCGCGTAGATTCCCGGGCTTCTGACGCCCTGCTCCCGCACCCGCCCTGAGCCATGACCGACCCGGCCGCGAGCCGCGATTCCCGCCCCGATCGCCTGCTCGCCGAGGCGCGTCAGGCCGCCGCGCACTCCCACGCGCCGTACTCCGGATGGCGCGTGGGCGCTGCGGTTGAGTTCGCGGAGACCGGGGCGGCGGCGTTCCGCGGCGCGAACGTGGAGAACGGCTCGTACGGCCTGACGATCTGCGCGGAACGATCCGCGATCTGCGCGGGGGTCGTGGCTGGAGGCCGCACGCTCCGCCGTGTGGCCCTCGTCTGCTTCGCCGCCGACGGGAGCCTCGTCCCGGCGATCGTGCCGTGCGGTGCGTGCCTGCAGGTGATCCACGAGTTCGGCTCGGCCGACACCGAGATCGTGATCGAGGAGGGGGGCACGTTCCGGCTGGCCGACTTCCTGCCCCGCCCGTTCGGCGCGGCCGTCAGCGTCCCACGTCGAGGCTCATGAGCGTGCGGCCGTCGCGCACGTAGAGCCGTCCCGCGGCGAGTGCCGGGAGCGCCCGCAGCGGGCCGCCCGTGGAATCCGCGGCGAACGGCCGGGCCCGCGCGAGCACCTCGAGCCGCTTCGGATCGGGACGCACGAGCACGAGCTCGCCGTCGGTCGTCGCCGCGATCAGAAGCCCCGAGGCCGAGAGGAGCGTGCCGTAGCCGAACCCGGCGTCCGACCAGTGCACCCGCCCCGTGCGTCGGTCGAGGCACCGCAGTGCCGACGGTGGCACGTCGTCGCGGCCGTCGATCGCGTAGAGATGGCCGTCGACTTCAATCGGCGTCGCGTACTGCGAGGCAAGCGACTCGGTGCCCTGCCAGACGGGAGTTGCCCCACGGGCGTCGAAGGCCGCGTAGACGGTTCCGATGCCGTACGCCGCGGTGACGAGCAGGTGACCGTCGGCGAACACGACCGGCGACGCGGCGTTCACCGTCGGCCCGCGCTGGCCGAACGGGAACGACCATCCGACGGCGCCGTCGGCGGGATCGACGAGCAGGCATGCATAGCGCGTGACCATGACGACGCGATCGGCCCCACCGGCCCGGACGGCGACCGGGGACGAATAACTCGCCGGCTCGTCGGTGGCGGTCCAGAGGGTCTCGCCGGTGTCGATGTCGAACGCCACGATGCCCGCGCCGCGGCGGCCACCGACGTTCACGATCACGCGGTCGCCCACGACGAGCGGCGTGGAGCCGGCGCCGAAATAGCCCTCCGGCGCCGCGTAGTCGCGATGGGTGTCGCGGGTCCATCGCCGCCGACCCGTCGCCGCATCGATGCAGGCAAGCACGCCCTGGGCGCCGAACACGATGACGCGTCCACCGTGGACGACCGGCGTGCACAGCGGCCCGTCGTCCCCCCCGACCTGCGGCCGGAACGTGGTCGGATGACCGTCCTGCCAGAGCGCCTCGCCGGACTCGACCGCGAACGCCTCAAGCACCTCGCGGTCGTCCACGCGGTGGAACAGATAGCCCCGTTCGCCGATGACGACCACGCCCGCCACGCCCCGGCCCACCGGCCGCCGCCACACCGGCCGCGGGCCGGCGGGGGGCCAGCGGTCGGCCAGCCGCTCGTCCGCGGCGGCCACGCCGTTTCGCGTGGGCCCGAGGACCTGCGGCCAGTCGCCGCCGCAGACGGGCGCCGCCATCAGGGCGGCCGCCGTCACCGCGACGAGCGGAAGACATCGCGTCACGACGGACGGTTCCGCTGGCGGAAGTATTTGTAGCCCGGCACGAAGAAGCAGGCGGCGCTCACGAGGCCGAAGAGCAGGTGTTGATAGGCGGGCACGAGGCACATCACCAGCGCCGTTGCGAAGAGCACCGCCGCCTGAACGTAGAAGATGCCGGAGAGGATCCCCGCCTTCACGAAGAACACGAGCCCGGCGAAGAGCGCGAGCACCGGCGAGAGCGTGAGCACGTGCATCCCGAGGAGCTGCTCGATCACGAACAGCAGCACGCTTGCGACCACGCTGCCGCCCCAGATGTGAGCGATCTGACGCTCGACCGCCGTCACCGGGCCGTTGCGGTGCCGCAGCGCCCAGAAAATCGGCGCCCAGAGCGCGAATCCGCCCCCCCAGAGCACGAGATACGGCCAGCGATCCGTCACGCCGCGCCAGGCGAGCACGTCGGTGATCGCGCACAGCGCAAACACGACCACCGAGTGCCACATCCAGAGCAGGCCCCAGTTCTCCAGGACCACGGCATGGTGCGTCTCGCGAAAGAGCCTCGCGGCGACGTCGATGAGGCCGCCGCGACGGGCCGCGACCGGCTCGCCCGAGAGGGCGGCGCGGAGATCCGCCGCGAGCAGGGCCGCGGAAGCGTAGCGGAGGTCCTGCGGCTTCTGCAGGGTCTTCAGCGCGATCATCTCGAGGTCGCGATCCACGTCGGCCACGAGCGCCCGCGGCAGGGGCGGGTCCGACTCGAGCACGGCCAGGAGCGTGTCGACGGGCGTACCGGCCTGGAAGGGCGGACGACCGCAGAGCGTCTGGTACAGGATCGCGCCCAGGCTCCACACGTCGCTCGTCGGTCCCACGTCGCCGCGGCTGCCGGCGGCCTGCTCGGGCGACATGTAGCAGGGCGTGCCGAGGATCGCCCCAGTGTGCGTGACCGACTCCGCATCCTCGAGCCGCTTGGCGAGGCCGAAGTCGGAGACGAGCGGCTCGCCGGTGGCGTCGATGAGGATGTTCGACGGCTTGAGGTCGCGATGCAGCACGCCTCGCACGTGCGCGGCGTGAACCGCGTCGGCCACCTTCGCCAGGAGCCTCGCCGCCTCGCGGGCGGGCATCGGTCCCTGCGCCAGCCGCTTGGCCAGCGTCGTGCCTTCGATGAACCGCATGCTGTAGAAGGGGATGCCGTCGTGCTCGCCCACTTCGAAGATGGGAACGATGCCCGGGTGGTCGAGCCGGGCGGCGGCCTCCGCCTCGCTGCGAAACCGCGTGAGGTCCGCGGCGGAGGCCAGGTCGCGACGCAGGAGCATCTTCACCGCGACGATGCGGCCGAGGCTCCGCTGGCGTGCGCGATACACGACGCCCATGCCGCCGCGGCCGATCTCTTCAAGAAGGTCATAGTCGCCAAGCGCCGCAGGAA
>Ga0233425_10009973_pt1 | contig 11788 bp, 10 predicted proteins | sample Watercolumn_Towu_2_FD_181712 | JGI IMG/M metagenome (GOLD analysis project Ga0233425, IMG submission 181712) | Freshwater microbial communities from Lake Towuti, South Sulawesi, Indonesia - Watercolumn_Towuti2014_140_MG | ecosystem: Environmental > Aquatic > Freshwater > Lake | place...
CCTGCGCGCTCTGGGCGTTGCAGGCTTCGGCATGGCGAACGTCATGCTGCTGTCGGTCGGCATTTGGGCGGGCGGCGAGGACATGGGCCGGGCGACGCGCGACCTCATGCACTGGGCGTCCGCCTTGATCGCGCTGCCGACCGTCGCCTATGCGGGGCGGCCGTTCTTCGCCTCGGCGTGGACGGCGCTTTCGGCCGGGCGGACCAATATGGACGTGCCGATTTCGATCGGCGTCGGCCTGGCCGCGGCCATGAGCCTCTACCAGACCGCGACCTCGGGGCCGCACGCCTATTTCGACTCCTGCGTCGCGCTCTTGTTCTTCCTGTTGATCGGCCGCTATCTCGACCGCCTCGCGCGCGGCCAGGCGAGGAAGGCGATCGAGAACCTGGTCGGCACGACGGGCGCCGCGCTGACGCTGATCGATGCCGACGGCCGGACCCGGCGGATCGCGACCGAAAAGGCGCGCGCGGGCGACATCGTGCTGATCGCACCGGGCGAGCGCATCGGCGTCGACGGCGTCGTCGTCGACGGCATCTCGGACATCGACGCGGCGCTGATCGACGGAGAAAGCGCACCGCGGCGCGTCCGCGCGGGAGCGCCGGTCCATGCCGGCACTCTCAATCTGAGCGCGCCGCTGCGCGTCAGAACGACCGCGGTCGGCGAGGCGACGCTGCTCGCCGAAATCCGGCGCCTTATCGCGGTCGCCGAGCGCGGCCGCGACAAATACGTGGCGCTCGCCGATCGGGTCGCGCGCGCCTACGCGCCGGCGGTCCACACGCTCGCCGCAGCGACCTTCCTCGGCTGGTTCGCGCTCGGCGAACTCGCCTGGCAAGGCGCGCTAATGAACGCGGTCGCGGTCCTGATCATCACCTGCCCTTGCGCCCTCGGGCTCGCAGTCCCGGTGGTCCAGGTCGTGGCGAGCGGGCGCTTGCTGCGCGCCGGCCTGCTTTTCCGTTCGGCGACGGCGCTCGAGCGCTTGGCCGAAATCGACACCGTCGTGCTCGACAAGACCGGCACGCTGACCTTTGGCCGGCCGACGCTCGAGGCCGATCCGACGCGCGATCCGGCGGCGCTCAGCATCGCGAGCGAAATCGCGGCAACCAGCCGCCATCCCCTCGCCCGCGCCCTCGCCGCCGCGGTGCCCGACGTCGCGCCGGCCCGCGACGTCGTCGAGCGCCCGGGCTTCGGCCTGACTTGCGGCGACATCCGTCTCGGCAGTCGCGCCCATTGCGGCCTGGCGCCGGACGACGGCGGCGGCACCGAGATGTGGCTGACCCGACCCGGCGAGGCGCCGGTGCGCTTCGGTTTCGCCGACGCCCTGCGTCCCGATGCCGCCGAGGCGGTGCGGCGCTTTCGCGCGCTCGGGCTCGCGGTCGAGATCGTTTCGGGCGATCGGCGGGGCGCGGTCGCGGAGGCAGCGCGGCAAGTCGGCATCGAGGCTTTCATCGCCGAAGCCTCGCCGGTCGACAAGGCCGCGCGGCTCGAGGCCCTCGCGCGCAAGGGGCGCAAGGTCCTGATGATCGGCGATGGCCTGAACGACGCGCCCGCTCTCGCCGCCGCCCATGTATCGATCGCGCCGGGCTCGGGCGCCGACATCGCGACCGTCGCGGCCGATGCCGTGCTCGCTCGCGAGACGCTCGCGCCGGCGGCGGACGCGGTCGCGATCGCGCGCCGCGCCGCCGCTCTCGCCAAGGGAAACCTCGCCCTCGCCGTGCTCTACAACGCGCTCGCCGTGCCGCTCGCGATGGCGGGCCTGGTCACGCCCATCGTCGCCGCGGGCGCCATGTCGTCCTCTTCGATCCTCGTGATCCTCAATGCGCTGCGTCTCGGTCGCGCCAGGCGGGAGACCTCATGGACAGCCTGATCGTCCTGATCCCGATCGCGCTGATCTTGAGCCTGATCGGGCTGCTCGCCTTCTTGTGGGCGCTGAAATCGGGGCAATTCGACGATCTTGACGGCGCGGCCAGCCGCATTCTATTCGACGATCCAGCCGACGACACGAAGGAGAAACGCGATGTCCGACGACAATGACTGGCTGTTCGGCCTCTTGGCGGCGCTGGCGGCGCTCCTCGGCCTGCTGATCGCCGGAACGGCCAGCGACCTCGGCATGAGCCTTTTCGGCTGGGGGCTCCTGGTCTACGGCGTGCTCTATACCTATTGGACGATCAAGCGCGCCTTCGACAAGGCCGAACAGGGCGGCGCCTGAACTAGGTCCGCGCCCGTTCGAGGACGCGAACCAGATCCGGCAAAGCAGCCAGCGCCTCGGCGAGCGCGGCGCGGTCGCCCTCGTCCAGCGCCCCCGCCGCGAGAACGCGCTCGAGCCGCTCCTCGAGCGCCAACATGAGGTCGCTGACCCCGGGAAAGCCCATGGTCCCGCCGCCGCCCGCGAGCGCATGCGCGAGGCGAAGCGTCGCCCGCAGGGCTTCGGCGTCGACGCGCGGCTCGGCCAGGCGCGCGCGCAGCATGTCGGCGAGCGCCGCCAGGCGCGGCGCGGCGTCCGCCGCCCAGCGCGCGCCGATCTCGCGTAATTTTTCGTCGAGCGACGTCATCGGCCCCTCTGGGCCGGACTTTAGCCGACCACGACGACCTGTCGAGGCGGGCGACCTAAGCCGAGCCTAAGATTGGCGATATACTCTCGATCATGTCGAGCAGCCGCCTCAAGTCATGACCCCGCCGTCGGAGCGACGCCCGGCCGGCCGCGGACGCTTGGTCCTTGCGGCAGCGGTTCTCTTGGCGCTCGGATTGGTCTGGGGTCCGACCGGCAAGTTCCTGCTCGACGGACGGAACGAGATCGAGCGACGCGCCCAGGACGACATCGCGCTCGAACTCGCGACCGTTCGCGCCGCGCTCGGCGGCGTTTTCGCCGGTACCGAAGCACTGCTCCGCCTCGTTGCGAGCGAAGCGCGCGGCGATCCCGCCGCCGTCGATCTCGACCGCCTGCTTGCGGAAGCGCCCTTGCCGCGGGGCATGATCGCCTTCGCGCAGATTGCCGATAGCCTCGGCCGCCCCCTTCGCTCGAGCACCGCCTCGACCGGCGCGAGCCTCCCGGCGGTCGTGGGCCATCTCGATCTCCTGGTCCACGCGCCGACCGGCATGGTCGTCGGCGCCCCGACCATCGCCTACGAGGGCGCGTCCTGGACCATCCCCGCGGCGCGCGTGCTACGCGATGCGTCAGGACGCGTCGTCGGCTCGGTCGGCGTTCACGTCGATCCCCAGCGCCTCGGCGACGCGCTTTCCGGCTTCGCGCCGCGCGACCGGGTGATCGTCGCCCATCGGGATGGTCGGCAGCTTCTCGCTTTCGGCGAGCCAGCGGAAATCGGAAACGCGCATCGCCGGACGGCCGCTCTCGCCGGCGCGCCCATCACGGTATCGGTCGAGCGCTCCCGCGCTGCGATCGAAAGCGAGTGGCGCCGCCAAGCGACATCGCCCGTCGCCGCGGCCGGCGGGGCAAGTCTCGCGATCGGCGGGCTCGCTTTCGTCATCGGCCGGCGACGGCGTTTCGGCTTCGCGGACCCGCCGGGCGAACACGACGTTTTCGCCGGCGCGACCGCGGCACGCGCCCTGAGCGACGGCCTTTTCGCCTGGCAGGCCGGCAGCCCGACGATGACGTTGTCGCCGCAGATGAAGGCGACGATCGGCCTCGACGAGCCGGCCGGCGAATTCCCCATCAAGATCGTCCAAGGCTATCTTCACCCCGAAGACCGCGAGGAAATCCTCAGTCGCCTCGGCGCGCTGCTTGCCGGCGGCGCCTTGGTGTCGCGGAGCGTCTGGCGCCTGCGACACCGCGACGGCCACTTCCGGCATTACGAATTCCGCATCGCCATCGAGCGCGACGCATCCGGTGCGGCGAGGCGGTTGGTCGGCAGCATGGCCGAACGACGCCTGACGACGGGCGAGGCCGCGCGCGACACCGTCGGTGACCCCGAGACCGCCGAGACGCGACGCCTCGCCGAAATCCTCGACACGCTCGGCGACGGCTACATCCTTTACGACGCGCAGGACAAGCTCGTCCTGTGCAACGCGAAATACCGCGAACTCTACCCGGCGATGGCGGAAATCGCCGCGCCCGGCATGACGGTGCGCGAGATGACGGAGGCCTTCGTCGCGAAGGGATTGGTCGACACCGCGCCCTTGACCGCCGAACAATGGGCCGCCCGCCGGCTCGAAGAGCACGCCAATCCCCAAGGCAGCGTCCTGCACCATCTGAAGGACGGACGCTGGATCCTGCGCCGGGAAAAACGCCTGCCCGACGGCAGCTCGATCATGGCGCACACCGACATCACCGAGCAAAAGCGAGGCAACATCGCGATCGAGGATCGGATGCGGCTCTTCGCCACCATGCTCGACAATATCGGCCAAGGCGTCGTGGTCTACGACCGCGAGCAGCGGCTGGTCTATTGCAATCGCCGTTACGTCGAACTTCTCGGCCTGCCGCGGGACCTCTTCTTGCCCGGCACGCCGCTGGCCGACGTCGTCCGACAAATGGTCGCGCGCGGCGACTTTGCCCGGATGCGTCCCGACCATGAGCTCCGCTTCGCGCGAATCATGGAAATGATGGCCCATTGGCCGCGGCCCTTCATCGCCGAATGGATCCAGGCCAACGGCATGACCCTGCAAAGCCATATTTCGGACCTCCCGGGCGGACAATCGCTGCTGGTGATGGCCGACATCACCGAGCGCAAACGCCACGAGACCGAGATCGAGACCCAGCGGACGCGGCTCGAGGCGATCATCGCCAACGCGCCGATCGCGATCGCCGTGTTCGACAAGACCGAGCGCTTGGCGCTACGCAACGCCCAATACGTCGCCATGGCCGCGCGCGAAGGCATCGATCCCGCGCCAGGGCGCACGCTCGCCGACCTGATCGCCGCGTTGGTCGACGCGAGGGGCCTCGATCCGGACGCCGCGCGCACCGAGGTCTCGCGCTGGCTCGACGGCGCGCGGCAGATCGGCGATCGGGCGATCGAGATCCGGCACCACAGCGGTCGCATCATCGAGGCGTTCTCCGGTGGCCTGCCCGATGGCGGCATCATCCGCTTTTTCGTCGACGTGACGGAGCGCAAGCGCGTCGAACAGATGAAAGGCGACTTCGTCTCGACGGTCAGCCACGAACTCCGGACGCCGCTGACGTCGATAGCCGGCTCGCTCGGACTGCTTGCCGGCGGTGCGGTCGGCACGCTGCCCGACAAGGCGCGCCACCTCGTTTCGATCGCCAAGGCGAACAGCGACCGGCTCATTCGCCTGGTCAGCGACATTCTCGACATGGAGAAGATCGAGTCGGGACGCATCGAGTTCCGCTCGACGCCCCGCGAGATCGGCCCGATCGTCCGCCACGTCGCCGATACCGCGCAGGGCTTCGCGGCCCGCTACGGCGCGCGCATCGAGGTGCAGGATCCGCCGAGCCTCGCGCGCGCCATGGTCGACGAAGACCGGCTGCATCAGGTGCTCACCAATCTCGTCTCGAACGCGATCAAGTTCACGCCCGAGGGCGAGGCGGTGCGCGTCGCGACGACGGCGACGCCCTCGGGGGATTGGCGCATCGAGGTCGTCGACCGCGGCCCGGGCATCCCCGAGGATTTTCGCGCCCGGATCTTTCAACCTTTCGCCCAGGCCGACGGCACCGACGCTAGGCGCCTCGGCGGCACGGGCCTCGGCCTCAGCATCGCCAAGAGCCTGGTCGAACGCATGGGCGGGCGCATCGGCTTCGAGTCCGCGTCAGGACAGGGCACGCGATTCTACGTAGACTTGCCGATGCACGAGGAGACCTGAGACGCATGCCGAGCCGCGAACTCGCGCGCGTGCTGTTCGTCGAGGACGAGGCCGACATCCGCGAGATCATCGAACTCGCGCTCGGAACCGTGGGCGGCCTCGCGCTCAGGCCCTGCGCCTCGGGCGAGGACGCGGTCGGCGCGATCGACGCTTTTCGGCCCGACCTGATCTTGCTCGACGTCATGATGCCCGGGCTCGACGGACCGACGACGCTCAGGCGCCTGCGCGCCAACAGAGAGCACGCAGGCATCCCGGTGATCTTCATGACCGCCAAGGCGCAGCGCCACGAAGTCGAGCACTTCGTCGCGCTCGGCGCCGCCGGCGTCATCGCCAAGCCCTTCGATCCGATGACCTTGGCCGAGCAGTTGCGCGCGATCTGGCGTCGCATTCCCGATTGATCGGGCCGGAGCGCCCCGGCAAGATCGCGCGATCCCGACACCGCGAGGACCCTGACGATGACCGAGGCTTTCATTTGCGACGCCGTCCGTACGCCCATCGGGCGCTATGCCGGCGCGCTCGCGAGCGTGCGTACGGACGATCTCGCGGCCCATCCGCTCAAGGCGCTGATGGCGCGCAATGCCAAGGTCGATTGGGCGGCGGTCGAAGACGTCGTCTACGGCTGCGCCAATCAGGCGGGCGAGGACAACCGCAATGTCGCCCGCATGGCGAGCCTGCTCGCCGGACTTCCGGAAACCGTGCCGGGCTCGACGATCAACCGGCTCTGCGGCTCCGGCATGGACGCGGTCTCGACCGTCGCGCGCGGCATCAAGGCGGACGAAATCGCGCTCGGCATCGCCGGCGGGGTCGAGAGCATGTCGCGCGCGCCCTTCGTCATGGGCAAGGCCGAGACGCCGTTTTCGCGCGACGCGGCGATCTACGACACGACCATCGGCTGGCGCTTCGTCAACAAGCTGATGAAGGAGAAATACGGCACCGATTCGATGCCCGAAACCGCCGAGAACGTCGCCGAGGAGTTTCAGGTCTCGCGCGCCGATCAGGACGCCTTCGCCTATCGCAGCCAGAAGCGCGCGACTGCGGCCATCGCCGCCGGCCGGTTCGAGCGCGAGATTGCGCCGGTGACCGTCAAGGGGCGCAAAGGCGAGGCGACGACGGTCGCGCGCGACGAGCATCCGCGCGAGACCTCGATGGACGCGCTCGCCAAGCTGCCGACGCCCTTTCGCAAGGGCGGCACGGTCACGGCGGGCAACGCCTCGGGCGTGAACGACGGCGCGGCGGCGCTGATCCTCGCCTCCGAGGCGGCGGCGCGTCGCCACGGCCTGACGCCGCGCGGGCGGATCGTCGCTTGCGCGACGGCGGGCGTCGCGCCCCGCATCATGGGTATCGGCCCGGCCCCGGCGGTCCGGCGCCTCCTGGACAAGACCGGCGTCCGGCTCGGCGAGATCGACGTGATCGAGCTCAACGAGGCCTTCGCCGCGCAGGGCCTCGCCGTGCTCCGCCAGCTCGGCCTCGCCGACGACGCCGAACACGTCAATCCGAACGGCGGCGCCATCGCGCTCGGCCATCCGCTCGGCATGAGCGGCGCGCGGCTCGTCGGCACGGCGCTGTGCGAACTCGAAAGGCGGGGCGCGAAGCGCGCCGTCGCCACCATGTGCATCGGTGTCGGCCAAGGCATCGCCATGATGATCGAACGGGTCTGAGCATGACGATCGACCTTTACACCTGGGCGACGCCCAACGGACGCAAGGTCTCGATCTTGCTCGAGGAACTCGGCGTCCCCTATGCGGTTCATCCGATCAACATCTCCAAGAACGAGCAGTTCGCGCCGAACTATCTCGCGATCAACCCGAACGGCAAGATCCCGGCCATCGTCGACCCCGAGGGGCCGGACGGCAAGCCCATCGCCGTCTTCGAATCGGGCGCGATCCTGATCTATCTCGCCGAGAAGCACGGCCGCTTCCTGCCCAAGGACGCGCGCGGCCGGACGCACACCATCCAATGGCTGATGTTCCAGATGGGCGGCATCGGGCCGATGTTCGGCCAGGCCCATCACTTCCGCCGCTTCGCGCCCGAGCCGGTGCCTTACGGCATCGAGCGCTACACCAAGGAGACGCACCGCCTCTACGGCGTCGTCGACCGGCGCCTCGCCGAAGCGCCCTATCTCGCGGGCGAATACTCCATCGCCGACATGGCGACCTGCCCGTGGTTCGCGCGCTGGGATTGGCACGGCATCGACTGGAAGGACTTCCCGAACGTCAAGCGCTGGTTCGACGCGGTGAACGCGCGCCCGGCCGTGCAGCGCGGCATGGCGGTGCCCAAGGTCTGACCCGGCTCAGGCGCGGCGCGCGAGCAGGAGCGCGCCGGCGCCGACGCAGACGACCGCGAGCGCGACATAGCCCGCGCCGTAGCTCGCCTGCGCGGCGATCGCGCCATAGGCGAGCGGGCCGACGACCAGGCCGGTGAAGCCGAAAGTGAAGGCCGCGCCCGAGACCTGACCGATCCGCCCGGGTGGCGCGAGGCGGGCGATTTCGGCGATGTAGACGCCGTTCCAGCCGGCGGTGGTCAGTCCGAAAACGAAGGCGATCGCGGCGACCGAGGCGAAACTCAGCACGCCGCCGAAGACGCCGATGGCCATGCCCGCCGAGGCCATGCCGATGCCGACCGCGCCGATCAACACGCGCGCCGCGATGTAGCGACCGGCGACATAGCCCCAGAGCGGACGACCGACGAAGCCGCCCGCCTGCGCCGCAGCGAGGAGCAACCCCGCCTTGGCCAGATCGTAGCCGAGATCGACGACTCCGAACGTCACGAGGTAACCGTTCATGCAGATCTGCAGCGTCGAGAAGAAAAAGGTCGCGATCGAGAGCACGAGGATCGGCCGGTTGGCGAAGACGAACCGCAAGCCTTCGCGCAGGCCGCCGCCCGTCGCGCCGTCCGACGCCGGACCGTCGAGCAGCCGGTCGAGCGGTCGGAGCGACAGCGCGACCCCGATATTGATCGCGACCACGGCGCCGAGCGCCAAACGCCAGCCATAGGCCGCCTCGAGCGCCGGCAGAATGAGCCCCGCCAGCACCGCCCCGGCCTGAACGCCGGTCTGCTTCAGCGACAAGAGGAAGGGCTGGCGCGCGGGCGGCACGATGCGGGCGAGAATCGCCGAACTCGCGGGCGTTTCCGGTCCGCAGCCGAGCCCGATCATGATCGCCGCGACGACGAGCGCCCAGACGTCGCCGAGCGTCGCGACCAGGGCGCCGAGGCCGCAAACCGCGGCGGTCAGGCGCGAGACCCCGAAGGCGCCGAAGCGCGCTATCAGTCGCCCGGTCATGGCCGAGGACCAGACCGCCGCGCCCCACATCAGGCTGACATAGGTGCCGACATGGACGGGATCGACGCCGATGTCGCGCGCGATCGCCGGCGCGAGCGTCGGCACGGCGATGAAGGCGAGCGCGCCAGCCGCCTGAACGCCATGCGTCGCGGCAACCGCCGTCGCGACTGGACCGAGCGCCATCGTCGATCCGTCCTAGCTGCCCCGATAGGTCGAATAACTCCAGGGCGAGACCAGCAGCGGCACGTGATAGTGCCCTTTCGGTTCGGCGATGGCGAAGCGGATCGGAACGCGGTCGATGAAGCGGGGCGACGATGGCGCCGCGCCCTGGGCGGCGAAATAGTCGCCCGCGTGAAACAGGAGCTCGTAGGCGCCCGTCGCGAATTCCGCGCCGATCATGATCGGTGCGTCGGTCCGTCCGTCCTTGTTGGTCGCGAGCGACTTGACCAGCACCGCCTCGCCCGCCGGCCCGATGCGCGAAAAATCGATCCGCATGCCGGCGGCGGGGCGCCCCGATGCGGTGTCGAGGACGTGGGTCGACAACCGGCCGACGCCGCTCACCGCGACCAGCGCTTCGAGGCGCAGGCGCGCGATATCGTAAATCTCCGCGAGCGCCGCCTCGATTTCGGCCTCGGCGCCGTTGCCGAGGCGCGCATCGAAGGCGGCGAGGATCGAAGCCTTCGCGTGCTTGCGTACGCAAATGATGAAAGGAAAGCCGAAGCGCCGGCGATAGGCCTCGTTCGCGCGATGAAAGCGCTCGAACTCGGCGTCGCTCAGCCGGTCGAGCCCGGCAGACGCTTGCTCGCCCGCCGACGAGGCAGTGAGCGTCCCGGCACGGGCGGCCTTGCCGGCAAGATCGGGATGGGCGCGGATCAACGCGAGCTTTTCCTCGCGCGCGGCCAGGCGAACGACGAGGCGCATGGCGGCGTTAAGATCGTCGAGGCCGGCGAAAGGCCGCGCGGCGAAGGCGCGCTCGGCGACCCAAGGCGAATGCTCGAAGATTCCGCCGAAGGTCGCGGCGAAGGCGGCGGCGTCGAGGCCGTTCACGGCCTCCCAAGCGATCGTCGACATGGCGCTATAAGAGCCGCTGCGAAAGCCGTTTACAAGCGCGCCCTCGGGGCCGCAAATTGCCGCTCATGACGCTTCACGCCTTCGGACCCGACATCTTGCGCCTGACCGACGAACTCGCGGCGATTTCCGAGACGCCCGGCGCGCTGACGCGCGTCTACCTCTCGCCCGAGCAGCGCCGCGCGAGCGACCTCGTGCTGGGTTGGATGAAGGATGCCGGGATGAGCGCCGGGCTCGACGCGGTCGGCAATGTCGTCGGGCGGTACGAGGGCGAGCGGCCCGGCGCGCCGGCGCTGATGCTCGGCTCGCATCTCGACACCGTGCGCGACGCCGGGCGCTACGACGGCATGCTCGGCGTCGTCGTGCCGATCCTCTGCGTCAAAGCGCTCGCGCGCGAAGGCCGGCGCCTGCCCTTCGCGATCGAGGTCGTCGGCTTCGCCGACGAGGAGGGCGTGCGCTTTCAATCGACCCTGATCGGCAGCCGCGCCGTCGCCGGCACCATCGATCCAAAGGTCGTCCTGCTCAAGGACGCGAATGGCATCAGCCTCGGCGACGCCATGCGGGCCTTCGGCCTCGACCCCGACGCGATCGCCAAGGCGGCGCGACGGCGCGAGGACGTCCTCGCCTATGTCGAAATCCACATCGAGCAAGGTCCGGTGCTCGAGGCGCGCGGCCTCGCGCTCGGCATCGTGACCTCGATCGCCGGCGCGGCGCGCCTGCAAGTCGAGCTCGCCGGCATGGCCGGTCATGCCGGCACCGTGCCCATGAACCTGCGCCAGGACGCGCTCGCGGGCGCGGCCGAATGCGTGCTCGCGGTCGAGCGGCGCTGCAAGGACATCGACGGCCTGGTCGGCACGGTCGGCAAGATCGAGGCGCTGCCCGGCGCGATCAACGTCATCCCGGGCGCCGTGCGCTTCACGATGGATATCCGCGCCGGCACCGACTCCGTCCGGCGCGCCGCCGTCGCCGATATCCTGAAGGTCATCGACGACATTGCCGCCAGGCGCAAGCTCGGCGCGAAAGTGGTCAAGCTTCACGAGAACGACTGCGCCGCCTGCGCGCCGTGGCTGATGGACCAGATCGGCCGCGCCGTGACCGGCGAAGGCGTGAGGCGCTTCGACCTGCCGTCGGGCGCGGGCCATGACGGCATGGCGATGATCGCGCTCGCCGATATCGGCATGCTGTTCGTCCGCTGCAAGGCGGGCATCAGTCACAATCCGGCCGAGGCGATCACGCTCGAGGATGCCGAGATCGGCGCGCGCGCGCTGCTGCGCTTCATCCGCAACTTCCAACCCCGCAACGCCAAGCGAGCCGCATGACCTACCCCCGCGACATGGTGGGTTACGGCGCCCATCCGCCCCATGCCGATTGGCCCAAAGGCGCGCGCGTCGCCGTCCAATTCGTCATCAACTACGAAGAAGGCGGCGAGAACGCGATCCTGCACGGCGATCCGGCCTCCGAGGCCTTTCTTTCCGAAATCGTCGGCGCGCAGCCGATCCCGAACGCGCGCCACATGAACATGGAATCGATCTACGAATACGGCAGCCGCGCCGGCTTCTGGCGCCTGCACCGGCTGTTCGCCGGACGCGGCCTGCCGGTCACCGTCTTCGCCATCGCCATGGCGCTCGAACGCAATCCCGAGGCGGTCGCCGGCATGAAGCAGGCGGGCTG
>Ga0233425_10009974_pt1 | contig 11787 bp, 8 predicted proteins | sample Watercolumn_Towu_2_FD_181712 | JGI IMG/M metagenome (GOLD analysis project Ga0233425, IMG submission 181712) | Freshwater microbial communities from Lake Towuti, South Sulawesi, Indonesia - Watercolumn_Towuti2014_140_MG | ecosystem: Environmental > Aquatic > Freshwater > Lake | place: Indonesia...
ATCAAACCGGAAGAAAAGTCGCTGACAACTTCAAACAAACCATGCGCATTATCTTTGATGACTTCTTGCCTGCTTGGAACTATCGCGCCATCCCTAACACGATAGTTATTTAATTCTCGTTACTAAAAAGGGTCTGGCAACTGGCTTGCAGGGGACATTTTCAAAGCCCGGTGTTATCCAAGCAATTCGCGGGCAATGCGGGTGGCGCTGGAGGCGTCCGGCGCAAACCCGTCCGCGCCGATCTGGGTGGCGAAATCCTGGGTGACGGGTGCGCCGCCAATCATCACCTTGACCTTGTCGCGCAGCCCGGCGGCTTTGAGCGCTTCGATGGTCACGCCCATGTTGCTCATGGTGGTGGTCAACAGCGCCGACATGCCGATGACCGTCGCGCCCTTGCCGACGGCATCCACAAATGCCTGCGGGGGAACGTCTACGCCGAGGTCGATGATTTCGAATCCCGCGCCTTCGAGCATCATGGCGACGAGGTTCTTGCCGATGTCGTGCAAATCGCCCTTGACTGTACCGATGGCAACTTTGCCCGCCGACTCGGCCCCGCTGCCGACAAGGTGCGGTTTGAGCAGGATCAAACCTGCCTGCATGGCGCGGGCGGCGATCAGCATTTCGGGGACGAAAATATCGCCCTCTTCATACTGTTTGCCTACTTCATCCATGGCGGCAATCAAAGCCTCCTTCAGGATGACGTCTGCAGCAACGCCGGCAGCCAATGCTTCTTTGACACCGGCTTCCACAGCGGGCGCTGCCCCTTCGAGCACGTTATCGAAAATTTGTTTGAGATCCATGTTTTCTCCAGGAGAATGGGATTTGAAAGAAAACCCCGACGGGCGGGAGCCGCGTCAGGGTCCGATAAAAAAATTACAAATGCCAGGATTCCGAATCTTCTTCCATGATGTTATCCAAAATGGCTTCGTGTGCCCGGTCGATATCTTCGAGCAATGCCTGGCGGGCGGATTCTGGATCATGGGCGATCAGCGCGTCCACGATCCGCTTGTGGGTGACTTCCATCGTCTTGCCTGCCCGGCGCATCACCATGAAACGAGCCAGTTGGTCGTGCAGTTTGCCGACCATATCAGCCAGTTCATTGTTGCCGCTTGCCTTTGCCAGCAGATGATGAAAGTTTCGGTTCTCGTCGGTATAGCGGTCGTAGGATTCATCATCGTCGCCCGTGTACCCGGCGTGAACGGATTCCAGTTCCTGAATTTGCTCCGGGGTAATTCGGGTTGCGGCACGTTCCACCGCCGAGAGTTCCAAAATACGACGGATATCCAGCAAATCCCTCAACTGTTTGAGGGTGATGGTCGCCACAAAATAGCCCGAACGCGGTTTGATCACCACCAATCCTTCGTGACTAAGCATTTGCAGGGCATCGCGCACCGGCGTAACGCTGGTGTTGTATTCATGGGCAATTTCTTCGATGTTCAGCCGTTCAGCAGACTCGCGCTGTCCCATGATAATGGAGCGCCGCATCTTTTTATAAATCACGCTTTTGGATGTGCTGTCAACAGGCGCCTGATTCATGTCTTTATTCCTCGGTGAAGGATATTACCACAAGATATATCAATTTGCAATAAGCAAGCATAATTGATATATTAGTTATTGACTAATAATATATTAGATGCTATGATTGTCATATCATTGACTTTTCCCCCTTTCGTACGAACTGGCAAGCAGAACATATTTCCCGGTCTTTTCCGCAGGAGGTGCCGCCTAAAAAGTTGAAACTTGGTCTCGGATACGAATCCTGACGTTCGTCAAAAAATCAATTCAAGTAGAAAGGTAAAAGAAAATGGAATCGAAGAAAATTCACCCCCTGGTTACAACAGCCAACCAGCAACTCCGTGAAGGAAAAATCTCACGCCGAGACTTCCTCCGCCTTTCAACCCTCGTGGGCATGAGCCTTGCCGCCGCCGAAGTTTTGGCAGCCTGCGGAGCTGAACCCGCCGCCACCGAAGCCCCGGCTCCCGTCGCCCCTGCGGCAACCGAAGCCCCCGTTGTTGCTACTGAAGCCCCCGCCACCGGCGGAATCGTCCGCGGCGGAACCCTGACAGCCGCAACCCGTATCGAGCGTGTGGACAACCCCGCCACCTTCTCGCTGGTCAGCGCCTCGCACCCCTGGCGTCATGTCATCGAATACCTGACCTACACCGACCCGGCGGGAATCACCCACCCCTACCTGCTCGAAAACTGGACCGCCAGCGATGACCTGCTCACCTGGACTTTGGCAATTCGCAAGGGTATCAAGTTCAACAACGGACAGGAATTGACCGCTGACGATGTCATGTTCAACTTCAAGCAGTGGCTGACCGAATCCGTCCAGTCCTCCATGTTCGGCGCGATGAGCTACCTCACCCTCGACGGCGTGGAAAAGACCGACGACTACACCATCACCCTGAAGCTCAGCACCCCCTCCATCTTCATCCCCGAACATCTTGCTCAATATCCCGCTGGGATCGTCCCTGCCTCCTTTGGCGGTGACATCACCAAGGAACCCGTCGGCACCGGCGCTTTTACCATGGAAGAATATGTCGTCGGAGAACGCTGCGTCCTCAAAGCCCGCAAGGATTACTGGCGCAACGGTGTGGATGGCAAAACCCTCCCCTACCTCGATGAAATCATCATGGTGCAATTGGGCGATGACCGCTCCGCCGACCTCTCCGCCTACCAGAGTGGACAGGTGGACACCATCATCGAGCCGAACGTCGCCATTTGGGAAGCCCTCAAGGACGACCCCGAATCGACCATCGTCCCCAGCCCCACCTCCGCCACCCGCGTCCTGCGCATGCGCGCCGACCAGGAACCCTGGAACAAAGTCGAAGTCAATCAGGCGCTCAAGCACTGCCACAACCGCGAGAAGATTTTGGCGCTCGCCCTGCAGGGACAGGGAACCATCGGCAACGACAGCCATGTTGCCCAGGCGAACCCCGAATTTGTGGACATCCCGCCCTACCCGTTCGACACCGCAAAGTCGAAGGAATTGCTCGCGGCTGCGGGCTATCCCGATGGCGTGACCGTCGAACTGGCGGTTGCCAGCGACTGGCCCGAATCGATGGCGTATGCCCAGGCGCTCAAGGAAGACGCCGCCGCTGGCGGTTTCACCATCAACCTCAACCCCATGCCCGCTTCGCAATATTGGGAGGGTTGGACCGACTTCAACATGGGCATCACCTGGTGGTCGCACCGCACCCTGGCTCCCATGACTTTGGCTGTCGCCTACACCGCCAACCCCGACGGCACTCCCGCCGCCTGGAACGAATCGCACTGGGTTGACCAGGAATTCAGCGACATCCTAACCGAAGCAGTCGGCACCCTGAACCTCGAGAAGCGCAAGGAACTGGTCGGCAAGTTGGAGACCATCCAAAAGGAACGCGGCACCATCTGCATCCCCTTCTTCATGAGCGTTTGGAAGATCTACAAGAAGAACGTCCACGACGTTGTGGCTGACCCACAGGAATACGCCATCTTCTACGAAACCTGGAAAGACGCATAATCTCCTTTCGTAACCCTGCTCGATCCCGCTTGGACGGGGGCTAAGCCCCCGTCCAAGCAAATATCATCTCATTAAAGAGGCAAGGCATGATTCAAACTCACGGCACGAATATGACAAGCGCCCATTATTCAAGAATGGGGCAACAGGAATGTGAAAATATCCATCTCGCCAGCCTGGAAGTCCTCCAGCGCGTCGGCGTCGATGTTCATGACGAAAAAGCAAGAGACATATTGGTAAAAGGCGGCGCTCAATGCGACGGTCTGCGCGTCCGTATCCCGGAATACATGGTCAAGCGCGCTTTATCCACCGCGCCATCCACCATCACGCTCTACAATCGCAAAGGCAAGGTTGCCATGCGCGCCGGCAGGTACAACACCTACTACGGCGGCGGCTCAGACTGCCTCAATATTTGGGATCACCGCACCAACCAGCGCCGCAAGCCCGTGTTGAAAGATGTCCGCGAAGCCTCCACTGTGTTGGACGCACTGCCTGAGATCGACTTCGTCATGTCTGCCTTCCTGCCCGAAGATGTTGACCAGCGTATTTATGACCGCTACCAGATGGAGGTCATGCTCAACACCACCACCAAACCAATCGTCTTCGTCACCCCCGATTTCGAGGGCTGTGTGGCTGCGATTGAAATGTGCGAGATTGTCGCGGGCAGCGCCGAAGCCTTCCAGAAGAAGCCCTTCGCCACCTGCTACATCAACGTGACCTCCGGGCTGATCGCCAACCAGGAAGCCCTGCAAAAGTGCATGTTCCTCGCAGAAAAGGGACTGCCGCAGTTGTACATCCCGCTCAACGCGGGCGGCGTCAACTCCCCGTCCACGACGGCGGGTTGCATGGCGACGATGAACGCCGGCATTTTGCTGGGCGTCGTCCTCTCCCAACTTGTTCACCCCGGCGCTCCGATTGCCGTCCCCGGCTGGAACGGCGGACCCTACAACCTGCAAACGATGGTCGGGAACTACGTCCTTGCCGACGAGCAGGGCGTCCCCACCTCGATGGGCAAACACTACGACCTGCCGGTCTTCGGTTTGGGCGGCTCGACCGACTCGAAACTGCTGGACATGCAAGCCGGCTTCGAAGCCACCCTCAGCCTGATGACCTCCCTCCTGCACGGCGCAAACATCGTCCACGATGTTGGTTTCATGGACGCGGGCTTGCAGGGCAGCATGCAGTTGATGGCAATCTGCAACGAGATTTTGGGATTCATTCGCGCCACCACCGCCGGCGTGGTCGTGGACGAAGAGACCCTGGCATTGGATGTGGTCGAGGAACTTGGTCCCACCGGCAGCTACCTCGGACACGAACACACCATCCGCCACTTCAAGGAACCCTTCTACTCGAAACTCATCGACAAGAATCCGTTCTCTGTCTGGCAGAAGCGCGGCGGCTTGACCATGGAAGCCCGCGCCTCGAAGATGGTCGATGACATCCTCGCCAAACACAAGACCGAACCCCTGCCCGAAGACGTGCAGAAAGCCATTCACGAAGTTGTAATGCGCGAGCAAGCCTGGATTGATAATCAGAAGTAAAATTCGACATCTTATGTCATTGCGAGCGTTCTTCGCGACACTTGCGCTGGCGCGCAGTGCCAGTGAGCAATCTCCTTCTACATGGGAGATTGCTTCGAGCGGAAAGACGCCGCTCTCGCAATGACATTTATCCCGTAACCACCGGAGAAGCCAATGGCAAGATACATCGTGCGGCGATTGTTGACCATGCTGTTGACCATGATGATGGTCTCCATGCTGGTGTTTGCCATCGTCGAGATTGCGCCGGGCAACGTCGCCCGCAACATCCTCGGCGCGTACGCCACCCCCGAACAGGAAGCCTCGATGGCGCGTCAGTTGGGACTGACCCGCCCGGTGACCATCCGCTACATCTCATGGCTCTTTGGCTCGGATTGGCAAGCCAGCGCCGAGATCGGAATGCCGCTGGCGCAAACCATCAGCAAGCAGGGATTGGTCGAGAATGCCCGCCGCTGGTGGGCGGTCTCGCCAAACGGCGAATATCTGCAATGGACAGTGGAGGAAGGGCAGCTTTATAAAGTCGTCCTGCTTCCCGATGACAGCACCGAAAAAATTCTCGACGAAGAATCGTGGAAAGTTGGAGAAGACGGCAAGGAATACTTCTGGGGAATCGATACGGCAAACCGCGCCGCCAAATGGGTGCGCGGGTCGAAGGATGTCGAATACCGGCTGGACTATTCGGGTTGGGTCGAAAGCGCCGGTGCCCCCGTGGATTACATCCCCCTCAGCAAGGGACTGATTCGGGGCGACGCAGGCGTCTCGCTCCGCTATCAGGCTCCGGTGGCGGAAGTCATCGGGCGCAGAATCCTCAACTCGTTGATTCTCGCCGCGCTGGCATTCGCCTTCTCCATCCCCACCGCCATTATCCTCGGCTTGGTTGCAGGCTTGAACGAAGGCAAACTCGTTGACCGCATCATCTCCATCGGCGGCTTGATTACCGCCGGCTCCCCCGACTTTGCAACGGGTATTTTGCTCATCATGATTTTCGCCATCTGGCTGAAGGTTTTGCCGGGCGCGGCGGTCTTCACCTCGGCGGACGCGCTGTGGAAGAATCCCAGTTTGCTGGTTCTGCCCGTGCTGACGGCTGGACTGGTGGAAGTTGGCTACGTTCTGCGCATCACCCGCTCCAGCGTGGTCGAGGTGATGAACAGTCCCTACGTCCGCACCGCCATTTTGAAGGGTCTCACCTACCGTCAGGTGGTGACACGCCACGTTTTGCGGAACGCGATGATGGCGCCCATCACTGTCATCATGCTGCACATCAACTGGTTCATCGGCGGATTGGTCGTCGTTGAATCTGTCTTCGGGTATCCGGGCTTGGGCAATTTCATCCTCAACGCCGCGCTTTTCAAAGATGTCTATTCCATCGAAGCGGGTGCAATGGTTTTGATTTTGCTGGCGGTCGGAACCCAACTCATCGCGGACTTGATTTACTCGCTCATCAATCCGCGCATTCGCTATTCATAGGAGGCAGGCATGGCGACTGAAAATATTTCCATGACGAAACCCGCCTCGCGGCTGACCCTGGCTTGGCGCGGATTTTGGAAAGGGGCGCAGGAACTGGGCGAGTTGATTCTTTCCTCGCCGACAGCGGTTATTGGGCTGGTGGTTGTGCTTGCCTGGGTCTTTGTGGCAATCTTCGCCCCGCTCATCACCACCTATTCCCCGCTCGACCAGGATTACAAAAACATCAACAAGCCACCCACAGCGGAGCATGTCCTCGGCACCGATACGCTGGGGCGCGACGTTTGGGCGCGTGTGGCGTACGGAGCGCGAACCATCCTCTCGCTGGGACCCATCTCGGTCTTTGTCGCGTTTCTCGTCGGGCTGGCTTTGGGACTTCCCGCGGGCTACTACGGCGGTTGGGTGGATGAAGTCGTCATGCGCGTTCTCGACGCGCTGATGGCGTTCCCAACGATTTTGCTTTACATGATTATCATTTCGGCGGTGGGAGCGTCGCCCTTCAACGTGGTCATCGCCATTGCCATCGGCGGCGCGCCTGGCATTGCCCGCCTCGTCCGCGCCCTGACGATGGACATCCGCACACGGGAATACGTGTCGGCGGCGAAATTGCGCGGCGACAGCGACATCGTCATCATGCTGCGCGAAATCCTCCCCAACAGCCGCGGGCCGCTCATCGTGGACTTTTTGCTCCGCATCGGCTACGCCGCCTTCTATATCGGCACGCTCGGCTTTTTGGGACTCGGACTGCCGCCGCCAACCCCCGACTGGGGCGGCATGGTACAGGAAGGTCACAGCCGCATGACGGCAAACGTCTGGCCCGTGCTTTCGGCGACAGTTGCCATCGTTACCCTGGTCATCGGCTTGAACATGTTCGCCGACGGTCTGCGCGAAGAAAGTATGCGCTATCAATAATGCGAATGTCATTGCGAGCCGCCGCTTTTGGTTTTGGCGGCGAAGCAATCTCTGCACCGCGGGGGGATTGCTTCGGGCAAAGAGCAAGAGCGCCCTCGCAATGACATCATTCGCAATGACATGGAGAAACTTATGGATGATTCCTCTCCAATCCTATCGGTAAGAAACCTGGCAGTCTCATACAAGACCCGCAAGCGCGAGGTGGACGCCGTGCGCGATGTCTCCTTCGACGTGTATCGCGGCGAGAACTTGGGACTGGTCGGCGAATCAGGCTGCGGCAAGAGCACAACAGCGTATTCGATTGTCAACTTTCTGGGTCGCAACGGGCGCGTGAGAAGCGGGGACATCCTCTTCAAAGGCGAACAGATTCGCGGACGCTCCGAGGCTGACCTCCGCAAACTGCGCGGTGCGGATATTTCGATGGTTTATCAGGAGCCGATGTCGGCGTTGAATCCATCCATGCAGATTCAAGACCAGCTTGCCGAAAGCCTGATTGCCCATCGCGGATTCAACAAAGCCGACGCCTACGCCGAATCCATCGAGGCGTTGAAGAAAGTCAACATGCCCGACCCCGACGGCGTGATGAAGCGTTATCCACATCAACTTTCGGGCGGACAACAGCAGCGCGTGTTGATTGCGATGGCAATGCTCAACAACCCGTCCCTGCTCATCATGGACGAACCCACCACCGCGCTGGATGTGACCGTCGAAGCCGCCGTGCTGGATTTGATTGCCGAACTGCAAAAGAAGTACAACACCGCCACGCTTTACATCAGTCACAACCTCGGCGTGGTCGCCCGCGTCTCGGACAAGGTCGCGGTGATGTACGCGGGTGAAATCGTCGAATTGGCTCCGACCCGCGAGATTTTCAAAAATCCCATGCACCCCTACACGATGGGACTCATGCGCTGCCTGCCCGACGTAGACGCGCCCAAGGGAACCCGCACCCTGCATCCGATTGAAGGGCGCGTGCCTTCGCCCGCCAACCTGCCGCAGGGCTGTATCTTTGCCCCGCGCTGTGAACAGGCGAATCATGAATGCACGGTCGAACATCCCGCGCTCGTCGAAATGGAGCCAGGTCATCAGGTGCGCTGTCTGCGCCGCGCAAAAGATTGGGATGAAGTCAAGCGGCTGTGGGCTACCGCCGCCGAAAAGCCAATCGAAATCCTCCAGCGTGCCCCCGCCGAAGAAAAAGTTCTCGGCGTGAACAACGCCAAAGTTTATTACCCCGTCCCCTTCCAGACCGTCGGCGGCTTGTTCGGGATGGAAAAGCGCCGCTACGTCCGCGCCTCGGACGATGTCAGTTTCACCATCAAACGCGGACGAACCCTCGGCATCGTCGGCGAGTCGGGTTGCGGCAAAAGCACGATGGCGAAAGCAATCGTCGGGTTGGAGCCGCTCTACGAGGGGAAGATTGACTTCCTCGATGTGGACGTTTCCAAACCGTTGAACAAACGTGGCATCGCAAGCATCCGCGATTTGCAGATGGTTTTCCAAGACCCGAATGGGGTGCTGAATCCATCCTACAGCGTCGGCGACCAGATTGCCTTTTCGCTGCGCCGCTTTGGGACTGTCCCGCCCGACCAGATTAAGGCGGAAGTCGAGCGACTGCTCCGCGCCGTGAAACTGGACGAAAGCTACTACAACCGCCTGCCGCGCCAACTCAGCGGCGGCGAAAAACAGCGCGTCGGAATCGCCCGTGCGATTTCCACCAATCCCGCGATGGTCGTCTGCGACGAGCCTGTTTCCGCGCTGGATGTTTCGGTGCAGGCGGCGGTGCTGAACCTGCTGTTGGAAATCCAGAAGACGCAGAACACAACGATGATTCTGATTTCGCACGACCTGAGTTCGGTGCGCTTCTTCGCCGACGATGTCGCTGTGATGTACCTCGGTCACATCGTGGAGATTGGTCCCTGCGAAGCGATTTTCCAGAAACCAAATCATCCGTACACCACCGCCCTGCTGGCGGCTGTCCCCCGCGCCGACCCCGACGCGCCGCATTCCGACATCCGCCTGAGCGGACGAGTGCCAAGCGCGGTCAACCCGCCCTCGGGCTGCAAGTTCAACACCCGCTGTCCGTTCAAGATTGGCGAAATCTGCGAACAGCAGGAACCACCCACCCGCGACATGGGCGATGGTCATTACATCGTTTGTCATCTGACTCAGGAAGAACTGACTAAATAATATCGTCATTGCGAGGGTAGCTGGTCGAGTAGCCCCGCGTGTTTTTCGCGGGGCGTACCGAGACCCAGACCAAAGCAATCCACCAAAGACAGGAGATTGCTCACTTGCACCGCACTGCGTTTGGTGCAGTGCAGGTGTCGTCGGGGAAAGCGCCCTCCTCGCAATGACAAATACATTCTCTGGGAGGCTTTACGCCATGACGGAACACAAAAAAGAATTTTTTATGCGCGACCCGTGGAAGTTCGACCCGAACTTCAAGCGACCCGCGCGCCCCAACGATGAACTCGGTTTCGACACCCGTTCGCTTCATGCGGGCTTTCATCCCAACGAAGACCTGGAACGCTTCCGCGCCTTCGTCCCGCCCATCGTGCCTTCGATGACCTACCCGTATCGGGATTTCGACCACATCCCGTACCCAGTCTACGCCCGCACCAAGACCCCCACAGCGGACATCCTCGAACAGCGCATCGCCGCCCTCGAAGGCGGAGAAGCGGCGGTCACGGCTGGCTCTGGTTCCCAGGCATTGTTCAATTTGATTTTCACCATCGCCCGCCCTGGAGATAACATCGTCACCAGCCTCTACACTTTTGGAGAAGGATACAAGCAGGCGGCAAGCATCTTCCCCGAACGTTGCGGAGTCAACTTCCGCTTCGTCGAAGACCCCGCCGACCCGAAGTCGTGGGACAAGCAAATCGACGCGAAGACCAAACTGGTCTGGGTCGAGACTCCGTCCAACCCGACGCTTTACGTCACCGACCTCAAAGCCGTCGCGGATGTGGCGCACGCGCGCGGCGTCCCGATGATGGTGGACAACACCACCGCCACCGCCGCCCTGCAACGCCCGCTTGATTTTGGCGCGGACATCGTCCTCTTGAGCATCACCAAGTTCATGGCGGGCAACGCCACCGTTTTGGGCGGCGCAATCGTCGGTCCCGAAGATTTGACCGAAGACATCCGCTGGAACACCACCGAGTTCGTCGGCTCCATCATGCAGCCCTTCGACTCCTGGCTGACCATCCAATACCTTGAAACGCTCGGTATGCGCATGGACAAGCACAGTTTCAACACACAGAAGGTTGCGGAGTATTTGACCGACCATCCCAAAGTGAAACTGGTCAACTACCCTGGCTTGGACACCCACCCACAATACGAACTGGCGAAGAAGCAGATGAAGTCCGCGGGCGGCATGTTGTCCTTTGTCGTCGAGGGCGGAATCCCCAGCGCGAGAATTTTAATGAACAGCCTCAAGTTGATTGTCCACGCGGTGACGTTTGGCACCAGCCGCACGATATGTATGCACCCGCGCACCATCACCCACGAACACATGACGCAGGAAGAACGCGACACCGCAGGCATCGACGACGGTCTCATCCGCCTCTCGGTCGGCTTGGAAGATTACAACGACCTCATCGCCGATCTGGAACAGGCGCTTGCCAAAGTGTAGTCTCGGTTTATGAATTGAGTTTTTCGATAACCGTTCAGGTCAACTTTGCCTGGGCGGTTTTTAGTCGAAAACCTTTTACCACAAAGGGGACAAAGGGTCACAAAGGAAACCCCCAAAAATCCTTTGTGTACTTTCGTGACCCTTTGTGGTTAGGATTTTGAAGTTCTTTGAACCCGCTCAACATCCCCTCCCCCGCCTTCATCCACTCCGCCCGCGAACGGCTGGCTGGGACGATTCTGCGCACGCCGTTGATTCGGTTTTGGAGTGCGGACTTAAGTCCGCACTCCTCGCAAGAAATCGAAATCTACCTCAAACTCGAAACCCTTCAACCCACAGGCTCGTTCAAAGTGCGCGGCGCGGGGAACGCCCTGCTCTCGGCGAATCCTGAGCAACTCAAAAACGGCGTGTGGACAGCGTCCGCTGGAAATATGGGACAGGCGTTGGCATGGTACGCGAAAAAACTAAATATCCCTTGCACCGTCCTCGTCCCCGACGACGCGCCAGAGGTGAAAGTTCAAGCCATCCAGCGGCTCGGCGCGGACGTGGTCAAAGTCCCGTTTGCGGAATATCAGTCCGTGCAAAAGGAAGGCTCGCATCCCGCGATGAAGGGCTTGCTGATTCATCCCTTCGCCGACGAATCGGTCATGGCGGGCAACGGCACAGTTGGACTTGAGATTTTGGAAGACCTGCCCGACGTGGACTTGATTCTCGTCCCCTACGGCGGAGGTGGGTTGAGTTGTGGA
>Ga0233425_10009975_pt1 | contig 11786 bp, 13 predicted proteins | sample Watercolumn_Towu_2_FD_181712 | JGI IMG/M metagenome (GOLD analysis project Ga0233425, IMG submission 181712) | Freshwater microbial communities from Lake Towuti, South Sulawesi, Indonesia - Watercolumn_Towuti2014_140_MG | ecosystem: Environmental > Aquatic > Freshwater > Lake | place...
TTGCCATCGGTTTTGCTGTTTTGGCTGTATTTTTGGCTATGGCACTTCTTTATTTGGTTTTTATTTTGAGGGATGTTTCCAGGATTTTAGATGACGTGAAAGATGTTACCGAAAGGGTTCGCGTTTCGATTGTAAGCCCGCTTAAAGCGGCAAGTTTCTTGATTGAAAAAATCACTCCTTATGTGAATCATGTTTTGACGATCAAGAAGGCCGGGAAGAAGAGGTAGTTAGTCTTTAAAAACTTTTATCGGGAAAACTGTTGTTGCGTTGATTATTCTTTTCATGCGTGAGGGTTGTTTGTATAGGCGGTAGAGCCATTCGATCCCGAGCTTTTGCATGGTTTCTGGGGCGCGTTTTTTGATGCCGGAGATGAAGTCGAAGGCGCCCCCGACGCCCATTGCGAGTTTTAGAGATTTGATTTTTTTGTAGTTTTGGTAAATCCATTTTTCTTGTGCTGGGGCGCCGTATGCAACGAAAAGGATGTCGGGTTTTGAGAGATTTAAAATGTCCAAAATCATCTTTCGATCTTCTTCTTTTGGACTGCCGGCGTATGTGCCCACTATCTCTAGTTTTGGGAATTTTTTTGTTAATTTTTTCGCTGTGATTTCGGCCACACCTTCTTGGGCTCCAAGCAAAAAAATTTTTAAGTTTTTTTGTTCAGCGATTTTGCAGATTTTTTTCATGAAATCTACTCCTGTTATTCTTTCAGGGATTACTGTTCTTATAAAACTTTTGCTGAGCGGGATCATCAATAGACTACCTAACCATTTTGAGAATCTTTTGAATCCTGAGTCGAAAATACTTGATAAGTCTTTGAATTTTGAAGCCCACAAAATGCCTGTGCCATCAGCTATATTTAGATCTGCCTTGTTTAAAATTTTTCTGTATTCTTCGTCTTTTTGCGCGGCTAATAAAATTTCGGGATTTGGTGTGACAATGAAATGATGACTGAATAATTTGAATCCCGGAGATAGCCAATCAGAAACTTTTTTTACAGCTTCTTTTTCTGTTATTGTGTCGAATTTTACTCCTAGTATTTTTACTGTTTTTCGCATATAAACGTCAGGTTTCTGTCCTTAAATTTTTTAATAATTTTGAAATGCGGTTTTAATAAATTTTCTAACTCTTTTTTCTCAAACGCGTAGTAGTAACGTTGAATTTTTTCTTTTCCCCAAGGTATAAGATTATCTCCTTTTTTGCAATTTTTCTGTTCTATTAAATCCCAGACTGTAAGGAGTAATTTGCCTTTTTTCTTTAGAATCCTTTTTAGTTCTTTTACTGCTTTTTCTTGGAGTTTTGCGGTTGGAATGTGATGAAGTACCGCTATGCAGGCTGCTACATTTTGCGAATTATTTTTTAATGGAATTTTTAAAATATTCCCGTAAATAAATTTTGCTTTGTTAAGGTGTTTCGCTTCTTTTAAAAGTTTTCTACTAAAATCTACTCCTGTATATGAGACTTTTTTATGTTTTGAGATGAATTTAAAAAACCTTCCGTTGCCGCAGCCGATGTCTGCTAATATGTCATTATTTTTTATATATTTAAGAAATTTTTCAAATTCTTTCCATTCTGTGTTTCTTGTTTTTGAAAAATCTTCTGCGATTGAGTCGTATGTTTTTTGGATGTCTTTAATTCTCATGGTAGAATTCAACTATGCGGATAGATAATATAGCTCTTGAGTTTGTTAAACAAGCCATAAAAAGCGGGATTTCTGATAAAAAACTTCTTCAAAAATTGAAGAATGAGTTTTCTGTGAAATATAAAATTCCTCATTTGAGTAGTGTTGAGCTTATAAAAGCGTATGAAAGTTTGGTTGATAATGGTGAAATTGACCAGAATTTTGAATTTGAGAAAGTGATAAGAAAAAGGGCTGTGCGAAGTCTTTCGGGGATTGCGTCTATTACTGTTATTACTAAGGATTTTGACTGTCCGGGGAAGTGTATTTATTGTCCAAAGGAACCTGATATGCCGAAGAGTTATTTGAGTAATGAACCGGCGTGCATGCGCGCGATTTTGAATGATTTTGATCCTTATAAACAAGTTGTTGCGAGGCTAAAAGGTCTGAAAAAAACTGGCCATGCAACGAGCAAAATTGAAATGATAATTTCCGGCGGGACTTTTAATTTTTACCCATCTTCGTATCAAACTAATTTTGTGAAAGGAGTATTTAACGGGTTAAATTTCGATAGGGGAGGGAGGGGTAAGACTTTAAGAGATGCTCAAAAATTGAATGAAAAATCTTTGCATAGATGTGTTGGACTTTCGGTTGAGACGAGGCCGGATTATGTTGATAAAAAGGCTCTTGTTAATTTTAGGAAACTTGGATGCACAAAGGTTGAGGTTGGTGTGCAGTGTTTGGATGACAAAATTTATAAATTAAATAATAGGGGACACGGAGTGAAGGAAGTTAGAAATGCTTTGAAACTTTTGAAAGATGCTGGATTTAAAATAAATGTGCATTTTATGCCGAATATGTATGGGAGTACTCCGAAAAAGGATTTAGAAATGTTTAAGATGCTATTTTCTGACCCTGATTTTAGGCCTGATTGGCTGAAGATTTATCCTTGTGTGGTTGTTCCTTACTCGCCTTTGGAAAAAATTTATAAAGCTGGTAAACACAAGCCTTATTCTGATAAAGAACTCATTAATTTGCTTATAGAACTTAAAAAAATTGTTCCTGAATATTGCAGGATTACTCGATTGTACAGGGATATTCCTGCTGAGAGTATTATTGGCGGTACAAGAATTTCAAATTTGAGGCAGTATGTGCAGGCTGAAATGGTTGAGCGTGGAGAAAAATGTAGATGTATCAGGTGCCGAGAGATTAAAGGTGATGATTTTGATCCTAAAAATGTTAAATTGATTGTTCGCGAATATGATTCTTCCTCTGGGAAGGAGTATTTTTTGAGTTTTGAAGATATAAAAAATGATAAAATTGTTGGGTATTTGAGGTTGAGAATTCCTTCTTGTTATAAAAATCATTGGATAGGGGAGCTTACAAATTCCACGATCATTCGGGAGCTTCATGTTTTTGGTGAGCATGTAAAGGTAAATAACAGATTGGAAAAGGCTGGCCAGCATAAAGGTTATGGGAAAAAATTGATCGAAAAGGCTGTTGAGTTGACAAAGTCTTATAATATTCCTAGACTGGCTGTGATCAGTGGGGTTGGGGTAAGAGATTATTATAGAAAATTAGGGTTTAAAGATGGGGGATTGTATCAATTTTTAAAAATAAAATAATGAGGCCTGAACGTGATGAGGTAGTGGGGGATGATGATGCTTCTATTGAGGGGTTAGTATCGTTTGTTCGTAGATACGGGATGGCTGTTCTTGTTGCAATTCCTGTTCTTGCTGTTTCTGTTGGGATGTATAGATCGTGGGAGAGAGCATCGTCTCAGGTGGCTGCTTTTTCACAGCTTACAAGGGATTGTTTAAATAGAGTTCTCTCTGCGAATGAAGTCCAACAAGGTGTTTGTGAAGCTTTAACTGTTGAGGAGTTTGATCAATGGCAAAAGTGCGTCGAAGACGGGAAGAAAGATAAAAATCTTACAGCCTATCCGTTTGAGCCTAACGATAATGCTTATTCTGAGGCTGTCCAGGCTGTAGAGCAGGGAAAATGATAATTTTAATCTTAAACAATAAAATATGGAAAGAAATGATCGCAGTGAGGTTGAGCAGGGATTGCATCTTTCCGATAAAATTGGTCTTGGGATGTTTTTAACTGCTTTTGCTGTCTCGGCAGTTATTGCTGGTTACAGTAAATGTACGAGAGGGGAGTTTTTTCCTGAGCCTGCCCCAATTGATAGTAAAGTCAGCCCAGGAATTTGCGATAGGGTGAAGGATGTTTTAAGTGAGACACGACGTGGTGAGTGGGAGATAAAGCCTCTTGGCATTGGAGATTGGGAGGTGATTGAACAGCCAGAACAATAGCACTTTGTACAATGTATCTTGTGCGAAGTGGTCAAGGTTTAGAAAAGTGCGTGTTTGTTTTTAAGTGTGTGGATTTAGATTTTTGCGTGTTATGATTTTACTATGTTGATTATTGGAGGTATTGTTTTGTTGGTATTACTCTTTGTTGGTTTAACCGCGTTGATTTATTGGCTTTGGTAAGCCATTATTCAAAAACATTCGTTTAAACGCGTTTTGTGAAAAAAGACGATGTTTGTGTCGCCCAGCGTTTAATTTGGATATTATAAAATTGCCTATTTTTGAATTTTTGTAAATTTTTTGAAATTTTCCAAATTTCTTAGTCTTGCACAAAAACTTCCGATAATTCTTTAATTTTTTCTAAAAGTTTTTCGTAATTATTTAATTCAAAATCTTTTTGTAAAATTTCTTCTGCCCGCAATCGGGCTCTTGCAATAAGTTTTGAGTCTGTCAAGCTCGCCATTTTCAAATCGGGGATGCCGCTTTGTCTTATCCCGTAGATTTCGCCTGGTCCGCGGATTTGCAAATCGATTTCTGCCAATTTGAAGCCGCTTGAGTGTTCTTCCATTGCTTTGAGGCGTTTTAATCCTTCCATCGAAAGTTTGTTTGTGAAAAGGAAGCAATAAGATTGGTGCTCTCCCCTACCAACACGTCCGCGGAATTGATGTAATTGTGACAGGCCGAAGCGTTCTGCTCCTTCAATTATCATAATTGTCGCGTTTGGAATGTCGATTCCGACTTCTATGACTGATGTTGAGACTAAAATATTGATCTGGTTTGCTTTAAAATCGGCCATTATTTTGTCTTTTTCTTCCTGTTTGAGGCGGCCGTGGAGAAAACTGACATTTAAGTCTTTGAAGACCTCATTTGATAGGTATTCGTACTCGTTTATTACTGATTTCACTTCGAGAAAGTCGGATTCGTCGATAAGTGGGCAGATTATAAATGTTTGGCGGCCTTTTTTTACTTGGTCTTCAATCCAGCGGTATGCGTCGATGCGTTTTTCTTCTGGAACGGTTCTTGTGATGATTGTTTGGCGGCCTTTTGGCATTTCGTCGAGAATTGAGAGGTCCTGGTCGCCGTAAATTGTGATGGCGAGTGTGCGCGGGATTGGAGTCGCAGATAGGCTTAATAAATGCGGACTTTTCCCGATTTCTTTTAATTTTGCACGTTGTTTGACGCCAAAGCGGTGCTGTTCGTCGATTATTGCGAGGCCAAGTTTTTTGAATCCTATTTCGTCCTGGATTAACGCGTGTGTGCCGATGATGATGTCGACTGTGCCGGTTTTCATTTGTCTAATGATCTCGTCTTTTTGGCCTTTTGGTGTACTGCCCGCGATGAATTGGATGTTGAGTCCATATTTTTGCAGAAATTTTATGAAAGATTGATAATGCTGTTTTGCCAGGATTTCTGTGGGAGCCATGGTTACGACTTGGTATCCGTTTTTTACCACATTAAGTGCGGCCACGATCGCGATTATTGTTTTTCCTGAGCCGACGTCTCCTTGAAGGAGTCTGTGCATTGGGAAAGGTTTTTGCAAATCTTCGAGAATTTCTTTTATTACTTTTTTTTGCGCGTTTGTTAGTTCAAATGGAAGAGAATCTGTAAATTCGCGAAGAATTTCTTTGTTTATTTCCATGCTTTTTTCTTCTTTTGAAGCCACTTTCTGCCACTTTTTCTTTTTGTTTAAAACTTTTAATTGGAGCAAAAATAGTTCGTCGAAACTCAAACGTTCCCTAGCTTTTTTTAACATTTCATCATTTTCCGGGAAGTGGATATTTTTGATCGCGGTTTTGAAGTCGATCAAATTCTCAGCTTTTAAAATGTCTTCAGGCATATATTCTTCGTAGAGATTTGCCCATTCGTCTACGAGAGGTTTGATTTTTTCGCGGAGCCATTTTGAAGAAATGCCTTCGGTTTCGTGATAGACGGGGATAATTCTGCCGGTGTGAACTTGTTCTGTGTAGTTGTTTAAAATTTCGTATGATGGTGCTTGAAATGACAATTTTCCTCCTTGAAGTTTTAATTTTCCGCTGAGGACAATTTCTTGTTTTTTTGGGAGGATTCTTTGGAGATGAGGCTGGTTAAACCAAATTACTTCTATTGAGCCGGTTTCGTCTGAAAAAATACCTTTTGTAATCTTTTTGCCGTGACGTGTACGGATTGTATTGAGGCTCTGAAGCATTCCTAGAACTGTGTTTGTTTCGTCGATTTTCATGTCGATAATTTTCACGTACTGAGAATTATCCGTGTACGCGCGTGGATAATATTTCAAAATATCATCTACGGTCGAAAGGCTTAAACCTTTGAGCGTGTCGAGATGCTGTTTATTGGTTCGGAGGACTTGTGAGAGGGGGGTTAGGAGCATGGACTAATTATAGATGAAACTCTATAACTGTCTATTGGACTTTTACCTTCAAGAATTTTCTTTTCCCTACTTGTATCAGCTTCCCTTTTGAAATATCAACTTCTTCTGTAATTGAGCTTACTTTTTCTTCATCTACCTTCACTCCGCCTTGTTCGATGAGTCTTCTGGCTTCGCCTTTTGAGGAGACTAATCCGGTTTCGGCGAGGAGGTCGAGGATGGGCCATTTGGATTTCTTTAATTTCTTTTCTTCGATTACGTCTGGCAATTGTTTCTTTTGGAACATGTTCACAAATTCTTGTTCGGCTTCGTCGGCGGCTTTTTTATTATGATAGAGAGCTACTAATTCTTTTGCTAAGCGGACTTTTAAATTTCTTGGGTTTTCTCCTGAGTCTAGTTCTTTTTTTACTTTTGCTAATTCTCCCAATGGTAAATCAGTTGCTAATTCAAAGTAGCTTAATATTAAGCTGTCTGGAATTGACATTGTTTTGCCAAACATTTCTTTTGGAGATTCATTGATTCCAATGTAATTACCTAGACTTTTGCCCATTTTTTCTTGTCCGTCAGTCCCGACCAATAATGGAACTGTCAGTACGCATTGAGGTTCTTGGCCGTATGCTCTTTGGATAGTTCTTCCGGCTAATAAATTAAAAGTCTGGTCTGTGCCTCCTAATTCCAAATCTGATTTTAATGCGACTGAGTCGTATCCTTGCATTAAAGGATACAAAAATTCGTGCATGTAAATTGGTTTGTCCTGTTTGATTCTTTCTTGGTACATGTCGCGTTCGAGCATTTGATGCACCGTGAAGCTTTGAGCCAATTTAACGACGTCTGCGAATGTTAATTTGCCGAGCCAATCTGCATTCCAAACCACATCTACTTTTTTTGTATCTAAAATTTTACTCACTTGCTGGATGTATTTTTCAGCATTTTTTTCTAATTCTTTTTGAGTTTTCGGCTGTCTTGCGTTGAGTTTATCTGTTGGATCTCCTATTTGTCCTGTGAAATTTCCAAAAAGAAGTTGGACTTTGTGTCCGGCTTGTTGAAATTCTCTTAGCTTTTTGATCACTACCATATGTCCCAAATGTAGATCCGCGCCGGATGGATCAATTCCCAATTTTACTTTGAGTTTTTTTCCACTTGTTAATTTTTTTTCTAATTCTTCTTTTACAATTACTTCCGCTACTCCCCTTTCAAGAAGCGTTTTTGTATCTATTTTCATTGTTGTTTGGTAAAGAAATTAACGGGTTAAATATAGTTTAATTTTCTCCTATTTGCCAAAGAAAACGATAAAAATACTTGACAAATAAATAAAAAAGGATATATTGTGAATTTCCTTTATGATTGTTACATGTTGAAAGCAACACTTTGCCAGATCGGGTTTACCAACAATGAAGCAAAAATTTACCTTGCCCTCATTAATCTAGGATCCCAGCCGGCAAATATCATCGCTAAGAAGGCTGGGTTAAAAAGAACAACGGTCTATCCACTATTGGACAACCTACAAAAGAAGAGCTTGATAAGCTCTTTTATTAAAAATGGTATTAAATTTTTTGCTGTGAACGATATAAATAATATTCTTGAGTATCTTGAAAGGAAGAAAAGACTTATTGATCACCAAAAAGACTTCGTTTTAGATATTTTGCCAAGGATGGAACAGCTCCGAGCGGGATCACTCTCGCCGCCGAGGGTTCATTATTTTGAGGGGGCAGATGGAGTTGAAACAGTTATGAATGATAGCCTGAAAGCTCGTGGACCGATTCTCTCGATCGCATCTGTGGAAAAGTGGAACAACTCTGACCTTAACGACTTTATTAAGATTTACGGGAAGTTTATTATCGAGAAACACATCCCAATGAAAATACTATCAAAAGACACCGAAGACGCGCGGTGTTTTTTTGAAAATAGTTGCAAGGATACTTCGCATTTGTTGGAAATGAGGTATGTGAAAGGTGGTGATGATCTGTTTGATAATATTGTGAATATCTATGATAATAGGGTTGCGATCGTTTCGCCGGAGAAAGGTTTTGAGTTTGGAGTTTTGATTGATAGTGAGGAATTTGCGAGGACACAAAGAAATATTTTTGAATTGGCTTGGAAAGGGGTATTAATTCATAACAATGAAGTTTAAAGTTGAAGAACAATTTGCGGGAATAAGGCTTGATAAGTTTTTAGCCGTTAATTTATCTGATCGGACGCGTGCTTTTTTGCAAAAGTTGATAAAGGACGGGGAGGTTTTTGTGAACGGTAAGGTTTTGAAAAAAAATGGGCATGTTTTGAAAATTGGAGATGAAATTGAAATTAATATTCCTGAATTGAAAGAGATAAAGGCCAAGGCTGAAAAAATCGCTTTGAATATTTTGTATGAGGATAAGGATATTATCGTGATTGATAAGCCCGCGGGGATGGTTGTGCATCCTTCTGAGACCGGCGGACATGAAAAAGGTACGGTTGTGAATGCGATTTTGCATCATTGCGGTGGAGAATTGACGGGGATTTCGGGAGAATTGCGGCCTGGGATTGTCCATCGTTTGGACAAAGATACTTCCGGGGTTTTGATTGTCGCTAAGACCGATTTGGCTCAACAATCTTTGATGGAGCAATTTAGTGAAAGGAAAGTTAAAAAAGAATATATTGCATTGGTGAAAGGCAAGGTTGAACCTTCTCATGCGATCATTGATTCCCCTATTGGAAGGGCTATCAAGGAAAGGAAAAAAATGGCTATTACTTTTGAGGATGGTGGGAGAAAGGCTGTTACTGAATATGAGGTTGAGAAGTTTTTACAAGATGAGGCTGGGATTTATTCGTTGATAAAAGCTTATCCGAAAACTGGGCGTACTCACCAGATCCGTGTGCATATGAATGCGATTGGGTATCCTGTTGTTGGGGATATTTTGTATGGAGATTCGAAGGTTAATAAGCATTTTGAATTTAAATACGGATTAAAAAGGCAGTTTTTGCATGCGCATAAACTGACGGTATTTCATCCAAGAACAAAAAAGGAGCTCACTTTTGAAAGCAGTCTGCCGAAAGAATTTGCTATTATTGCGGAGAAGCTGGCAGTCTTGTAACCCTTCCTCTTAATATTTTTTCCGTTCTTGCTCCTATGTCCCCTCTTCCAAAGTCAACTTCTCTTAACCCGTCTCCTAGAGGTTTTCCTACTGTTCCTACCCAACCAGGAGGAGTTTCAACTGTGCATCCTGTGGGGTCTTGAGGAACTTTTTCTTCTGGTAAATAATGTGGAGTTATTTCGTACATAGTATTTAAATTTAAGCTTTTATCTCTGTAATTTCAATCGAAGTGATCGGTTGTCTGTGGCCGATTGTTCTTTCGTATCTTTTCTTTGATTTTTTCTTGAAAGTGACTACTTTTTTATCCTTTTTTTGTTCCAAGACTTTTGCTTCGACTTTTGCTCCTTCAAGATAAGGTTTGCCGACTTTTACACTTTTGCTATCTCCTACCATTAAAACTTTGTCGAATGTGAAGGTTTTTCCGGCTTCGGCTTCTAATTTTTCAACTTCCAATTTTAGGCCTTTCTCGACCAAGCATTGTTTGCCCCCTGTTTCTATTACTGCGAACATATTTATTAGATTAGTGAATTTGCTAGCATACTTTATGGAAAAGAGGGGGAAAGGTCAAGGTAAAATACTGACGGCTTCAGATAAGGCTTTTTTTATAATTGGTTCTTCTTCTTTTGTAAAAGGTGAAAGGACGTAGGAGGATGTGTCTTGTTGTTCTGGTGAAGTTGTTCCTCTTCCTTCGATGCCTATGCGGATTCTTTTGAATTCTTCGGTGCCGAGTTCCTGAATTACTGATTTCATCCCGTTGTGGGTGCCTGCGGAGCCTTTGTCTCTTATTCTGATTGTTCCGAGTGGGAGGTCGAGGTCGTCGTAGATTACGGTTAGGTTCTCGAGAGGTTCTTTGTAAAAATTTACAATACTAGAAACTGCTAGACCTGAGAGGTTCATTAAGGTTGTTGGCTTGACTAAGAGAATTTTTTCGCCTTTGATTGTCGTTTCCGCTATGAATGCTTTGAATTTTGGCTCTTCTTTCCAATCTGTTACGTTTAATTTTTCGGCTAAAGCATCGACTATCATGAAGCCTGTGTTATGGCGGTTTTTTGCGTATTTTTCACCTATATTCCCGAGGCCTACAATAATTTTCATAGTGTTTCTAGGTATTGAATTTGTTTGTCTGCGATTTCAATTATATCGTTATTTTTTACTTTTTCACGTCTTAATGCTCGTGTGATGCCCATTTTGTCCATGAATTTGTAGATTCTTTGGAGTCCTTCGAGATTTTTTATATTTGTCATTTTTACCAATTGTTCGATCCTTTCTCCTGTTATTATGAATTTTCCTTTTTCTTTTTTGAGTTGGAATTTTACAAGTTTTTCGTGAGGGTGGAGGACAATTATTTCTTCGGATTCCGGTTTTTTAAGGGATTCTTTGATGCGGGTTGCGCGGGCTTTTTCCACTATTTTTAATGATTCGAATAGAAGTTCTTTTAAGCCTGTGCCAGTTACGGCCGAAATGCGGAATATTTTTACGGATTTTTTTGGAAGTTTTGGTCTTATCGTCAGTTCGATTTTTTCTAGGTCTTTTTCTGTTACCGCATCTATTTTATTAATTGCTACTATTAGTGGTTTTTTGATGAGGGATTTGTCAAAAGTTTTGAGCTCGTTTTGGATTTTTTCGAAGGTTTCGGCTGGGTTTTCTCTTAAGGGGTCGATAATGTGAATTATTACTGAGGTTCGCGCGATGTGCTTTAAAAATTTGTGTCCGAGGCCTTTTCCCATTGATGCTCCTTCTATTAATCCCGGCATGTCTGCGATTACAAATGAGTTTGTTTTTGAGCCGCCGAATCTTTGCATGTCAACTACGCCGAGATTTGGGATAAGAGTTGTGAATTCGTACGCGGCGATTTTTGGGCGGGCGTTGGAAACGTGAGAAATAAGAGTTGATTTCCCTACTGATGGCATGCCGACCAGGCCTACGTCAGCGACTAATTTTAATTCTAATGTTACTTCTTTTTCTTGGCCGGGTTCGCCGTTTTCCGCAAAGGTTGGGGTTTGGTTTATTGATGTTGCGAAGTGCTGATTGCCAAGTCCGCCTTTGCCGCCTTTTGCGAGGATGAATTCTTGATTGTTTTTGTTTAAATCCGCGATTATTTTTGATTTATTTTCATTCCAAATTACTGTTCCGACGGGAACTTCTAGTGTTAAATCTTCTCCTGTTTTACCTGTTTTGTTGCTGCCTTTGCCGTTTTCGCCTGATGTTGCTTTGTATAATTTTTTTGAATTAATTTCAAAAAGAGTATTTATATTTTCATTGCTTTTCAAAATCACATTTCCGCCTCTTCCGCCATCTCCCCCATCCGGTCCTCCTTTTGGAATATATTTTTCACGGCGAAAGCTTGCGCATCCATCTCCGCCTTTCCCCGCTATGACTTTAATTTTGGTTTCGTCGCAGAACATGAGTGGATTCTAGCACAA
>Ga0233425_10009976_pt1 | contig 11786 bp, 8 predicted proteins | sample Watercolumn_Towu_2_FD_181712 | JGI IMG/M metagenome (GOLD analysis project Ga0233425, IMG submission 181712) | Freshwater microbial communities from Lake Towuti, South Sulawesi, Indonesia - Watercolumn_Towuti2014_140_MG | ecosystem: Environmental > Aquatic > Freshwater > Lake | place: Indonesia...
GGGCTGAAAAGCTCAGCGCGGCGGCGCCTAGCTCGCGAAAATTGACGGTCATCTTGCCCACGGCCTGTACGGCATCCGTATGCACGGGGACGCCTGACTCGGCGCATACCGCGGCGATTCCAGCGATCGGCTGCAAGACGCCCGTTTCATGGTTTGCCAGCATCACGCTGACCAGACGAACGTCTCCTCGGGCGAGCGTACGAAGCTGGTCGGGATTCACCAGCCCCAGCGCGTCGACGGATAAGTGCCGTACCGAGATGTCTTGGCGGGCAAGCTGTTGCGCCGGACCGGCGATGCTCGGGTGTTCCACGGGAGACACGATGACCTGTGCCGGACCACGACCGGCCAGACCGCGGAGGGCCAGGTTGTTCGCCTCCGTTCCGCCGCTGGTGAACACCAAGTGATCGGCGCAGCGGCCCTGCACATCGGCGCCGAGGATCGCCGCGATCTGTCCGCGTGTCTCCTCGAGAAACCGCCGCGCTCGCTGCCCCTCCGTGTGCATACTCGCCGGGTTGGCATAGCGACGGCCCAAACACTCCTGCATCGCCAGCGCGACCTCCGGCAAGAGAAAGGTCGTCGCGCTATTGTCGAGATAGATACGGTTCATCCAACTCACGGGGATTGGGGGATTTGGCCCAAAGCCTCACGGGACTTGTTTCGACCCTCAATCGCCGCGGTCCATTGTGGTCTGTGCGCCAGGGCCTCGTCGTAGAGTTCGACGGCTGTGGCGTGCCGTCCGAGCGCGTGATGAGTCTGGGCCAGCAAGCAATACTTCTGGGCCAGCGTGGCGGCGATTCGGGTCTGCAATTCCGCAGCCGTGGGATTGTCGTGCGTCAAGCACATGAGATCGGGTGCAAACAAGTAGAGTTGTTGCCGCGCGATCCGCGCGACTGCCGGCCAGAGCACGCGCGCCTGCTCCCCGTGGTCCTCCGACCATTTCAGCCAAACCGACGTGCCGGCAGCGTCTTCCGCGTCGAGATAATAGCAGAGAATTTGTGCGTCGCTGTGGGCCAGCCGCCGCGACGATGTCCCGACTCCTCGTTGCGAGAACACCAAATCCCACCGGACTTCCACCGCCTTGTCCGCCTTGGCTGCGATCAACTTCTTGTCTTCCAGGAATCTCTCCAGTGGACCCGTGCAGTCAGCGCGGCTGATGGGCCAGACTTGCAGGCCGAACACCGGCAGCTCGTAGTAGGAGAACTCCCGCCGGTGAAAAGTGTCGGGCGAGAATTCCTGCCCCTGAATGTAGCCCAAGTAGAAGGTCAGGTACGCCAGCAGAACCAGGGCGGGGATCGTACACAATGCCGCGACCGGCAGCCGGCTGCGCCAGGAACCGTGCGTCCTGGTTGTCCCAGGTGTCGGACTGGGTGCAGGCGCTGAGGTCATGTCATTCCCGCCAGGAGATCCGGTCGTGAGCGAAGGGAACGGATGGGTCTTTCGATCACAGCGCGGTAGCGGTGATCGGCTGCTCCGGGTTAAATTCTCTTCAGCGGCCCTGAAGTTGACAAGCAACGGCGACCGATTTGGAACGGGACCGAGCGGCCTGCTGGCAGGCGGAGGGAGGTGACGGCCCCCGCTTGCCAAGTAAGATCAGTTGGCGGTAGTAATAGGTGTGGGGCATGAATCGCATGCGACATCACCGAGTTGCGTGGGAAATCGAGCGGGCAGCTACCGGCCGGCAGCGGGTAGCCTGTGGTGTCGCGTTCGAACCGGTGGCTCGGCGGCGTGTCTGGTGGTGGATGCACGCGACTGCCCGTGGGGTAGCGCCCCATCGGGCAGGCACGTCCGGGAACCTTGGCGTTGGCCGTGATGACCGGCTGCGGCGGATGGAATCCGTCTTGTTCCTGGCGCGGGAACCCCTGTCAAGCCGCAAACTCTGCCAGTACGCCAACTTGGCGGATGCGACCGAAGCTCGTACACTAGTCCGCCAACTGAACAGACTGTACGACCAGGATGGGCGGGCGTTTCGCGTCGAGGAAGTCGCCGGTGGCTACCAGTTGCTCACCCGGGCCGCGTTTGCTCGTTGGCTGCGGCGGTCGAGCCGGATACCCGCCGAAACGAGACTTTCCGCTCCAGCGTTGGAGACGTTGACTGTCGTCGCGTATCGACAACCCATCGGGCGCGCCGAGATCGAGGCCGTACGCGGCGTCAGTTGCGGCGAGATCCTGCGGCAGTTGATCGAACGCGGTTTGGTGCGGATCAGCGGGCGCAGCGATGAACTTGGGCGACCATATCTGTACGGAACTACTGGCCAGTTCCTACAATTGTTCGGACTGCGAAGCCTCGAGGAACTACCGCGCGCGGCCCAATACGTATCGGGCTCGCCAGGTGACTCGAGGCAGGATACGATCTGTCAAGGAGTTTTTCCCCAGGAAGCGACTGCTAACCGTGACCGTGACAATAGTGAGGAGGAACCGGACGTGAGAGCCACTTTTTCGCCTGTTATGGCCTCGGACGAACTGCTAACGAAACCTCTGCCATACCCCGCCCGCCGCGATCCGCAGTGTCGGGACGAAGACGAAGACTACGACGAGGAGGAGGATGTCGAGGACGACGAGGAAGACGACGACTTCGAGGAGGATGACGACTTCGAGGACGACGAGGAGGACTTCGACGAGGAGGACGACGAGGATTTCGACGACGAAGACTTCGAGGACGAGGACTGGGAAGAGGTAGACGACGAGGACGACGAGGAGTGGGACGACGACGATGAGGACCTGGACTGGGAGGACGACGACGAGGATGAGGAGGACGAAGAGGAGGAGGAGGACGACAAGAACAAATGGGATTAGGCGCCGGCTGGCGTTCAAGTGCCCCGCGGGGCTCTAACACTCCAGGCGCCTTCCCCCAACGGAAAACGTTGCGGGGAGGGCCTTTTTTGTTGGCGGAGAACGAATCTCGGGACGAGCAATTGCCTGACGTTCAGAGCGACCGAAGCGGGCCGGCACTGGCTGCAAGGCGTACGGTCTGCCGCTCGCGTCTTTCGCTGATCATTGGCGAGTTCCTGCCGGCGCAGCCGCCGCGCCGGTCATGTTCTTTCTGCCATTAGCCCGCTGGAGACAAGCGGTTCCGCGCGCTGACCGCTCGGTCTGCTCCTCTGGCGGTGCACAACTCGCGGCTCTCGTACGTCGTTTGCCCCAACTGTGCGCGTTCGATGCACCTTGCTGCCGCGGAGTTGGCGTCTATTTCACCGGTCCACCGCCCATCTCCGCACCGAAATCGAATGCGGAGTATGGGTGTCTATCGGCTTCCACACGAACAACGCTTGCCTGGAAAGCTTCATGTAGCGCATGACTCAGAATGCGGAGTGTGGGTGTTGATCGGCTACGTGACAACGGTATGCGAGCCCGTTATTTCACGTGAGCGACCTCGACGTCATATCCCTTCAGTTCCTGCTGTTTCAAAGCACGCCAGAACCGAGGTGAGATCAACAGCGATGCCTGTGGTCGAAGCAGCCCGCGACGTGTTCCCACACGCTGTCGCGTAAACGCTAGATCCCACTCGCAGATGGTGACGTCGTCTTTGGACACCCATAATTCCGAAAGTAGGTTCAGGCCGATCGTATGCCCTTGCGGACAGCGGTATTCTCCCGCTGCATCGTCGTCGGTTGGGCCAATGCCCATCCTGGTCGGGGCCACGATGTTCAACAAATGCGACGTTCCGTACAACTGCTGCCAGCCGGGGAGAATATGCGACGATCGCCGCCGCCCGTTAACTGGCCGCAAGACCGCTCCCTGGAAGCCATGTGTCGCAATTAGTTCCGCGAAACTGTCCGACACGACGATTTCACCGCCAATCGTTATCGCGATTGCCAAGTTCCGCAACTTGGACAGGCTACTTGGACGAAGAACGAGATGGGTCTGTTGTAGTGCGCCGCTCCCGCACCGCTTGCAGGCCGTGGACTCGTCGTAGACGTCCTTCAGAATCTCCGCAAGCCGAATCGGTGTAGGCGTCAGGCCGGTACCATACCTCCACGCCTCCGGAATCTGATTCGTGACGAGCTGGTGATACGCAGCGTTAATGTACCGTCTTTCGCTGGCAAAGCCACCAAGGTACTTCGGGGTCACGTGGTGCCAATGGTACTTATAGTGGCGATACACACCCACAAACCTGATGGCCGGCGGGTGCGAATGGCGCTTGAAGAGGTGGAGGGATGTAGAAGTCTACGTCGCTCATCTCGTTCGTTCCTTCACGGGAGCACGACTCGTGCTTGCGTGTGCGCGCAAGTAGATGGTCCGTGACGGAGGAGCCAGGTCGGTACCCTTGCCGGGCGACAGCCTGGGGCATGGAATCCGCCAGGCGAAGCGAAACGAAGGTGACGGCTTCGTGTTGATCCCAGTGCGGTCGATTCGGCGCGTTGATCGCCAGTTCCGTTTCGCGGTCCAGACAATGTCGCGGCCCGGTTGCTCGAATCTCCGAGTTGAGAGGTTGTGCGCTGCATTCACGGCTCGGAGAGCCGTGCGACGGAAAGTCGCCGTGTTTCACGGGTTGGAGCTGATCAGTCTCACGGTGCACTCGGCCACCAGCGGAGCGCCGGGGAGCATCGTTTCCTGACCCAAGGGACAACGCATGAGCACATGCATGCGGACGGAACCGTCAGCCACACTGGCGCGCACATGGCGGTCCGCCGCGGCAAGGACGCGAAGTCCCGATCCGTCCGCTGCGCTTAGCGCTGCCTCATAGCAGTGGTATTTGACGCCACGGAAATCGGCCGTTCCCTCGGCCGTCTGGTCCTGACTCCAGGGCCAAGTCGGGCGGACACCGGAGGGATCCGCGCCCCGTTTGCCGTCGCGGAAAGCTCTGGCGCGTCCTTCGGTGCGGCAAATCGAATCGTCGGGAAATACACCCCACTCACTCCACCGCTTCCAACTCAACTCGTCACACGAGGACTGCAGCACGAAGCGAATCCCCGCCTCGCGGGAATCGAGTTCCGGACCGGAATACACGTAGTCGCAGACGATCTTGGCCAATCCCTGGCGGTCAATCGATAAGGTGGTCGCCCCGGCCAGTCGCTCAAAGTGGTCGCGGACCACCAATTCCACACATTCGGGTCGCTCGCGCACCATGACCTGATCCACGCCTCGAGTGCTCACGTCCGGATAAACCGCGTACGGTTTTCCACGCGGGCCGGCGAGGTCCCCAAAATCGTATTGTGTCAAATGCGGCACCGGGAAATGCAGCAGCGCTGAGCGATGTCGTGGATCCGCGGGCATGAAGTCGGCCGCTACTTGATCAAACACCAATGTGAACCCGCTCCCCTCCAGCACGACCGTCTTGCCGTCGTTGTGGATCTGCGGCGGTCCGGCTTGAGGTTGAGGAACGACTGCCGCAACACGAGTGCCCAACTGAATCGCGGCAGCTTGGATCAGTTCGCCGCGAACATCATGGATTCGAAGGACCAGCCGCTCGCCCTCCGGCGTACCGGAGGGGACCGGAATGACGATCTCCCCTCGAGACCGCGGTGGCGCTGAGACACTCACTTGTTCTTTCTTCTCCGCAAGTTCCCAGGAAAACGACAGCTCACTCAGATTGGTGAATGAGAAACGGTTCTCGACGGGAATGCGAATCTCCGCTTGGCCCGGCACGTAGTTCACGCTGCGCGCCGGCAGCCACACCGGCGAGAAGACCATCTTGGTCAACCACCATTCGGGTTTCGGGCGCCGCCAGGAATCCATGATTCCCCAGAAGCCATGGTGCCAGGCGTAACCTGCGTGAGTGCCGTCCGGAAAGTAGAAAGCGTCGTCAAACGCGGCCCATATCGCGCCGCCGCAAACACGACGGGAATGGTTAATGTGGCTCCATGCTCCCGGCACGGTTCCCGGTTTCAGAAACGGCTTCGCAAAACTCGCCGCGCACGAACGCCCCCAGGCGGACTCCGGATCACTGTGGCCGAAACCGAACAGTTCGCGCAGCCCCGGGTTCAGCTGCACGTCGGTCTGCTCATGGCAGACAGGAAAGAAATACTCCCCCAGCATAACCGGCCGCGGATCGTCCTTGATCTGGTCATCGTAGGGCATCGGCGGGTAGTGGAGATTGGCGATCTCGCAGATCCGTTTGGGGTCCGGGTTGTTGAACGTCGTGGGACGTGTGGGATCGAGCCTGCGCACCAACTCGTGCGAAATTTCGAACGAGCGATTGAAGTGCGATTCGTTCGCCAGCGACCAATAGATGACGGACGGATGCATGTGGTAGTAATCGATCATCGCTGAGGTTGGCAGCAGCACTTCGCGCAGGTGCGTGAGATCGTCGGTCGCGGCGACCCAACAAAATGGTGCTTCGACCTCCAGGTACATTCCGTACGTGTCGGCGGCATCCACCAGTTCCCTGCAGGGCGGGTAATGCGACGTGCGGACGAAGTTCAGGTTCGCAGCCTTGAGCAGTCGGATGTCGGTTTCGCCGTGCCGCATGGTATCGGCCCGGCCCGTGATCGGATCCGTCTCGTGGCGGCACGCTCCCGCCAGCTTGACGGGCACGCCATTGATCAACAGTTCGCTGCCTCGGACTTCCACCTGTCGAAAGCCTATGTACCGTTCGATCCGCTCCAGGAGCTGTTCGTCGCGATAGAGCTGCACTGCGAGCCGGTACAAATGCGGCTTCTCCGCCGACCACTTGCGAGGGTTGGCGATTCGCGTGACGAGTGACGTCGTCGTTGCGCCCCCGGGTACGGAACGCAGTTCGGCACGCGATACGGAGAGGCGCACAGGACGCTTGTCGGGATCGCAAAGCTCCCATCGGATCGATAGTCCTGCCACAGGTTCGCGCCCCGGATTGTCCACGCCCAGCTGCAGTTCCAGTTCGGCATCGCGGTAGTCCTGATCGAGCCGCGTGTTGAGATGCATTGTGCTGACATGGATGGGCGGCAGGGCGAAGATCGACACCTGACGGTCAATACCCCCCAGGTTGTGAAATGCATAAGCGGACGAGTACGACAACTTCTCGGAAGCCGAATCGACTTTCATTTCCAGATCAAGGCGATTGACCACACCCGCGCGGACACAGGGGGTGATTTCCCACTCGACTGGCGTGAACAGACTCTCGCTCGTGCCCAGCCGCTGGCCGTTGAGCCAGTAGGTGGTACTGGCGTGAATCGCATCGAAACGGAGAAACACTCGGCGATCTTGCCAATCCGCAGGGACCTCGAATTCGGTGGCGACGGCCACACCTTGTTCCGGCGGAATGTCAAAACCTTGTTGCCGCCACTGGCCGGGAACGCGAAAGTCCTTCCAGCCTGACGCGTTCAGGGGCCGGCGCAACGTGGCGGCCGAAGCGCTGGGGTCGATCTTCCACGTCCCATTCAGCGACACAGGTCCGGGTCCCGGCAGGTCGGTCTGCTGCGGAAGCGGCCGATACCGGACGGGCTGAAAGTCCAGCTCCGCGGCAGACACGACGTGTGTCACCTGGGCATTGCCGCGGTGAACGACGAGACGGACTCCTTCCTGACTGAGCCCTTCAAATGTCTGCCGCGGCAACTGGAATCGGCCGTCAGCAGCCGTCGTCGCACGGGCTCTGGTGGAGGATGCATTGGGCAAGAAGAGTTCGACCGACGCGCCGGAGGCCGGTTCATAGGCCATGTCGAGCACCTGGCCGGTCAAGTCGCCGACCATTCCCGACACACTCACGACCTGCAACGGCTCGTGCTTGGGCGGAGTGTTGCTCCATAACTCGACGATGGACACCGTAGCATTGACTTCACCGTGGATACGCAACTCGAGTTCCATCCGGCCATCGTGCGTAACGCTTTCCGGGACGCTGACCACGACACGCGAGGCCTTGGCCTTGGGGAGCGCGTAAGGCTTGTGCAACTCGGCTCCGTCAGCCCAGAGACTCTGTACTCGGTTGTAAACATGGTCGCTTGCATAGGTCAGCGCGAGGACATAGGGCTGTGCCGGATCGAGGTCCGTGTAGAGCAGTCTGACTACCTTGTAGCTGAACACGGCCGATCGCGACTTCTCGTCGGCATCCGTATCACTGGTGTTGAACGTCCAGCAGTAGCTGTCCTGCATGAGCACATGAGGTTGACGCTGCGGGATACCGCAGTCATCGTACGCGTGCAGAAAATAGCCACCGGGAATCGCATCCTCAACGCAATCTCCGGTGGCGTTCGCTTCGGAGGCAATTACCGGAGTTCCCAACACGGCAGCCAGCCAAATAGCGATCAGAACTGCGGCAGTCATGGGGTTTTCCTTTGCGATCCGGATGCCCAGGGTCGCAGCGTTCCTGTGGATCACAGGATCGGCTCACGCGTCAGGGCTGAGCAACCTGGCCGTCCAGTGACGAACCTGCGGAAAGTTGTCGTGCCGGGCTCTCCGGCCGCAGGCGCCAATCGCCATTGGCGGGCGAGAAGAATTGCGGATCAGCGGCGAGTGATTGCTGGTCCTGAGCCTGCTCCTGTTGCCAGGCGGTCAAGTCGGCGTACTTCTTGTGTTTTGGTCGCCACGGGCAACCCCAGAGCGCCAATGCCTGCTGGTCCGCCGTCCAGAACAGGTTCTGGTCGAAACGGATGTTGTTCTGGCCGGGGTCATAGGGAGTGCCGAGCGCACCGCGGCTGGCTGAAGGATGCGCGCCGAAGAACGAGTTGTCCCACCACAGGCCCACCTGATAGCGCGAATTGAGCGCGCAGATATTCCGCCGCACCACGACGTCGTGAACATGATAGGTGGCTTGCCCGCCGTCCACGTTCCGGCACGTGCGCGGGCCTTGCTCGCGCAAGCTGATTCCCGTGGGGTTCAGCACGCAGGTGTTGTTCTCGATCGTGCAGTGATCGCTTTCCCCCAGCGCAATTCCTCCGCTGCCCCAGCGATCCTCGGTCCCGTTACGGACGCACAGATTATTGCGGACGGTGAAGCCGCCACTGATCTCCACGAAGATGCCGTGGCCGGCATTGTCCTGTGCAAAACACTCCTCCACGAGCACGTCGCGGACGTCGATATCGAACCAGATGCCTACGCCCGTATTGGCGATGGCTCGGCAGCGTCGCACGATGCCGTCCCGGCTGAGCGCGATCTTCGTGCCGCCGGCTTCCCAGTCCTGGTCAAAACCCTTGACGTTGTTGTGGTCGAGGGTGACCTCTTCCAGGCAGAAGCGGCGTCCTCCGCCACCCAATCCTTGCTGCCCGTTGTGACGGGAACAGACGCGACGGAACGTCACATCATCGCCGCGAAAGGAAATGCCGGAGCCGTTGGTCCACTCCACGACACAGTCTTCGACCAGCCAGCCATCGCCCGCGGCAAACAAGGCGCCGCGCTGCGCCATATTGGCCGCGTGGCGGATCGTGATACCGCGGAGCACGATGTGGTGGCGCGGCTCCCGGCCCCACCCGGGACCGAAGCAGATGCCGCGCACCGCGGCCTCAACAACATGCCCGTTGGGATCCTCGTCGCCGGCAAGCCAGACGTACAGCACTTGCTTATCGGTGTCGGCGCAGAATGTCCCAGCCGCCACATCCTCGACGCGCTCGACTTGCTTCAGCAGCTGGCCGTCCACGATCAGTTGCTCACAGCGGCCAACCAGTCGATGCCGATCATCGTTGGGGTGCGTGGCGAAGCGGTGTTGCCACGATTCCTTTTTCCAGACGTGACCCTCGCCGCGGACCCAGCCGGATACGATGTCTGCGCCCGTCAATACCACGCTCTCCCCAGCTGCGGCTTGAAACACGATCGGTGCGGATGCGGAACCGCTGCGGGCGGGATTGACCCACTCCCGGTAGATGCCTTCGTGGATCACGGCCGTATCGCCTGGACCCAATTCGGCCGCAGCTTTGGTGAAGGTCTTCCAGGGTGCCGCCTCAGTGCCCGGGTTGGTATCAGCTGCCTGGGCCGATTTCTGCGCCACGTGGTAAGTTTCCGCCGACGTATCGGGACAACCGGCCCACAGGCTGCCGATCCAAATGGTCCCGTGAGCCAGGATCTTGAGGAATGAGTACTCGCCGCTCCGACGTGCAAGACCGATCGCCATGTTATTCTCCTGCATGTAAGCGTTCACGGGTCGGTGGGGGATTGGCGCATTTTTCGGCGTTGACAGCTTGCCGTCAGGGCCAGACGTTGTCCGAAAACATGGGCCGATCCCCGTCTCTTCGCCGACCCGTGAACGCTTACGTCCTGAACTTGTCGCGACACTACGGTGATTCGAGCAACGCCAGAGCAACTTCGTCCAAGCGGATCGTAGCAGCAATGCGCTGTTCGAAGTTACCCTTCTCGACAGCCAGATGGCCACCGGCTGTATCGGGAGTGGTTTCGACGAACGCGACCAGCCGTTGCCAGGTACCCAGCCTCGTGCCGAGTTGAGATACTCCTTCGCACGCCATTCTATCGCTTGAACTCCCACCTGCTAGAATCAACTCCGATCGTGATACGGTCACCGGCAGTCGAGGTCATGAGTCCATGAGAATACTACAGATGCGCATGTTCACACTGGTCCGCGCATCCAGCATCGTCGCGGCATACTGTTTGTTGATACTGGCGATGGAGGCCGGAGCGGAAGACAACAGACCCTTCACGCTACTTACGGCCGAGAAACTCGCCACACTTCCTGCGGGGCAACGGGCGGCGTGGGCCGCCTATCTGGACAAGTCCCGCGAGTCGGCCGCCAACGAGCGCCGGATGCTCGCCCGGGAGTGCCAGCAGGCCGGCCTGGAGAAGCCGCGGCCTGCACCGGGGAGAAATGCCGAATTCGAGTTCGACACGGACACACCTGCGGAGTGGTTCGGCAGCGGCGAGAATCAGCGACTGGCCGACGCCGTCATCAGCTACCAGACGCCGACCGGCGGCTGGTCAAAAGCCGTCGACTACACCCAAGGCCCGCGCCGGCCCGGCACGCACTGGACTTCGCATCCCGACGGCTCGTTTCACTACTGCGGCACCTTTGACAATCGTACTACCACCGAACAGATCAAGTTCCTCGCCGGCGTCTATTCCGCCACGAAACGCGAAGATGTGAAGGCCGCGCTGCTCAAAGGCATCGAATACATCTTCGCGGCCCAGTATCCCAACGGCGGCTGGCCGCAGAACTACCCGGTCGAGCGCGGCTACCACGAGGCCATCACGCTCAACGATAACGCCATGATTCACGTCCTCGAAGTGCTGCTGGCGATTTCCAAGGGCGAGAAGGTCTTTGCATTCGCCGATGACGAACTGCGGCAGCGCGCACGGGCCGCCTGCGACCGGGGTATTACCAACCTCCTCGCCCTGCAGGTCCGAGTGGACGGCCAGCTCACCGTCTGGTGTGCTCAGCATCACCCGATCACGCTCGAACCCGTGCAGGCCCGCAGCAAGGAACCACCTTCCCTCAGCGGCGGCGAAGCGGCGGAACTCGTGAAGTTCCTGATGCGCTCCGGCCCCACCACGCCCGAGGTCATCACGAGCATCGAGGCCGCGCTGAAATGGTTCGACACCCATCGCCTCACCGGCCTGCGCAAAACGAAGAACGACAAAGGGAAGACCGACTACGTCGCCGATCCTTCCTCGACCGAAATCTACTGGGCACGCTTCTACGACCTCAAGACTGCCAAACCGATATTCGCCGGTGCAGACGACGGAATCGTGTATGGCACGTTCAGCGAGATGGCAGCCAAGAACAAGGTCTCCTATGACTTCTTTACCACGCGTCCCGCCGAACTGCTGGGAAAGGAGACCGATCGCTGGAGAAAGCGTCTCGAGCAGGATCGCGGCAGCGCCCCTTGAGGCACTGCGGCCGACAGCGGCAACGCGAATCTGGATCAGGTCCTTTCTGCCACTTGTCCTCGACATTCAGGAACAGCGCCAACCATGAAGACATTTCTCAGGACGCCA
>Ga0233425_10009977_pt1 | contig 11786 bp, 11 predicted proteins | sample Watercolumn_Towu_2_FD_181712 | JGI IMG/M metagenome (GOLD analysis project Ga0233425, IMG submission 181712) | Freshwater microbial communities from Lake Towuti, South Sulawesi, Indonesia - Watercolumn_Towuti2014_140_MG | ecosystem: Environmental > Aquatic > Freshwater > Lake | place...
TCGGTCGCTATCGTTGAATGCGGGTTCCGCCCCGGGTCGCCCCGGGTTGGCCTGCGGGCCCGGCGCGCCCGAGGCGGGCGGGAAGCGGGCGCCAGCGATCTGGCCGTTGAAGTCCCCATCGTCTGGCACCGCAGAAACACAAACAAGCTACATGTGACCGCCCTGAGTTCTCTGTGTTCTCTTGCGGCGAAAACCAGCTCTTGGGCCGGCTTGCGAAGAGACACACCGAGCGCGCTGCGGAGGGCGGCGATTCCGCCGAACCGAAGGCCGGTTTGGAATGATGCCCCGCTTGCGACGCGCGGAGCGGAATCCGCCGCCTACGGTTTCGGTGGGGGCGGCGTCGACGCGGCGCAGCAGTAGCAGCGGTCGTGCACCATGATGACGAGGGCCAGCAGGTAGAGGGCGGAGGCGCCGCGGATGAGACCGGAAGGCGGAATGCCCAGGAGTTGGAAACCAGCGAGACGTTCCACGATTGCCACGATCAAGGCCAGGACGCCCAGCCCGCTCACCACGGTGGATAGCATTTTCATGACGGATCCCTTTCGTCTGGCCGGGCGGTCATTCGCGCCGGCCGAGTGGGGTTCCTATGTCTTGAGCGTTTGACGCGCAAGCGAATGATTATCGGTGGTGCTTTCCGCGAGTACCCACGGCACGGTCCCAATCGCGACCGAAGTCCTCGCACCGGGCGCGGTTGCTGCAATGAGGTGGCGGGGCGACCCGAATCGGCAGGAGTCCAAGAAATAGTGCGATGCAGCCGGGCTGGCGCCGGACTCGACCTCGGCGGCGCCGCTTTTCAAGCTGCCGGTCATGTCCACCCCACCTGGAGATACCCCGTTGCCACCCGCGCGGTGCGAGCGCGTGCTCGCCCGCCTTGGCCTGACGGCCGCTCCGCCGATCACGCTCGACGGCCTGACCGCCGTTTATGGTGCGTGGTGCGAGCGGGCGCCGTTTGACAACCTCCGCAAGCTGATCGCGCTCCGCACGGGAGCCCCGGCGTCGTTTCCCGGCGGCTCCGCCGCGGATTTCTTCGACGGGTGGCTGGCGGACGGCGCCGGCGGCACCTGCTGGCCCAGCAGCAATGCGCTCCATGCTCTGCTCTGCGCGCTCGGTTTTGAGGCCCGTCGGCTCACGGGCTCGATGCGCGATCTCGGTCCCGTGAATCACGCCACCGTGTCGGTGCTGCTCGCAAATCGCCGCTGGCTGGTCGACACCTCCCTGCTGCACCAGGCACCCGTTCCGCTCGGTCCCGACATCGTGATCCAGCCGGACCCGGTCTTCGGCGTCGAGGCGGAGCCCGCCCGTGACGGGGAGCATGTCGTCTGGTCGTTGTCGCCGCCGAACAGCGCGCACCTGCCATGCCGGATGTTCCCCGCCGAGGCCAGCCACGCGAGCTACCTCGAGCGCTACGAGGCCAGTCGCGAGCGCAGTCCGTTCAACCAGCGACTGTACGCCCGCCGGAACCGCTCCGGCGAGATGCTCGTGCTGGCCGGCCGCACGCGCTTTTGCAAGACGCGCGCGGGCGTGACCCGTGACGAGCTCTCGGCCGAGCAACTGCTCGCCGTGTTGCGCGACGAGTTCGGCTATTCCGGCCGGCTGCTCGACCGGTGGCGGGAAGCGGGTGCACTCGCCGCCTCGTTTGAGCCGCCCTCCGGCCCCAAGCCCCCACCGGTGACCAGCCTCCCACCGAGCCAGCGCCGCGCCTGAGGCCTTCCCCGTGAGCGCCACCCACCCTCCGCAGGTCGTCGTGCTGGGCGCCGGTTTCGCCGGGCTCACGTTCTGCCAGTCGCTGCGCTGCCCCGCCGCACGGGTGACGCTCGTCGACCGGCAGAACCATCACCTTTTCCAGCCACTTCTCTACCAGGTCGCCGCGGCCGGCCTCTCCGCTCCTGAGATTGCCCAGCCCATTCGCGCGGTGCTCCACGACCAGCCGAACCTCACCGTGCTGCTCGCTGAGGTGACCGATCTCCAGCTCGGGCCGAAGCGCGTCATCCTCGGCCGCCGGCAACTCTCCTACGACTACCTCGTGGTGGCGCTCGGCGGCGTCACCAGCTACTTCGGGCATCCGGAATGGGAGGAATTCGCGCCCGGCCTCAAGTCCCTCGACGACGCGCTGCGCCTGCGCGCCCGCATCCTCCTGGCTTTTGAGCAGGCCGAGAATGCAACCGACATCGCGGAACAGGGTCGGCTGATGACGATCGTGGTGATCGGCGGGGGACCCACGGGCGTCGAACTCGCCGGGGCGTTCGCCGAGCTCGCGCGGACGGTGCTGCGCCGCGACTTCCGGCGGATCAACCCGGCGGAGGCGCGGATCCTCCTGATCGAGGGCGGCAGCCGGCTGCTCCCGGCTTTCTCCCCCGACCTTTCCGAACGGGCCCTCGACCAACTGCGAAAACTCGGCGTCGAGGTTCGCCTGCAGCAGCGCGTGCGATCCATCACCCCCGGTCGCGCCGAACTCGAAAGCGGAGAGGTCGTCTCCGCCGGCAACATCGTCTGGGCGGCTGGCGTCGCCGGCTCGCCGGTGGGCGCCCGGCTGGGCGTCGAACGGGATCGCGAGGGACGCGTGAAAGTCGGACCGGACCTGACGGTGCCCGGGCACCCGGAGGTCTTCGTGCTGGGAGATCTCGCGGTCGTGCCGGGCGAAAGCGGCCGGCCCGTGCCCGGTGTTTGCCCGGCCGCGATGCAAATGGGCCGGTACGCCGCGCAGGTGATCCGCGACGAAATCGCTTCTCCGCTCGCGTCCGGCCGCCGCCGGGCGCCGTTCCGGTACTGCGACCGCGGTTCCATGGCGACGATTGGCCGCTCGGCTGCGGTGGCGGAGATCCGGGGGCTGAAGCTGAGCGGGCTTCCCGCGTGGCTGTCGTGGCTGGGCGTGCACCTGATCTTTCTGATCGGGTTCCGCAATCGTCTCGCGGTGCTGCTGCAGTGGGCGTACTCGTACTTCACCTACCGCCGCGGCGCGCGCCTGATCACCGGCGCTGCTGCCGAGCGCCGGCCTTCCCCGCCGACTTGAGGGTCCGGTTGCCCTGCCCGCGGCTGATTCCTCCAGCGATGGCTGCTTCACTCGGCGGCCCGTAATCGCTCCCCGGGGCAACACCCTGGTCGGGCTGGTGAGGCCCAAACTTTTGCCTATGAGAAATATCCCTGGGAGGCGTTTGGGGGACACGTTTTTCGACCCTTTTGGAGTCCATGCACCCGACAGTTCGGGCCGGTGAGAAGTCCTCCAGCCAGATTCTGCACGCACTGCGTGCGAAATTTGCCGGCATGTTTTCGCGAGGAATCATGCGCCATTAATCGCCGACTCGGCTTCACCCTGGGTACCGATCATCTCCTCGCCAAGGCACGCGGCAATCGCTGCGTCACGAACGCTTCCACCTTCGGCACTCCCTTCGTCGCAAGTTCTCCGAAGACTCCCTGCGGCGGCAGCCGAAGATCGGCGCACGCTTTCCTCCCGTTATTCGAAACGAGTACCGCCAGAAGCTGCTCGAGGAAGTTGACGAACTTCCGTTCCGAAAGCTTCCCTTCCAGCACGGACTTTCCCAGGTCTGCCAAATACGCCGGCAGCACGCGGACCAGAATCAGCACGTGCCGACCATCCTGCCGTCCGGTCTGCTTGAGCTCGGCGAGGTTTGCGATCTTCGCGCGAAACAGCGCGATCGGCCCGGGCACCTGTACGCGTACCTCGCTCTCCCCGAGTGCGAAAAGGTAGACCGGGGCACGCATTTCCTCGTTGGTCGCCCCGTGCACGTACCGCAACACCTCGACGAGCAGCGGCTCACCGGAGGCGTCCTTCGCGACCACCACCCCCACCTCGTTGCTCGGCGGCCGAATCGGGAAGAACTGCGGTTTTACTCCCACCTGGCGTCCCAGAGCGATCAGGGTGTCGCGGTCACCCAGCACATCGGCATCGCGCGACACAAACGGCGCCAAATCGCGCGTCCGGTCGTGATAATGCAGTGCCCACAGATTGACCGCCTGGCCGCCGACCAGAAGGAGCGGCTCCGGCATCCCGAGGGCGCGGGCAAAGTCTGCCGGCGCACGTGGCGTTGCTTCAGACGGATGCGGAGGCATGGGCGCGATCGAAATTCAGCAATTGCACCCGCTGGCCAGGCGCCACGATCGAATTGCGGGCCTGCATATCCGCCGGGGCCGCGAGCTGCAGGTCGAGGACCACCTGGTCGAACTCCCGTTGACTGCGTTTGAACCTCGCCAGTTGCGCGGCTGTCTTGAACCGGCGTGGCATCCGCGGCGCCAGTTGCCAGACCACCTCCTGCAGTTCGCTGGCGCGCGCTGGCTGCGCCGCCCTCTTCCGCACGGCCTCTCGTGCGGCCTCCCGCAGCAGGGCCATGACCGTCGTTCTTTCCCTCCGGGCAATGACTGAAAGCGCCGCCAAGACGGCGGCGTGCTCCGCCAGGCTTTGACGGCGCTTGGAGGCTGCGAGTTGGTTCGGCATGGAAAAGGTTGATTCAACCTTTGTGAAAGACCGGCCGGATCGCAAGTCACGATTGGCGACGACGTCGGTGCGGGAACAGCAGGATTCTCGTATCACTGATACGAGAATCCCGTCTTCCAGTCTTGTGGTCCCTTGGTCCCTGGTCTCTTCGCCCGAGGCGAAGCCGAAGAGTGCAGGCTGCGGCTTGCCCGCCTCAGGCGAGCTCACCCGTCACGCCGCTCTTTCTCCGGGCAAGCCCTTCGCATCGGGACGTGATCTGTTCGCCGTCGGCTCCGCGGCGCAGACGTTTCCGCTGCTCACCTTCGCCGTTGATTGCCGCCTCCCGCTTCCTTCGTCTTGGGGCGGTGCGGCGTTGAGAGCGGCGCCGCGCTCGGCGCGAACGCGTCCGCGTAGGCCTCCGGCTTTGGCGTTCTCTCTGCGGACATCGGTTTGGGAAGGCCTGCTGCCAAAGTGATTCTCGAGCCGCGTTTTGTCCGCTGGCAATGAATTATCAATTGAAAACAGATTGATAGTTGGTTGATAGTTCAGCATGCGAAAGCCACAAGTACCGCCACGCTTGGACACACTCCTGGGGCGGCTCAAGAACCCGGAAGGGATTGTCGGAGTGCTGCGAGCTGTTTCCGGTCCGATGGCTGCCGGGCACTATCTTCATTGGGATGAACTGCGTCATCGCGCTGCACCCCACAGCCTGAGCCAGGAGAACTGGTGGTTGGGACTGAAGCTGCGACGACAGGCCGGCTACCGGGCCATACCGCTGAGAGATACCGCCGGCGTCCCATTTGTATTTACGGTGCCTGACCTGGTAACCGACCTTCTTCACCAAATCGACCGTGGCGGTGGGACCTTCGTCGAGATACCGGAGCAGGTGACGAACCCTGAGCAGCGGGACCGTTTCGTGGTGCGCTCCCTCATGGAAGAAGCCATCACCTCCAGCCAATTGGAGGGCGCAGTGACCACGCGCGAAGTTGCCAAGAAGATGCTGGCCGAGGGACGAAAGCCGCGTGATCGCAGCGAACGAATGATCGTCAACAATTACGTGACGATGCGTCGGATCGCGGAATTGAAGGATCAACCACTCACCGTGGAAATGGTCCTGCAAGTCCACCGCGGGATCTCGGAAGGAGCCTTGGACATTCCCGACGGCGCTGGCCGCCTCAGGCGCGCCGATGAGGCTGTCAACGTCTCGGACTTCGAGGGTACGGTTTTCCACACTCCGCCGCCCGCGGCAGAATTGCCGGCGCGGCTGGCGGCGATGTGCGACTTCGCCAACGGGAAGACTCCAGGGTTCTTCGTCCATCCGGTCGTCCGCGGTATCATCCTGCATTTCTGGCTCGCCTACGACCACCCGTTCGTTGACGGCAACGGGCGCACGGCCCGGGCGCTGTTCTACTGGCAGATGCTCCACGCCGGGTACTGGCTTTTTGAATTCATCTCCCTCTCCCAGTTCCTGCGCAAAGCCCCGGTGCAATACGCCAGCGCATTCCTGCACACCGAAACGGACGAGAACGACCTCACCTACTTTCTCATCCATCAAGCCGGGATCATTCGCCGTGCACTGCAAGAGCTGCACGACTACGTTGCCCGCAAGTCGGCCGAAACCCGCGCCTGCCTCGATGCCCTGCAAAAGCATCCTGAGTTGAATCACCGCCAGCACGCGCTGGTCGCGCACGCCCTGCGGCACCCACACTTCTCCTACACCATCGCCGGACATCAATCGCGCCACGCCGTGGTCTACGCGACGGCCAGGGCGGACCTGCTGACCCTTGCCTCCCTCGGATTGCTCGAACAGCGCAAGGCGGGCCGCGCTCTCGTTTTTGTCGCCCCGCGCAACCTCGAATCGCGACTGCGCCGAGGTGAATGACGGGCCCGGCGGTGGCGCCGACGCTTCGTCCTCGACCCCCGTTGGCCCGCGGCCCCGACGAGGTTTTCGCGGGACGCGAAAACCCACTGGTCGGGCTGGTGAGGCCCGAGCTTTTACCGATGAGAAAAGGTGCCGGGTGTCGTTTGGGGGACACGTTTTTCGACCCTTTTGGAGTCCATGCACCCGGCGGTTCGGGTCGGTAACGAAATTCGCTCCGAGAGTCACTCGCCCTTCCCGAGGTTCTGGAACAGACGCGAATCAATCCGCAGTGGCCTCCCAGCCGACCCGATCGCCGCCTTCCGGTAATGCGGATGCGCGGGGTTCAGGAGGCAGTTGAATTCCCCGGCCACCAGCGCGCTCGGCACTCTCAACGCCACCGAGTTTCCGCGCGCCAACCAGGCTTTTTTCGACAGCCACTCAGCGTGGGCGCTCATCTCAAGACATAGCGACCGGTCTTCAAAGTGCCCACCCGCTTCACCAATCCGGCTTTCACCAGCGGACGCAGCAGGTCCATCGCGCCCTGCTTCGACACTTTCAGCGCGGCCCAGAGTTCAGATGGCGTCATGCCGCCGCGCTTTCCCAGCAGCTTCAGCAACTGCTCCTGACGCGGACGCAGAATCACCTTCTCGCGCGCCGCCGAAACCGAAAGCTGACCCATCCGCTCCCACACCCGCTCAAGTGTCTGCCGCAATCCTTCGGCGCAATACTCCAGCCACGAGGTCAGGTCGTCGCCCTCGCGACGCACCGCATCCAGCGCCGCGTAATACCGCGGACGATCCTCCCAGTAGAATTCGTCGACGGCAAGAATGTGGTGGGAGTCAAACCCGCGCCGGTAGAGCTCCCACAAGGCCAGCGCCCGGCCCGCCCGCCCGTTACCGTCCGCAAACGGATGAATCGTCTCGAAGCGATGGTGCACGATGGCCGAACTCAACACGGGCGAGATTCCGGGCGCATCCTGGTTCCACCACTCCAGCAATTCAAACATCAGACCCGACACCTCCTCCGGCGGTGGCGGCACAAACTGCCCCACGCGCACCCGGATCGTTCGGTAACGTCCGGCCTCGCCCTGCTCCATCACCTCGCCTGCGATGATGGCGTGGAGCCGGAACACGTCGTCGTGCGTCAATCGTTTCTTCGCCGCCTGCTTCTCCACATGCCGCAGCGCCGCGAAATGGTTTAGCACTTCACGGCGGGCCCGCACCGGGGCAGCCACCGTCGTGCCTTCCTCCAGCGCGCGGACTTCCTCCAGCGTGAGGGGATTGCCTTCGATGGCCGTCGAACTGTGCGTGTTGCGCGCCCGGGTGTCCTTTTGCAGCGCGGGAATCCACGGTACTTGCACCGCCGCGCCCTGAATGCGCTCCCGCAGGGCGGCGATGCTTTCCACTCGCGCCAGGAGCCCGGCCGTGATGGCAAACTTCGGTTCGTAGCTCATGCCAGGCAGCCTGCCCATGGGTCAACCGCAGGTCAAGTATCGGTCAAGTATCGGTCAAGCTGGCCTCGCGCTTTTCGCCGGATGGTCCCAGCCGCGGTCAGGCGATGCCGCGCCAGGTCGACCGCGCCGCCGCCGTTGTGATCAAGCCGGCCCGGCCGCCCTCGCCTCCGCGGGCAGATCACCCGAACCGGGCTCTCGTCGCCTGGTCCCTTCGTTCTTTGGTCCCTTGGTCCCTGGTCTTTTGGTCCGCGGCGAAGCCGAGGAGTGCAGGCTGCGGCTTGCCCGCCTCAGGCGGGCTCACCCGTCCCGCCGCTCTTGCTCCGGGCACGCCCTCCGCATCGGGACGCGACCTGTTCGCCGTCGGTTCCGCGGCGCAGACGTTTCCACTGCTCACCTCCGCCGGGCTCCGCCGTCGTCACCACCTACGTTGCTCTTCGCCGGTTCCTCGTGGCTCCGCCTAGCAGCGGTTGCGCTGCTCAACGACTGCTCGATCCGCTGCACCAGCCGAGCAGCGAAGATCCCCACCCGCCCAGCTCTCTTGCTCCGCTCTCTTGCAGAACTGCGCGGCGTTCGCTCCCAAGTTCGATCAGCCAACCGTGCGACGATCCCGAAGGCCAAACCAGCGCATCAAGCGATTTGCCCGTCCAACCTCTCCTGCTGCTGCTTTCGAACGCACGCAATTGAGCGTTGCGCGTCATTGTGTCATGCCAAAACTCCAAGGCCCTTTGCCATGACTCCCGAAGCGAAGGCCCGCGAGAAGATCGACGAGTTCCTCTCCGCTGCGGGCTGGGCGGTGCAGAACTACAAGGCGTTCAACCCCTCGGCCGCGCGTGGCATCGCGCTGCGTGAAGTCCCGCTCTCCTCCGGCCGTTGCGATTACCTGCTCCTTGTGGACCGGATACCCTTGGGGGTGATCGAGGCCAAGAAGGAAGGCACCACGCTTTCCGCTGTCGCGGATCAATCGGGCCACTACGGCGAGAACCTGCCGGACTTCCTCGCCAATCTCCTGCCCGGCTCCAAAGCCATCCCGTTCGCCTACGAGTCCACCGGCGTTGAGACCTTCTTTCGCGACGAGCGTGATCCCGCGCCCCGCTCCCGTCGGGTGTTTTCTTTCCACCGACCGGAGACACTCGCGGCTTGGTTGGCTGCGTCTGCCACCCTCCGCGCTCGGTTGGCGGCCATGCCGACGACCTATCCGCTCGCGAAGCAGAATCTCCGCGACTGTCAGTTCGAAGGAATCACCAACCTCGAAGAGTCCTTTGCCGCCGCCCATCCCCGCGCACTCATCCAGATGGCCACCGGCGCGGGCAAGACCTACACCGCTTGCGCTTTCACCTACCGGCTGATCAAGCACGCCGACGCGAAGCGCGTCCTGTTTCTCGTGGACCGCGCCAACCTCGGCCGGCAGGCCCTGGCTGAATTTCAGCAATTCGTCGCGCCCGACACCGGTCGCAAGTTCACGGAGGTTTACAACGTCCAGCATCTCACCTCCAACAACCTCGACTCCGTTGCCCGGGTCACCATCTGCACCATCCAGCGCCTTTACTCGATCCTGCGCGGCGAGGAACTCGATCCCGACCTCGACGAAAAGTCCGGCTACGAAATTGCCACCGCCGACGACCGTCCGAAGGAAGTGGCCTACACCGACCGCGTGCCCATCGAGGCCTTCGATTTTATCGTCACCGACGAATGCCATCGCTCGATCTACGGCCTTTGGCGGCAGGTGCTCGAGTACTTCGACGCCTTCCTCATCGGCCTCACCGCCACGCCGTCCAAGCAGACCATCGGCTTCTTCGACCAGAATCTGGTGATGGAATACAACCACGAGCGCGCCGTCGCCGACGGCGTCAACGTCGGTTACGAGGTCTACCGCATTCGCACGCAAGTCACCGAACAGGGTGGCACGATCGAAAAGGGCTTCTACGTGGACCGGCGCAGCAAGGAGACCCGCGCCGTCCGCTGGGAGCGCCTCGACGAGGACTTGACCTACGCCAACACGGATCTCGACCGCTCGGTGGTGGTGAAGTCGCAGATCCGCACCGTCCTCTCCGCATTCAGGGATGCGCTCTTCTCCGAACTTTTCCCCGGCCGCACCCTTGTCCCCAAGACCCTCATCTTCTGTAAGGACGACTCCCACGCCGAGGATGTCGTGCATCTCGTCCGCGAGGTGTTCGGCAAGGGCAACGACTTCGCCAAGAAGATCACCTACAAGACCTACAACCTCGAATCCAAGCGGTACGAGAAGTCCGAGACGCTCATCCAGGAATTCCGCACTTCACCCCAGCTGCGCATCGCGGTCACGGTGGACATGATCGCCACCGGCACCGACATCAAACCGCTGGAGTGCCTCCTCTTCCTGCGCGACACCCGCAGCCGAACCTACTTTGAGCAGATGAAAGGCCGCGGTACCCGTGTGCTCACGTCCACCGATTTGCAGGCTGTCAGCGGAGCCGATGCCCGCGCTAAGACCCACTTCGTCATCGTCGACGCCGTGGGCGTGTGCGAAAGCGACAAAACCGACTCCCGCCCGCTCGAACGCCAGCGCACTGTCCCCTTCGACAAACTGCTGCTCGGCGTGGCCCTCGGCAAACGCGACGAAGACACGCTCACCACGCTCGCCGGCCGATTGGCGAGGCTCGACCGCGAGATCTCCCGCGATGATGCCAGGAAGCTCACCGTCCTCTCCGGCGGCAAATCGCTGGCCGAGCTCTCCGGCACGCTGCTCCGTGCCATCGACCCCGACGCCATCGCAGAGAAGGCCACCGGCAAGCCGGGAACTTCACCCAGTGAAGTCGCGCCAGACCAATTCGAAGCCGCCCGCAAGCAACTGGCCAACGAAGCCTGCGCCCCATTCGATCTGCCGGCCTTGCGCGAGGCTCTCGCCAAAGCAAAGCAGGACGCGGAGCAGACCATCGACACCGTCACGGTCGACACCGTCTTGAGTACAGGCTTCGACGCCGCAGCGAAGGCCAAGGCCGCCAGCCTCATTCAGTCCTTCCGCGACTACATCGAGCGGCACAAAGCCGAGATCGGCGCTCTCCAGATTCTCTATTCGCGTCCGTTCAAACAGCGGCTCACCGAGGCGATGCTCAAGGAACTGGAGCAGAAACTGCGCGACAACCACGCCGCATGGACCGAGGACCGCCTCTGGGAGGCCTTCGCGGTCACCACGCCAGGCAAGGTCCGGGGTCGGTCGCAAGCCGGGCGCTTTGCCGACCTCGTCGCCCTCGTCCGCTTCGCGCTCGAACAACAGCCCGTGCTCGAACCCTTCTCGGACTCGGTTGCCGCCAAGTTTGAAGCCTGGTTGGGACGGCAGGACCGGGCGCGCGTCACCGAACTCGCGAAGCAGTCCGACCGCGCCGAAGCGTTGGCGGAGGCGGGGCCGCCAGGCTCCCTGACCTTTAGCCCCGACCAACTCGCCTGGCTCAACCTCATCCGCGACCACGTCGCCACCAGCTTGAGCATCGAGGCGGACGATTTCGATTACGCGCCGTTCAGCCAGCGCGGCGGATTGGGGAGGGCCCATCAGCTCTTTGGTGCTGAACTTATGGCGATATTGGAGGAGTTGAATGAAACCCTGGCTGCATGATTTCGGCAACCTGTCCGCCGTAGCCTTGGCGATGGCGGAAGCGCATCAACTCTTCGGCGAGCGACTGCCCTCGATTCTCGACGAGTTAAACCTCATACTCGCAGCCTGACGCGCCCACATGCACCGGATCTTCATCAGCAGCGTGCAAAAGGAACTCGCCGACGAACGGCGGGCGCTCAAGGACTACATCCACGGCGACGCGCTGCTTCGCCGGTTCTTCGAGGTGTTCCTGTTCGAGGATTTGCCCGCTTCGGATCGCCGAGCCGATGCGGTCTATCTCGATGAGGTCGCCCGGTGCGACATCTATCTCGGCCTGTTCGGCGACGACTACGGCTCTGAAGATGCGGAAGGCGTCTCGCCCACCCACCGCGAGTTCACTCACGCCAGCCAGCTTGGTAAACCGCGCCTCATCTTCGTCAAAGGCGCGGACGATGCCGGCAAGCACGCCAAGATG
>Ga0233425_10009978_pt1 | contig 11785 bp, 8 predicted proteins | sample Watercolumn_Towu_2_FD_181712 | JGI IMG/M metagenome (GOLD analysis project Ga0233425, IMG submission 181712) | Freshwater microbial communities from Lake Towuti, South Sulawesi, Indonesia - Watercolumn_Towuti2014_140_MG | ecosystem: Environmental > Aquatic > Freshwater > Lake | place: Indonesia...
GGGCCCATCGGGTCCGGCAACGCCGCCCGTCACGAACCGGCAGACGTCCCTCGACCTGACGCGGTTGAGTGCCCCTGCGCCCGCTCTTCCGCTCCCTCCGTTGTCGGCAGCGGGTTCGTTGTCCGCGGCGCGCGTTGACGGCCCCGTACCCGACGCAGCGAGGGGCGAAGCGAGCGCGTCGATTCCCGTTGCCAGTCCGGCGCAGGGAGCCGCGTGGCCGGCCGGCGTGCAACTCCACAACCGCTACCTGGTGGCCGAGCACGAGGAAGGCATGGTGGTCATCGACCAGCATGCGCTGCACGAGCGGATCTTGTATGAACGGCTTCGCGAGACGATCCTGGCTGAGCAGTTGGAGGTGCAGCGGCTGTTGGTGCCGGAACCGGTGACCCTTCCGGCAGCCGAACTGGCCCTGGTGTTGGAGGCCCGCGAGACGCTCGCCAGATTGGGCATTGACGTGCAGCCGTTTGGCGGCGATACGGTGCTGGTGTCCTCCTATCCCGCCCTCTTGGCCAATTTGCGGCCGGAAGAGGTGCTGCGGCAAGTCGTGGAGCTGCTGATTGCCGGCGGCAAACCGCCCGACCGCCGGGATCTGCTGGACGAACTGCTGCACATGATTGCCTGCAAAGCGGCCATCAAGGCCGGAGACCGACTGTCTCCCGAAGAAATCCGGGCCTTGCTCCAGCAGCGAGACTATTGCCGGGACACGCATCATTGCCCCCACGGCCGCCCGACCGCCTTGATCTTCACGCGCGACGAGCTGGATCGGCGGTTCGGGCGGACCTGACACGTGGCGCGTGAAATGAATTGAATGCCGGCAGGCCGCATGACAGAATGGGGTGTAAGCGTTCTCCAAATCCAATAACTGGGTGCGTCAGATACCATGATTGCCGTCAGCATCGCTCGTGGTCGACATCGCATGGTGATTGCCGAACATCGGCATTTGGTGGAGCAGGGGGCTCAATTGGTCGAACTGCGATTGGATTACATTGTCCGCAGTGTCGACCTGAAGCGGTTGTTGGTGGACCGGCCTTGCCCCGTGATCGTCACCTGTCGCCGCCCGCAAGATGGCGGCAAGTGGGCCCGGAGCGAGGAGGAGCGGCTGATGCTGTTGCGGTCGGCAATTGCCGACGGCGTGGACTACATTGATCTCGAGGAAGACATCGCCGGTCAAGTACCTCGGTTCGGCAAGACGAAGCGCATCATCAGCTACCACAACTTTCAGGAGACCCCGGGCAATTTGCGGGAGATCCACGACCGCTGCGCGTCCCGGGATGCTGACATCGTCAAGGTGGCCACGATGGCCCATGATCCTCAGGACAATCTCCGCGTGCTGCATCTGATCAGCGACAGCGAAATCCCCACCGTGGCGATCTGCATGGGGGACATCGGCACGCCATCGCGCATTCTGGCGGGGAAGTTCGGAGCACCGTTCACCTATGCCACCTTTCATCAGGAACGGGCGTTGGCACCCGGCCAGTTGAGTTTCGACCAGATGCGCGACATCTACCAATATGATGAGATCAATCCTGACACCGACGTGTACGGCCTGATCGCCGATCCGGTCGGCGCGCCCTTGGCACCGCTGCTCCACAATACGGCTTTCCGCGAGCGGAAGCTGGACAAGGTGTTCGTGCCGTTCCGCGTACCTCGCGAGCACCTGGAACCGTTTCTCGGTTACGCGCGCCAATTCGGTCTGCGCGGCCTGAGCGTCAACATGCCGCACAAGGAGGCCGTGGTCCCGTTCTTGACCGAGACCGACCGCGCGGTGGACCATATCGGCGCCGCCAACACCGTGCTGATCGACGGTTTTGACCGGTCCGCCTTCAATACGGAGTTCCGCGCGGCGCTGGAGAGTATCGATGCCACGCTGGGCCGCGGCGGCGAGATTGACGTGTTGGCGGGCAAGACGGCGATCATTCTCGGAGCGGGAGGAATGGCCAAGGCCATGGCTTATTCGCTGCGCTCGCGCGACGTGCACGTCGCCATCGCCTCGCGGACATTTGCCCGCGCGGAAGAACTGGCGACGAAACTGAATTGTCGCGCCGTGGACTGGAATGCGCGGCACGGGCAGAACGCGGAGATTGTCGTGAACTGCACCCCGGTCGGCATGCACCCGCACGTGGACGATACACCCTTCAACGGTGACTACCTGCGGCGCTCCATGATTGTGTTTGACACGGTCTATAACCCGGAACAGACGCTGTTGGTCAAGCAGGCCCGCGAGAAGCAGTGTTATGCCATCACGGGTGTGGACATGTTTGTGCGCCAGACGGCGTTGCAGTTCGAGCGTTTCACGGGTCAGTTGGCGCCGGATGATGCCATGCGCCAGGCATTGAGGAAGTGGATCGGGGCCGCCAAGGAGGAATAGCCGTCACGGGCACTATCGGTTGCCTCGTGGTCTGGTGTAAAACAGCGAGTCCTCGTGAAGTCGCGCGGCGTTCCCGCCGCCGTTGGACGCCTTCCGACTTGTACTGACCGATGCTGAACGGCATTCCGCCATGGGTTGGTTTCTGGCTCTACCACTCCCGATACGACTCGGCTTGTTCTTCGTGGCGGGCGCCGCGTTGGGAGGCCAACTGAATCGCGGTATCTACCGCTTGGCTTGGCATGCGCGCTCCATCGGGCCCTGGTCGGCGCCCCTGCCTGGGGCACCGCCGCGCCGTGGCGTGGATCGCGTTCCCATTCTGGGCTGGCTGTTTCTGGGACGGGAGTCGGCCTTGCACGGGCGCTGGTTCTGGCTGCGCCCGCTGCTGATCGAACTCGCCCTGGGCGTTGGCTTGGCCTGGTTGTACCACTATGAGATCGTCCGCGCCGCACTCTGCCCGCCGGGTGTCGCCGCCGATTCGGTGACGCTGCACGCCCAATACCTCAGTCATGTCGCGCTGCTCGCACTGATGGTCGTGGCCACGTTCATTGACTTCGATGAGCAGATGATCCCCGACGCGATCACGGTGCCGGGCACACTGTTGGGCCTCGCCTTGGCGGCACTGCTGCCCATGTCTCGACCGTTGGTGCTGCTGGCGGAGGATCCGATCTGGGAACGGTGTGCTGCTCCACTGCACCTGGCAGTACCGTCGTCCTGGCCTGCGTGGCTGGACGGCCTCAGTGGACTGGCTTGCGGCCTGCTGGCGTCCGTCGGCTGGTGGTTGTCCGTCCTGCCCTGGACCTGGACCACGCGCCGCGGTCTACACAAGGCATGGCAATATGCGGTCGCGAGCCTCGCCCGCCGCCTCTCGCCGTTGGCGCTGTGTCTGGGGGCCGGGGGAATCGTCGGCGTCTCTGCAGTCTGGTGGTGGGGCGGCGCCCGGTGGGAGAGCCTCTGTTCGGCACTGGTCGGAATGGCATTTGGAGGAGCGCTCATCTGGGGAGTGCGCATCGTCGGCTCGCATGCGCTGGGGCAGGAAGCGATGGGGTTCGGCGATGTAACGCTGATGGCCATGATCGGCACGTACACGGGTTGGCAGGGGACCCTGATTATCTTCTTCCTGGCCCCTTTCGCGGCGGTCGTCATCTCGGTGACGCAATGGCTGCTCACCGGTCGCAAGGACATCGCCTTCGGACCGTATCTTTGTCTGGCCGCGTTGTTCCTGGTGGTCCGCTGGCCGCAGATCTGGACGAACAACGCCGAGGAGCTGTTTGCGCTGGGATGGTATATCCCTGGCATCGTCCTGGTCTGCCTGGGATTGATGGGGGTACTGTTGGTGATGCTGCGCCGGACGCGCGAATGGTTCGCCGCAGGAAACGCATCGCCGGCCTGCGACGATTCGCGGGTTACCGGCGCGGACGCCGTGATGGAACCAACGGACTCTCAGCCGCCGTCCGCGGGCATGCTCCCCGCGGAACCGGGGCTCTCGGATGCCAGCGAAGCGGTCGATGTCAAGCCAGAGGAGTAGTCGGGAGCCAGTTGCCGTGTGGACTTCCGTTCAGCGCATTGCCAGAATGGTCCCACGTGCATGTGGGGAGTCCTGCCTCACCGATGGTTCGCATGGCATTCAACGTGTTCCCACAGGAGATCGATTGATGTACGTCGGCCGTCTAGTCCTGATCGCGTGTGTTATGTGGCACCTGGCCGGGGAACGGGATCTGATCCAGGCGGCAGACCAATCCTCCGAGGCGGCTGCCGCGCAGGTGGAAAGCGGTTCCTCCCTGGTTGATGCGAGTCCCGCGACACTGTCCGGGCAGGCCGACGAGAGCGCGCTGACGGGTGTCGACTGGCTGGCGATCGTTGCCTATTTCAGCGTGTTGCTGGGGGTCGCCTGGTGGGTGATTCGCCGCGGGAAGGACACGGCCGACGACTATTTTCTGGCGGGACGCAACTTGAGCTGGTGGATCATTGGAGCGTCGATTTTCGCTTCCAACATTGGATCGGAGCACGTCGTCGGGCTCGCTGGGTCCGGAGCCAAGGACGGCGTCGCGATGGCCCATTACGAACTGCACGCCTGGTGCTTGCTGGTATTGGCCTGGGTGTTTGTGCCGTTCTATGCGCGCTCCATGGTCTTCACGATGCCGGAATTCCTGGAAAAGCGATTTTCCATCGGTTCGCGATATGTGCTGTCCATCGTTTCGTTGATCACATTTGTCGTATCGAAGATTGCCGTTGGGATCTTTGCCGGGGGAGTGGTGTTTGCGACATTGCTGCCCGAGATCAAGCTTACGCTCGGCGAGGTGGAGATCAACAGTTTCTGGATCGGTTCCGTGCTGGTCATCGTCTTGACTGGCTTGTACACGTCTTTGGGCGGCATGCGTGCGGTCGCCTACAACGATGCCGTGCAAACGCTGGTGTTGATCTGTGGATCGGCACTCCTGACCTGTTATGGACTGTACGTCCTGGGTGGCTGGGGCGAATTGCGTCGCCTGTGCGGGTCCGACATGTTCAACCTGTGGAAGCCATTGCTCCCGGCAGGCGTGGAAGGAACGTGGGCACCCGTGCTGGAACGGAACGCGGCGGGGACGGTTGTCCGCGAAGCCTGGTACTTCAACGACCAGTTTCCGTGGCTGGGAATGGCTATCTGCGCGCCCGTCATTGGACTCTGGTATTGGTGCACGGATCAGTACATCGTGCAGCGGGCCTTGGGTGCACCGAACCAGCAGATCGCTCGGCGCGGCAGCATCTTTGCGGCATTTCTCAAGCTGTTCCCCGTCTATCTGTTCATCATCCCCGGTTTGATCTGTTATGCGCTGGCCAAGAGCGGCAAAGTGCCCGGCCTGGAGAATCTGGTGGTTGATGGTCAGCCCGTGGAGCACGAGGTGCAGGCGGCATTTCCGCTGATGGTCAAGCACATGTTGCCGCCGGGTCTGCGGGGGATTGTCGTGGCCGGTCTCCTCTCGGCGCTCATGGGATCGCTGGCGGGCGTCTTCAACGCGTGCTCGACATTGTTCACGGTGGATCTGTATCAGAAGTGGAAGCCGCAGGCCACAGAGCATCAGTTAGTGAGGACGGGGCGCGTCGCCACGGTGGTGATGGTCCTGATCGCGCTGGCGTGGATTCCCGTGATTCAGGGAGCTCGCGGATTGTATGAATACCTGCAGGCCGTGCAGGGTTACCTAGCCCCGCCCATCTTCGTGGTCTTCTTCTTTGGTGTCTTCTTCAAGCGATTGAACGCCCAGGGCTGCTATGCGGCGATGCTGATTGGATTTCTGTTGGGCATCTTCCGCATGCTGGTGGATACTCCGGTCACCATGAAACTCCCCGGGTTCGAAAACGGTTACGAAGCTGGTTCGTTTCTCTGGATCATCAACCACATCAATTTCCAGTACTTCAGCGTGCTGATTACGATCGCATCCGCGCTGGTGATGATTGTGGTAAGTTACGCGACGGACCCGCCAGACTACCGGCAGATTAGCGGCTTGACATTCGGCACGGCCACGGACGAGGATCGCCGCATCACCCGCGAGAGCTGGAGTGCGCGCGACGTCCTGGCCTCCGCCGTGGTGCTGGCGTTCATCATCGGAGCGTACATTTACTTCACGGGCTAGTTAGAGATGTGCCACGCGATCGCCACACGCAATCTGCGGATTGGCCGGGCCGTGGTGACGGTGTGCGGGATCGTGCTCGCGTCGTGGCCGGTGTGCCGCGCGGCGGAGCCACCGACCGAGCCGCCCGCCAAGCCGCGTTTTGGCATTCGGGATTCCGAAATCAGTCGCGGGAGTGCAACCACGCAGCTCTTCGGCGTGCGCGCCACGGGGAGCCGGTTCGTCTTTGTCCTGGACCGTTCGCGCAGCATGTCGGTGCTCAACGGTAATCCCATGCGCGCGGCCAAGGCCGAGTTGATCGCCAGTTTGCAGGATCTGTCGAGCGTCAATCAATTCCAGATCATTGCGTATAACGAGCAGCCCAACGTCGTCAATCCTTTTCCTGCTCGGCCGCCGCGCATCCTGTTCGGTACGGACGACAACAAGCGCGCGGCGGAATCGTTCATTCGCGCGATCCGTCCCGACGGCGGGACGAATCACGGCGAGGCGCTCCGTCTGGCGTTGCGCATGCAGCCCGATGTGATTTTCCTGCTGACCGACGCGGACGAACCGTGGCTGACATCCAGCGATTTGGACCAGATCAGCAAACTCAATCGCGGCGGGATCCTGATTCACGTGGTGGAATTCGGCACCGGATCCATGACGGCCCGCGATGATTTCCTGGTGCGATTGGCGCGGCAGAACAGCGGCCAGCACGTGTTTGTGGATATCTCGCAGCTCGAGTCGTCCGGTCCGTGAGGTGGATTGTAGGAGATATGCGACTTGTGGATGCGCGCGTGTGACGTAACGGCGACACGGGCCGGACCCGCGGCGGGCGATAACTTGACGCATTTTCGCGCGGGGGGTAGCATGGAATCATCGGTTGCGGGCTTCTTTTCCGGACTCCTGTGAACTGTCTCGAGTGGAGTCGCTCCGGGTGGCGCTGAGTGCTTGTGTGTTGCGGACGACGCACATTCTGGCCTCGGTTGGGGGCCTTGAGCGCTTGCCACGATCTGTGTTGCATTGCCCGGCGTGCGGTGGTGTAACTCCGTTGTTGGCCGAGGTCTGGTTCTGTGGCACGGTTCTGGCCACTGGGATACAGATCTTGTAGGTTGGTCTTCTGAATCGCTTTCGTTGGCGGTCGGGGGAGAAGAGGAATCTCATGTCGCGATCCACATGTCTGCTGCTGATCGTGTTCGCGTTGTCCGCAGTCCTGACGATCACCCGGTCATCCCGTTTGACGGCGGCGGAAGGTGAGGTGCCGGCCGCGGCCGCCGGTCAACCCGATTCCGCCCCGCCGGCCACGGAGACGCAATCGCCCGTCGGCTGGGTGCTCCGGTCCTCCGGCGTCATCGGATTATTCATCCTGTTGCTGTCGATCTATTTCGTGGCCACCGTCATTCGCCTGTTCGTCGAATTGCGGATGGACGTGGCCATGCCGCCGCAGCTCGTGCAGCGCTGCGACGAGTTGATTGAGCAACGGGACTTTTCCGCCGTCTACAACGCGGTGCGGGACGACGATTCGTTCCTGGCCCGGGCGCTGTCGACCGGACTGGCGGAGTTGCACAACGGTCTGGCCGAGGCTCGCGACGTGATGGAGCGTGCGGGCGAGGTCGAGATGGTGGAAATGGAGAAGCGCATCAGCATGCTGGCCGTGCTGGGGACGCTTGGGCCCATGATCGGGCTGATCGGTACGCTGAAAGGCATGATCTCCAGTTTCAGCGTCATTGCGTTGTCGGGAGTGCAATTGAAGCCCGCGCAGGTCGCGGGCGGGATTTCCGAAGCGTTGATCCTGACGTTCGAGGGTGTCGCGCTGTCGGTCCCCGCCATCTACTTCTTTGCCGTCTTTCGCAACCGCGTATCGTCGATCTCCGCCGCGACCATGTTGCAGGCCGACCGTACCTTGCGGCGCTTCGCGCACGCCGCCCGGGCTAAGGCTCCTCCCGCGCCGGCAGCCCCGCCCCCCAAATGAGTCGACCCAAGGAAAGCGCGGAACAGATGTCCGTTCTGGTCAGCGTGCTGGGGCGGAATCGGTGGTGACAGGAGAGCGGAACTGTGTCGTCCCAACTTCTTCACGAAGCGAACGCTCAGCCGAATCTCACGCCGATGCTGGACATGGTCTTCCAGCTGATCACGTTCTTCATGCTCGTGATCAATTTCAAGACGGCCACCATGGAGCTCAGCCTGAAACTGCCGGCCATTGGCTCCGCGCGTCCTGTGGATACGGAGGGCCACGACGAATTGCTGGTGCTGAATATCGATTCCCAGGGGAATCTGTTGATCTACGGGGAACGCAAGGACATCGAAGAATACGTGGCCAGCGAAGCCGCGGTCAGCTCCCTCGTCGCACGCCGCACGAAGCCCGATTTCAAGCTGGGTGATGAACTGTCCACGACGGTCGTGATTCGCGCCGATCGTGCCACGCCGTTCCGCCTGCTGAACAAGGTCATCAGCACCTGCCAGCGCAACGGATTCCGCCGGTTTGCGCTCAAGGCCATGAACAAGGAGGCCTGAGCCATGCGACGCAAACGCCGCGCGCGAATCCATAACGAGGTGGAATTGAATCTGGCAGCCATGCTGGATATGGCCTTCCAGATTCTCACGTTCTTCATCCTGACCTTCAAGCCGATGCCGTATGAGGGACAGATTTCGCTGCACATGCCTCCCCCTCAGCCCATCACCAAAGTCGACAATGGGGAAGCCGCGGGCGCCGATCCCACGAATCCCAATCCCGTCCAGGGACTCAATACGCTGATCATCACCGTGTTCGGCGCGACGACGGGCCAGATCGACGGATTGGCGATCGGCGAATCGACGGTCGCCGGATTGGGGGAACTGGAGAAACGGGTTGCCGCGTTGCTGTCGGACCCAGGCAGCGGCTTCGATCAGGTCTTGATTCAAGTCGGATCGAGCGTCAATTACCAGTCGCTGCTCGACGTCGTCGATGTGTGCACGCGGCAGAAGCTGGCGGACGGCAAGAACCTCACGAAACTGAACTTCGTCGAATTGCCGGGCGGGTAGCGGCAGGGCAGCAGGGCCGCCCGCCATAGACCGGATAAGGGACGAAACCAGAAGAGCCACCACAGAGCCACAGAAAACACAGAGGAAGGCGCATGAGGCGGCGTTCACAGTTTGTCAGGTTTCGGTCAATCATCATCGTTGCAAACCTACTTGCGTTACGTGTCTTTTCTCCACCCTCGGTGCCACTGTGGTGAATGATCCGGGGTCACGGTGCTGCCGCATCGGGACCCGGACCCGGCCATTATGCTGGAACAAGTACAGGATCACTTGACGCAGGAATCGCTGAACCGCCCGCGGCGCAGCCGGCCGCGAGTGCTCCACCACGCGGACGTGACCCGGCTCGTTTCCATGTTGGGACTGCTGCTGGTGCTGTGGGTCCTGATCCTGCGTGCCAAGGACCCCGCGACCTGGGCCTGGCTCGTGGAAGAACCAGCGCCCGCGGGATTCGTGTCTGCGGCTCCCGCTGTCGCTGGAATCGACGCAACTCCCGGCAGCGGCGACACGCCGTCATCGGCGGCGAGTGAGGAATCGCGGCCGGACCCGCCCATCACGGACGAGGACTCGGAGCAGCGGGAGGCAGCGCGGGAGGAATTCCAGGCGATTACCGACCGCACGACGGAATTACAGCCGGAAGAAATGCCTGCCTACTGGCGCGTCATGACGTGGGTGACACAGCAGCGGCCGGTAACACTGAAATCGCGCGCCCGCGCCGATTTCGTCTTCAACGACCTGATACAAGAGCCCGAGGTGAACCGCGGCCGGCTGCTCCGGCTATCGCTGAACGTCCGCCGAGTGCTGAGTTACGAAGTGCCGCAGAACCCGCTGGGAATTCAGCGCTTGTACGAGGTCTGGGGATTCACCAATGAGTCCAAGGCCTGGTTGTACGTCGGGGTGACGCCCGAACTGCCGGCGGGGATGCCACTGGGACCGGAGATCGCGGAGGAAGCCGAGTTCTACGGGTACTTCTTCAAGGTGCAGGGTTACCTCGAAGCGGCAGCCGGCCCGCGGGTCGCACCGCTGGGAGCACCGCTCCTGGTGGGACGTCTCGAATGGCGTCCGGCGGCCCAGCCCGTTGGACGAACCAGCCAGGAACTGCCGTGGATGATCGGCCTGGCGGTACTGGCCGGCCTGTTTGTCGTGGGGCGTGGACTACTGGCCGTGTTCCAGCTGCGCCGCCGGTCCCCGCGACAGCGGAGGGTCCGGGACACGACTGCGGTGCCGACATTTGACTGGATGGCACCCGATCGCGATCCCGCCGCCGACGCGTCAGAGATTTCCGAAACGACCGGAGAGCTGCGCCAACCCGTACAATCGGATTCCTCCGTGGTGGTCGCCGGGACTTCCGGGGAAGAGGGCCAACCGTGAACAGAGTAGACTTTCCTATCTGTTAACAAGCGACTCTTCACCGTAGGATGGCAGAGAGAGGTCAGCGCGCCGGCTGTGGACAGACAGTCGGCAACAGGGGTGCGGACCAGCGACAGTTTCCCGTGTGAACTGGTCGCAAGAGATGAGGCTCGGTGTTATGGAACGTTTCCTGCACGCCATTCAGACATTCGAATTGCCCACCTGGGAGCAGGTCTCCCAGCGGTGCATGCGCTGGCTCTTTGCCGAGTCGCCCACGTGGGCGATCAGCGCCCTGGGACACGCCTGTGCGCTCGTCCTGGCAGCTCTCATCGGCGGGCGCATCTCAACATCCAAGACGGCGGAAGTTCCCACCTTCGAGGCGCTGGAAGACGACGCCTTCGCCGACCAGGAATTGCAGCGTTTCGAAGTCGGCGACCCGCCGCTGGAACCATCGGAACTGACCACCGAGAGCCTGATGGAATGGGAAGCCAAGCCCATCGCTCAGGAGGCACAGTACAACGACGATTCACCGATTTTCGAGGAGAGCGGCGGAGGCACGCCTACGGGGACGGCCATGGGCGCGGGCCTCGGCTTTGACGTGCCGGGAACCGGGTTGGGACCCGTGTTGTCGGGAGGTGGCGGCGTCGATCTCGGCCTGGGAATGGGGCAGAATGCGGGCCGCGGCGGCGCCGGCACGGGATTTGGCCTGCGAGGCAGCGGCCATCGCGAAGCCGTGCCGGGAGTTACCAAGGCTTCGGAACGCGCCGTCGGAGCTGCGCTCAGCTGGCTCGTCCACCACCAGGCCCGCGATGGGAACTGGTCGCTGAGCTTGAAAGCCGGCCGATCGTGTTCGTGTTCCGGCGCCGTGAACTCCGACACGGATGCGGCCGCAACGGCGATGGGCATCCTCCCGTTCCTTGGCGCCGGCCAGACCCACATGACCAAAGGGCCTTACCAGAAAAGCATTCATCGCGCCCTGACCTGGTTGATCAAGAACCAGAAGGCCAATGGAGACCTTTCCAGCGGCACCCACCAGATGTACTCCCACGGCTTGGCCACGATCGCACTTTGCGAAGCGTATGGCATGACGCAGGACTCCCGCATTGGATATGCCGCGCAGGCCGCGGTGAACTTCATCGAGTCGGCGCAGAACAACCAGGGCGGTTGGCGCTACACCGCGGGTGCCGCCATGGGGGATACGTCGGTGTTCGGCTGGCAGTTGATGGCGCTGCGCAGTGCCCAAATCGCCGGACTGAAGGTCGGCGGCGAGAAGTTCGATCTTTGCCGGCAGTGGTTGACGCTGGTGAGCGACGGCTACCAGAACGGCAAGTTCGCCTATCAGCCGGGCAACGCACCGAAACCCTCGATGACGGCCGTCGGAATGCTGGGCCTGCAATACCTGGGCGCGCGGCGCAACGATCCCGCGTTGCGGGAAGCCATGCAGTATGTCCTGGACAATCCTCCCGAC
>Ga0233425_10009979_pt1 | contig 11785 bp, 6 predicted proteins | sample Watercolumn_Towu_2_FD_181712 | JGI IMG/M metagenome (GOLD analysis project Ga0233425, IMG submission 181712) | Freshwater microbial communities from Lake Towuti, South Sulawesi, Indonesia - Watercolumn_Towuti2014_140_MG | ecosystem: Environmental > Aquatic > Freshwater > Lake | place: Indonesia...
GGACTCGCCAACTCGTCGATATATCGGACAAACTCCAGCGGGCTGAGCAGGAATCGGTTCCCGACATTTTCGATCGCCAGCACGACGCCCAGTTCCTTGGCCAGGGGAAGCAGTTCGTGGATACGCCGCTGCGATCGCTTGTAGACCTCGTCATAACGCACATTTGCAGTCACGATACCGGGGACTAACAGGACGGTGTCGGCGCCCAATTCGTGTGCATTCCGCATCGACGTGCGGATCCCTTCCAGGCACTTCGTGACGACCTCAGGATCGTTGTCGGTCAGGGGAAACTTCCAGTGGTCTGAGTTCATCAGGGAGTGAATCTTGATCCCGGTACTGGCTGCTGCTGCCTTGTACTCGCGAACCTCCTCGGCCGATCGCAGCGTGTTCGGCTCCACCCCCTCGAAACCCGCCTTCAAGGCCCTGTCGAACTTCTCGGCAATCGTCTGACCTTCGGAAAGCACGCCGATACAGACGGCCTTCTTGAGACGGTTGGCCGATGCTGACGTCGCCAGAGAAGTACTCGCTGGTGCCGCCGCGCAGACAGCCAGCGCGCCAGTCCTGAGAAAACACCGTCGGTTCATGCGATACCTCCTCTCAAGTAAACCAAGATTCGGCAACGACGGCATTATCAATCCCATGTAAACGCGTATCCAGCCCTGACTCACGGGTTTGTAATGGAGATGCGTCAGGGTAACGGACCGGTACCAGCTCGCGCAGCCTGTTCGTCTTTTGACCAATAACCGACTGTTCCGGATAATGCACGAAGCCAGAAGAGCTACCTTACAGAGTCCGTAGAGTAAGGAGGGTCGGGTGTAAGCCGAGCCCTCCTTACTCTATTGGTGAATAGTCCGGGTTATTGCTACCGCAGCACAGGCTTGCCGGCGGCCATACGTTTGCGGATCAGGCTGCTATCGGGCCAGGTCGCCTCGGGGTCGTTCGCCAGGTCAAATACTTCGGGAACCAGCACTTCTCGCAACGCACTCTCTTCCGAAGAGGCGGCTTTTCCGCTGGTCTTCCCGCTCACCAACACGTCATGGTCGAGGTTGATCAGCGCCTGGGCTTTCAGGTCTCTCCCCACGCGCAGCACGCCGTGGTTGTACTCGCAAAGCGCAATCCCCTCCAACTCGACGTTTCCCAGGATCACAAAGTTCGCGCCGTCCTTGTCGAGGTGTCGCGCACGAAGAGTACCTCCGACGAACAACAACGGTCCGCCGTCCAGGTCCGCGTTGCGTACATTACCTTTGACGGTCAGGTCGCCCCGGGCGACGATGGCTACAATCTGCTTACCGCGAAGGGCATCCGACCAATCGACTTCGAGGTCGCCGTTGACCACCGTATCGGGTGGCAGTACCAGTACCCTCTGGTGCACAGGGTCGTCAAACGCAATGTCCAACCACTCGCGAAACTCGGCCGCGTACTCGAGCTTGGCACGGTCGATCATCTGCGTCATCTCAGCGCGCAGAATCGATACTTCCGCGACGATCCCCAACGCAAGCAAGGATACCATCTGAACCTCCGGTGTCCGCAAGTGAGGGACGGACATGGGCCGTGGACAATCGACAATTAGCCGGTTACGGCAGCATTATATTGGCGTTGTGGCAGTGACAACCGGGCTCGGCGTTTGGCGAGGTGTGTCTGCGAACACCGTCAGTGGCGTCCAATTCTTGTCGGAGTATCGTGGAACCTGTTTTCGCTCAGGGAGGCAAGGTCGAAGACCTCGTCTTCCCCACGGGGGTCTCGGCGTATAAATTGCTGACTGCCCCGCCAGGGACGGGATCGAGTCTCAAGCCGTCTCGGACCCAAAACACGCCGGTCTCCACTTGGCGAGAGGTGTGGACCAGCTCATATCTGCGGCCTGCGCCGCGCGAGCCGGGGCATTTCCCGTGAATGATGGCCGCAGTACTACGTTCGGACCTGGAGGATCGTCAATGCCGATCGTGAGGATTGAGGTGGAAGGAAGGCAGATTGTCCTGCACCAATTGGGAGGCATCGGGTGTGCCACCCCGGAGGACCTGGCCGGCAGTACGGCCTTTGCCGAAGTTGTTGGGCTCTACGTGGCACAGTTGCAGGCGCGTCGTTCACCGCTCCTGGAGTCGTTGCCCGCAGCGCTCGACAGTCCGGCGGGGGTTTCGCAGCTGGTCAACTGGCTCCGAGCCTTGGCTGCGACGCCGCTGGAACAGGCCGCGTCGATCGTTCCCGGCTTGCAGGCGTGCCTCGCGCGTCGCAAGGAACTCCACCAATTCGTCGAGGAGCTGTACAACTACTGGCGGCAGTACTCGCGGTTCATGATCCTCCACAGCGAGCCGGGGCCCAGCAGCCACGAGCGCCGGCCCTACCGCGCGTTCAACGCCACGGTCGAGCGGTTAACGCACCTGGTGCGCGGGCTCTATCGCGACGTGTGCGAGAACATTACGGGTGATCACCCGCGAGTGTACCGTCAGGTGGCGGCGGGGTGCACCGTGGGCATCATTGCCGTGCCGAAGGACGCGAAACTGCCCAGCCCGTATCGCGCTGTGCTGGGCGACATACCGCTGATTCGGCAGGTGCTCATCGCTCCACCGCTGATCATCGACCCGCCCATGAACACGCGGACCGGCCAGTTCCAGCGGGTTCCCGACAATCCGCTGCTCGACGTGACGCTCGACAAGTCCAAGTACCTCTGTTATCCGGCGTGCGTCGGCCCGCTGGTCATCTACGTGTACTTCCACCAGCGGTTCCTGGAGTTGGGCTGCTCCTTGTCCAATCTGTTCGAACTAGCCACGGATGAGCAGATCGCCGCCGGGCCGGATGCCGTCTACGTTTACGGTGTTCCCGGCGAATCGCTGGCGAGATTCGGAGATCTGCCCACCGTTTTCTACGACGATGAACCGCACAACATCCTGGTGGGTGCGATCCCGCTGGAGAATCGTTTCGGCTACTTCGGTTACATCAAGAAGATGGTCCTGACGCTCCACAACATCGCGATGATGAAGCGCGGTCGCATGCCCTATCACGGAGCCATGACGCGGATCGTCCTCAATAGCGGTGCCGCCGCCAACGTCGTGCTGATCGGCGACACAGCCACCGGCAAGTCCGAGTCGCTGGAGGCCTTTCGCGTGCTCGGCCAGGATTTCATCCGCGATCTGCGGATCGTCGCCGACGACATGGGGTCGCTGGAGATCGATGCGCAGGGCCGGATCCTCGGCTACGGCACGGAAATCGGCGCATTCATCCGGCTCGACGACCTGCAGCAGGGATACGCCTTCGGGCAGATCGACCGCGCGATCATCATGAGCCCGCAGAAGGTGAACGCGCGCGCTGTTCTGCCGGTCACCACGCTGGATGAAGTGCTGCACGGGTACCCGGTCAACATGCTGCTCTACGCGAATAACTTCGAAGAGGTTGACGAGAACCACCCCATCATCGAGCGGTTTTCTTCGGCGGAACAGGCGTTGAACTTGTTCCGCGAAGGCGCGGCGATGGCTAAGGGGACCACGACCGCGAAAGGTCTCGTGCATAGTTACTTCGCGAATATCTTCGGGCCTCCGCAATACAAGAACCTCCACGAGGAACTGTCGCGACGGACATTCGAGGCCGCGTTCGCGGCGGGGGTATTCGTCGGACAAATGCGTACCAGACTGGGGATCCCCGGTTGTGAAAGCAAAGGTCCGGAGGAGGCGGCCAAGGAGCTGTTCGGCCTGATTGCGCAGATGACTGGCTGAGTCGCAATGAGCACGCTCAACAATAAGTTACCGAATTGCCGTCCGTCGCTCGACTCTCCGAGTCGAGAAATCACGGCTCGGAGAGCCGTGCGACGATGTTCGATGCGACAACTTATTTCTGAGCGCGCCCAATGTCAAATCGCCCCAGAAACGACAGGGCAGTCGTCGCGAGGTACGTTTCGCTTTCGACCTGCGCCCGCCATTGGATCGCCACCGAGGATGCCATCCCATCGCCTCCATTTACTGGGGGCAATGCTGCGCCAAGACTGATTGATCCACCGTCTGTGACAGCGCATCCCGGCAGCTCCGATACAGATCGTGGTCGAAGCGTCTGATCGGAGGTGTATACTCCAGCAACTTGGTGGCCCGATCGAATATGTTGCCGAAATGGGCGGAGAGAATTTCCTGGACCTCTCTGTGTTCGACAGCGAATAAGGGGGAGTGCATACCGAGTTTCTTGGCGAAGTACAGCCCAATCATCATGTCGGTCTTGCCAGTCTCGAGGTTGGTGGAGGAATGGTAGGCGTACTGCTGGATTTCTTGGCAGATACGAATCTCCACCGTCCCCGACAGGCTTTGTGAGCCCGGTCCATCAAGTTTGGTCCAGAGGCGTCTGCAAATACCAAGCGTGATTGCCAGGTCCGCCATCATCTTCTCCGGCGCCTGGTTCTCCCCCTCCGCTATCCGGGAAATGAATTCCCAGCGCGGGTCGAGGAACAGGATACGAATCCTTGAACCACCGGACACTTTCTTGAGAAGACTGTCCTCCAGGCTACCGAGTCCTCGCCTGTCCATGTCAATTTGAACACGATGAAGTACCGAGTGGCCAGCGAAGAACAGGCTCTCGGGCATCATGTGAACCAGCCAATGGTGATAGTTGTCGTAGCCAGCACGCTGGAGCGAAATGAGGCGAATTGCCAGTGCTTTCGTGCCGTAGGACTCGTCGAAGTCTCGGAAGGAGGCGTCTATCTTGGTACCCAGCGTCTCGATGCGGCTGTGAAGATTGCCAAACCGCTCGTCACTGTCGTCTGCCTTGAAACGAGCAACCACGGACTCCTGGAACAGGACGACCACACCGGTCACGATGAAGGCAAGACCAATTCGCTGCCACAATTCTCCCGCCGCTGATGACATCCCGGAGGTCAAGAGGACAACCACGGCTCCGAGGAGGAGCATGACGACCGAGAACAGAATACTGGGAATCGAGATCGTCTTTCGTTTCATTAATCTTCCTTTCTGTAGTGACAACCCGAAGCCGATCGCTTCGGAACCCGCTCCGCGCCGCTCACGTCCAGGACTGCCACAGACCGCCCTACGCTGTCTGGGCGCGGGTGGACAGCACCGTATTCCATCCGGGACGCGGCTGTACGCCAAACAATTCCAGACGCGGCGTCGGGCTCGTACTTTCGATCAGTCTCGTGACGGCTCGGTCCGCGTCACCCGGAGTGCGTTCGCGGACGTCGAGCCAATCGGACGCGCCGTTATCCCGGAAGGGTGCGCGCCCTCGGATACCCAGGATCAGGAACTCCAGCGACGCCTGCCAATGTGCGCCGTACGTGGGCGTCGGGCGACGCCAGACCAGCACACCACCGTAGGCATAGCCCCAACCGCGCAAGACGGTCATGGCGTCCAGCAAGTGCTCCGTCGGCGCGCGCAGATGCAGGTGGCAGTTGACACCGCCAATATGCCTGAGCGGCAAACGCTTGAGTTCCCGCGCAAAAGCCCGCGCGGTCTCGACTCGGCGAAGATCCCCGGGCCGTTGAACGCAACTTGTGCCGTCGGGCCAGGGAGGGTTCACGTAGATGCAGGAGTACTTCTCGCCGCGCGCGACGAGCTGCTGGAGCGCCGTCGCAATGGAAACGAAGTCGGCAAATCGCCGGGAAGGGGCGGGCGCCGCGCACTTCTCCGCGAAACGGAGCAGTCCGGCTGCACTGATCGCCTTGATGCGGTTCTTGCAGGCGGTGAGGTACTCGTGGAAACAGGATTCTGGAACGGCCGCAACGCGTTGCCAGCGGACGGATTGGTTCCTCGTGATCCCCAGGTCGGACAGTCTCAAGGTCACTCGCAGCGACCTTGACCGTTTCCCTCCATGCAGCTGCATATCCTTGAGGAGCCTCCCGCCTTCCCGCTCCGACCGGAGCTTCATCTCCGCGAGTCCGTTCAAAATAGCAAACTCCATGCCGGCGCAGCGGGCATACGTGCGAATCGCTTCGGCCTTGTCGTGGTACTGCTTGACTTCTTCGATGCCGTTGGACTCCGAAAGTGCGTCAATGGCACGACTTATGAAGACAATCGTCTTCTCGGGGTCAGTGGCGATCGCGGTCAGATAGTTCTGGTCGGTCTGGCTTGGATGTAGATCCATACAGTTCTCACCTCCGCTCTGCGCGTTTCTTTGCCCCATTAGCTCGACGTCAGTCGTCAAACCGGAGGTCGCACTGCCCCGGTCACTGCAACCGGGGATGCCGGAGACGAGACCGGCACCCGATGCGTGTCCCCCATAAGGAACTTGCAATTTCTTGGCAAAGCGGGCGCGGGCCGACCAAGAATTCCGGAAATATTTTCCCCAGCCTGGAATTGCCTGATTCGTCGGCACGGGACGGCCTGCCGCAAACGGCCAGTCGCGGATGCTGAAATGACGCGTGACGCTGCCGCCGCAAGTCGGCCACAATCCACGGTCGCAACCGTAAGTAGCTTCTGCAAAAGACGTTATGGCGTCATGTCGTTTGCGTGGCAGGCCGCCGGCTCCGTACCGCGAGATTTGACAGGTGTGCGGATACTGATAGCCTGACGCGCATTGTGTCGTGACTGAGGCATTTAGCGGGTTGTGGGCGAGGATCCTTCTCTACGCAACGCTTGTTTGTGAAGGAGAGCGGCCATGGCAAGCTGGAAACGGCAGACGGTGTCGGCAGGTGTGGTTCTGGCAAGTGTGGTTCTGGCGAGTCCGATGAATGCTGCGGACCATCAGAAAATCACCACGGGACAGTTGTCGGGGGAAGCGGTCGCGGAGCCTCCAGGAACGAGGCGAATTCAAGACGAGACGCTGCGGGCATCGTTGCCCATATTCCGCGTCCGAGTACTCCTCCGAGACGGAGCCGAGCTGCCGTTCTCGTTGGAGAAATATGTCGTTCGCAGAGATCCCGAGAATGTGACTTGGCTGAAATCCTCACCAACTTACGACCTGCGACCCGGTGACCGGGAGGCGCTGGCCGCAGCGGTGAAGGCCGAGGACGTGCACGTTGTCGAGCTGCTACCGGCAAATCATCTGCCTCCGATCGAGAACATCTTTCCGGCCCAGTTCAACTTGGATGCGCGGCTTTCGCATTTTGTGAATCAGTTCGAGGGTCTCCACGGCGGACAGGGAGCGTCAGTCACCGTAGCGGTAATTGATGGGGGAAGCGTGCGCGCAACACACGTCGAGTTCCAACCGGGACGAGTGACGTTGCGCGAACAAGGTCGGCAGGAAAGCGCGCACGCGACCCACGTTGCCGGAACCATCGGTGCCAGCGGTCTGAAAACGGAGGCCCGGGGCATGGCTCCCAAGGTGAAGATCCTGAGTCATACATACTTCGATGATGACTTGGACAAGCTGAATGCGGTCGCCGCCAACACCTGGGTGAGCAACCACTCCTACGGGCCCTACACGGGATGGGCCCAACTGCGACTTTCCTCCGGGTTGCCGGCGTGGGCGTGGTTCGGTGACACTTCGGTCGACGGACAGGGCCACGCCCTTTTCAAAGAGGATGCCAACTTCGGCAAGTACACGGTGGACTGTCGGCGGTTGGACGAGATCCTCCACGCGCACGACGAGTTGCTGTCCGTTGTGGCCGCAGGGAACGACCGGGATGACGGTCCGGCGAACCAGCCCATACAGCACATCGAATGGTTCGCTGGAGAACCGAAATGGTCTGGTGAAGTCCGGAGCCTTGACGGATACAAAGACGGATACGATACGATCACGGGACTGGGCATATCCAAGAACGCACTCTGTGTCGGCGCGATCAACGACTTGTTTTCCGACGGCCAGCCGATTCCCGGTGCGTCCATCATGTCCACTTTCTTCAGCAGTTGGGGTCCCACAGACGATGGCCGCATCAAGCCCGACGTCGTAGCCAACGGTCAGGGACTGTTGTCGCCGACAACGCCGCCTACCGGGGCGAGCAAACCTGACGAGGCATACGAAGAGATGAGCGGGACTTCGATGGCCAGTCCCACGGCCGCAGGTATCGCGAGCATCGTGGCGGAACATTACCGAGCCGCCAAGGGACGCAGGGCGAAGTCGGCCGAGCTGAAGGCGTTGCTGGTGCACAGCACCACGGATGCGGGGCCCCCGGGCCCCGACGCGATGTTCGGGTATGGCTCGCTGAACGCCTTTCGCGCGGGAGAGATCATCCAAGGTGCTGACGGTCAAGTGATCCAACACCATTCTGTCGGCAGCGGCAGTACGAAGCAGTTCACATGGCAGCGGACTTCCGGTCCCGTCCGCGTGACCATCGCCTGGTTGGATCCGCCGGCCGAACCCAACGCCAGCGGGCTTAACGACCGAACTCCCGTGTTGCAGCACAATCTTGATTTGCGCGTGGAAGACGCTGCCGGCGAAGCGTTCCATCCCTACCGGCTTGATCCTGGGAACCCGCTCCGGCCGGCTTTGAACGACGGCCCGAACGGAGTGGACAACGTCGAGGTCGTGGATGTGGCCGCAGCCTCGGCGAGCGGCAACTGGAACGTTTTCGTCGTTGCGGCCGGATTGCCGCCCGGAACACAGCAGGATTTCGCGATCGTTGCCACAGGCCTGAAGGAATGATCCGAGAAGCCCGTATTGACGCTCGCCCGCTGGAGCACCGCGGCTTCGTGACGCAATGGGGTGCGCAGTTGCCCGTGTGACGGATGGGCAGTCCGTCCCACGGATTCTGGCACTGTTGTATACGTGAGCAATAGGGCCCCGTACGATGTCTTCCCACGTTCTGCAGGTGACGCTCCAACAGCGGACAAACGGTGGCTGGCCTGTCGTTGCCTTGCAGCGGTATGCCGACCAGACATTGACTGTGCGGCGGGAAGGGCTGGCAAGTCTCGACCTGACCGACCTGACCGCTCAGGTCGAACCGGCCCGTTACGGTCGGTCGCTTGGTGAAACCATCTTCCGGGACCAGGTATTGCGCGCGTTCACCGAGTCGCTGGCCCGTTCCGACGAACAACTGCACGTGCTGCTGCAGATTGAGGCACTGGAACTCAGGACGCTCCGTTGGGAGCGTCTGCAGGCTCCGTTCGACGGCAGTCACTGGGATTTCCTGGCGCGCGAGCAGCGGACTCCCACGTGTTTCTACATACCGAGCGCCGCTGCCAGTTGTTACCGACCTGTCACTCGCGGCAATCTGCAGGCGCTGGTTCTTTCGGCCAGTCCGCAGGGCGAGCGGTGGCCATTGCCGGCCTTCGACGCCGCGGCCGCGGCGCGGTCCGTGCGAGCTGCCCTCGGCGTCCCCAACACGCGGGTCTTGGCACTTGGCCAGGAATTCAATGGCTTGCCCACGCTGGACGAACTGGCCAGCGAACTCACGGCTCGTCCCTACACAGTGCTGCACGTCATCTGCCACGGGCAGTATCGACTGGGAGACGGGGAGACTTTTCTGCACTTGTGCAACCGTGAGAACGCTCCCGCGCCGGTTTCGGCGACGGACTTCATTGCCTGCCTCCGTCGAATTGGCGGGCGGCAGGGTCTGCCGCCGGTGATCTTCCTGGCGAATTGCGAGAGCGCCTGTGCACAGGCCGAGGGAGCCTTGGGCGGTCTGGCCCAAAGACTCGTGCGCGAGCTGGGGACACCCGCCGTGGTGGCCATGACCGACCGCGTTTCTCAGGCCACCGCCGCGAAACTGGCGGAGAAGTTCTACCGGTTCCTGGCCGAGCACGGCGAACCCGACCGCGCACTGGTGGAGGCCACCGCCGGGATTCAGGCCGCGCCCGATTTCACCGTCCCCGCCCTGTTCTCGCGTTTGGAAGGCAATTCGATTTTCAGCCTGCGTGCCCAGATCACCGATGAGGAACTGCGCCGCGGGATGCAGAACCTCGAGCAGCTGGTCGAACAACACGCGCCCGTATTGGAGTCGGAGGTCCGCAACCAGACGCGTGAGGTGCTGGCGCAACTCCGGGCAGACCAGGCGTTGGACACGCGCACTCGCGAGCGGGCGATTCAAACCGCCGCTGTCTACTGTGATCCGCTCGGAGTTGACTTCGAATCCGTTGCGCGCGGTGATCCGCTGCCGCAACTCACGCGCGAGTGCCCCTTTGTGGGGCTGGCGGCCTTTTCGACGGACCAGAACCGCGTCTTCTTCGGGCGCGACAAGGAGATTGAAGAGCTCAGCCGCCGACTCCGCCGAGGCGACCGCCTCTGCGCGGTGGTCGGGCCGTCCGGCTGCGGAAAATCGTCGCTGGTCTTGGCCGGCCTCGTGGGCGAGCTGCAGAAGTCGGAAGGAGACCTGGCAGTCGAGGTCATCAAACCGGGCGATCAGCCCGCGGCGCGCCTGCGCAAGGCGGTCGTCCGCCTCCGGGCCGCTACGAATCCGCTGCTGGTGGTCGACCAGCTCGAGGAGTTGTTCACGCAGTGCGTCGATCTCGCCGCCCGAGAGAGTTTTCTCACCCAGTTGCTGGAAACTCGTGATCGTGCGCGAGTCGTGGTAACCTTGCGTGACGATTTCCTCGACGACCTCGCGCGCTATCGCGAGTTCGCAAGTCTGTTGCACGACGATCCGGTCGTGCTGGCGCCGCTCGCCAAACACCAGCTGCGAAACGCGATCGAACGCCAGGCGGACCAGGCCAACCTGCGACTGGAAGCCGGCTTGAGCGCGCAAATACTGGATGACGCCGCAGACGAACGGGGAATGATGTCGCTCGTACAGCAGACCATGGTGTTGCTATGGGAACGGCGACACGGCCGCTGGCTGCGAAACAGCGAATACCACCAGATGGGCGGTGTCGGCAACGCCGTGGCCGCGACGATCGAGAAGGTCTGGCGGAAGATTCGCTATCACGAGACCGAGATGCGCCATGCACGCACCGTTCTGGCTCGTCTCACCTGGTACGACGAACGTGATCTGCCCTTGAGCGAACTGCGGGACGTCCGCAACCGCGTGCCCATCGACCACCTTTCGGTCTGGAACATGGATCCCGACGAGCGGCGGATGCTGACCGACGTCGTTCACGAATTGGACCAGGCACGCCTGCTTACACAGGTCGGTGGCGAGATCGAAGCCATACACGACGAAGTGATCCGCGAGTGGATGCACCGGTATCCGCTCGCACCGGCGGAACGCAGGCTGCTCGTCTTGAGGCAGCAGCTCGGCAAGTCGGTCTCCGCGTGGGAGCGGGATCGCCACTGGCGGGCACTGGAGCATCGGGGCGCAAAGCTGCGCGACTGCAGCAAGTCGCTCGGCGCGCTGCTGAACAGCGCCGAACATAACTACCTGCAACACTGCAACAGGGCGGAGCGAGCCCGCCAGATCGTCAAGTGGTTGATAGGGTTGCTGATTCTCTTCTTGTTCGTTGTCCTCGGTATCACGTACTACGTGACTCGCGAGCGCGATACGGAACGGCGCAACCAGTTCCTGGACGCGACATCGGACCGCGTCACCGCCAAGGAGACACCGCAGCAGGCGGCTGCCGAATTGGACAAGCTGACGGTTGAAGACACGATCAGGAATCACGGCTTCGCAACGACGAGCGAGGCCAGAATGGCACTCGCGGAAACACTGAAACGCAGGCTTGTGGAACTGAACTCTGCCGCCGATGAAGCCAAGAAGTCCTACAACCTCGAAGCGAGGCTCCGCATCCACGAACAGATCGCTCGTATCGTTCTCAGCCTCTCCCGATTGGGTGACACCGCGGTGTTGCTTGCGCACCTGTCGTCCTTCGACAATCCAACGGTCCGCACGCGACTGATCAGCGAGCTCTATCTCTGGCTGCCGTTCACCTCACTGACGGCGATGTTCGCGACGACCGATGACCGAGTCCGCACTCGTCAGGAGAAGCTCGCAGCATCCCGTCAGGCGGCTTCGGACGCTGACTATGAACGCGAATGTCTGCGGGAATACTGC
>Ga0233425_10009980_pt1 | contig 11784 bp, 11 predicted proteins | sample Watercolumn_Towu_2_FD_181712 | JGI IMG/M metagenome (GOLD analysis project Ga0233425, IMG submission 181712) | Freshwater microbial communities from Lake Towuti, South Sulawesi, Indonesia - Watercolumn_Towuti2014_140_MG | ecosystem: Environmental > Aquatic > Freshwater > Lake | place...
CCAGTTCGACAGCAACCCGACCCTGGCGCCGGAGTCGCTCGAGCGCTTCCCGTCGTTCGGCCTCGTCTTCCAGGCCGACGGGACGCTCCGCGCCGTGGCCACCGAGCGGCACACCCTCGCCGGCCGCGTGTCGTTCTACCGGTCCTTCTACTTCCCCGACGACCAGGCCTGGGACTACAACTTCACGAACGTCGCTGGCAGCGCGTTCTACCAGCTCCGCGGCGAGTCCGCGGGCGCGCGGCACCAGCTCCAGCTCGGGTACGACTTCGGGCTCGGCATGTTCGACGGCGAACGCCCGCTGACGGACCGGTATCACCTCTACTCGGAGCTCCACGGCGGGCGCGTGGTCTGGAACGCGCGCGAGACCGAGGACCTGCTCACCCGCGTGAGTCTGCTCGTGCGCTACCAGACGTTCGCGGCGGAGCGCCGGAACAACCTCGGCGTCACGGTCGGCGTCGGACAGGCGCTCGCGCTTCGCCGGGCCGCGGTCCAGATGTACCTCGAGGGCACGCTGCGGGCCGAGTCCGCGGGCGCCGACACCGCTGCCACGAGCTACGACGCGATCGCCCCCGGCGTCCTGCTCGCCGTGAGCTGGCGCGCGCCCTGGGAGCTCCTGGTGTCGGGCTCCGTGCTCTATGAGCACGAGTGGTACCCCCGGTGGACAGCGGAGCAGGAGCGGACGGACGACGTGGTCGTCATCTCGCTCGCCGTGGAACGCGAGGTCGTCGATCACCTCGGGCTCACGCTGAGCTGGAACCACTGGGAGAACGCGTCGAACCTGGAGCACTATCTCTACAGGAGGGACGCGGTGTCCCTGACCGTCTGGGGGAGGATATGAAAGAGCTCGCCACGGCCGCGGCATGGGCCATCGTGTACCTATCGTCCGGGACCGGCCCGTCGGCTCCCGGCGCGCCGGTCCCGGCCGGCGCCCAGGTTTCTGGCGGCGTGCGCGGGCTGCTCGTTCCAGACGTCGGCGTCGTCCAGACGGAGGCCGGCTCCGAGGTGCGGACGGCGACCACTGCCGGACGGTTCGTCCTCGACCGCGGCCGCGTCCGCGTCGCCGCACGGGGAGAGATCATCGTCGAGGCCGGGGGCTGGCTCGTCACCGTGAGCGGGACCTCGGCCACGATCGAGCGGACGGCCGCCGATCGCGTGGAGGTCTGCGCCACCGGCGCCGGTGTCGAGGTCGTCCGCGACGCGGCTTCCGCGGGGCAGCAGCCCGGTCCAGGACCGGGCGACGTCCAGGGCGACACCGCCAGACCCGTCGTGGTCGCGGGTGGTGCGTGCGTCGATCTGGAACGCGACGGCGCAGCCGGCAACCGCGACGCCGACCCCTCGGCCGAGTCGGGCCTCGCGCGGCTCGCGCTCGACCAGAGGCCACCCGCGCTCGACCTCCCCGACGTCGTTGCCGATCTGTCGACCCAACTCGAGGAGGTCGAGACCGAGTGGGCCGACCGGCTCGACGACGGGCCGCAACGCGAGGCCCAGTCCTGCGGCTGCTCCGAGGGCGGCGGAGCAGGCGGCGGTCTCGATCCCTCGGGTGGGGGACCGTCGACTCCTGAGCCCGAGCACCCGGACCCGGGGCAGATCCGCATCCACATCGAGCTCCCCGGGCGCTGAGCTCAGCAGTGCGAACCATCTGCGATCACGGCCTCGAACCATGACATGCCTGTCAGGGTTCCTCGGCCTGCGGCCCCGGGTGTGTCGGCGTGGGTCGCCCCCGCTCAACGTCGATTCGGCCTTGATCACGGAGCCGGCCACCCGATGTCTGCCGAACGTAGTCGCTGACGCTGACGCTGACGCTGACGGCTTGAAAACATTGAAGATCGACAGCGACAGCGACAGCGTTTGCGTCAGCGTTTCTTCCACCGTGGCCGGGATCATGACCAAGCCCATCGATTGCCGGTGGTACGACCGGGTCGTGTGCGGGTAAGATCCCTCGCGGATGCCGGGGATGGTACAGCGATTGCTCGGACTCGTCATCGGAGGATGTCTCGGATGCGGGTGCCTGCTGTCCAACCCACCCGACTACGAAGACCCGGTAGACTACCGGCCGGCCGTCGTGTCTCGATCGCCGGCGAGCCAGTTCGTGTCCATACAGACGGACGATCCTCTCCACTATCAGATGGCCTTCTCCCTCGAGGTCTGGGACGGGAACGTGGACCAGGTGCTCCAACATCGCTGGTTCCTGGACTACCGCCCCGACGCCGTCCCGCGGTGCAACCTGGTCGAGGAGCGTCGGGAGCCCTCCGGCCAGGAGGTGAGGGAACCCCTCTTCCGCCTCCCGTACGAGGCGCTCACCGCGGGGATGTGCCACAGGCTCTCGGTGGTGATCACGGACGGAGAGTGGGCGGACGGGCCGGGCGAGGGCTGCTCCGAGGCCGCGGAGGGCGCCAACCGGATCGTCGCGGACTGGTGGATACTGGCCTACGACGAGGCGGTGCCAGAGGGCGAGGTCAGCCTCGCCTCGTGTTTGGCCCATGCGGAGTTCGATCCGTGACATCCCGGGTGGTCCAGACATCGATCGCGCTCCTGGCGATCGGGCTGGTCGTGGCGACCGGGGCCGGGTGCCTCGGCCTGGCCATGGATGCGGGGCTGGGGCCGGTGAACCCCTGCTCCTCGGACCGGGACTGCGCCGAGCACGGCGGGGTGTGCGACCTGGACCTCGGAGCCTGCGTGGCCGGCGAGACGACCGCGGAGTCGATTTTGCTGTACGTCTCCGAGCCGGAAGGCGGCGGATCGAGCGAGCGCGAGTTCGACATCGCCGACGTGGACGAGGACGGCCCGGTCAGGTTCGCCATCGCCGACACGGTCGTTGTCCGCGGGCTGGTAGCCGACCTGCGCGATTCGGCCGTACCGCTGATCGCCCGGGTGACCTTCCGGCGGCTGACGGAGTACGAGGAGCTGAGCCCCGATCCGGTCTCGACCGAGTCCCGGGACCGCACCGATGCGACCGAGCCCGGAGACACGTACAACTACGAGGTCCGGCTGGTGCCCGGGCGCTACAACGTCGAGGTCGAGCCGACCCTGAACTCGTCGTTCCAGGTCCCGGACCAGCTCTTCTACCCGCTGCGCACCGAGATCGATGTCACCTCGCGTGACACCCCGCAGGTCGTGGACTTCGAGTACGGCCTCGACACGATCATCGTCACGAGCGTCGTCATCGGTCCGGAGGGCTCGCCCATCGGTGGCGTTCGCATCTACGCGTACGACAGCGCGACCGAACGCCGCATCTCCAACGTCGCCATGACCGGGTGCATGGACGAGGTCTCGTGCGGACGGTTCTCGATCGCGCTGCCTCCTGACATGGGTGAGTTCCGGCTCCGCCTCAGGGGATCGGACAGCCAGCCCTTGCTCCCGACCATGGACCACAGCCAACACTTCTCGGCGCGACTCGACACCAACGGCGACGGTACGCTCGACGCCGACGAGATCGGCGAGATCGCGTTTCCAGCGCTCGACCCGCCCGTGCTGCTCGACACGGTGGTCGAGGGGCAGGACCGAGCCGGGGTCGTGGGGCCCCTCGCCGGGGCGACCCTGAGCTTCCAGTCCACATCGACGCCGAGCTACGTGTTCGAGGCCACGGCAACGACCGATCCGGACGGCCGCATCGTGGCCGAGAGCGGCCTCGGCGGAGGCGATGGATTCGGGATCTGGCTCAGGCCCGCCACTTACAGCGTGGCCATCACACCGCCGCTCGAGGGCGAGCACGCGGCGGGTGTCGTCACCTTGAACGTGGTCGAACCACATGATGGCGACGGCCCCGCCGACGACACGCTGCTCGTCGGTTGTCGGGTGCTCGTCGAGGGCACGGTCGTGAGCCCGGACGGCCGGCCCGTCCCTCAAGCGAGCATCGAGGCCACGAGCTCCGAGGGCCGGTCCTTCGTCACCTCGACCGACGAGTTCGGCGCGTACACGCTCCTCGTCGATCCCGGCGAGTACGGCGTGATCGCCGCGCCTCCGGACCAGGCACTCCTGGCCTGGACGTGGGTCCAGACGCAGCAGTTCTACGCCGACGCGACGCTCGTGCTCGTGGTGGACTGGGGGACGCCAGTCGATGGAGTCGTCGTGCGCGACGACGACGAGGCACCCGTGGGGAGCGCATTGGTCGAGGCCTACCTGATCCGGGAGGGCGCAGCGGACGAGTCGCAACTCGTTCCGTTCGGTAGGCTCCGGACTGGTGAGGACGGCGGGTTCAGCCTGCTCGTCCCTCAGGAACCGCCGGAGTGACCCACGATCGGCTCCCTCTTTACTCTGGGTCGCCGCGCGTGCTAGTGAACCAGCGCATGAGGACCTTTCTCCCGACGCTCTTCATCGCATCGATGGCGTGCCTCCCAGCGTGTACTCAAGAGGAAGGGGAACGCTGCCAGCGCGACCAGGACTGTGAACCGCTCATCTGCGTGGGCTCGTCCGAGATCGGGGAGACCGGAGAGAGCGGACACTGCTGCCCCGCGTGCGACCGCGGCGCCGTCCCGTTCTGGGAAGCCGAGGAAGAGGCCTGCGCATGCACCGAGCCGGGCACCGACGGGGATACCGACACGGACGTGGACAGCGATGTCGATGGCGACACGGGCGGGGACGTGGACGGCGATGCGGACGGGGACGTCAACGACGACGGCGGGGACTCGGACGGCGACGGCGAGTAGGCATCACTCATCCCACGCACACCGGAAACCGATATCGATCGAGCGATCGGTCTCCACCGCGCCGAACCGCATGGTCACGCGAAGGGCGTAGGCAGGGGTGGACCACGAGCCGCCGCGAACGACTCGTACCTGGCCCATGTCCGGCCCGGTCGGGTTGGACGCCGTGTCGGTCGAGTACGAGCTCTCGTCGTACCAGTCCGACACCCACTCCCAGACGTTGCCAGCCACGTTCAGGAGCCCGTACGGGCTCCTGGATTCGGGGTACGCGGTCACGGGCGCCACGTACCGGTACCCGTCGGACTCGTCGTGGTGTGGAAGCTCAGCGCGTCCGTGGTTGGCGAGCGCGCCGTTCCAGAGGTTGCCCCACGGGTACCTTCGCCGCGCTGGTCCACGCGCTGCGCGCTCCCACTCCGCCTCCGTCGGGAGGCGGCCGCCGCGCCAGCGGCAGTAGCCGCGCGCGTCCTCGAATGTGACATCGACCACGGGGTAATCCGGCCGATCGAATCGTTCGTCGGGCCGGTGACCGGTCCGCGGCTGACACGCGCCCGCGCGGAGGCACGTCTCGTACTCCTCGTTGCTCACCTCCGTGGTCCCGATGGAGTACGCCCGCGTCCTGACCCGCCGCTGCGGCGTCTCGTCCAGGAACATCGCCCGGCCGCACGGGCCCGGCGAGACGAGCGAGCACAGGACCATGGCGTAGACGAGGTCCGCGCGGCTCGACCCCATGACGAGCTCACCCGACGGGATCCACGCCGCCTCGGACGGAGCCGGCACGATGGACTCGGTCCACCCGGTGTGCCCGATCGTCGATAGCTGCTCGAGGAGCGGCAGGAGCGTCAGGAGGAGAGCGGGTACGGTCATGGTCGTCGAATCCCGTCACTCGATTCGATGCACGGCGAGCGCCTGCCGATCACCACCAGCCCCACCAGGCTCGCCGCGATCACGACCAGCGATATCGCTTGAGATGTCGAGAGCCATCCGGGGATCACGAACCCCCGGATCGTGTCGGCTCTGAGCGTCTCGGCGAAGAACCTCCAGATGCTGTAGCAGAGCACGTACCCCAGCGCGACGAGCCCGTGGTTCCGTATCCGCGGCCAGATGAGCAGGGTCACCAGGGAGATCGCTATCAGGACACCGGCTTCGTAGAGCTGGACCGGGTGGCGGGGGAGCGACGGCGAGGCGGCCGGAGCGAGCGGGTGGGTGAACGCCACGGCCCACGGCCCGTTCCATCGCGCGCCAAAGCAGCACCCCCCGAGGAAGCACCCCATACGGCCCAGGGCGTGTCCGAGCGAGAGCGACGGGGCGGCCACGTCGGCCATGCGCAGCGGCGGGACGTCGAGCCTCCGGCACGCGATCCATGCCACCGGGACCGCGGCCAGCGGGCCTCCGTAGAACACGAGCCCGCCCCGGAGCAGCATCGACGGGTCGTCGATCGCCTCCCGGACCATCGTCGCCACGAAGAGGACGTAGCTCCCGATCAGCCCCGCGGTGACGGCGATCAGCGAGACGAGCAGCACGTTGATCGGATCGAGCCCGCGTCGGCGCGCGATCGCCAGGGCCATGGCCAGCCCGGCGACCATCCCGATCGAGACCATCACGCCGTACCCGGCGATGAGCCGTTCGTTGCCGAGGATCTCGTACCGGAGGATGATCGGATGCACGCGGGACGCTCGAGATCGCGGGCCCTCGACAGGCGGGCCGCGCCGGTTCAGATGTTGGTCACGGTCAGCGTGAACGGCGCCGGTGCCGCGATCTGTCCGCGCCTGAAGCTCGTGACGCGTACGGTGTAGCTCCCCGGAGTCAGCATCCGGGAGATGCGAGAGTTCGGATACCCGGCGCCGTCGTCGTTGCTGTCGAGCTCGCCCCCGAATTGCATCAGCCGCAGGTAGGGGTCGTAGGCCGCGGAGCTCGGGGAGATCAAGGTGATCGTGTAGTTCCCGGGCGCGACGACGTCCAGGGTGTAGTCCATGTAGGCGCGGTTGTCGGCATCGACGGGCAGGCCCGGCGAGAACATCCCGCTCACGGGCACGTTGACCATGACAGCCTGGGCCACGCCTGGGCTCGGCACGCCCGGTATTGGAACGCCCGGGGTCACGGGAACGCTCGGGGTCGCGGGGACGCCCGGGGTCAGAGGCGTCGCAGGGGTCCCTGGCGTACCGGGAGTGCCCTGGTTCTCCTGCCCGAGCATCTGCTGGAGCTGCTGCGCCTGCTGCTCGGCCCACTCCTGGCCGGCGCGGTCGTCGGCGTCGGTGACCGAGGCCGCGCTCAGGCACGCCACGCACACCGCGGCGTTCCCGACGCCTCCCAGCAGCCCGATCACACCGAGGACGAGACCACCGATCGCCGTGCCGGCGCTCCTCCCCTCCTCGAGCTGTTTCCGCCGGCCGATGATACCGAGTATGACCGCGAGTAGCCCTCCCAGGATGCCCAGGGCGCCGAAAGTCATCGGGATGCCGCAGGTGAGAAGGGCGATGATGCCGAGGATGAGGGATGCAATGGCCACGAGGTACCTCCTTCTGCTCGAGCCGCTCCGGGCTCTCGGGTCCGTCAGACTAGTCCACCCGACGCGACGAGGCAACCGTCACGGATCCGCCGGGGCCTCGTCGCGTGTCCCGAAGTCTTTCTACGTCGGGCAAGAGGAAATATTACGGACTATCCCAAGGTGGACGATGTGGACGGAGTGGACTGTATGGACCACGACCAGATGTCCGCCTGGTCCACCATGTCCACCTGGTCCACATCGTCCACCAGGGAGAGTTGGCTTCATTTCGCCGGTCGGATGCTGGTCCGGCCAGCCGGGCCGCGCTCGAGCCACATGATGCTCGAAGCATCGACTCCGCCGAGCGGTTCGACCCGGCTCGAGGTGATGATCCCCTGGACGGGATCGCTCCGGGTCCTCTGGACCAGCGCGGTTGCCCATCTCTCGACTTCGTTCGCTGTCAGGACCTTGTCCGGGCTGTCGACGCACATCGTCACGCCGCCCTTCCCGTTGACGTGCAGCAACGTGTACAGCGCGATCAGCGATCGCTGACCGTCGGAGAGCTCCGATAGCCCGTAATCGATCGCGGTCGGTGCCACCCCACTCACGTCCTTGAAACAGGCCATCAGGTGACGATCTCGACCCTCCTGCCGGATGAGCCGCAGCATGTCGAAGTGATCGATGGCCCCCCTCAACGACTCGATGACCCGCTGCGTGTGGTCGGGGTCTTCTTGCGCGAGGTGGCGCCACCACATGGCGAAGTTGAACATGGTCGCGCTCGGGTGGCGGTTCTCCGCTATGGCCACTTCCTGCATGACCTGCGGCTGGAGCTGGAGCACGAAGAGGCGCGTCATCCGCTGATGGAACCAGGCGATCGGGCCGCCCTCGCGGGATGCGACGTACTCGAGGGCCGAGCGGGTCGGGTTCACGGATAGGGCCGTGACCCCGTCGGTCCCGCGATGAGCCCGCGCGTCCCCGCGCGACGCTTCCAGCAGGACGCGACCGTCGAGGAGGAGGCGTTCCAGCGCCACCAGGCACGTCCCGGAGCCGGTGGGGTGCTCGACCACCACGGCGAGCTCGAAGAGACCTTCCTCGCCGTCCACGGACAGCTCGAAGACCTGATCGCTGTCCTTCGACCAGCGGGTCAACGTCTGCCGCGGAAGCATCCCGGCGACGTCGCGGCCGCGGAACACGAACCGCCGGAGGAGCTTGAACGCGTCGAGCACGTTCGTCTTGCCTGAGCCGGTCTCACCCGCGAGCAAGGTCATCGGTCCCGGGCGCAGCTCGAAGTCGACGAGGCTCTTGTAGTTGTGCGCATACAGGCGACGGATCATGTGCGCAACTTACTCGATCGAGGTCTGGGAGTGAACACCCCGACGTCCTGCTCGTTCTCGTCCTCGCCGTCGCCCTCGGTTAGACTCACGATCCATGGCTCGATCCTCGTCTGCATACATCCTCGCCCTGACCCTCGCGTCGTGTGCCGCCGGTGACAGCATGCCCGGTCCTCGAGCCCCCATTGAGCCGAAGGAAGGAGAGCCGCCGCACGAGGACTCCGCCGGCGTCCCGGAGACTGTGTTGACGGTCGTGCACGACGTCCCGGCCGACGAGACCGAGGAGGGGGCACCGCCGTCGCCGGTCCGCGTCGCGCTCTACCTCGCCCCCGGTGTCGGCATGGACGCGCACGTGGCCACGCTCGCGACGTTCCGGGCGGCGCGCGGCATCGTCCCGACCGTGGTGAGCCCGGAGCAGGTCCGATCCGGAGGGCTCTCGGGCCAGCACGTCGTGGTGTTCACCGGTGGCCGAGGGGGTGTCCAGGGCGAGGCGCTGGGCGAGGACGGGCGCCGCGCGGTCCGTGAGCTCGTGGCCGGCGGCGGAGGCTATGTCGGCGTCTGCGCCGGTGCGTACCTTGCGCTCCAGGGTCCGGACGACTTCCACAAGCTCGCCATCGTGGCGGGCCGGAACCTCTCGGGCGATGCCTGGCAGCGCGGGGTCATCACGGCGGAGGTCCAGGAGGTCGGGGGTGAACGCGTCCTCCGGCTGTTCTACGCAAATGGCCCGGTCGTCGAGGCGATCCCGCACCCTGTGCTGCCCCGGTATATGCCGCTCGCACTCTTCAGGTCCGACGCGTACCTCCCCGCGCACGGGACGCGATCGGGCGAGATGCCCGGCACGCCGGCCATCCTGGCCGCGGCCTACGGGAGAGGTCGGATCATCCTGTTCAGCCCGAACCCGGTCCTGGCCAACGAGGGCGAGGCCGCGGTCCCCGAGCTGATGCTCCAGGCCGTGCGCTGGGTCTCGACTCCCGGCCCGGTGCGTCCGGACCTCGTGTTCTCGGACGTGTTCAGATAGAAAGCATTCCCATGAGTAGGCCCCACGCTCTGACAGCTCTGCTCGTGGCGGTGGTCTCGGCAGAGTGCAGCACGTCGCCCCCGGCGTCTTCGCCCAACGAGGCTCCGAGCCGGGTCATCGATACACCGGACGACGCCGGCACGGCCCGGGCCAGTGATCGCGATGCCGCTCCGGTCGATCCAGCGAGCCCGGAAGAAACCACCTGGCCCGCTCCGTGCCCCTCACCCGATCGGTGGCCCGACGGCATGGCGTGCGTGGACGGCGGGGCGTTCATCCTCGGCGCGTCCGACGGCCAGTCGGATGAGCTCGTTCCGGCAGAAGTCTCGGTCGATACCTTTTACATGGACCTCCGCGAGGTCACGAACGATCAGTTCGATGCCTGCGTCCGGGCTGGACGCTGCTCGCGGCCAATGCGATACCGCGACTTCATGGGTCCGACGCAGCCGCGTGTGGCCGTGTCGTGGAACGACGCCGTGGCGTGCTGTGAAATGAACGGCAAGCGCCTCCCGACGGAGGCCGAGTGGGAGCGGGCCGCCTCGGGCACTGGGCACACGCGGTTCCCGTGGGGCGACGAGCCGGGCGGGTGCGAGAAAGCCCACGTCACCGACCGGCGCGGCCACGGATGCGGACGGGACACGACGCTCCCGGTCGGGAGCATGCCGGCGGGCCACTTCGGGCTCTTCGACATGGCCGGCAACGTCCACGAGTGGGTCGCCGACTGGTACAGCCCGTGTCTCCGCGGGTGCGAGGGCGAGTGCGGCGACGCGTGCTTCGGCCGCAACCCGCGCGGTCCATGCAACGGCGCCGCGTCGTGCCCGGGCCGCACGAAGCGGTCCATCCGCGGCGGGTCGTGGTACTGGCCCGAGGAGCGCGCCCGGACGACCGCGCGCCGCGGCGCCGAGCCGACGAACACCGCGAACCACCGGTTCGGGTTCCGGTGCGCGCGAGACCTCGAGCCTACCGGAGCGGTGGTCGAAGGCGCGACACCGCCGGCGGTGCCGACCCCGCCGCCCGAGACTGCCGGCCCGGCTCCGGCGGAGCCCGTCCCGTCCGGTGTTTCGGCGCTGTCGGCGGACGCCCGGGCCGTGCTCGCGGCGATCCCGGACGAGGAGCTCGAGCTCCCCGACGAGCACTACTACCACTCGAACGAGTGGCGGCACGACCTGCTCGAGCCGCGCCTGCACGGCCTCGGCGGCGTGTTCGTGGGCGTGGGTGCGGACCAGTGCTATACCATGGCCGGGATGGCCGGGTCGGAGCTGCTCCTCCTGGTCGATTTCGATCCGCGGATCCCCCGGCTCCACCGGATCTACGAGGTGCTCGTGACGGCCTCGTCCACCGGCGACGAGCTCGTGGAGCGGTTCTCGCCCGAGGCCGCGGACGCGTCCGCCGCGCTCCTGCGCGAGAGATTGCGCGAAGGCGCCGAGACCGAGGCCGTGGTGAGCCAGTTCGCGAGGTACAGGGAGCCCTGGTACGAGTACCTCCAGCGCGTCCGCCGCCTCGAACACGACGGACGGCCGTTCGGGTGGCTTGCGGACCAGGCGATGTACGACCACATCCGGACGCTTTTCGAGAGTGGTCGGGTCGTGGCTCGCGCCGGCGACGTGACTGGCGAGCGGACGGTCCGCGGCATGGGCCGCGCGGCGGAACGCCTCGGCCTCCCGGTCCAGGTGTATTACCTGTCGAACGCCGAGCAGTTCTTCCCCTACTCGGAGTCGTTCGTCGAGAACGTCCGTTCGCTGCCCGCCGGACCGCGTTCGGTCGTGGTCCGCACGACGAGGCACGCGCGCCTGCCGAACGCCCCGCGCGACACGTGGCACTACGTCGTGCAGGACCTCACCGACTTCCGCGCGAGGCTGGATACCGGTGTGTACCTCCGCTCGACATCGCTCATCTGGGACCTGGTCTCGTCCAGACCCTCGGTGATCGGCCGGACGGGCATCAGCAGCATCACGAGCGCGGTTCCCATGCGCGAGGTGGAGCGGGAGGAGCGGCGGCCGAGAAGCGACGAGTGAACCCAAGCGGCCACGGGGGAGGGACTTTTCTGAAGAAAAGTCCCTCCCCCGAGCCCCCTCTTCAAAAGACTTCACACAGATTTCTCGGAATATTAGCAGAGGTCGAGGCGGCTCCGGTCCCGTGGTAGGCTCGACACGTTCCCGGAGGGAAGGTGATGAGCCGGACAAAGGACGGAGCTCCAGCAGCGGTCCTGATCGTGGTCATTGCGAGCCTGGTCCTGCCGTCCGTGGCTCGAGCCCACGGCATCGACCTGATCGAGCACATCCTCGGCGCGACCAACATCCACGCCATCGCCGG